>ERZ795049.280-NODE-280-length-79269-cov-23.767415_pt1 | contig 79269 bp, 76 predicted proteins | sample MGYA00375133_ERZ795049 | MGnify/ENA primary metagenome ERZ795049 (study PRJEB30178, sample SAMN05720147) | activated sludge metagenome | isolation source: anaerobic digester from wastewater treatment plant | place: Japan | collected 2015-04-20 ...
TTAATATTTCAATTGTGCAAATTCTTCAAGCAACTTTGTCTTGTTGTTTACATCATGTATATGGGAAGGGGTAAATATCCATACATATCAAATAGATACATGTTAATTAGAGTGAAAGACCGTGTAAATGTCTTTAATTAAGGGAAAAGAATATTTTTGTATTTTTTCAAGAAGGATGTTTAGAGCCTTTTTTCAGGTAAGAAAGATAGTAATTTTTAAATGTCACTCCATATACAATGATTATAATCATCATGCTTATTGACAGGGATAAATAAATATTGACTTCAGGGACAGACCTTAACCCGTACAGGAGTATCAGAAGAACGATGCCTGCTGATATGGATTTAATGATATCCCTCATGGTTTTTATTGACATCCTATAGTTAAATCTATGCCTCAGTAAAATGTATAAAAATGAAAAATTATAAAATGAAACAATTGAGGTGGCGAGCGAGATACCGAGGTTTCCAAATGGAACCATAAGGGATGCTGCAAGCAATGCGTTGATCACGATAGATGTAATGCCGATTATTGCAGGTGTTTTCATATCATGGAAGGCATTAAAAATTCTGACGAGTGATATTGAGAGTGCATAGAAGATCAGGCCTATGCTATAGCCTAACAGTGCCCTGTTCGTTAGAAGTGTATCTTTGTCGGTAAAGGCACCTCTTTCATAAAGTATCTTTATGCAGATATCGCCCATTGAACAGAGAAAGATTGATGCAGGTATCAGTGTTATGCAGAGCAGCATGATTGAACTGTCTATGTTTGCAAAGATATCTTTCCACTCCTTTTTGTGGTAAAGCTTTGATATCTTTGAAAACGCAACTGTGTAAACAGGAACAGCGAACAAACTAAACGGGAGTATGAAAATCCTAAAGGCATATGATAGAGAAGCGACCTCACCATGCGGTAGATAAGATGCGATAATCCTTCCAATAAAACCATTTATCGGTACAATAGATGTTGCAATGAGGGCGCCAAAGAAAAGCCTTTTTGTTTCGTTTACCGCTGGGTGATTAAGGTCGAGAGAAAGGCTATATCTTATTTTAAATCTTCTCAAATAAGGGTATTGAACCAAAATCTGAAGTGCTGAACCCAACGAAACACCAACGGCAAGGCTATATATGCCGAGCTTTTTACTGAGGAGAATAGCAGCACTAATAAATACAATATTCAATACGATTCCGGACACCTCTGGTGCTGCAAAGTGTTCTTTGGCGTTCAAAAATGCCTTTACAACGGATAGTATTGTGTGAAGGCTTATAACGGGTATCATCAGGACAAACAGTTTTCTTGTTATGTCCTTTGCCTCTGGGCTGAATCCTGGCGCTATGATGCTCACTATAGTTGAACTCAGAAAGAAAAATATAAGCGATATAAAAATTGTGATAATAATAGAAAGGTTTATAAAGGTGGCGTATATAGTAGAATAGTGCCTTGTGTCATTAATGTACCTTGAGCATACAGGAACGAGAAAGGCACTTGTAGCGCCGGAGAAAAAAAGTGTTTGGATAAGCTCGGGGAAATTGTATGCAACTATGAATGCATCTACCAATAAAGTTGCGCCGAAAATATATGCCTGTATCGCCTCCCTTATGTACCCGAGTGGTCTACTGATTAATGTGATTATTGTTATTACAGAGCCCTTTTTGATTATGTCTTTTGTTGAGTTGCTATGAAATGCTTCTTCAGATGTTTTCTCTTTCAATATTTTTTCTCTTAACCGTTTTCCGCAATTTGTTGATAGCCTTTTGTTCTATCTGTCTTATTCTTTCCCTTGTAACTCCGAATATCTTTCCGATAGCTTCGAGTGTCTGCGGTTCTTCGTCGTCAAGCCCGTATCTCATTGTAATCACTTTTTTTTCATCGTTTGTTAATGCATCGAGCCATGATGCAATTTCCTCGACCCTTTTAACGTGTTCATAAGCTGAGAGAGGTTCTTCAAAAGATGTATTTGGTAGGATATCTTCTAAGGTAAGTTTACCTTCATCATCAATTAGGGTTTCAAGTGAATACGTCTTGATTACAACCGAAAAGAGGTTTTTTACAAACTCTACGTTAAGCCCTGTATGTTCAGCGATGTCTTCAGGCTTTGGTTCACCTTCGCCCTTTTCTGTGAAACTGTTTATTGTTCTTGTTATTCTATTGATTCTCGAGGAGATGTGGACAGGCAGCCTTATTGTTCGAGAGTAATTTGCAATTGCCCTTTCAATGGATTGTCTTATCCACCATGTTGCATATGTTGAGAACTTGCAGTTTCTCGAGGGGTCAAATTTTTCAACTGCCCTTATTAAACCGATATTACCTTCCTCTATAAGGTCAAGGGTGGAGACACCACCATAATTTGCGTATTTTTTTGCAATCTTTACTACAAGTCTCAGGTTTGCCTCTATGAGTTTTCTTTTTGCCTCAGCATCTCCATGCGCAATCTTTTTGGCGTACTCATTCTCCTGTTGTTGAGACAAAATTGGAAGTTTTCTCAACTCTTTAAGGTACAACTTTTCTACCTGAAACTCTTCATAGGTCGGGGGTTTGTGTTGATTATTATCTTCTTTCAATTTCTCCACCCTTGTTCACCTATGAGTTTAACGAATCTGCAACCACCATAATTTTCCTCTATATACGAATCACCATCCTTACGTGTATATACGATAAGGTCTTGGACAAACTCTTCACCGACCGGAATGACAAGTCTTGAGCCTGGTTTTAGCTGAGCAAGTAATGTTTTGGGAACAACCGGAGCCGCAGCCGTCACTATGATTCCATCGAAAGGACTATGTTCTCTCCAACCGAGTGTGCCGTCACTAATTGTTATTACGATATTTGTATATTTTAAATCATCCAGTGTTTTTCTCGCCCTTTTTGCAAGCAACGGGATTCTTTCAATAGAATACACCTGTTCAGCTATCTCAGCGAGGACTGCTGTCTGATATCCGGAACCTGTTCCTATCTCGAGTACCTTTTCATCTCCTTTTAATTGTAGTAATTCTGTCATAAGTGCTACTATGTAGGGTTGTGAAATGGTTTGCTTCTCACCGATGGGTGCTGGATAGTCTTCATATGCCTGAGGCCATAAGGCATCATCGAGAAAAAGATGTCTCGGCACCTTTTTTAGGGCATTTATTACCCGCATATCCTTTATGCCTCTTGGTATAATCTGAGTTTCCACCATTTTGAGTCTTTTATTTGAGTAATCGTTCAATTTCATAATGATAGTTCTTTAGCCCTTTTTGTCGCCTTTTCAACTGCTTTGATAATATTGCCCTTAAATGCCTTTTCTTCCAGATGTGCAAGTCCCGATATGGTTGTGCCTCCCGGAGACACTATCATTTCTTTCAATACGGTAGGGTGCAGCCTCTCTTCCTCGAGCATCCTCAGTGTACCTCTAACTACCTGAAAGCTTATCAAACTTGATTTTTCTCTCGGTATGCCCATTTTTACACCGGCATCTATCATGGCTTCCAGAAAAAGGAGGAAAAACGCGGGTCCGCTTCCACCCATTGCTGTTATGGCATTCATCATTTCTTCGCCTGTTTCAATTATTTTCCCGAGAGGCGCCAATATTCTTTGAACATCTTCGAGTTCATTGTTTTCTACCAAGTTGTTGCATGTCAAGCCAATGATGCCCTCACCAACTTTCACGCAGATATTGGGCATTAACCTTATTATCTTTACCGATTTTCCTATTGCTTCTGCTATGTTGGAGATTGTGATACCAGCCATTATCGATATAATGATATTTTCATCTGTTATGCTTTGAGATATATCATTCAGAAGTGTTTTTGAATCCTGTGGTTTTACGGCTACAATGATATATTTTGACAATTTTGCAAGTTCATCAGGATGTTTGGCTATCCTTATGTTGTATGTCTTTTTAATAAAGTCAGCTCTATCTTTTTTTGTCTCAGATAAAAGAATATTATGCTGTTCTATGATGTCGTTGTTGAGGATTGATTTTAATATCGCCTCGCCCATATTTCCAATACCTATTATGCCAATCTTGTTCGAAATCATACCTCTCCCTGAAGATGGTTTTGTAGAATATATTTTTATAACAAAAGGTTAGAAAATTTTAAAGTTAAAATACGCTTCTCGGTGTATAGCTTGTATGAAGCAGATGATGTGATTTTTCGCCCAATGGTTTTAACAAGTATTCTTCATAAATCTTTTTTATCGATGGATTTTCATGCGATTTCCTGTATTTCAGCGACTTATCCTCATTGTATAATGCCTTTGCCCTCAATGTTCTTGTTTCGTAATTGACTGGAATGGGCTGCCCTCCGCCACCGACACAACCGCCGGGACAAGCCATTATCTCAATAAAATGATAATCTGCATCGTTATGTTTGATTTTCTCCATCAATTTTCTTGCATTGCCAAGCCCATGTGCAACAGCGACCCTGACATCTCCAATACCATCAACCTTTACTGTTGCCTCCTTAATCCCTTCGAGGCCGCGTACAGCGATAAAATCCAGGTTTTCAAGTGATTTACCCGTTGCTATTTCATATGCAGTGCGTAAAGCCGCTTCCATTACCCCGCCAGTTGCCCCGAATATTGTTGCTGCCCCGGTATATTCACCCATAGGATTGTCGTATGTTTCATCTTCAAGATTACAAAAATCGATGCCAGCCTCTTTTATCATCCTGGCAAACTCCCTTGTCGTTAGGACGTAATCAACATCTTTATAACCGCTGTCAGTCATCTCAGGCCTTGTACATTCGAATTTCTTCGCTGTGCATGGCATAACAGATACTACAACCATATCCTTTGGGTTGATACCCTCTTTTTCTGCAAAATAGGTTTTGCACAAAGCACCGAGCATCTGATGGGGTGATTTGCATGTCGAGAGATGTGGTAAAAGTTCAGGATAGAAATGTTCTATAAATTTAATCCATCCAGGACTACAGCTTGTGATAAGCGGTAATGTGCCTCCTTCGTGAACCCTCTTTAAAAGTTCACTACCTTCTTCAATGATTGTGAGGTCAGCGGCGAAGTTGGTATCAAATACCCTGTCAAAACCGAGTTTTCTTGCAGCAGCAAGCATTTTGCCAGTAACAAGCGTACCCGGTGGATATCCAAATTCCTCTCCGAGTGCAGCCCTGACTGCCGGTGCATCCTGTATAATCACAAATTTGGAAGGATCCGAAATAGCATTCCAAACCTCTTGTGTATCATCCTTTTCTGTAAGTGCACCTACAGGACAGACAAGCGTGCACTGTCCGCAGTTAGTGCATGCAACTTCGGCGAGACCATTTAGAAAGGCTGGCTCTACACGTGTTTCAAAACCCCTGCCTTGTAAGGCAAGGGCATTTACTGATTGGATGTTTCCGCATACAGATACACAGCGACGACAGAGGATGCATTTGCTGTTATCTCTTCTTATTGAAGGTGATGAATCATCAATACCGCCTTTGCTTTTCGTTCCTTGGAAATGTATCTCGGTAATACCCAGTTCATGGGCAATCTTTTGTAATTCACAGTTTAAGTTGCGGTGACATGTAAGACAATCCATAGGGTGATTAGAAAGAAGCATCTCAACAGCAAACTGTCTTGCCTTTCTTACCTTGTCGGTATTGGTATGTACCTTGAGACCGTTGGAGGCTGGAAATACACATGACGCCTGTAAATTAGCGATACCTTCAACCTCTACAAGACATACCCTACAGGCGCCTATTGCCTGTACTTCCGGTAAATAGCACAGGGTAGGTATATGGATATTTGCTTTTAATGCGGCTTGTAGTATGGTTGTACCCTCGGGTACCTCTATTTCAACACCGTTTATGGTTAGTCTAATCATGCCTTTTCTCCGTTAAATTACTCTTCAGTTCTTACATAACAGTGTAGGCATCTTTTTGCCTCTTCAACAGCCTCTTTAACTGAATACCCTAGTATAACCTCTTTGAAGTTCTTATATCTTTCAGACAGGGGCAATTCAGGCATTTTTTCACGACCCGTCTCTTTTTGATATGCTTCTTCATTATAAGACACTCTCAAGGCAAGTAGTTCCTCTCTTGGGGTTTTTGAGAAAATGCCATCCCCTCCCAAGAATTTATCAATTGATTTTGCAGATGCCTTTCCGTCGGCAATTGCCTGTACGACCGAGGCTGGCCCACGCACATTGTCACCTGCGGCAAATACACCGATCCTATTTGTTGAAAGGCTGAAGAAATCCGCCTCAATTGTTCCGTTTTTATTTATATTTATACCGTCGCCATTTATATAAGATGTATCTGGTATCTGTCCGATAGAAGCAATAACTGTGTTGACTTCAAGTACAAATTCTGAGCCTTCGATGGGGCTTGGTTTGCGGCGTCCACCATTGTCAAACTCATTTAATGCCATACGAACACATTCGATACTTTTTACTTTCCCGTCTTCTATATTTATCTTTTTAGGCGCCACAAGGGTAAAAATCTTTATACCTTCATGCTCGGCATCAACTATTTCTTCTTTGTATGCAGGCATATCGTCCTTTTCTCTTCTGTATAGGATAAAAACGTCTTTAGCACCTATCCTTAATGCTGAACGAGCCGCATCTATTGCAACATTCCCGCCCCCGATAACTGCAACATTTCCATCGACCTTAACTGATTTTCCAAGGTTGAGGTTTCTGAGGAAGGTGACTCCATCAAGCACGCCTTCTGCATCCTCGCCGTCTATGCCTAATTTCTGGCCTTTGTGTGCTCCAGTTGCAAGCAGAACTGCAGAAAAACCTTCTTTTTCTAAATCTTTAAATGTTATGTCAACGCCGAAAACGTTGTTATATTTAATCTCTACCCCGAGATCCGTTATGGTTTTAATCTCATTGTTTAAAACGTTTCTCGGAAGTCTGTAATCTGGGATACCAACAGCAAGCATACCGCCAGCAACGGGCAATGCCTCGAAAACCGTAACCCTGTAACCTTTGCATGCAAGATAATATGCGGCGGTAAGACCGGCAGGTCCAGCACCTATTATGGCGATTTTTTCCTGTTTCTGGTCAGCCTTTTCTGGTCTGTAGGGTTCAAATGAGTTCATATCATAGTCAGCGGCAAACCTTTTCAAAGAACATATGGCAAGAGGTTCGTCTATCTGACTCCTTCTGCACTTACTCTCACATGGATGGATACACACCCTGCCGCATACTGCCGGAAATGGGTTGTCTTCCTTAATAAGCGCAATGGCTTCCCTGAATCTTCCCTCACTGATAAGCGTTATGTATCCCCAGGCATTTTGGTCTGTCGGACATGCATTTTGACAAGGCGCATCAAAAAGTGAACTGCAAACACCTGCACGACAGTGTTTATGCTTTATGTGTTCTTCGTATTCATCTCTGAAGAAACGAAGTGTTGAAAGTACAGGATTTGGCGCTGTCTGACCTAAACCACAAAGGGCCGATTGCTTTATACTTGTAGAGAGTTCTATGAGTTTGTCAATATCACCCTCTTCGCCCTTGCCGTGTGTGATGCGGGTTAGTATCTCAAGCATCCGTTTAGTGCCTATTCTGCAAGGAGGACATTTACCGCAAGATTCGTCCTGGGTGAAGTCAAGGAAAAAGCGTGCAAAATCAACCATACAGGTATCTTCGTCCGCAACTATAAGTCCTCCCGAACCTACTATAGCACCTAATTCTATAATGGATTCATAATCGATAGGAACGTTTAAATGCTGAACAGGGATACATCCACCTGAAGGTCCGCCAAGCTGAGTCGCCTTATATTTTTTATTGTTTTTAATGCCGCCGCCGATATTAAATATTAGATCACCGAGCCTGGTTCCCATAGGCACCTCGACAAGACCGGTGTTGTTTACCGCACCTGCGAGCGCAAATACCTTTGTACCCTTACTCTTTTCTGTACCAAATTGTGCATACCATTCGGCGCCCTTCACTATAATTGCAGGTATATTTGCATATGTTTCTACATTGTTTAACAAGGTAGGAGAATCAAATAGTCCTTTGACTACCGGATAGGGTGGGCGAGGTCTTGGTTCACCTCTTTTGCCCTCAATTGACATCATAAGCGCCGTTTCTTCACCGCACACAAATGCACCTGCACCGATTCTGATATCGAGATCGAAATCAAATCCTGTTTCGAATATGTTTTTCCCAAGGAATTTATATTCCCTTGCCTGACCGATTGCCCAGCTTAAACGCTCTATTGCAAGAGGATATTCAGCCCTTACATAAACATAACCCTGATTAGCACCAATAGCATATCCAGCGATTGTCATAGCCTCTATTAAACTGTGGGGATCGCCTTCAAGTACACTTCTATCCATAAATGCACCTGGATCGCCTTCATCCGCATTGCAGACCACATATTTCACATTTCCCTCAGCCTGTCTCGCGAATTTCCATTTCATGCCAGTCGGAAAACCGCCACCGCCTCTTCCTCGCAGGCCTGATTTGAGTACTTCGTCGATGACCTCGTCTCTGGTCATTGAAGTGAGTGCCTTTCCAAGTGCCATATATCCGTCGTTGGCTATATATTCTTCGATGCTTAAGGGGTTGATCAAGCCGCAGTTTCTGAGCACGATCTTTTCCTGATATTTGAAAAAATCGATACTTTTTAAAGATGGTACCGCCTTGGATGTGACTGGTTCTTTGTAAAGCAGTCTTTCAACGATCCTTCCTTTTAAAAGATGTTCCGATACGATTTCTTCGGCATCCTCTGGTTTCAATTTCTGATAAAAGACCCCTTCAGGATAAACAAGTGCAAGTGGACCAAGGTCACAGGAGCCTACGCATCCTGTTTCTATTACCTTTATTTCATCCTGTAGACCATATTCTCTAATTTTTATAACAAAGGCGTCACGTATCTCGCGACAACCTGAAGATACACATGCAGCACCAGCACATACCAAAAGATGCGCCCTAAACAACTCCGTAGCCATTTTCCCTCCTTACTCGTATTTACCGAGAATATCCATAATTTTGGTAGATTTTACCCTTCCATAGACATCGTCATCTACAAGCATTGCAGGAGCAAGGCCGCATGCCCCTATACAACGGACAACATCTACTGAAAAGCGCCTATCTTCTGTGGTGCTTCCCACCTTTGTATTTAGTTCTTTCTCAACCTTTTCAAGTGTTTGCTGCCCACCCCTGACATAGCAGGCCGTACCAAGGCATACCTTTACAGTATGACGCCCCTTTGGAACGGTGGAGAAAAAACTATAAAAGGATATTACACCGCAAATTGTACTTATTGGTACATTTAACTTTTCAGAAATAAATTCCTGTGCCTTTTTGGGCAGATAGCCGAAAAGATTTTGCGCTTTATGAAGAGCCATGATTAATTCTGTTGGTTTTCCATTGTGCTGGGCAATCAATTCCTCGAGTTCCGGATATAATTCGTCCTCATTGACCTGAGCACAACTACAGTGGTTTTCTGCAGACATCTCTCCTCCTTAATGAATCTTTGCGTGTATGTTTATGTGTCATTTATTATTCTACCATCAACCTTGCTTCTCTTGAAATAATGGGTGTGAAGCAGATGATGTGCCTTTTCAGAGTTTGGTTTTTCGAGGTACTTTTCATATATCGCCTTTATAGATGGGTTTTCGTGTGAACGACGAAACGGAAGAGATTTGTCTTCCTGAAATAGTGTCTCTCCTCTTCTTGCCCTTCTCGCCATATCACTGCCCCATGGCTGTCCGCCGCCACCAACGCAACCCCCTGGGCATGCCATAATCTCAATAAAGTGATATTCGCTTTTTCCTGTGTTCTGTAATTGTTCGGAGACCTTATCAAGTATTATTCTTGCATTTCCAAGTCCGTGGGCAACGGCAACCTTGAGTTTCATGCCATTGATATCGATTTCAGCCTCTTTAACACCTTTCATTCCCCTTACGGGAAGTATGTCTACATCTTCGAGTTCTTTTCCGGTAATCAAAAAATATGCTGAACGTAAGGCTGCTTCCATGACGCCGCCAGTTGCCCCAAAGATTGTTGCTGCACCTGTATATTCTCCCATAGGATTGTCAGCAGGCTCATCAGGCATTTCCCTCAAGTCTATTCCTGCCTCCTTCATCATCCTGGCGATCTCTCTTGTTGTAAGCACATAATCGACATCACGAAACGAACTGTCGTTCATTTCCGGTCTTGCGCATTCGAATTTCTTTGCGGTACATGGCATTACGGAGACAGATACGATGTTCTCGGCTGGTATACCTTTGATCTCTGAATAGTAAGTTTTTGAAAGCGTACCGAACATCTGTTGTGGTGATTTTGCCGTTGAAACATATTCAGATAAATGGGGGTAGAAGGTTTCCATAAATTTCACCCAGCCAGGGCTGCATGATGTTATGACCGGCAGTTTACCGCCATTTTTGATGCGGTCTACCACCTCTGTTCCTTCTTCAAGTATTGTAAGGTCGGCTGTAAAGTTGGTGTCAAAAACCGCGTCAAACTGCATACGCCTCAGGGCAGCATGCATTTTGCCTGAAACAAGTGTGCCTGGTTCCATACCAAATTCTTCTCCAAGCATTGCCCTAACCGCAGGGGCTTCCTGAACAACAACGTGTTTTGAGTTGTCATTGATCGCATCCCATACATTTTCGGCATGACTCTTTTCATATAGCGCACCAACAGGACAAAAGACTGTGCATTGTCCACAATTTACGCAAGGGCTGTTTCCAAGTCCAACATCGAAAGCATCCGTGATGCTTGTATAGAAGCCTCGGTTGTTCAACGCGAGTGCATTAACGGTCTGAATCTCAGTGCATACCTGTATGCACCTGCCACACATGATACACTTATTGGGGTCCCGTACAATTGATAAGCTTGTACTATCGATCGGTTTTCTTTTGAAATTGCTTTGGTTTATGAGGGTTGTTATGCCAAGCGTTGCTGCTAATTGTTGAAGTTCACAGGCATTATTTTTAATACAGGTAGGGCAATCCATGTAATGGTTCGAAAGAATAAGTTCAAGCAACACTTTTCTTGTAGCACGAACCTGTGCTGAGTTTGTGTGGATCTTCCACCCGTTTGCTATTTCGGTCATGCATGCCCTTTTCATTGAAGGAAAACCTTCGATCTCGACCACGCAGATTCCGCATGAACCATGAGGTTTTAAATCATCATGATGACACAGAGTTGGTATAATAAAACCAGCCTTTTTTGCAGCTTCGAGGATCGTCGTCCCCTCATCTACTTCAACTTCAACATTGTTTATATATGCTCTGATCATTTTCAGACACCTTCAATATGATGATATGACTATTAAAACACGAGTCATTATGATGCAATACGTGATAAAAATTCATCCTTGAAATACTTTAATGCACTCGAAACCGGAAGTGTTACCGATTGCCCCAGAGGACAGAAGGAGGAATCCTTCATGACTTTAGTTATTTCAAGGAGCTGTTCAATATCTTCCTTATTTCCCTTTGATGCTGCTATGTTGTCGATGATTTCTACCAGTCTCGCTGTTCCTATTCTGCAAGGAACACAATGACCACAGGATTCGTGTTTAAAGAAATGCAAAACGCTTTTCAACATATCTACTATATCTGTATCTTCATTCATCACAAGTATTGCGCCTGAACCAAGAGCTGCTGCATACTCCCTAAGGTTTATAAAATCCATTTTTACATCGAGCATGTCAGGACCAATAAAGGCACCTGCAGCGCCTCCGATGAGGGCACCTTTAAATGATTTTCCATCCTTTATACCGCCACCGTATTCAAAGATGATATCCTTAAGCGGTGTACCCATCTCGGTTTCCACAAGTCCTGGGGTTGCAACATGACCGAGAATCGTATAGACCTTTGTGCCGCTGCATTTATCAATGCCATAACCTCTGTACCATGCAGCCCCGTTTCTTATAATTTCCGGTGTGTTTGCAAGCGTTTCAACGTTGTTAACAAGGGTTGGCTTTCCCCAGAGTCCGGCATTTATAGGAAATGGTGGTTTGTTACGTGGGTGTCCCCTTTTGCCTTCAAGGGATTCTATAAGGGCTGTTTCTTCGCCACATATGTATGCCCCTGCGCCTTTCATGACAGAAATGTCAAAGCTGAAGTTGCTTTCAAGGATGTTTTTCCCAAGAAGTCCATATGACCTTGCGTCAAGAATGGCCTTTTCAATGCGCTCGATGGAAAGGCCGTACTCACCCCTTATATACACAAAACCCCTCGTGCCTTTGATTGCGTAACCCGCAATAAGCATGCCCTCTATAAGCTTATGGGGATCTCCTTCCAGTATCAATCTGTCCTTGAATGTGCCTGGTTCACCTTCATCGGCATTACAAATAACAAATTTTTCATCACCTGGAGTCTTTATCGCAAAATCCCATTTCAGCCCCGTAGGAAAACCTGCACCGCCTCTTCCAAGCAAACCTGAGGATTTGATCTCATTTACAACATCTTCAGGTGTCATTGTTTGGAGCGCCTTTGCAATGCCCTCGTATCCACCTGCTGCAATGTATTCATCAATGTTCTCAGGGTTGATGAATCCGCAATTTTTAAGGACTATGCGTGGCTGCTCTTTTAAGAGGCCTGTTTTTCCTTTTGTGATTATCGTCCTTTTCGGAGCCTCGACCAATATAAGCCTTGTTAATGGTCTTCCTTTCAACAGGTGTTCTTCAACAAGTTCTGGGACATCTTTTGGGGTTACACCGGCATAATAGATACCTTCTGGATAGACGACCAGGATAACACCCCTGCCCGTAATACCTATACTGCCTGTTTCCAGAACAGATACCTCTTTATTAAGACCCTGTTTGGCGATTTCTTTAACAAGGGCATCTTCGACAGAGCGAGCACCGGCTATTAAGGTACCTGCGTCGATACTTATCAAAATGTGATTTCTTACGATATTCATAGTGTTTGTCTCCTCTCCTCAAGGATTGCATCTACCTTTTCTGGTGTAAGGTTGCCGACCATCTCCTCATTTATCATCAATGCAGGAGCTACACCGCATATGCCAAGGCAGCTTGTAAGTTCAAGGGTAAAAACGCCATCAGCAGTTGTTTCGCCAATATCTACTTTGAGCTTTTTTTTCAGATAATCGAGCAGGGATTCTGAGCCCATCAGGTGACATGGAGGAGAATCGCAGAGTCTTATAATGTAACGTCCACGCGGTTTTAAGCTGTACATGGAATAAAAGGTTATGACACCATGGACGTAACTGTAAGGAATATTTAGATAATCAGCACATTTTGCAATATCTTCTTTTGAAAGATAGTGCTGAGGGTTGTTGTCCTGAAGGTCATGCAGTATATAAAGGATGTTGTCTAATCGCGGTTCGAACCTTTTGAGTATCGTTTCTCTGTACAAAACAGTTCACCCCCTCATTTATTTGACTTCAATTACATATTCAGAAACTGGATTTTGTTTGATAATGTGTTCGGCAATGATTCTTTTTGCCTTTTCGGAGTCAATATTTCCGTAGATCACAACATCTTTTCCTTCCTCGTGAACCTCAATCATGGGTTCGTGAGATGCAAGGCCCTTTTCTCCTGTCTGTGTTACTGTCACATCTGATAGATTGTGTGTTGCGATCTCATCAAGGAACGTTTTCAGAACTTCACGTGCCCCTGCGGCAATTCCGCTTGTGCCCATACCGACTACAATTTTGACGCGCGCCTGCTTTTGCCTTAATTCAATCTCTTTTGAAGCCTTTTCTCTGATTTTTTTGAGATCTTCTAATTTCATACCCATTCCTCCTTATTTAGGAATTTAAAATTTAAACGAAATCTAAGTTTTCGTCAAGATAAATGGTCAAAAATCTTATTACCTCAGGGTTGTTGATTGGTAATCCATCGAGTAATTTATTGATTTCGTTTGTGTCCAGAAAAAAATCGTTATTGTCTGTTTTAATGTTAAAAGAATAATGTATTTCAGGATTGGTTACAACCAACATCAGTATAGTGTCTTTTATTTTTCCGAGTGGCGGCAAATCAGGGTGGTCAAGTAGAAAAGAAACTTCAATCTCTGTTCCGATACTCGTTGCGCTTTTCAAGCTGAAAATACCCCCGCATGTTTCGGCAGTTCCTTTCAGAAGAGGTATGCCAAGCCCAACCTTTCTTCCTGTCTTTGTAGAAAAAAACGGGTCAACGACCTTTTCGGCGGTATCTTTATCCATGCCTTTTCCGTCGTCAGATATTTTCAGGGACAGTTTATTTTTTTTCTCATTCTTTTCAATAGAAACAAGAATATTCTTTGCGCACGCTGATTTAGAGTTGGCTGTTATGTCTGTGATATGGGCGCAGATATCATCCATCATTTTGGATTCCCCTTTTGCCCATTTCGCTTAAGGCCTTTTTGATTTCTAAAATACTTGGCTTATTGAGTTTCAAGTCGGTTGTCCTTTTTCCGATATCATCTATATAGTGCGCATCAGAAAAAGTGACGAATGGGATATCTTTGTTCAATATAAATTGCATTAATTGCGGTATGTTAGCTTTGTTTCTTATCTCCAGTGCATCGAGTGGAAGGTCGTTAGGTACGTAGCCCAGTTGGCTAATAATGCTGTAATTAGGGCTGTCTATGTGTGATGATATGACCGCGGCGCCTGCATTTTTCGCTAGAAATACAGCGTCGTTTAGCGAGATTTGGACAGAATTCAGAAGAAGTCTTTCTTCGAAGCGAACTATATCATCATTGCAGTTTACCACAACCTGATCCCCGAAATATGAAGGATCATTTTTAACATCAGGGAGTAACTTATAAATCTTTTTGTGAAAGGCCGATGCTGCCCCATAATCATCAAAGATTACAAGCAGATGTATTTCTTCCTCGGTTTGCAATTCCATACCGAACAACACAGTTGTATCTGATTCTTTCGATATTTCGTAAGTAAAAAAACTATTTTCAATCATGTTGTGGTCGGTTATGGCTATAATATCAATGCCCGATTGCCGCGCCTTTGTAAAGATATTTCTGGGGGACATTTCAAGACTTGCACACGGCGAAAGGGTCGAGTGTATATGAAGGTCACACCTGAATGTCTTCAAAAATTACTATTCCGTTTTGAGTAAATTGTAGATAAGACCAGCTATTTCAAAAGAGGAACGTGAATCCCTCAAGATAGCGATCCTCTCTATTTTTGCCTTTTCAATAATCTCATTTTCAACCTGTAGGCTGCGAGGAACTATTATTCCAATAATATCTTTCAGCTTTGCAACACCAAGGATATTAATATGCCGTTGAACGGTTATCCATACAGAATCCTCTTCAGCATTTGCTATCACGTCCGACAAAAGATCAGACACATAACCGGTTTTCACAATCCTCTCGTGGTTTGTATCGCCGGTCAGGACTTCAAGATTTAAAAGATGTGCCAATTCTTTCAATGTCATCCTACCCTCCAAATCAGGTGTTGATAATTTCAGATTGTTATTTGTCCTTTTTGCTTGAGGCATCAGACATTGACGGGGGTATTATACGCGCAAGATCCAGTATTTCCTCCGCCAGTATTTTTACCTTTTCTCTCAGTTTTATCACGCAATCTGTTTCAAATGCATGTCCTCTTACTATGTCTTCAGCAAGAGCGCGACAACTTGGTGAGCCGCAGGCACCACAGTCAAGACCGGGCAATCCATTTGTAATATTGTCGATCCGCTCCATTTTTTCAAGTGCCTTTGAAACATCTTCGTCAAGCATCATGATAGGGCGAGGCTTAATCGATTCTGTTGATTTGAAATCACCTTTCTTATAAAACTCAAGCAGTTCTGAATCTGAATAATGAGAGGCTTTGTTTGTCTGTTTTTCTATCAGATGTCTTAGTCTCACCCTTCCGACAAACAGATTTTGGATATTCAACGGGCCACCGACACAACCGCCTGTACATGCCTGAAGTTCGATGAAATCGACATCCTGTAATTCTCCAAGTTCTATTTCTTCCAGGAGGCTTATTACGTTATGAATACCGCTTACCGCAAGGGAAGTTCCAAATCCTATGCTTTTTGATTCACCGGTGATATAGCCCCAACCTATCCCTGAGCCTGTTGCCTTATTTAGACTATGACGCCTTTTACTGTCTCCCTTGGCTATATATTTTACAATGTCTTTATAAATAATGTTTGCCCCAATTACCCCGTCTACAGCGGATTGTTTTGTAATCATGGGGGTCTTTGCCTCTGTTACTTTGGCAGGGCAGGGGGTTATAAAAAAGGCGCCTATATCCTTCAACGGAAGACCTGTGGTTTTATGAGCCTCTTCTTTGGCAATCCTTGCAGCAACCTCCATAGGCGTAAGGATTGGTATAACATGTCCTAAAAGCTCAGGAAATTTAATCTGCATTAAACGTAATGACGCCGGACAGGCTGAAGAAAAAAGAGGTTTTTTCCCTCTATAGTTTTTCAGATATTCGCGTGCGACGGATGCAACTACTTCTGCTGCAAGAGCAACCTCAAAGACATCGTCGAATCCAATATCCAAAAAGGCATTAAGTATATCCTCTACATTTTCATTGTTTTTGAACTGACCAAAAAAGGATGGAGCGGGAAGTGCTATGCAATATTTATATGCTGAGAGCATATTAATTTCATCGGTCAGTGCAATTTTTGCGTGGTTTTGGCATATACGTATGCATTCGCCGCAATCGATGCACCTCTCCTGTGTGATCTTTGCCTTACCGTCGTGAACCCTTATCGCCTCCATTGGGCAGTGCTTGATACAATTCGTACAACCCTTGCACTTATCATAATCGAGACGTACTGCATGAAATTGGTTATAAATACATAGCTCCTGTTTCTACCTGTTTTTTATCAATGGGGTTAAGGCATATTGTTGCTTTCAATGTTGTACCTGAACCCACCGTTGACTTTATTTCAAGGGCGTCAGAACATTGCTTTATGTTAGCAAGGCCCATACCTGCGCCAAAACCCATTTCCCGAACTTCATGAGGGGCGGTTGAATAGCCTTCCTTCATTGCAAGTTCTATGTCAGGAATGCCTTCCCCAACATCTTCAGATAACACAATAATCTGGTCAGGAACAATAATGATCTTCATTTCACCGTGAGTTGCATGGATTACAATATTCATGGCGGCTTCATATACGATGATTGCAATATTTTTTACGATCTCTTGTTTTAGACCTAACTGCTGCAATGCCTTTTTTGTTTTTGATGCGGATTCTCCTGCAATAAGAAAGTCCTTTTCATCAATTTTAAATCTCAGTGTCAGTTGAGATTTGTTTGGAACCATATTGAAATCGTTATTCAAAACGTTTTCCCCTCATACAACCCATGATACCATTAGAAAAGAGCATACCGCATGCGTTAAACATCACAAAAGGTGTTGAAAGAACCGGTATATTTCCATGGTCAAGCTTTTTTATTGTGTCTTCGGTCAGCTTTTTGCCACCAACGAAAATTACTCCGACAGCATCCATTATTTCTGCGGTGTGAATCACGTGTGGATTGACCAGTGATGTTATTATGAGTGTATTGGAGTTAGCTAAAGCGAGCATTTCGCTGATAAGATCGCATGCGAAGGCTGTCTTTACTTTACGTCCGAGCAGATGCTCTCCGCATAGAACTTCGGCGTCTAGAATATTTTTTATTTCAGACAATGTCATTTTTCCCTACTATTGCACCATTCGAGAGATGATGTATTTTGTACACGCTTTAACCTAAAAAGGTAATGAAGTAGCTTAATTATACATAGGCACCCATGATGTATTTATTTAAATGTTCAATCATTATACCCTGTGCCTCAATAATAGCCTTGAGAACATCTCCGATAGAAATAATGCCGACCATCTTATCCCCATCCATCACAGGCAGATGGCGTATCCTTTTTTCAGTCATAAGACCCATGCATTCCTCTAAGGATGTGGACGGATGAACGACAAAAAGCTCTTTTGTCATAATATCGCCGACATATGTCTCCTTTGATGATTTGCCCTGTAGGATGACCTTTCTCGCATAATCACGTTCTGTGATAATACCTTCAACCTTTCCCTGTTCATTTACCACCATAAGAGCACCAATACCTTTTTCGCTCATCTGCTCTAATGCTCGGTATACAATCATCTGGGGTGAAATGGTTGTAACAGTACGACCTTTTTTTTCTAAGATTGTTCCTACTTTTTCCATACTATACTCCTTACTTTGTGGTTGTTTTTCATAAATAAAATATAAAAAAAAGGATTATTATGCAAGGGTTTTATTTCTACATAATATCTTGTACTCCAATTACAGGTTTTAAGTAACAGATTCTAAATAATTTAAAATATTTTTTAAAGTTGACATTGCTTTTGCAAATAATATATTAATTTAAAGTTGCGTCGAAAAAATTGGATTATAATCTTCTAAAATACTACTATAAGACAAGGAGGAAAGATGGCTAACAAACCAGTAGAAATTGTACAACTTGCAGGTGATGCGGGCAAGTATAAGGCAAACTTAAGTTCTGGCAATTGGCTCATTAGAAGTTTTATGGCGGGCCTGTTTATCGCTGTGGGAGGGGCACTTGCAACGGTATGCTCAACGGGTATGCCGATACCAGGTGTAAAATCTCTGATTTCTGGAGCGGTTTTCCCCGTTGGATTGATTGCTATTGTATTGACTGGAATGTCATTGTTTACCGGTGATACCATGCTTATACCTATGGCGGTATTTCAGAAAAAATCCACATGGTCAAAGGTGTTCAATGCATGGTTCTGGGTTTACATAGGCAATTTTGTCGGTTCACTTTTCTGGGCATATCTGATGTCAGTTGGACCTTTCAGCAAAGGTGGGTTACCTGAAGTAACGATCTTTGGACAGAATGCAATCGCCGTAGCGGAGGCAAAGACATTACCGTATATCGCTGCTGGTGGGATGGGCCTGTGGTCGGCCTTCATGAAGGGAATTGCCTGTAACCTGCTTGTGAATGTTGCGATTTTGCTTGCCATTTCTTCGAAAAACATGATCGGCAAGTTTTTCGGCATATGGTTTCCCATAATGGCATTTGTTGCATCGGGTTTTGAACACAGTGTTGCAAACATGTATTTTATTCCCGCTGGCATTATGCTTGGCGCAAAAGTTACCTGGGGACAGTTCATATATTGGAATCTCTTTCCAGTGACTATAGGTAATATTGTAGGTGGTTTTATTTTTATCGGTGCAGTGTATTACTGGTCGTTCAAAAAGGAACTTTCTACGATATCGCCTACATAATATTTCATCATGATTTACAAAAACCCCGGATTTTTCATTCGGGGTTTTTTTTCATCTATTTTTGGGTTTGTCCTATTTTATATATTTTTTTAAAAATCCCATGCCCATTACCAGGAAAACGAAAACAGTTACAAGCCAAACGGGGTGTAGTATCCTGTGTATTCCGAATATAAATGTGAAGAAGAGGATCGTAATGGTACCAATTAGCGATACATACGCAAATATGCTGTCGATCCTTTTTCCTATCCAACCGATGAATACGATGTAAACGATTGCACTCAACAAGACGGCTATCCATGTAACCTCCCTGAGAATTTCTTTAACGAAAAATCCAAGAAACAGTGATATGGTGCCAATAATGAGGGTTGTTATCCTTGAAGCAAAAAGGAGGCTTCTGTCGTTATTTATTTTAAATATTGGCGCAACATAACCCTTTATAGCAAGAGTGGTGGCGCCCATCAAAAATGGTGAACCGGAACTCATCAGAGGCGCCCACATACTGATCAGGAAAAATACCGAAACAAAAGGTGGGACGATTTCGAGAAGGGCAGGGAGGGCAGCAAGAGAAGGGATGTCAGGAAATACGTATTTAGCGACAATCCCGCAAAGTGCAGCCATCGCAACTACAGGTATGGAAATTAGATTGCCTATCATTATACCCTTTTTTCCTTCTTGTATGGTTTTTGCAGATGATGCAGTATTTATTACTGGCTGTGCAAGGACGCCCAGTGTAAAGTTTATATATGCCCAACTTAATGCCTGTGTAATACCCAGATCGCCGAAGGGTTGAAAGTAAAAGGTATGGTTTGCCATTTGGGAAAGTGCACCTGTATTAAATATCACGTAAAAACCACCAAGAAATATACCGATGATAATTGCACAGATGTGAATCAGGTTTGTGTATGCGGTTGCGACAAAACCTCCCATAACATTATACAGGGTAAATACGACTGTTGTTAGTACCATGCCTTCCTTGAAGGATATCTGGCCTTTCAGGATGACCGAGAGTATAGCGCCTCCTCCGACTATTTGCATGGTTACAACCCAGATCGAAAAGATAAGCTGCATTATGCCTGCGAGCTTTGCTGTCCTGCTGTTATACAGATTGCCTACAACATCAAGTATTGAATATGTCTTTTTCCCCTGTAGTATTTTTCCTATGAGCATGCTTGTAAAACACATGGCGATCCATACACCTACTTGGAACCACAAGGCGCTGATGCCATGTATGTATGCGCCCTGAGCCATTCCCACAATCGATACACCACCTATCCATGTTCCGGCAATAAGTACGGAAATAAATGTTATTGACAGTCCCCTCGATGCAACGAGATACGCCTCTGACGATCTCGATTTTCTTGTAACGTAGAGGCCTGTTAACCATAACAAGGCTATATAGCCGCCAATAGCAAAAAGGTAGGCAGCCTTCATCCTTTTATTTCCTGCTGAAGAATTTTGTCAGATGTTCTTTGAATTGAGGTTTACCTGCGAGTTCTGATACATAGAATTTTTCTTTATCAAGATGGTTGTCGAGTCCGAAGAACAGGGATTCGTTAACGAGATGTTTGAAATACTTTATTGTTTCCATTGGGAGTGCCTTGATGTCTCCGACGACCTGTTTCAATGTTTCTTCTAATTCACTTTCATCAACAACGAAATTTACAAGCCCCAGTTCCTTTGCCTCCTTCATGTCGATGTTTTTGGAAAACAGATAGAGTTCGCTAAAACGTTTTATGCCGACAAGCCTTGATAGAAATATGCTTCCGCCGCCGTCGGGTGTAAGTCCAATCCTTCTGTAGCCCATATTCATTATAACGTTGTTTGTTGCTATGGAAATATCACATGCAAGTGAAAGGCCGATACCGGCGCCTACTGCAACGCCTTCGAGCACTGCAATCACAATGGCGCCTGTATTTCTTATAAGTTTAATACTTTCATGTAGTTCACCTGCCATTGCATCAATGCGGGTGCCTGGGTCGCTACTCTCATTGAATTCTATTAAATCCCCGCCTGCACAAAAAGCCTTTCCAGAACCCCTTATTACAATAATTTGCGCACCGCTTGTATCCGCCCTTTTGAGTGATTTATGGAGATTGACCAGTAGATCCGAGTTCATAGAATTTTTCTTATCCGGTCTGTTGAGCATGATTGTATAAACACCATTTTCAGTTGATTCCATTATTGTTGACATTTTTGCCTCCTGTTTTTTAAGTAGGTATAAGATTGTCGCTTAGAACAGATCGTTTCGATACGCATATTTTATTTAAATTATTATGTTATTTTCAGCAATAACCGTGTCAGAACATACCTTATTTTGTCAAAAATTCTGATACCTTATCAGCAATTGTATCACCTATTTTTTTAACATCCTTTTCAGGTGCATTCTTGGTTATAACGAATTTTGCACCAGCGACATATGGATTTCTGCTGATGGCTGCACCTGGCATCATATTCTTTTTTGCGTCTGTTTCAGCGTTAAAAAGTATTTTGGTTTCACCGTTCAAAATTTCACTGAGTGTTATATTGGCATGCATCTCAGGGGAACCGCTTCCAAATCCGATGATTGCCCTTTTGGCACGACCCCCTTCATCATATTCAGCTAAATCGCCTTCCAGCAGAATGCAATCTGAAAAAGGAGGCGGAGATGAATAGATCCTTTTTGAAATAACATTCCTGTTATTCAAACCTTCCACGATTGAATCAGCTAATAGATCGACAATCTCCTTAGCCTTTTGTTTTGGGTCAATGTATGTTTTTCCCAACCTATTAACAACATCTCTGGCCTTCTTTCCCACTTTCAATAAACCTTTGTCCGAATCGCCTATGGTTTCGAAATCAAGATGGAAATCTGATACATAAACGATGGGCAGACTATTGACGGCAGTGGTGCCTTTGTCCACAGTATTATCGCTGGCAAACACCCCGGATAAACCGAAGAATATAGAAATCATGAACGTACTGAAAAACAAGAATGAAGACATCCGCTCTCCTTATGTATCTTTTTCAGGTATTGTATCAAGGTCGGCGAGCCAAGGGGTTGCCTCGCTATCGCTTGGTGCCCGGTAATCGCCCCTCGGTGATAAGGAGCCGCCTGAGCCTACCTTAGGTGCATTTGCAATGCAACTTCTCTTGTATTGACTCGATTTAAAGAAACGCTCTAAAAATACCTTAAGCCATTTTTTGATATCGCCTATCGTATATTCATGTTGCTTTTCCTGTGGCGTGTCAGGCCATGCGCCGATATTTTTTTCATGCCATGATGACCAAGCAAGAAAAGCGACTTTTGATGGAAGAAAACCGAAGCGGAGCGTATAGTAGAGATGAAAATCCTGCAACTCATATGGTCCTATCACATGTTCAGAATGCTGTCCAGGCTCTTCATTGTTTTCACAAGGTATCAGTTCCGGGCTTATAGTTGTAGAAAGCACATCCAGCAATACATTGCTTACCTCTTTCCCGAGCATATCCTTTTGTGCCGACCACCGGATAAGATAATGAATGAGCGTTTTTGGTACGCTTGCATTTACATGATAATGCGCCATATGGTCACCGACGCCGTATGTTGACCACCCAAGTGCTAATTCACTTAAATCGCTTGTTCCCACAACCATACCATTATGCAGATTTGCAAAGCGGAAAAGATGACTTGTCCGCTCGCCTGCCTGAACATTCTCAAATGCAATATCATAGACAGGATGTCCTTCTGCAAAGGGATGACCTATATCTCGGAACATCTGCATACAGCTTGGTTTGATATCTATTTCGTGCGTGGTGCATCCTATGGATGTTGTGAGGCGACGCGCCTGATCTAGGGTGCGTAAGCTTGTAGCAAATCCAGGCATTATTAATGCGTCTATATTTGTCCTTGGTATTCCAGATAGATCTGCTGCTTGGGCGCATACGATGAGGGCCTGAGTAGAATCAAGACCACCAGAAATACCGATAACCACCCTTTTTGTATTTGTGGATATAAGCCTTTTTGTCAAGCCCTGCACCTGTATTTCGTATACCTCTTTGCAACGCTTATCCTGTTGCAAACGGTTGCTTGGAACAAAAGGGAACCTCTCATATTTTCGTTTAAGTAAAATTTTTTGACTGCAGGGTATATCTGCATTTATTGGAATAGTTCTAAACAGGTTTAAGTCTTTGGAGATACGTTGGATATTATGGGCAAAACTCGTTTGCCTTAAACGCTCCTGGCTTAAACGGTCGAGGTCTATATCGCCTGTTATTAACTGTGGCGTGTAAGAGAATCGCTTTGATTCAGATAAGTGAGAACCATTTTCGCATATCAGCGCCTGGCCATCCCATGCAAGGTCTGTTGTGGATTCGCCGAAGCCGGCGGAGGTATAAACATATGCTGCAAGACAACGTGCCGATTGGTTTGATATGAGTTGTCTTAGATAATCATCTTTTGTAATAGTCGCGTTTGAGGCTGAAGGATTAAAGATGACCATTGCACCGGCAAGTGCTGCAGAGGAAGACATCGGGATGGGCGCCCACAAATCTTCGCATATCTCTATATAGAAGGTGAGCAGAGGCTGGCTGTTGAGTTTGAAAAGCAGGTTATTGCCGAATGGAACATCGTGTTGATTTAGAATTGCAACACTATCCCGTAAAGCCCTATCTCCAGGCGTGAACTGCCTGAGTTCGTAAAATTCTCTGTAGTTTGGCAGATAGGTCTTGGGTGTTATGCCAAGGATAAGTCCCTGTGAAATAACGACAGCGCAATTGAAAAGCATGTTGTCTATTTTAAGGGGCATGCCAACAATCGAGACAACGGGGATATCTTTTGATGCTTTGACAACCTCAGATAATGCCAGCATACAGCCTGAAAGCAGTGCCTGTTGGTGAAACAGGTCGTCACAGGAATAAGCCGATAGACCAAGTTCTGGAAAAACTACAATTATAGCCCCTTCTTCTGCTGTCTTTTGCATCAATTCTACAGTTTTTTTTGCGTTAAAGGTTGGGTCTGCAACCCTCAGTTCCGGGATGGCTGCAGCGACACGTATAAAATTATGATTATAAATATTGAAGTATTCTTTGTCCGCATCCATTTTGATACCAAATATCTTTTATTTTATGCCATTGGAATACATATTGTCTTGCTTATTGATTACTACTTATATCATTGCAATTCAAGGTAAATTTAACATAGTTGAGTTGAGAAATTGTATTGATTAATTGGCTTAACATTTGAACTTGATCATTTTTAACAGATTAAAGGTTTGCATCTTGTTTGTGTCCCATATGCAATCAGGGTCATAAACGCCAAGGGGGTGGAAAGACGGGGCAGTTGAACTCGATCAAAAAAGGCTCATCCCATTTTACATCTTGAATCAGTACCTTATTTAGGTCTTCTAAATTTTTTGCCCTTTTTGACTTTATTGCAAATGATTTGGCCAATTTACAAAAATCAGGGTTGTTAAGCGACATGGAACCCTTGATCCCGTAGTTGTCGTTCATAACGTCTTCTAATATGCCAAAACCATTGTTATTGTGTACCAGTATTACAATAGGGACATTATATTTTACCATTGTTGAAAGCTCGCCTATTGCTGGAAGGACACCTCCATCTCCACAGATGGCAAGACACGGTCTGTCAGGCCTGCCTATTTTAGCACCGATCGCAGCCGGCATAGAATAGAATATCGGAGATATCCCCCTGGGCATTATTAATGTATTCTGAAGAAATATTGGAAGATAGTACTCTGCATAATAGGATGGAAGATTCAGGTCGCACACGATGGTCGTATCGTCGGGTATCGATTTTCGGATTTGTTTTATCATGGTGAAGCCCAAGGACATTTCTTCCAGTTCTTTGAACTCTTTTAGTTGTTTTGCTTTAAGATATCCGATATCCCAGTCAAATTTCCTGCCCTGAAGGATATTCCTCAGATCTATTAGTATTTTCTCGATATCGCAAGGGAATTTAAGCGAGGCAGGATAGTTTTTATCGAACCATTGATCGTCAATGTCAATATGGATAAGCTCTTTTACGTTGACGCCCCTGCGCCTTGTATCGACATCACGCAATCTTGTGCCGATTGCCAAAGCAATATCTGCTCCTGACAGTATTTCCTGTACAGTGCCTTTTTGCATGATATTGCCGAAACTGTATGGGTTATGTTCGTTGACAATACCTTTCCCGCTGGTGGTTGTTAGAAAGGGTATAGATGAACCTTTGCATATTTCTTCAATGATTGGACGTGCATCTTCGAACATCAATGATTTTCCGCCTATGATTATAGGTCTTTTTTTATCTTTCAGTTTTTCTTCAAGTTTGCTTATATCGTAATCAACTGGTTTTTGTTCTTTAGTTTCATTATTTATAATTTTGTTGTTTTTGAACAGTTTTTCATCTGGCACATCTTTCTCTAAAAATGTATATGGCATTGAAATAAGAACAGGTCCTTTACGGCCTGAAACTGCCATATGATAAGCTTGCTCAAATGTGTGTTTTATCTCAATAGGTTTTGATATGACATAAGTCTTTTTTGTGATATGGGTGAACATGGATTCCGGCTCAGCAAGTTCATGGAGAATGCCTTTTCCTATTTTGTCCCTGCCTGTGTCTATATGGATTATAAGCAGCGGTATATCACTGCTGAAAGCCTCCATACAACCTGATATTGTGTTTCCGAGACCGGGCCCGGGTGTGACTATAATGACGCCTATTTTGCCCGATGTGCGTGCATAGCCGTCAGCCATTATCGTAATATTATTTTCATGTCGACCTACAAAACTGTTAATATTTGATATTATAAGGCTTTTATTCAGAGGTAATGTGTGAATTCCTGGTAAATGAAAAATAACATCAATGGAGTTGTTCATGAAAAAATTCATAACTATCTGTTTTCCAAACATATATTACTCCTTTTTCTGAGTTTAGCATACTAAGCTTAGAAGTTAAATAAAAATTACTTGACAAAAATTCATTATATTTAGTTTAATAACGTAAACTTAAAAGTAGCTTATATTGTTATGATGAAGATAGATGGATCAAGCTTAGGGGAACGCATTAAAATGCTCAGGCAGGCAAAATCTCTGACACAGGAAGAGCTTGCCGTACGTGCTGGACTTACAAAAGGATTTATTTCACAGGTAGAGAGAAATCTCACATCCTTATCTGTTGAAAGTCTTATAGGTATACTTGATGCCCTTGATGAGAAGCCATCAACATTTTTCGATGGTGCATTCGATGAGAAGATAGTTTTTAGATTAAAAGACAGGGTTGATATGGAACTTGAGCATGTAAAAATGTTTCAAATACTTGTTCCAGCAGCCCAAAACAGACAGATGGATCCGGCGCTTCTTGAATTGGATGTAGGCGAACAGACACCAGAGGAAGAACCGCATGAGGGAGAGGAATTTGGTTTTGTACTATATGGAGCCGTTGAACTTACACTAGGTGGAAAATCGTACAAAATTAAAAAAGGTGAATGTTTTTATTTTAAAGCCTCAAAGAAGCACTGTTTGACAAACACAAGAAACAACAGGGCTGGTGTTTTGTGGGTGTCATCGCCGCCAAATTTTTGAGTTATTTTATAGGGATGGCAGCAGGTTTTTAAAAGGTGATACATTGAAAACCTTATGATTTTGATGTTTTGTGGGGCAGAAAGGTTTTGTTTTGGAAAAGATTGAGAGGTTGGTTGAAAAAGGTATATAGATTAGAAAATAAATAAAGCCATATCGACAACATATGAACTGTAGGATATCGCAGCAAAATTTGTCGGTGTGGCGCTATGGGGATGGACTATGATGAAAGAACTCGCTAGAATGACACCTAAAAAAGTTTTTCTTACAAAAGGGGTTGGTGTACATAAAGATAAACTGTCGTCTTTTGAGGTTGCGTTGAGAAACGCAGGCATTGAAAAGTGCAATCTTGTTTATGTGTCAAGCATATTTCCACCGGGATGTAAGATTATTTCTAAGACAGCGGGCTTGAACCTGCTTGAACCGGGCCAGATTACCTATTGTGTGATGTCGAGAAACGAAACAAATGAGCCAAACCGTCTCATATCTGCGGCAATAGGTCTTGCCAGACCAACTGATTATTCCCAGTATGGTTATATCTCGGAGCACCATGCATTTGGTGAAAAGGCGATCGTCTCTGGTGAATACGCTGAAGACCTAGCGGCGACAATGCTTGCAACAACCCTTGGTATTCCTTTTGATTCAAATCAGGCATGGGATGAGAGAAAGCAATCATATACGGCAAGCGGCCACATATTCAAAACAAAAAATGCCTGTCAGTCAGCCGAAGGCAACAAAGACGGCCTTTGGACTACGGTGTTGGCCTCAGCGGTATTTATAATCGATTGAAATGCGAAAAGGTTTTTGTGGTTTATCCAACGATTATTCTGATTACCAGAATGCCGCAATTGTTATACTTCCTATCCCCTTTGACAAAACAAGTACATGGCTGAAAGGTGCAGACAAAGGGCCTGAGGCGATCTTAGAGGCATCTGCACATCTCGAGTTCTACGACATTGAAACAGATACAGAGGTTTTGAAAAGAGGGATTTTTACAACAGAACCTATTCAAGCGGATTCTTCAGATGTTTTGATCGATAAATCGGAATCAGTAGTATCTAAATATCTGAATGACGATAAATTTGTAGTGGCGGTTGGGGGCGAACACTCTATTTCGATCGGTGTAATCAAATCCTATGTTAAAAAATACAAGGATTTAAGCGTGTTACATCTTGACGCTCATGCCGATTTACGCGACACATATGAGGGGTCGAGATATAACCATGCGTGTGTTATCGCCAGGGTTATGGAATTTACCGAGCATATTGTTTCGGTGGGTGTACGCAGCATTGATGTCGAGGAGAAGCCTCGTATTCAGAATATAAAGATGTTTTTTGCACACGGGATTTACAATTCGGATGAATGGATTGATGAAGCAGTTGGCCGGCTAACCGATGATGTGTACATAACAATCGATCTAGATGTGTTTGACCCAGGCATTATGCCTTCGACAGGGACGCCAGAGCCAGGGGGTTTAGGTTGGTATCAGGTTATGAAACTTCTGTTTGCTGTCTCGAAGTCAAAACGTATAGTAGGTTTTGATGTTGTTGAACTTTGCCCGTCGGATTCCAAAGCCCCTGATTTTCTCGCCGCAAAACTGATATTTACGCTATTGAGTTATATTTATGCAAATAGATGAAATTTTTTAGGAGCAGACCTTTATGGATAGTTTAAGAAACAATGGAAAAATAATGATAGTCGGGGCAGGTGGTGTTGCAACTGTTGCAGCGCACAAATGTGCCCTGATACCTGAAGTCTTTAAAGAAATCATTGTTGCTAGCAGAACGATTTCCAAATGTGAGTCTATAAAAAGGGCTATCAAGTCAAAGTACGGAAGGGATATAAACATTGCTCAGGTGGATGCGGACAACGTACCTGAAATGGTTTTGCTTATCGAAAGATATAAACCCGATGTGGTTTTAAACCTTGCGCTTCCCTATCAGGACTTACATATAATGGATGCCTGTCTTGAAAAGGGTGTGCATTACATTGATACTGCAAACTATGAACCTATAGACGAGGCACATTTTGAATATAGCTGGCAATGGGCATACCGGGATCGATTTAAACAAAAGGGTATTATGGCTGTTCTCGGCTCGGGTTTCGACCCCGGTGTAACCAACGTATTTACTGCTTATGCGCAAAAACACCTTTTTGACGAGATAAATTATCTTGATATACTGGATTGCAATGCAGGCTCACACGGTCATGCCTTTGCAACGAACTTCAACCCCGAGATAAATATCCGTGAAGTGACACAGGTTGTGCGACACTGGTTGGAGGGAAAGTGGGTCGAAACGCCTGCCATAATAGAGGATGGTAGTATACATTTCGGTTTTGATTATCCTATGGTAGGGAGAAAGGAAAGCTACTTGCTCTACCATGAAGAACTGGAGTCCCTCGTTAAAAACATAAAAGGACTGAGAAGGGCGAGGTTCTGGATGACATTTTCAGAAAATTATCTTACACATTTAAGGGTGCTCAGAAACGTTGGTATGACGAGGATAGATGAGGTTGATTATGAAGGGCAGAAGATTGTCCCGGTTAAGTTTCTAAAGGCGTTACTTCCGGAACCTGCATCCCTCGGCACGAAATATACAGGAAAGACGGTAATAGGTAATATCATGACAGGCAAAAAGGATGGAAAAATTATAACCCGGTATATATATAATGTGTGTGACCATGAAGAGGCATTTATTGAGACAGGAACACAGGCTATTGCATACACAACAGGTGTTCCGGCAATGATAGGTGCAATGATGGTGCTTACAGGTGTTTGGCAGGGCAATGGTGTATTTAATATTGAAGAGCTCGATCCTGACCTGTTCATGGATGCATTGAATAAATATGGTCTTCCATGGCAGGTGGTTGAACACGAACCTTTGCCGGATAGTTTTTAAAATTGATGCGCGCAAAAAGAGGTATTAATGATATAATCAAAAAGATAAAAGAAGAAAAGAAAAGGTCTTTTGTAGAGGCACATGAAAGATTCCTCGCAATAGCAAAAGGCGGTATAGCAACACCTGTTTATCTTATTGACGAAACACTCATTGAACAAAACATGCTGATATTGCAGCTAGTTAAGTCTTTAACCGGTTGCAAGATACTTCATGCACTGAAGGCATATGCATCTTACTCTACCTTTCCAGTTATGAGCAGATATCTCGACGGAATATGTGCAAGCGGTCTCAATGAGGCAAGGCTTGGCAGGGAGGAATTCAAAAAAGAGGTTCATACATTTGGAGCGGCATACAGAGAAAAGGATATAAGACAGATACTAAAACATTCTGATTCGATCATATTCAATTCCTTTTATCAGCTTGAAAAATACGGAAAAATGGCGAAAAAGATGGGGGTTGAGGTTGGTCTGAGGGTTAATCCCGGATATGCAGAAGTGGAAAATCAGATGTATAACCCATGTGCTCCGTATTCGAGGCTTGGTGTTATTTACGATATATTCGAAGGGGAGTTTCATAAACACAGGGATATTGTGGACGGCATTCATTTTCATGCATTATGCGAGCAGAATGCAGATGTGCTTGAAAGGGTCCTGAAATCTTTTGAAGCTTTATATGGTAATTATATCTATGGACTAAAGTGGGTGAATTTCGGTGGTGGTCATCATATAACACGGGATGATTATGATTTGGAGCTTCTTATCGGTCTTGTCAATACATTCAAAAAGAAATACGGGGTACAGGTCTATCTTGAACCGGGAGAAGCGAGCGTTCTGGATGCAGGCGTTCTTGTCTCATCTGTTTTGGATATTGTGGAAAACGATATAAAGATTGCCATAATAGACGCTTCTGCGGAGACGCATATGCCCGATGTGCTCCTCATGCCATACAGACCCTATATTATGGGTTCAGGTAAACCTAATGAGAAGGAACATACATATAGAATAGCCGGGCCGAGCTGTCTTGCCGGGGATGTGATTGGTGATTATTCATTCGATGAGCCTTTAAAAAGGGGCGATAGGCTTGTTTTTACTGACATGGCATTATACAGCATTGTAAAAAATACCACCTTTAATGGCATAAATCTTCCTGATATTACAGTGATAAGAAACACGAAGCTGCAGATAGTCAAAAGATTTGGTTACAAGGATTATAAATGCAGACAATCATAAAAAAATAGGTCTTTTAGATAATGCATTAAATGGTATTTACAGGACGACAAGAGATGGAAAATTCTTGATGGCGAATAAAACCTATTATAGAAGGTTATAGCTGTAGCAGATGTGGTAGAGGCTATAATGTCTCACCGTCCATACAGACCCGGTTATGGAATAGATGCTGCGCTTGAAGAGATAGAGAGTAAAAAAGGCATACTTTATGACAGTGATGTTGTGGATGTGGGCCTTAATCTATTCAGAGAAAATGGGTTTAGATTAGAATGATTTGGCTGCCATAAGCAGCGTTCAAATACTCTTGATAATTGCATAAGTTGTGTTATAATAAGCACTGCAATTAAAATGGAGCTTTTCATCCACGATTTCCCGGAGGATATATGAAAGTAGATGTTGTAGATGTCGATCGCGTTACAAAAAAGATTGAAGTGGAAGTCCCTGCTGATAAGATAACAGAAATAACAGAAAATATTTATGGAGAATTGAAAAGGCAGGCAAAGATAAAGGGATTTAGACCGGGTAAAATACCCAAGTCCATCCTTACAACATATTACAAGGATTATATAGAAGATGAATTAAAAAGAAGGGTTATAGAGGGCACCATGTCAGAGGTGCTTTCTGAGGCGAATGTTAAGCCTGTAACAGAGCCTATTGCTGATTTTGTAGAAGATGGAGACCGTTTTGTTTATACGCTTTTGTGTGAAGTGTTTCCGGATATAGAGATATCGTCTTATAAAGGCGTTGAGGTTGAGGTTGATGCCATTCGAGTTACCGATGATGATATTGACAAAAGAATCGAACAAACGAAAGAATTGTATGCGGAAATGATACCGCGTGAGGCTGATAGCGGTGCCCGTAAAGGCGATTTTGTAATTGTAAAATATAAGGGGTATTTAGACGGAATGCCAATGAAGGACGTTTATTCAGAGGCGTATCCGCTTGAACTCGGTACTTCCCAATTAATGCCTGAATTTGAAAGTGCCATCTATGATATGAAAAAAGGTGAGATAAAAAATGTTGATGTCGCCTTTCCTGATGACTACCAACATAAGGATATTGCAGGCAAAACTTTGCTTTTCGAGATAGAAATAAAAGACATAAGGGAGAAGAGACTTCCCGATATGAATGATGAATTTGCAAAAGATGTAAATTTTGAAAATGTTGAAAAGATGAAGGAGAGTTTAAAGGCAGAGATAGAAAAGGAAAAACTGAACTCAAGGAAACAGTTCATCTCTAACAAGATAATGGAAATGCTTGCCAGCAACATTGACATACAGGTTCCAAAGAGGTTGCTTGCAAAGCATACCGAAGCGATGCTGGAAGAAGCAAAGACACGCTTCAACACGGAACACTTTACAGAAGAGGATTTAAAGGCATTCCAGGGTAATATAAGGGCTGATTTCGAAAAAAAGGCTGCAGAAAGGATAAAATCTGATATAATACTTGCAAGGATTGCTGAAATCGAGGGAATAAAGCTCGAAGATGATGATGTTCACAACAGAATGAAAAAGATTGCGGAAGAGACAAAAAGACCATTTGATGAAGTCAAAGGTTTTTACGAGAAATATGACCTCATTGAGGGCATGAAGATAAGTATTGTGCAGCAAAAGACGATGGATTTTTTGATGGAGAATGCAAACATAAAGGAGAAGCAATGAATCTTGTCCCAATAGTTATTGAAAAAGATGGTAGGGGGGAACGGGCATACGATATATATTCGAAACTGCTGAAAGAAAGGATTGTGTTTCTTGGCACAGCCATAGATGATAATGTTGCGAATATTATTGTCGCACAGCTTTTATTTCTCGAATCAGAAGACCCATCAAAGGAGATTTATCTTTATGTGAACTCTCCTGGTGGCTATATAACAAGCGGATTGGCAATATATGACACCATGCAGTATATAAAGTCTCCTGTTGTAACGATGTGTACAGGTCAGGCTGCAAGTATGGGCGCAGTTCTTCTTGCGGGTGGCGAACCTGGTAAAAGGTTTGCGCTTCCACATTCAAGGATCCTTATCCATCAACCCCTCGGTGGTGTACAAGGCCAGGCAACCGATATAAACATTCAGGCAAAAGAGATTCTCCGTGTGCGTGAAGAAATAAACAGGATATTTGTCAAACACACAAACCAGGCTTTTGAAAAGATCTCGATAGACACGGAAAGAGATTTTTATATGACCGCAGAACAGGCGAAAGATTACGGTATAGTAGATGAGATAGTGGAGAAAAGAAAATGACAATGATTAAAAAAAACAACGGTAGGACGATGAAACTACATTGCTCTTTCTGCGGTAAAAGTCAGGATGAGGTGAAAAAGCTTATTGCCGGTCCTATGGTGTACATATGCGATGAGTGCATTGGGTTGTGCAATGAGATTATTCAGGAAGAGGTCAAAAAAGAACGTTTTGATTATATCAAGACCTCGATTCCAAAACCTCACGAGATAAGGAAACTGCTTGATGAGTATGTAATTGGTCAGGAACATGCTAAGAAGGTTCTTTCGGTCGCTGTTTATAATCACTATAAAAGGATAGAGGCTAAGGTAAGCTTTAATGATGTTGAGATTCAAAAAAGTAATATTCTACTGATCGGTCCGACCGGTTCCGGAAAAACACTCCTTGCGCAGACATTGGCTAAGGTACTACATGTTCCGTTCACTATATCTGATGCAACAACGCTCACTGAGGCTGGTTATGTAGGAGAAGACGTTGAAAACATAATACTCTATCTGCTTCAAGCAGCCGATTATAATGTGGAGAAGGCAGAGAGAGGCATAGTATATATTGACGAAATCGACAAGATATCCCGAAAGACGGACAGTCCTTCCATAACGAGGGATGTGTCTGGTGAAGGCGTACAACAGGCACTTTTAAAGATAATCGAGGGAACGGTTGCAAACATTCCACCAAAGGGAGGCAGGAAGCACCCTCAACAGGAGTATATAAAGGTTGATACTTCGAACATACTTTTTATCTGCGGAGGTGCGTTTAACGGTGTTGACTCTATCATTGCCAACAGGATCGGAAAGAAAGGTTTAGGTTTTGGTGTAGATGTGGAAGGTGGTCGTGATAAGAGATATTCAGAATTGATAAAGGATATCCAGCCAGAAGACCTTTTGAAGTATGGCCTGATACCCGAATTCATAGGCAGATTGCCTATTATAGCGACGCTGAATGAACTTGACGAGAACGCCCTTGTAGAGATTCTGAAAAGGCCACGGAATGCAATTATAAAACAGTATAAGAAGCTTTTTGAACTTGAAAACGTTAAACTAACATTTACAGAAGGCGCAATCAGGGCAATTTCAAGGGAGGCCATGAAGAGAAAGACTGGCGCAAGGGGGCTTCGGTCAATACTCGAAAAGATCATGCTTGACGTTATGTATGAGATTCCAAATATATCAAACGTTAAAGAGTGTGTTCTGAATGAAGAGGTAATAGTTAATCATGAAAGGCCTATTTTTATCTATGAAGAAGAGGCGGAAATTGCCTGAAGATGTTTTCTTTGAGCGTTATGTTTTTAATTGGAAATGTTGTAAGAGTATTGTAATATAGAGAAAAAATCGTGAACAGCTATTTGACTTTGACGTTTAAACCTGTTATAGTTACCAGCGTTGGGCGGGTAGCTCAGCGGGAGAGCATCGGCCTTACAAGCCGGGGGTCGCAGGTTCAAAACCTGTTCCGCCTACCATTTGCGGGGACGTAGTTAAGTCGGTCTATAACGCCGGCCTGTCACGCCGGAGGCCGCGAGTTCAAGTCTCGTCGTCCCCGCCATTCTTTTAATAAAAAAACTAGGGTGTCCTATGCATATTATCCTCTGCATTCATAATCATCAGCCTGTTGGAAATATGCATTTTATTCTTGAGGAGGCTTATAATAGATCTTATATGCCTTTTTTTGAGATAATGAAGGATTTCCCTGATGTTAAAATAAACCTGCATTTTTCAGGTTACCTTCTCACCTGGTTAACCGAACACAAACCTCAATATATCAAGCTCTTAAATAAACTCAGGAAAAGGGGGCAGATAGAGATTGTTTCTGGCGGTATGTATGAGCCTATACTTCCTCTGCTTACAGAAGAAGATGGGATCGCACAGATAAAGATGCATATGGATTATGTTGAAACGATCTTTCAAGAGAGGCCAAAAGGTATGTGGCTTGCCGAAAGGGTTTATGAACCACATATACCTAAAATCTTAAACAAGGCGGGTGTGCTTTATACGCTTGTAGATGATTATCATTTCAAGGCGGTAGGGGTGCCAGAAAAAGAGTTGTACAGATATTTTGTGACTGAACATGAAGGTCACAAACTCTTTATCTTTCCGGGTCTCGAGTTTTTGAGATATGCGATCCCATTCAAACCTATTGACGAAATTGATAAATATTTCAGAGGGATTGAAGACTCTGGCAATGACCTCGCTGTGTTCGGAGATGATGGAGAAAAATTCGGTTTGTGGCCAGGTACTTATGAACATGTGTATAACGCCGGATGGCTTAAATCGTTTTTTGGGTATCTGTCAAAAAACAAGGATTGGCTAAAAACAGTTACGTTCAGTGAGTATATAGATAGTATGCCACCTAAAAGTCGTGTTTATCTGAACTGCAACTCTTACATGGAGATGGCGGAATGGAGTTTGCCACCCAAGAAGTCCCGCGCTTATGAGACATGCCTTAAAAACTCTACCGAAGAATACCGTGAATTTATAAAAGGCGGCTATTTTAAATATTTCCTCGTAAAATACGACGAATGCAACGATATGCACAAAAAAATGCTAATGGTTACAAACAAGGCAAATAAAGACACTGAAGCAAAAAAACATGTCTTTATGGCACAATGTAACGACAGTTATTGGCATGGAGTTTTTGGTGGTCTTTATCTTCCCCATCTTCGCGGTTCTGTATACAACCATCTTATAGAGGCTGAAAAGATTCTCGACCCTGAGTCTTCATTTGTAGACGCAAAATCAGAAGATGTCAATATGGATGGATTTGAAGAGATTGTCCTTACTAATAATGATATAAAGGCATATTTTTTACTCAAAGAGGGCGGCATACTCTATGAATATGATTATAAACCGTCTTCTGTAAACATTATGGCGACATTTTCGAGAAGGTATGAGGGGTATCATGAAAGGTTAAAGACAGCCGTTTCTTCAGATGTTGCCGATGGCACTAAAACAATCCACGATTTGATAATTGCCAAAGAAGAAGGACTTGATAAGTATCTGCATTATGATTGGTACAGAAGGGCTTCTTTGATCGACCATGTAATGGGGAGTGATGTTACCTTTGATGCCTTTTATAAAAGCGCCTATTACGAACCTGGTGATTTCATAAGGGAACCATATTCTGGTGTCATCGAAAGAAAAGATGATTATGTGAAGGCGATCATTGAAAGACATGGTCACTATTGGAGTAATGGCAAGGGGTTACCTCTGCATATAAGGAAGGAGATTACGCTCGAAAAGGGCTCCAGTGAGCTTTTAATAAATTATGCGTTAGATGGCGAAACAAAAGATCCGTTTTATCTGGGTGTGGAATTTAATTTTTCATTTCTCGGAAGTGGGGGGAATCGTTATATCGGTGTAGGGAATCAAAGGCTTGGCCTTTCGACGATGGGTGCATTGAATGCTGACAATGTAGTGACATTCTATGACCCTTATCAAAATGTCTTTTTAACGGTTGAATTTGATGATGCATCGTTTGTGTGGACGCACCCTGTCGAGGTTGTTTCTTTATCAGAGCAAGGTTTTGAGAGAAATTACCAAAACACGATGCTTATGCCTGCCTGGCGGATAGACTTATCAAATGGTTTGAAAAACATCCGTATAAGGCTCATAATTAAAAAGGCAAACTAATAAAAAATACCGGCTTCAGATGTCTGTGTTTAATGATCTCCATAATAATCACAACATATAACAGACGTGCATTCCTTAAGGCAGCCCTACTTTCGGTTATTAATCAGGACTATCGGGACAAAGAAATCATTGTTGTAGACGATGGTTCTAATGATGGTTCTCGCGAAGAAATACGAGAATTTCCAATCAGATATATCTGGAAAAAAAATGGGGGTATAAGCAGCGCGCGGAACTGTGGTATAGAATTATCCAAGGGTGAATATATCTCTTTTCTTGATGTAGACGATTTATGGCTTAAAGGCAAACTTTCTAAACAGATGGAACAGATGGAAAAGGATAATTTTTTGATATCCTATACAGATGAAATATGGACAAGAAACGGTAAAAGGTTAAACCAGAAGCTCAGACACAAAAAATACACAGGACATATATTTGAAAGGTGCTTGCCGCTTTGCATTATAAGCCCTTCATCGGTTGTAGTAAAGAAAGAGGTGTTTGACAATATTGGTTTTTTTGATGAATCCATGTCGGTCTGTGAGGATTATGATATGTGGCTGAGAATTACAGCCAGGTATCCTGTTTTGTTTGTCGACGTGCCGCTTATCATTAAACAAGGTGGGCATGCAGACCAACTTTCAAAAAGCGTCAAAGCAATGGATCGCTTTAGAATTAAAAGTATTGTAAAAATTATAAAGAGCGACGCCCTAACCGATGCAATGAAAAAGGCCGCCATTGCCGAATTGCATAATAAATTGAATATTTATATGAATGGCGCAAAAAAAAGGGGAAAAATAGAAGAGATGCAGGGTATAATGGAACTTGTAAAAGATGTAATTTATTGACATTATGATGATTGTCGGGTTGCATTCTTGCAAAATCTTGTTTAGAATTATCGATCACTTATGCAAAAGTATATTAAAAGTATAGGAAAAAAACATTTGAACTCAAAAGACCATCAAGCCATAAGAGGTTTTATTTGAAACCATTTACATTCATAGGCAGAATTACAATGGATTTTGTAAATAGTATGGGCTCAATGGTGATATTTTTTTCGCTTGCATTTATAAATATTTTCAGAAGAAAACAGATACAGGAGATTGTAAACCAGATATATTACATAGGTGCCACGTCATCACTTATTGTTATGCTTGTAGGTCTTTTTACAGGTATGGTGCTTGGATTGCAACTTTTTTATACACTGGTAAAATTTGGTTCTGTGGGTGCGCTTGGCTCTGCCGTATCACTATCACTTATAAGGGAGTTGGGTCCGGTACTGACCGCCATAATGATCACTGCGCGAGCCGGTTCAGGCATGACTGCAGAGATTGGCATCCTTCGTATATCTGAACAAATTGATGCACTTTACACCATGCGTATCAATCCTGTTAGATATCTTGTCAGCCCGAGAATTGCTGCTTCAATCATCAGTTTTCCATTGCTTACTGCATTTTTCGATATTGTAGGTATTCTGGGTGGATATGTCACCGGTGTACTTCTGCTTGGGACAAACGTTGGAACATATTTTTATCGTGTCCAGTCATCGCTCGATATGGTTGATGTTAGGGGTGGGTTTATAAAATCGATTGTTTTTGCCGTCATAGTATCTTGCATTTGTTGTTTTCAGGGTTATTTCTGCCATATGCGTACAGATGGATATGGTTCTAAATCTGTCGGACTTGCCACTATTTCGGCGGTTGTGCTTTCATGCATCATGATTCTTGTAGCTGATTATGTAGTAACGTCATTTCTTATGTAGGTATTCTATGAAAGAAACATTTTTGCAAACAACACCTCTTATTGAATTTAGGAATGTAACAAAAGGTTTCGGGGATAAAAGTGTATTGGATAATGTCAATCTAAAAATCTATGAAAACCAGATTACAACGATTATAGGCAAAAGTGGTACAGGGAAAAGCGTGTTGCTTAAACATATGATAGGCCTTTTAAAACCTGATAAAGGTACAATACTTTTCGAGGGTAATCCTGTTGCACGAATGAAAAAAAAGGAATGGGAACAATACAGGAGCAAAATCTCGTTTTTGTTTCAAAACAATGCCCTTATGGACTCAATGACGGTTTTCGACAATGTAGCCTTTCCCTTAAAGCACACGACAAATTTTACTAAAAAGGATATTGAAGAAAAGGTGCTTAAAAGGATCGAAGATCTGGAACTGATGGATGCAATAAGCAAATACCCTTCGGAACTCTCAGGTGGCATGCAAAAAAGGGTCGCATTGGCGCGCGCATTGGTTACAGATCCAAAAATTGTGCTTTTTGATGAGCCCACAACTGGCCAAGATCCTATAAGGAAGAATATGATTCTTAGTATGATTGCCCATTACCGTAAAAAGTTTGGGTTTACCGCTGTCATGATTAGCCACGATATACCCGATGTCTTTTTCATCTCTGACCGTATCATTATTCTGTGGGAAGGTAGTGTAGGTTATGAGGGAAGCTATGAACAGGCAGTGAATAAAAAACTCCCCCTGATCGACGAGTTTCTGAGGAGTCTCGAGGGGTTTGAAGATGAACTCACGGGTCTACTTTCAAGGGAGGCATTCAGGGTTCACTATTCGGCACTATTGGGTGGTGGTGCGGTTTCAACTGCAAGGGTTTCTGCAGTGCTTTTCAGTGTTCACCTGAACATGCTTAACGATGTTATTGGACCACAGGCATCTATGGAAATCATAAAAATACTCGGAGAGTATACCAATAGGCATTTTAATCCTATCGGTGGTTTTTCAGCACGTCACAGCAGGGATGAAATCCTGACCATATTTCCTCATACAGGCACCGAAGAGGCTAAGCAGCTTGTCTTTAGTTTTGCAGATGAAATGAAATTAAAAACACTTGAAATAATCCAAAATCTTGCGGCAGACAAGATTGGTATCGATAATTGTTTTGATGTTTATCTGCATGCAGGCATAACGCATGTTTTACCAAGGGACGCAATAAATCAGATTATTGATAGAGCCCGGGAAAATCAGAAGGTTATTGCAACATACAGATGTGATAGAGGAGGTGATATGCAATGAAAAAATATACTATGGAAACTACCGTTGGTATCTTCGTTGTAATTGGCCTTATATGTGTCGGTTATATGACTGTGAAACTTGGTAAGGTATCATTTTTTAAAAGCGACACTTATACGATCTATGCCCGCTTTGCCTCTGTTTCTGCATTAAGGGTAGGGGGGACGGTTGAGGTTTATGGTATTGCGGTGGGCAGTGTTAAGAGTCTTGGTATTGACAGCGACAGACAAATGGCGCTGGTTGGCATGTCTATCAAAAAGGATGTAAATATATATGATGATGCATCCGCTTCAATAAAGACTTCAGGGTTAATAGGCGATAAATTAGTAAAAATCGATCCAGGCGGTTCAGGTGAACCTATCAGACCTGGTGGCATCATCACCCAGACCTCTGCGCCGGCTGATATTGAAGATTTAATTGGAAAATATGCATTCGGAGATGCAAAAAAATAGTTGGGGGAATATTGAATGAAAAAATCTTTTAGAATATTCATGCTCGTTTTGATGATGATGCTTCCCATTTATGTATTTGGGGGTGCTCCGTTTGATACCGTGAAGATGAATGTTGGTAGCGTGCTCGAAATACTTGGTGACCCTAAACTTAAGGGGGATGCCGGCAGAAAGGTAAAGGAACAGAAGCTCGAGGTTATTGCAGATAAAATGTTTGATTATATTGAACTTTCCAAGAGAACCCTTGGACTCAACTGGAATAAATTTACCCAGGAACAGAGAAAAGAATTTGTCGATCTTTTCAAGACGGTGCTTAAAGACGCATATGTTGATAAGATTATGACATACACAAATGAGCGGGTAAACTTTACAAAAGAGGTTTCGCTTTCAGAGACAACCTATGAGATTCAAAGTGTCGTTGTGAGAAAAAGCGGTGAAGTACCTATCTTTTACAGGGCTATAAAGAAGGAAAACAGTTGGAAGGTTTATGACGTCATCGTTGAAGGGGTAAGTCTGATAAATAATTACAGGACTCAATTCAGGGAGATTCTCGGAAACAATCCACCGGAGACACTTCTCGAGACACTTCGTAAGAAGGTAGGAAAGAGGCAGTGACAAGACCTATGATGTCTTTAAAAAAGATTATTTGGATTCGGGGGTTGACGACAATAGTATTTTTGGTTTCTTGTTTGTTGTTAGAATGCCCGCTTTTATTATATGCTGCACCTGTTGATACAGATAAGGCAGACACGATCGTTTTTGAAACGCAATCTGAACTGGTGAAACAATCAGAAGAGGAAACACCAGAGAAAACGCTTGATAGATATGAAGATGCAAAAATTGAGGAGGCAACAACAGTCTTATCGTCAAAAGAAGAAGATGGTATTGAAGCATACGAAGATGTAACCTCTGATGAAATTGGTGTTGTGGAAGAACAAGGCATTGCAGATCCGTTCGAGTTTTTAAACAGAGGCGTTTATCACTTTAATGACAAGGTTTATTTTTGGGTATGGAAACCCATTTCCCAAGGATATAAGTATGTCGTGCCTGAAGGGATAAGGGGTATTTTCAGCAGTTTTTATGAAAATATCAAGGCACCGGTTCGGATTATTAATAATCTTCTACAGGGAAAACCAAAGTTTGCAGCTATCGAACTTGGAAAATTCTTGATTAACTCAACCCTTGGGGTAGGGGGACTAAGAAATTGCGCAAAAGAATGTTTCGGCATTGAGGGTCGAAATGCAGATTTTGGTCAGACGCTTGGCAAATATGGCGCTGGATTTGGTTTTTATATTGTTTTGCCGTTTCTCGGTCCATCCAATCCGCGTGACGGAGTAGGTTGGCTTGTAGACTGGACATTGAGACCTACGACTTATATAAGTACCGATCAATGGTTTGACCTCCAGAGTGTGGGTCTTTTTGTACATGAAAAGGTCAATGACACATCGTTTCATATAGGTGAATACGAAATACTCAAAGAAGCAGCCATAGACCCTTATATAGCAATGCGTGATGCTTATGTACAGTATCGTACAAAGCTTATTGAGCGCTAAACATCTTGTGCATTAAATGTCAAAATACAACCTAATTGCTTCTTCTACCTTTGGTCTTGAGTCTGTAGTTGCCCGTGAACTTGAGGTACTTGGTTATACTGGTATTACTATAGAAAACGGTAAAGTGTGTTTTAAGGGTGACGAAAGGGATATTGCGCGTTGTAATATATGGCTTAGAACAGCCGATAGATTGCTTATCGAGATAGGAAAATTCAGGGCAACTGATTTCGAGGAATTATTTCAGGGCGTGTTAAAGGTGAAATGGGAAGAGATTGTCCCCTTCAAAGGAAAGATGCACGTCACCGGCAAATCGGTGAAATCGAGATTATTCAGTGTAAAGGACTGCCAGGCTGTTGTAAAAAAGGCCATAATCGAATCGATGAAAAGAAAGTATAAAACAACATATTTTGAAGAATCAGGACCAATATATAAAATAGATGTTTCATTGTTGAAGGATGTTGCAACCCTGACTATAGATACGACAGGGGCAGGTCTTCATAAAAGGGGTTACCGGGAAGATGCAGGCGAGGCTCCACTAAGAGAAACGCTTGCAGCAGGGCTTGTCTTGTTGAGCAGATGGAACCCATCTATTGTTCTCGCAGACCCGTTTTGTGGTTCAGGTACAATACCGATTGAGGCTGCGATGATTGGAAAAAATATTGCCCCTGGCTTAAGAAGGTCATTTGTTTCCGAAGGATGGCATCAGATCCCGAAAGGCATATGGGATAAAGAGAGACACGATGCATCAAACCTTATGAAGAACGCCAGTTTTAGAATCCTTGCATCCGATGCTGACCATTATGTCTTGAGAAAGGCAAGAATCAATGCAGAAAAGGCAGGTGTATCCGACTGTATCGCCTTTCAAAAACTTCCCGCAGAAAGATTTCGTTCTGGAAAAAGTGGAGGCTATATTATATGCAACCCCCCTTATGGAGAGAGGATGAGCGATGCGTCAAGGGTAGAAAAACTTTACACACATATGGGTGAGGTGTTTTTGAATCTTGATTCATGGTCGTTTTTTATTTTCACCGCTTATAATGATTTCGAGAGATTGTTTGGCAGAAGGGCAGATAAAAACAGGAAACTCTATAACGGCAATATCAAGTGTTATTATTATCAATATTGGCCAAAAAATACGCGAAAAACGTTTACATATGGATAATATATTTATTTTAAAACTATTGATGTCATTTATTGTTGGTAGTATCTGGGTGACAACATGTACAATTGTTGCCGAACGTTATGGAAGTAAGGTCGGCGGGTTTATAGTAGGGCTTCCTTCAACGATTCTGCTTGGATTGTTTTTTATTGCATGGACACAATCAACAAATATTGCCGTTGAAGCAACTACGGTTGTCCCAATGGTTGGAGGGATCAACTGCATCTTTATCGTGACATATATCATGCTTGTAAGGCTTAACTTCTGGCTGGCAATAGCTGGTGCACTGCTTGTATGGTTTGTCCTTTCCCTCGTGCTCGTTATTTTTAGGTTTAGCAGTTTCAATCTTTCAGTTGGCGTGTATGTTGTGCTGTTAATATTCTCATACTGTTTTGTAGAAAAGATACTGAATGTTAGGTCGGAATCACGTAGGGAAGTGAAACTTACCTTTAAACTTGTGCTTTTTAGGGGTTTTATAAGTGGGTTAATTATTTTGTTGGCTGTTTTTCTGACTAAGACTGGAGGACCTCTCATCGGTGGAATATTTGTGATGTTTCCCGCCATGTTTCTCGGGACGTTACTGATAACATATTTTTCTCATGGCGCAAGGTTTTCCTCAGCCGTTATGAAGGCATCGATCTTTGGGGCAATTAGTGTCGTAATTTACGGCATTGTAGCCAGATATACCCTTATTCCTCTTGGAATCTGGTTTGGCACTGCCTTGTCTATCTTGATTTCATTTTTCTGTGCTTTTGTTATACACAATGTGTTGACGAGAAAGATGTCTTGAAAGGTTAATGCATAACATCAAATAACAGAAATCGCATAGCGGACGTTGAAATTCGACAAAAATATAGATTATATTTTGACGAGCGTATATGTTTTTTCACCTAATCCGAGCATTTGTGCATGTTCAAGTTGTATGTTCCAGTCGATTAAAGGATACAGTGCCCTCCATTTGTCGTCGCCTTTTTTCAGGGGCTTTTTTATTGCTGTATTTGGAATGGATTTTTCGTTGTTCACAAGGTTACATGATGCTGTGTCAATTGCCACTGGGTCAGTTGATGCGAGGATGCCTATGTCTCTCACAATGGGTGCATCATTGTTGGGATAACAATCACAGGCGGGGCTTACCTGCATGACGAAGTTTATATATATGATTTTCTTCTCTTTGCCCTTCAGGACGCCAAAGGCATATTCAACCATCTTCTTCTGAAAGATATCAGGCGATTCATTCCACTGTATCTGAATTGCATTAAAACTGCATATAATAATGCATTCGCCGCAGCCGATGCATTTTTCAGGGTCGATGCTGGCCTTTTTGTCTTTGATGGCAATGGCACCAGCAGGACAATAATCGAGACAGGTGCGGCAGCCTTTACAGTTGTTACTCTTGATAATCGGCGCAACATTGCTGTGCTGGACGAGCTTTCCTTCCCTTGTTGCGCATCCCATGCCTATATTTTTTAACGATCCCCCGAAACCAGATAATTCATGGGCTTTAAAATGGGTTACCACGATCATTGCATCTGCTTCCACAATTTCCTTCGCAATGCTTACCTCCTTCAAGATATCTCCGTCGATTGGTATTTTTATGCCTGTTGCGCCTCGAATCCCGTCTGCAATAATAATAGGACATTCAACGCATGCATAGTCAAACCCATTACGTATTGCGGTTGTTAAGTGGCTAACCGCATCGCTTCTGGAACCGGTGTATAGAGTATTTGTGTCTGTGAGAAAAGGTTTTCCACCTAAATTTTTTATCCTTTCGACAATCCTCCTGAGAAAAACCGGTCTGAGATATGCAGTGTTGCCGTATTCGCCAAAATGTATTTTTATAGCGACAATGTCATTTTTATTTATTTTTTCATTCACCTTTGTTCTATTTAGCAAATCTTCAATTTTATCGAGCAGATTTCTCTTTGGATTTGTTCTTAAATCTGTAAAAAACACCTTGGACATAGCAGCTCCTTTTTGTATTTAATTTGTATAGAAATTATGTTAGAAGTAATGCGATTTTGTCAACTAAAAGGAGGCTTTTGATATGCTAAATCTATCTGAAAAACACGGCATGATTCGAATGATTGCTGAAAAGATTGCAAATGAAAAGGTTGCCCCAAGGGCAAAAGAAATAGATTCAACAGGTGCATTTCCGTGGGACATTGTTGATGTGTTCAAAAAACAGGGATTTTTATATCTGATGCTTCCCGAGCGGTTTGGAGGGCTTGATGGGGACATAACATCTCTTTGTCTTGTAATCGAAGAGCTTGCCAAGGTGTCGGGTGCGTCTTCACTTATACCTCTTGCACATAATGTTGGTTTGATGCCCATTATGGTTGCTGCAAACGATGAACAGAGAGAGTACGTATACAGCAAGGTTGCTGATCCTGATAAAATGAATCTTGTAGCCTTTGCCTTGACAGAACCTGATGCAGGTTCCGATGCATCGCACATGAGGACGAGTGTTACCAAAGATGGGCAATACTATTACCTTAATGGAAAAAAATCTATGATTACAAATGGTGCAAATGCACAGATTTATTCTGTTTTTGCCAACTCGAACCCAAAATTGAGAACTAATGGAATCTCAGCATTTTTTGTCGAAAGGGACTGTCCCGGTGTTACTATTGGCAAGAGTGAGGACAAAATGGGTATGAGGGGATCAGATATCACTGAGATTATATTCGATAATGTAAGACTCTCAAAGGATAATCTTCTTGGTAAGGAAGGCGATGGGTGGGATATCGCCATGTCTACATTGAATCTGTCGAGGCCTGCTGTCGGTGCCCAGGCGGTAGGAATTGCACAAGGGGCGCTTGATTATGCAGTGGAATACGCATGGAAAAGGGTGCAGTTCGGGCAGAAACTTGCTGATTTTGAAGGGATTCAGTTTATGGTAGCTGATATGGCAACAGGTGTTGAGGCTGCAAGGGCGCTCGTTTATGATGCGGCTCATCTGCTGGATATGAAGGTATATGAGAGGGATAAAATGAGTGCTATTGGTGTAGATAAACTTTCCGCTATGGCTAAGGTGTATTCTGCGGATGTTGCGATGAAGGTTACCACCGATGCGGTTCAGATTCTTGGAGGATATGGCTACACAAAAGAATATCCCGTTGAAAGAATGATGAGGGATGCAAAAGCAACACAGATTTATGAAGGTACAAACCAGATCCAGAGAATTGTTATTGCAAGGGATATCTTTAGAAAATTTATGGTTTAAGAACTAACCGAACATCTTATCTTCATATTCCTCAGGAATTTCCGGTTGTTTTGAAAAAGCTGGCGGTATAAATGGCGCCTCCATCTTTTCTATGAACTCAAAGATGGGGATTGCTGGCATAGTTACTATTTGAACTGTACCTCTTGAACCAAGTTCAATGGACACCCTTGCTATAGTTTCGTTGTTTGGTGCTTCGAGAATATTTATAAAGTCATACAAGCCAAGGGTTGCATATTGTACAAGCACCTTTGCGCCCATTTTTTCAATCTCTTTGTCGACTTCCTTTATGCGTTCAGCGTTATTTTTAATTGTTGCTCTACCTTCGTTTGTTAGTCTGCTGAACATTATATATATCGGCATTTAAATCCCTCCTTTTTTATCTTTTATTATACCATAAGCCTTCTGATGTCAACAGGTTTCTTAAGAACTATATTTTTTAAAAGGGTCCTATTGCAAAGCCCCTAAGATTTCAAGACAATTTATTTGCAAAAATACTTTACCTTGAAAAATTTATCATACATATATGGAGGTCAGGTTTTTTGCATTATCACCTTATATATTGATTTTATGGCCCGGCCTCTCCGTATAGAATACTCTGGCGCTTTCTATCATATCATTTCTTAAGGGAATACCCAGCAGGACATCTTTTCTGTTACAATAACCGTCAACTTTTTTACCATTCTTGAAGAGGTGGTAAAAAAATTAAAACAGCCAAAGTAAATGTATTGTGATTGACCTGATTTTTATGGTATTAGACAAAGTTAGACATTTTAGTAGGAACACTTTATGCTATAATTGTATAAGGGGATGATAAAACAGATGAATGGAAAGCCGGCAAGGATGTGGTACTACATATTCGTGCGTATCTCCCATAAATACAGAGTAAATTTGGAAGGATCAATGTAATACCTCTCCTGTCGCCCGGAATGGAGACGTTTTCTTGCTAAGGCAGGAGAAAAAAACCAAATTAAGGAGGTTGCCATGTTTGAACCAAAAAAAATTCTTGTACCAACCGATTTTTCTGAGTTTTCGGATAAGGCTCTTGAGAGCGCAGTCGACATTGCAAAAAAAGAGAATGCTACAATCGAATTCCTCCACGTTATCAGCGTTATCCAGACCTGTAGTGTCGACTACTGCTTTGATCAGCAAACCCTGGATATGCTTGAGAAAAACAGTATCAATGCATCTATGGATCAGATGAAGAAAGAGATTGACAGGGTTCCCGGAGCCAGTTCTGTTCAGATCGAAACCGTTATCAGAAAGGGCACCCCATACGAAGAGATTTTGAACGAACAGAAAGAGAAAAAGATCGATCTCATTGTCATCGGTTCCCATGGGAAAACGGGACTTATCCACCACCTTATGGGAAGCGTTGCCGAGAGGGTCATGAGGGGAGCAAAATGCCCTGTTTTGCTCGCGAAGATATAACATAACCTTAGGAATGACACCCTTTTTTCTGCCATCCCCGAGTGGTTTTATTAGGGAACCATGCTCCTTTGTCATGTGGAAATGACGAAAGGTTTTTGAAGCAATTATTCAAGGGTCTTGATAAAGAGCAAAACATGGAACGAGAGGAAAGGCTAAGGGCGTTAATTGTAACGGTTTCTTTTTAGGGAATGCATTGAAGCGTATTTTTTTACATTATGTAGAAAGATTCTATGAAGTAGCCAAATATCCGGCAAAAGGACATTATCCTGAATCAGACGAGGCGAGACATACACATTGACTAATGCTTCAAAAAAATGCCTATGAGGAGACTGACCAATGAACAAGAAGACATTTCAGAACCGCATAGAAAGGTGTACAAGCATAATGAAAGCAGAGGGTTACAACATCCTCCTGCTCATCAAGCCTTCCAATATGTATTATCTCACAGGTGATGGACGTCTCTGTGCATATGCGATGGTCACCCAGGACGGGAAGGTTGCCATTGGGGTGCCCAAGACAGACATTGATGATGTAAAACGGTCCGCCTATTTTGACAGCGTTGTCGGTTTCGATGATGAGGTGGGGATGATCCATTCAATTGCCCATTACTTTGAACACTTCGACATAAAAAAAGGGACTGTAGGTTTGGAATATAGCTTCCTTACCCAGTCCATGATGGGCATCGTAACCCATCCCCATGCCAAACCAAGAGATGTGTTGCCGAAAGATTGTACCCACATCATGTCCGGACTTCGTGTTGTGAAGGAAAACCAGGAAATCGACCGTCTCAGGCAATCTGCTCTTGTTGCTGACATTGGAATAAAGGCGGCAATAGAGGCGGTAAGACCAGGAACATCGGAGAGTCGGATAGCCGCAGAAGCAGAATACGCCATGCGGTATGCCGGCGCAGAGGGGTTTTGGCGAACCTATGTGTCATCTGGTTCCCGCACCGGTATTGCCCATGGGCTGCCCACAAATCGTAAACTGGAATCCGGCGACCTGGTGATGATCGATGTCCATCCTGTTGTCGATGGATATAGTTCGGATGTTTGCCGAACGGTATGTGTGGGAAAACCATCGACTGAACAACAGTCGGCGTATGATGTCTATCTGAAAGCCCAACAGGCAACTGTTGCAAAGGCAAGGGCCGGTATCGGCATGGTTGAGTTGGGCGAAACAATGCATGGAATTATGAAAAATGAAGGACATGGAGGACATGTTTTTGGGCCGCCCATCCATGGGATCGGGATCGATTTCGAAGAATCTCCCCTACCTCCAGGCCATGCATTCTTCCATGGTGAAAAAGAACCACCACCTCTTCCTGCAAATGTAGTCATTGCCATCGGCAATTGCGGACTCTATTCGGAAAGTTGGGGGGTGAGGGTTGAAGATACGGTCGTAGTTGGAGACGAAGGGCCTATAATACTAACCACGTACCCGTATTTTCTGAACCTAACATAACAAAGAAATACAGTTTTTGTGACTTTGCAGGTCATCGTTAAATAAAAGGAGGTATTTGTCGTGTTTTTAGCTATCGTTAATTTTCCACCTATAAAATCGGGAAAGGACAAAGAATTTCGGGAATGGTTTGCCGCATCGAATCGTGAGTTCGCATCCTTCAAAGGATTCATTAGGCGTCGACTTTTGAAACCTGAAAAAGGCGACAATTATGCAGCCATCGTAGAATTTGAAAACCGTGACGCCTTTATGGCCATGCATTCCAGTCCCACTCACGACAAAGCGGGAGAAAATGTCCGGCCGTTGTTTGACGGTAGCCCAACGCCAACTTTTTATGAAGTTATCGTTGAATAAACGGAAGGCAACAGATGCTGTTCATTGGTCCTTGATAATCAATTGAACATAGGCAATGATAAGGGTTCTCCAAAAGAAAGTTGAAGTGTAGAAAAAAAGATAGATAAAAACCTTATTTATGAGATTTTCAAGGCCAATATTCTTATCTGGACTAATGGTTCTGGTTGAAAGCGAGAACACCCATGATAACAATAAAAGACCTTTCCTCTGCCATTAGCCCAGAAATGTCTTGCAACTATATGATATATATGGCATAACAGTGAATATTTTACCTCAAGGAGACCTTCTCATTGAAAGCCCCTTAAATAAAAAGTACAGGAAGGTTGCAAGCGCAGATGATAGACCTGCATGCTTGGCACTAAAAACGTTCAAGTGTTTGCCGCTCCTGAGATGGAACAACATAAGCGATCCGCAAAAAAAAGATGGCAGAGGGGTATTGGATAATAAGATAGCCATAGAGGCTCAAATCGCTATCAGATTAGACAGAAAAAAGCAGACCGTGTAGACCAAAAAGATTAGAAGTTGGGATTATACAGAGGTCTTTGTGCGGTAATGAGGGTGAAGAATATAAGGAAGAGACAGTACCGTAAGATCAATGGGGAAGTTGTTGAATTGTTGAAAGATATCTTTTTCTTGGTTTTGATATGTCGGATCAGTTTGCTTTAGAATATCGTTTTTTATAGTACATTGAAATTTTATACATAGTATAGTATTATCCTTTGGGAGGATTTTTTATATGAGCAAAAAATATAAGCTGTCTCTAAGTTTTTTTCTTGTTGTTGTTTTTGTCCTTGGATTCCTTATGGGAGCACAGGGAAAGAAGGTGTACTCAGGTGGTGACAGCAAAGAGATATATGAATACCTTAAGACGTTTTCTGATGTTATAGATCTTGTAAAGAAAAATTATGTCGATGATGTCAAAGACAAAGAAATGGTATATTCTGCCATAAAAGGGATTCTGGAGTCGCTCGACCCGCATTCATCGTTTATGACCCCAGACATGTACAAAGACATGCAAACGGAAACAAAGGGTGAATTTGGAGGCATTGGTATTGAGATTACAGTAAAGGATGGTTTTCCGTTGGTAATTACACCCATCGAAGATACCCCTGCGTATAAAGCAGGTATAAAAGCAGGCGATCATATTGTAAGAATTGATGGAAAAACCACAAAAAATATGAGTCTTATAGATATAGTCAAGATGATTCGTGGAGCTAAAGGCAAACCGGTTTCTCTGACGATTATGAGGGAAGGTTTTACGGTTCCCCAGGAGTTCAAGGTGGTTAGGGATGTGATTGTTGTTAAGAGCATAAAATATAGGATGCTCGAAGATGGTTATGGATATATAAGAATTGTACAATTCCAGGAAAAGACATCAAAGGATTTTGATAATGCTATAAAAGATCTGATACAAAAGAATAATGGTAAGCAACTGAGAGGTCTTTTGCTTGATATGAGAAACAACCCCGGGGGTTTGCTTGAACAGGCAGTTGAAATATCTGATAAATTTCTTACCGATGGTCTCATCGTGTCAATCGAAGGCAAGAAAAAAGAAAAGAATGACATGAAATTTTTTGCTCAAAAGAAAGGCGATTATATCGGTCCTCTTGTTGTTCTGGTTAATGAGGGAAGTGCAAGTGCATCCGAGATTGTTGCCGGAGCCCTGCAGGATTATAAAAGGGCTATTGTGGTAGGTGCAAAGACATTCGGCAAAGGCTCCGTTCAGACGATATTTCCACTCGGTGACGGTTCTGCCGTAAGGTTAACTACTGCAAAGTATTACACACCAAAGGGGCGTTCTATCCAGGCTGAAGGTATAACCCCTGATATCGCCGTTGACAGTAATATTATTAGGGGTAAAGAAAGGGGTATGGTGCTGAAGGAAAAGGATCTTGATAAACACATTGAGTTCAATAAAACTGATAAAACTGAAAAACCTGAAAAACAAGAAAAAGGTGAAAAACTGCCCATTAAGATAGAGAATGATAAGGTCTCAAAAGAAGAAGATTTTCAACTTGCAATGGGATTGCAGATACTCAAAAGCTGGGAGGCGTTAAGGGGAAAGCAATAGCCTAAAAGGCTATTGCTAATAGCGCACATCGGACATCGAAATGCGACAAAGCGATAGAAGAGGGAAAACGCTTTAAAGGGGTTGACAAGAGACTGGTGCTGTATTAGCAAGCAAATGATCTTTGAATTCCTCTGGTATGCGTTTTGGCTTGCCTTTTCCATTGATGCAAACCATCTTGGTTTCGCCTTTTGTGATTGTTTTACCGTCTTTGTTTACGGTGTGGGACAGGATAAAGTAGGCGTTTCTGACCTCGGTTATCGATGTGATTACCTGGATGGTATCTCCGTATCTGAGTTTTTCGAGCAGTTCGAGGGTTACATTTCTGATTATAATGTATGTATCCTGCCTTTCCCATTCAGGAATAGAAATGCCGATCGAGAAAAGGTATTCGAACCAGGATTTCTCGAAAAATTTCAGATAATTGGCAAAATAAACGACACCTCCGGCGTCAGTGTCTTGATAGTAAATGCGTGTTGTGTACATGCTTCGCTCCTTTTTGCCTTCGCTCATTTTTTAAAATAACCTTCTATTGCATCAATCAGACCCTCTATATCGTATCTTTTTGCTTCAACATGTACACCAACGTTATGTTTTTTCAGTGTATCGGTTGTGACGGGACCTATTGAAGCCACTATGCTTTCATTGAGGGCATCTTTTCCGTATAATTCAATAAAGTTGTTTACCGTTGAAGAACTTGTAAATGTTATGATATCAAACCTTTCATCTATTGGGAGTATTGATGCTGGTAACATGGTTTTATATAAGGGTATGGTATCGCATATCCCTTCCTCGCTCTTGATATAATCAGAAATAATATCCCTTGCCTGTGCTGCCCTTGGAAGAAGAAATCTTTTATTTCTAATGTTCATACCCCTTAGAATGTCTATTATACCCTCTGAGACAAATCTTTCAGGGAGGAAGTCAGGTATAATGCCATTGGATCTGAGCAGTCTTGCAGTTGCCTCGCCTATAGGGATAATCTTTGCGTTGTGTAATGCCCTGATATCCATACCGATGCCAAAAAGATTTTCAATGAAGATCGAAACGCTGTTAACGCTGGTGAAGATAATAAAGTCATATCTATCAATACTTCTGATGGCCTCTGTTAGCGCATTGTTTGGTTCTATCGGCATGATTTCGATTGTGGGAAGATATATAATATTTGCACCTTTTTCTGAAAGAAGGTTACCGAGTCTTTTTGATTGGTGGAGTGGTCTTGTTATTGCGACCTTTTTTCCGAAAAGCGGTCTTTTTTCAAACCATTTTAATCTATCTCTCATTTTAATTACATCACCAACTATAATTATCGCAGGCGGCTTTATTTTATTGAGTTTTGCGATAAAATCTATATCAGACAGTTGCCCTGTTACAACTTTTTGCTGGGGAAGGGTGCCCCGTTGGATGATGCAAGCTGGTGTCTGTGGGTTTCTGCCACCTTTTATTAGATTATCTTTTATTTTTTTGATGTTTTTTATGCCCATGAGAAACACGAGCGTATCAGGCCCTTTTGCTATTTCATCCCATTTGATTGCCGATTTTTCCTTTGTGTTGTCTTCGTGACCTGTTATGAACGCTACCGTTGATGCATAAAGTCTGTGCGTGAGCGGTATACCTGCATAGGCAGGTGCAGATATTGCGGATGTTATGCCCGGGACGATTTCAAATGCTATCCCGTTTTCAAATAAAAACTCAGCCTCTTCGCCTCCTCTTCCAAAGATAAAAGGATCCCCGCCCTTTAGTCTGACAACAATATTATTTTCTTTCGACTTATCTACAATGAGTTTATTTATTTCCTGTTGGGGTAGTTCATGCTGCGATGCCTGTTTTCCCACATATATACGTTCAGCTTTGTGTTTTGAATAATCCAAAAGATGCCTGTTAACCAGATGGTCATATATGATTACATCTGCCCTTTGTATAAGCTCTAATCCCCATAATGTTATGAGGCCTATATCACCTGGTCCTGCACCGACAAGATAAACCTTGTGCATGCTGAATTATACGTTGTAATGTGCATATATTCAAATATTTTGTTAAAATGCGCCGTGACTTTTTACCTTTACAATAATGCATTTTTCTGTTAATTTTCCTTTCTGAATGAGGACTTTCAATACAATCACTACCTTCGTTCTGGTTATATTTATGTTTTTGCCATCATTGATGCAGGCAAAAGATGATCAGGATAAGATCTCAAAGATAAACGTAACCGGAAACGAAAGGATTGACACTGGTTTTATCTATAACAACATTAAACTGAAGGAAAATGATTTATACGACCTTGACAAGATCAGAGAGGAAATGAAGAATGTTTATAAAACAGGTTTTTTCAGTGATGTTCAGGTTGATGTGCAGGATACTGACAAGGGAAAGGTTTTAACCTTTGTTGTTGTAGAAAGGCCCCCGATAAAAAATATTCTTATATCTGGAAACAAAAAGATTAAAACGGCTGATATTTCGGATAAGCTTAAAATCAAAACAAATTCAGTGCTGAATATAGAGAAGATTAAAGAGAGTCAGGATGAGATAAGAAAATTTTATTCGAGTAAAGGCTACTATGCAACAAAGGTTAGTTATGAGATTGATTATGAAGAGGGCTATGACGCCAGTGTAAATTTTTTAATCGATGAGCCAGAGAAGGCTTATGTAACCAAAATATCGTTTACAGGTAATAAGACGTTTAAGGACAGTGTTCTTAAGGATTTCATGAGGACAAAGGAAAAGGGTATATTTTCTTGGTTTACCGGTTCCGGAATTCTCGATGAAGAAGCGCTTGAAGATGACAGGAAAAATATTGAGGCATATTACAACGATAATGGATATATAAGGGTTAAAACCGGTGTGCCTGATGTGAAGATTTCAAAGGACGGTAAAACATTGAGTCTCAGCCTGCCAATCGAAGAGGGGAATCTTTACAAAATAGGCACGGTGGATTTTTCAGGAGATATACTCTTTGACAAAGATACAGTCAGCAAAACGCTTAGCAGCAAACAAGACAATACGTTCAGATCAACATTATTTCAGAAGGATGTTATAGTAATTAACGATATTTATCAAGATAAGGGCTATGCATTTTGTGAGGTTTCTCCTCTCACGATGATAGATGATGAGGCGCAAAGGATAAATATTACATTCGACATAAAGAAGAATGAGGAAATTTTTATCAACAGAATCAATATCCTTGGCAATATAAAGACAAGGGATAAGGTGATAAGACGTGAATTGAGAATTGTTGAAGGCGACCGATTTTCAGGAACAAACCTCAAAAGGAGTCAGAAGAGGATTAGAAACACCACGTTTTTCAAAAATAGCGATTTCAAGCTTGTAAAAACTGAAGAACCTGACAAAATAAACATGGATATTGCCATAGAGGAAAAACCTACAGGTTCTTTGAGCGTTGGTGTTGGTTATAGTTCATATGACAGGCTTGTCCTGTCAGGGAATATATCACAAGAAAATCTACTTGGAACAGGCAGGAAGGCACATCTGACAGCCTCTCTGGGTTCAGTTACCCAGCAGTTCGATTTTTCATATCTTGAGCCTTATATATTTGATCTGAATATGCATGCAGGTATGAGTGTATTTAACTTTGGAAGGACAATGGATACATATAATTACAAAAAATGGGGTGGAAGCGTATCCCTGATAAGGCCACTTACCGATGATATTAAAGGAAGCGTAAGGTATAGATATGAAACCACGAGTGTTACAAATATCGATGCAACGGCAAGCAGCTACATTAAAGATCAAGAGGGAACGCTATCGACAAGCAGTATGACGTTTGCATTGGGAGAAAATACAATTGATGATGTACTGAACCCCCATATGGGAATCAATACAGAGGCATCGATTGAGGTTGCCGGAGGACCTTTTGCAGGTGATAACTCTTTTTACAGGATCGTTTCATTTTATGGTAAATATATACCCGCAGGTTTTTGGGACAGCACGTTTTTTATAAGAGGTACTGCTGGTACAATACAAGGTTATGGCGGCAAAGAAGTGCCTGTTTATGAAAAATTTTATGTAGGTGGTTTACAGACGGTAAGGGGTTTTAAATATGGTGAGGCAGGCCCTAAAGACGATTCCGGTGAAGTTGTTGGAGGAAAGAGCCAATTATTCTTCAACTTGGAGTGGGTCTTTCCGATATATAAACCGGCTGGCTTTAAGGGTGTGGTATTTTTTGATGCGGGCCATGGTTTTGATGATAAAAGCGGTTGGCTGCTTAGCGGTGTACGAACCGCTGCAGGTTTTGGGGTGAGATGGTTTTCTCCGCTCGGTCCTATCCGTCTTGAGCTTGGATTCAACCTTAACCCGAGGAAGGATGAGAGAGGAAGCGTTTTTGATTTTGCAATGGGTACACAATACTAAAAGGAGGCGGTATGAAAAGATTTATTTTTACTATCCTGTGCACTATGTCGATTCTTTTTGCTTTTATATTTTCTGTTAATGCGCAGAGTCTGGGTATAACCTATGTTGATCTCCAGAGGGTGATGCTCGAGTCAGACAAAGGCAAAGAGGCTAAAAATTCATTGACAGGCGAGGCAGAAAAACTCAAAAAAACATTGGATGCAAAACAGGCTGAATTGCAGAAGATGAAAGATGCTATAGAGAGACAGAGTGCAACAATTACGCCAGATGCAAGGGCAGGTAAGGAAAAGGAATACCAAAACAAATTGAAAGATTATCAGAGGTTGGCAAACGATTATCAGGGTGAGTTGCAGCAGAAAGACGCAGAATTTACCCAAAAAATTTTAAAGGATGTTGAAGAAGTGATTAAGACTATTGGCGAAAAGGACAAGCTTACACTTATTCTTGAAAAAAGCCAGGCAGGTATATTGTTTGCGAATCCGGCTATTGATATAACAAATAAGGTGATTTCCCAGTATAATGATTCTGTCAAAAGAAAATCTGCACCGAAAAAATGATTACATTAAAGGATATAGCTGAAAAGACTGGTGGTGTTTTAAAGGGTGATGGAAACGTTATCATCAGACGTATTATGTCTATGCATGAGGCGCAAGAAGGTGACATAACCTTTTTATCCCAGAAAGGCTTCGAAAAATATCTGAAGGACACAAGGGCATCGGCTGTTATCGTTGGCAATGACGTTAAGGCGGATGAATATGCAGAGAAAAACCTTATCATTGTCAAAAACCCAGGAATAGCGTATGCGAAGGTTGCTCAGATGTTTCACAAGGGGTATCCTAAGGGGATGGGCATCAGTTCTTTGGCGTGCATATCAAAGAGCGCTGAAATCTCTGACACCGCAAGTATTTATCCGTATGTTTTTGTAGGTGAAGGTTCCAAAATATGTAAAGACGTTGTTTTGTATCCTTTCGTTCACATAGGCGAACACGTTTTAATAGAAGACGGCACAATCCTCTACCCGCATGTAACGGTTTATGATGATGTTAAAATAGGAAAAAATGTAATTATTCACAGTGGTGCTGTTTTAGGGAGTGATGGATTTGGTTATGTTTGGGACGGTTCAAAACATATGAAGATACCACAACTTGGCACTGTTGAGATAGGTGATGATGTTGAGATTGGTGCAAATACTTCAATAGATAGAGCCTCACTTGGAAAGACCATTATAAAGAAGGGTACGAAGATCGATAATCTTGTGCAGATCGCACATAATGTCTCTATCGGCGAAAATTCTATTGTTGTATCGTTGGTGGGAATTGCGGGGAGCACCTCAGTGGGTGACAATGTAGTTCTTGCCGGACGGGTTGGTGTCAAGGATCATGTGCGCATTGGAAACAATGTGAGGGCAGCAGGGGGTACGGGTATTACCAAAGATGTTCCTGATAATTCGCTTATATCGGGCACACCACATATGCCGCATAAGGAGTGGTTGAAGCTTCAGGGGTATCTGAAAAATCTTTCAAAGATGTATGAAAGAATAAAAAAGATAGAAAAAACATTAAAAACGGAGGCACAGGATGATTGATATAAATGAAATAATGCAGCTTATGCCTCACAGTTATCCGTTTCTGCTCGTAGACAGGATTATTGAATTTGAACCGGCAAAAAGAGTTGTTGGCATAAAAAATGTAACCTTCAATGAACCTTTTTTTACCGGTCATTTTCCTGGCAGGCCGATTATGCCTGGGGTGCTGATTGTTGAAGCATTGGCTCAAACAGGGGGAGTGCTTGCATTTAAAAGCTTTCCAGACAAAAAGGGGCTTGTATTTTTTACTGGTATCGATGACGCCCGCTTCAGGAAGCCTGTGATACCCGGTGATCAGATAAAACTTGTTTTGGAGGTCGTAAAGCACCGCAGAGAAATATGGGTTTTTGAGGGCAAGGCATATGTGGATAATGATATTGTTGCAGAAGCGAGAATTATGGCTATGCTAAAACAGGAATAAAAGCCGGATAAGGAGAGTACATTGGTAGATTCAACTGCAATTATTCATAAAAATGCACATATCGACTCCGATGTCGATGTTGGGCCTTATTGTATCATCGAAGAAAATGTAATAGTCAAAAAGGGAACTAAAATACAGGGACATGTTGTCATACAGAGCGGTACAGAGATTGGGGAAGGTTGCAAAATCAGTCCCTTTGCTTCAATAGGAGGTCCTCCGCAGGACCTTACCTACAAAGGTGAAGACACGAGGGTGTTAATAGGTAATAACAACATAATCAAAGAATATGTCACAATAAACAGGGGAACTCCGCACGGAAAAGGTATAACAAAGGTAGGGGATAATAATTTTATTATGGCCTATGCACATATTGCACATGATTGCGTTGTGGGTAGTAATGTTATTATGGCTAATTGTGCTACGCTTGCGGGTCATGTTGAAGTGGATAATTATGTGATTTTCGGCGGTTTATGTGCTGTACATCAGTTCTGCAGGATTGGCAAATACGCATTTATAAGTGGGCTTACAGGCATACCTAAAGATGTGCCTCCATATATCATTGCAGCAGGGCCAAGGGCGAAGCCATACGGACTTAATGTTGTTGGTCTTGAAAGGCACAATTTTTCAAAGGAAGAGATTTTAATATTAAAAAAGGCATACAGGCTTTTATTCAGGTCGTCATTGCCGTTAAATACATCTCTGAAGATTATTCAGGAGGAGTTGGAAGGTAAATATATAAAAGAGTTGGTCGATTTTATAACGACCTCAAAGAGGGGTATATGTCGATAAAAATTGCCCTTGTCGGTGCCGGCCATATGGGCAGGATTCATCTTGGAAAATTGATTGAATTAGAAGATGTAGAAGTATTAGGTGTTGTAGATGTAGATAGAAATGCCCTTGACAACGTATATAAAAATCATCGTTTGCCAATTTATGAGGATTATAAAAATATCTCTGACATAATTGACGGTGTTGTTATATCAAGCCCAACCGAATCCCATTATGAGATGGCAAAATACTTCCTTGAAAGAGGCGTCCATGTATTTATTGAAAAACCTATAACAACAGAGATAGCCCAAGGCAAAGAACTTGTCGAAATATCGGACAAGCTTAATCTGGTTTTACAGATTGGGCTTTTAGAAAGGTTCAATCCTGCCATAAAAGAAGCTATGAAACACATTGAGCGACCTCTGTTTATTGAAGCCCGCAGGATGAGTAGTTTTACGGGAAGGTCAACGGATATCGATGTGGTTTTGGACATGATGATCCACGACATAGACCTGACCCTTTCTGTTGTGAAAGATGATGTTTATGAGATACAGGCGTATGGCATGCCTTTTGTGTCAGACAAGCTTGATATGGCTTCGGCATGGATTAAATTTTCCAGTGGTTGTACGGCATGTATAACCGCAAGCAGGGTATCTGTGAACAGGGAAAGATCATTTGCAATCTACGAAAGTAAAAAAAGATATTTTGTGGACCTGTTGAGCGGCCGACTAACCGGTACAGTCATTGGATATGGTGGGGGTGTTGATACATTTGAATATGAAGCGGATAAGGTTGACTCCGTGAAGGAAGAGTTGTTGGAATTTATTAGCTCAATAAGTGGTGGAAAGAAGCCCAGAATTAGCGGTAAAGAAGGGGTGAATGCCCTTGTCATTGCCGAAAAGATCAAAAAAATTGCTGCAAACAAATCATAAAAGAGCGTTCAACAAAGAGATAGTCATCATAATGGGCGAGTTGTCCGGGGAAATACATGCATTCCATCTCGTAGATGAGCTCAAAGCCTATTGTGATTTTCATTTCAGCGGTATCGCAAGCAACAAACTCAGAAACATTGGTGCAGAAATTATCTATGATTACAAACATATATCTATAACAGGTCTCAGTGAGGTGTTTACTAAACTACCTTATATTCGACGCGCCTTTCGAGAAATCAAGAAACATTTAATAAAAAGAAGACCTTCTCTTGTAATACTTGTTGATTTTCCTGGCTTCAATATGAGAATAGCCAGGTTTGCCCATGATAACGGTATACCAGTGATCTATTTTATCCCTCCTCAGATATGGGCATGGAGAAAAAAACGGATACACAAGATAAAAGAATATGTAGACAGGGTAATCTGCATATTACCATTTGAAAAGGCTATTTATGATGGTTATTCTGTTGATACGATTTATGTGGGGCATCCCTTTGCGGAGATAGTACGGCCGTCGCTAACTAAAGAGGATTTCTGCAGGGCGGTAGGTATTGATGTCAACAGCCCTGTTTTAACGATTATGCCTGGAAGCAGGGAGAATGAAGTGAAAAGGCATATGCCGATTATGATGGATGTTCTTGAGAAGATAACGCAAAAGGTTAAGAATCTTACAATATTGCTACCATTAGCGGAAAACATTGAACAGGAAAAGATCGAGCAATATAAAAGGGATGGGATAAGAATAGTTTATCTGAAAGGTGCGTCATATGATGCCCTTAATTATTCTAATCTTGCGATAATAGCATCAGGCAGTGCAACGCTCGAGGCTGCGATCCTTGGGGCACCGACAATAGTTATCTACAAGGTTTCATTCCTATCGTATGTGGTTGCCAGGTTGATTGTAAATGTAAAATACATCAGTTTGCCTAACATAATCGCGGGAAAGGAGGTTTTTCCTGAATTTATTCAGACCCTCGAGGCTGAAAAGATTGCAGAAAAAGCACTCTATATGTTAATTAATGGCAGAGAAAAGATAAAAAACGAATTAGAAGATATTAAAATGAAACTTGGCAGAAACAATGCGTATAAATTGGCTGCCAGGCATATAATGGATTTTCTGGAAAATACATATGGCTCTTTATCTTAGACTACTCAAATATTTAAAACCATACTGGCCCAAACTCGTTTTTGCAATGATTTTTATGGCGCTTGTTGCCTCTACAAATGGCCTGACAGCATACATTGTAAAGCCTGTACTGGATAACATTTTTTTCGAGAAAAATGCATTGATGTTAAACGTTATACCTTTTGGGGTGATACTGCTATATCTTTTAAAAGGCATCTTTGATTATTTTCAGGCGTATCTGATGGGCTTTGTAGGTCAAAAGGTTATTACGGATCTGAGGGACGAGATTTTTAATGCATTGCAGAAACAGCCTCTAATGTATTTCGACAAAACGCCTACAGGTACAATAATTTCAAGGATAATAAACGATGTTACTCTCGTTCAAAGTGCTGTTTCAGATGCTTTTACTGCAATACTCAAAGATATCTTTACCATCATAGGTCTTGTCTGTGTTGTGTTTTATAGAGATTGGAAGTTGGCCACCATTGCATTTATTGTTCTTCCGTTTGCGACGTACCCAATAGTAAGCTTTGGACGAAGATTGAGAAGGATAAGCACAAGAACACAAAAAGAAATGGCAAAACTGACAAATTTTTTACACGAAACCATAACAGGTCAACGCATTGTCAAGGCATTCTGTATGGAAGACTATGAGAGCAGACGTTTTAAGGATGAAAACGAGACTCTGTTCCGGATTATATTAAAACGATACAAGATAAGGGCACTTTCTTCTCCCATTATGGAGGTGCTCGGGGGCATAGCGATAGCTGTTATAATTTGGTATGGCGGTAGCGAGGTTATATCTGGTAAATCAACACCAGGAAATTTCTTTTCTTTTACAGCAGCGCTTCTGATGCTCTATGAGCCGATTAAAAGACTGAACAGGGAAAATCATAATATACAGCAGGGGCTTGCGGCAAGCCAGAGGGTGTTTGAGATTATTGACCGTGAACCAGAAATAAAGGAAAACGAACACGCAATTAACTTAGAAAATGTGAAGGGTATTATTGAATTTAAGGATGTTTATTTTAAATATGAAGAAAAGATGGTGCTCAAAGACATAAATTTGAAGATCGATCAGAATGAGGTTCTTGCAATAGTTGGAGAAAGCGGTGTGGGAAAGACGACGCTTGCAAATCTCATCCCAAGGTTTTACGATGTAGCAAAAGGTTCTATAGAGATTGATAATATTGACATAAGAAACATTACGCTTAATTCTTTGCGAAAGAACATTGCTCTTGTCACACAGGACGTTATCCTGTTCAATGACACTATAAAAGCGAACATCTGCTATGGTGAAAGCCAGGATATGGAAAGAATGGAAGAGGCTGCTGCTATGGCATATGCAAACGATTTTATATCCAAGCTTCCTAAACAGTATGATACCATAGTAGGCGAAAAAGGTATCCGTCTGTCAGGTGGACAGAAACAGCGAATAGCCATTGCAAGAGCGCTTTATAAAAATACCCCGATCCTTATACTCGATGAAGCGACCAGTTCTCTTGATGTTGCCTCTGAGGTTGAGGTACAAAAGGCATTTGACAATTTGATGAAGGGCAGAACAACTATCGTGATTGCACACAGGCTTTCGACTGTGATGAATGCAAACAGGATTATTGTTCTTGATGGTGGAACAATTGTTCAAACAGGTTCGCATGCGGAACTTATTGAAACAGATGGCCATTATAAACGGCTTTATGAACTGCAATTCAGGGATGCACCTGAAAAAAAGGTGATAAAAATGTCTAAGAAGGTAAAAAATGCTTAAGAATATAAAATATATTTTAATGCTATATGTACTACCGCCCTTGGTTTATGGCTTTATAACATTTATAAAACTGACATCTAAGCTCGTTCATGTACATCAAGAAACCGCATACAAGATGTGGGACGAAGGAAAAAACTTCATTGTTTGTTTCTGGCACGGAAGGCTTTTGATGATGCCATTTGCAAACAGGAGGGGAAAGGGGAAGGTACTTATAAGTAGGCACAGGGATGGAGAGTTCATAGCAAGGACGATGACGTATTTTAATTTGGGTTCGATCAGGGGTTCATATAGAAAAGAGGGTAGCATTTCATCTTTAAGGGAAATAATGTCTGATTTAAAAAAAGGTTTTGATGTTGCCATAACGCCTGATGGACCAAAGGGACCAAGATATAAAGTCAAAGAAGGTATAGTAGAACTCGCCAGATTAACCAATAAACCAATAATGCCTTTAACATACAGTGCGAGTAAAAAAAAACTTTTAAATCATGGGATAGCTTTATCCTGCCCATGCCTTTTTCTAAGATTGTTTTTATGTGGGGAGACCCTATCTATATAAAAAGGGATGCATCACCTGGGGAAACAGAATCCAAAAGAATTGAACTCGAAACAACGCTAATTAAATTAACAGAAGAAGCAGACAGAATTGCATGTGGAAAATAGTATACAATGTTTTATTACATATCTTACTGCCGTTTTTTCTTGTTTATTCACTCACGAATAGGAAAATAAGGCAAAACCTCGTAGAACGCCTATATCCAAATACGAACAACTTCTCAAACAAGGGTGCGATATGGATACACGCCGCCTCTGTGGGTGAAGCGGTTATTGCTGAAACGGTCGTTAATTATATAAGAAAAAGATTTGGTTTCAGCAACTTTGTCATTACAACAAACACATACTACACGCGGGATATGCTTCGAAAAAAATATAATGATACTGTCAGTATTCATTCGCTTCCATTTGATTTGCCGTTTTCTCTTAATCGGTTTATTGGCAAATCTACATTTAAATCATTGATTATTGTCGAAACCGAATTGTGGCCTAATCTTATCTGGATGGCAAAAAAACGCAGCATACCAGTTATCATTATAAATGGTAGAATATCGGATAAAACGTACAGTACATATCAATCGTTTTCGTTTTTTCTCAAGCATATGCTTTCTGACATATCGCTTGTCCTTGCACAATCAGATTTACAGGCAAAGCGTTTTAAAACTTTGGGAATGGACTCAAAAAAGATCACAAATACCGGCAATATCAAATACTACAGAGAGATAGAATATAAAGCCAATAGACAGCGAGAAAAGATGTTTATAACCTTTGGGAGCATAAAAGAAAGGGAATTGGAAGTGATTTTTGATGTTGTTGATAGGCTTAAGAGGCGCTTTGTAGGTTATGTTTATGTTGTTGCACCAAGGGAAATGAATCTTGTAAATGTCATTGAAAGCAAATTATCTGCCAGGTTCAACACGATGAGATACTCCTTATACAAACGCTCGGACATGGAATCCATTAAATCCGTTGAGACGATTGTAGTCGATACGGTAGGAGATCTGCTCGATATTTATTGTAAAAGCCTGATCGCCTTTGTAGGCGGAAGTCTTGCCCCGTATGGTGGTCAGAATATCCTCGAACCGTTGTTTTTTGAAACGCCTGTCCTTTTTGGGCCTCATGTTGAAAACTTTAAGGACATTGCGGAAACAATAATGAAAGATAATGCCGGCAAAATGGTTAAAGACTCTGAAGAACTTTTTGAAAACATCAGTTTGATTGTCGAGAATCATGTTTTAAGGGAAGAAATGGGCAGACAGGGACAAAAAATAATAGATGCACAGAAAGCAGTAATGGAAAGAACAACAGATATTATTATGGGTATATCACAAAAGGCATTGTGATATGTATTGGATGGAGAGCTGATATGAAAGAGTTTGATCAACTCGTTGAACTGATGGCAACCCTGCGCGGGGATAAAGGTTGTGCGTGGGATAAAAGACAGACGACAAAAAATTTCAAGACTTTTCTGCTTGAGGAGGTTTACGAGCTGATTGATGCAATAGAGAAGGACGATTTTAACGCTCTAAAAGAAGAACTCGGAGACGTTTTATTTCATATCGTTTTTATTTCTCAGATCTGCAAGGATGAGAAAAGATTTGATATTAAAGAGGTTGTAAGCTATGTGTACAAAAAGATGTATAATCGCCACCCCCATGTATTTAAAGATGTATCTCCAGAAAAACCCATTGAAAAAAGATGGGAAGAGCTAAAAAAAGAGGAAAAGAATGGCTATTCTCCATTGTCAGATGTACCGTCGTCCATGCCCGCCTTGCTTAGGGCATACATACTGACCCGAAGGGCTGCCCACTTTGGTTTTGATTGGGATAGCGTTGATGGTGTCTATGAAAAGATAGAAGAAGAGATAGAAGAGATAAAAGGAGCCGAAAAATCGGGTAATAACGAGTTGATAAGAGAAGAGATCGGGGATCTGCTCTTTACTGTGGTAAATTTGTCAAGATTCCACAAGATTGACCCCGAAGATGCCCTTAGACAGACATGTGAAAAATTTACGAGACGTTTCAACTATATTGAGTCAAAAACAGACCTAAAATCAGTATCACTTTCCAAAATGGATAGCTTATGGAATGAAATAAAAGATATGGAAAAGAAGGGGCGTTAACCCCCCCTTCTTTTAGTCTGCCTTCATAACGTTTGCTGCCTGAGGTCCTTTTGGTCCTTTGGTGATTTCGAATTCGACCTTTTCCCCTGTTTTTAGTGATTTAAATCCATCCTGCTTAATAGCTGAAAAATGTACAAAAACGTCCTCTCCATTATCCTGCTCAATAAACCCGTATCCCTTTGCATCGTTAAACCATTTTACCTTACCTACTGCCATACCGCATAACTCCTTTCATTTGATTTAAAGCAAGGCTGAAAGCCGCTTCTTTGGGTATATTATGCTTATTAATAAAAGCTGTCAAGTCAAATTTAAAAAATCTAAATCTTGTTTATCGATGTGTAGTTACGCCTATACGTTGGCATAGATGTGCAATAGGACAGATGCTGCATTTCGGTGATACAGGATTGCATATATTTTTGCCAAACGTCACAAGAAGCATATTAAATATTATCCAATATTCTTTTGGCAGTATGGCTCTGAGTGCTGTCTCTGTTTCGTCAGGATGTCTTGTTTTAACTATGCCAAGTCTGTTTGATATCCTGTGAACATGGGTATCGACGCATATGCCAGGTTTTCCAAATCCTTCCGTCACAACGAGATTGGCTGTTTTGCGTCCAATGCCTTTGATTTTCAAGAGCTCATCGATTGAATCAGGTACCTTTCCGCCATAGTTTTCAATGATAATTTTTGCCGTATTTTTAATTGTCTTTGTTTTATTGCGATAGAAACCAACGGGATAGATCAGTTCTTGTAACTTCTCATCGGTTATCTTTAGAATATCTTCAGGTGTTTTTGCCACTTTTGTAAGTCGTTCCATTGCGATTTCAGTTGTTTCATCCTTTGTCCTGAGGCTCAAAAGTGTGCTAACAAGAACTAGGAAGGGGTCACTGTTTTCCCGCTTTGAAATCTTTGTGACTGCTGGAAATTCATCTGGGAACGTATGCTTTAGGGTTTTTATCATCTCAGAAAAGGGAAATTGGGAAGATGATGTGGATGATTCTTGGATTTTGATTTGTGAATCCCGAGCCTTTATTTTGTTTATTTCGTCTTTTAGCATATTATTTACCCATCAAATACGTGACACAAGATATCATTTACAAACTGACTGTTATCGACAATTTGTCATGAATTTTCCAATCCATCCCATCATATGTTCAGCATGAGAACCCCTCCAGTATACCTTTTTACAAACTGGACAAGCACTGAACATATTGTAACGATGGAATACATACTCAGGAACAAACCGTTCAATTTCGTATTTATCTGCACTCACCAAAGGTGTGTTACATCCTATGCAGCGGCTCATAATTGAATCGCTTTTGATTAAAGGTCTGAGAATATCTTTGATTTCTTCTAATTGTTCATCAACGAGTACAGATTTTATTATAATGCACTTATCGAAAGATGTGTCTTTTAATGTCCTTCGTGTGAGAAAAATAGTTTTTGATGATTCATCAGAGTAATGTTTCAATTGTCCTGCATTACGGATATACGGTGCATCCAGACCGAGCATTCTCAAGTATCTTGCGAGTTTGCCGAGCATGATGTCACAGAGGAATCTCATTTTGTAGCTAATCTATGCGCTGTTTTTGAAAACTCTTCAATTATATCTTCTTCGCCAGGCACATATCTGTCTTCCATCAAAACCTTCCCCATGCATATTACTGTGTCAACGATGTATCCATTAGATGCGTAAACAATATCAGAAAAGATATCGAATCCGGGTTTTAATTCCAGTTTTTTTGTATCAACGAGGATAATGTCAGGGCTGTTTCCGATCTTTATCTCCCATTCTGGCAGAAAAAAGATATTTGCAGCGGCTTTTGTGGCAATGTCGAACGTTTCTTTCGCCGAAAGCATTGTTGGGTCGTTGGTCGAAAACTTTGCAAGCAGTGACGCAAACTTCATCGTCTCAATGAGATCGAGATGGTTGTTAGATGCACAACCATCTGTGCCAAAACAGAAAGGCACATTGTGCACATTTTTTATATGTCGGTATGGGAATAACCTGCCAACGGAGAGTTTTAGATTAGAAACAGGCATGTGCACCAGTTTGGCGCTGTTTCTTTTTAAAATACCGCAATCTCTGTCATCGAGCCAGCAACCGTGACACCCAATAAATCTGTCAGACAAGACACCTATATCGTCTAAAAATTCCGTCGGTGAAAGACCGTATCTATCCTGTGAAAACCTTGTTTCTTCATCGGTTTCAGAAAGATGCATATGGACCAGGATATTGTGTTTTTCAGAAAAATCGCGTACCCACTGAAGACTTTCTTTGCTCACCGTATAGATGGCGTGGGGGCCTAAGGTAAACGTTACATTAGGTCTGTATTTATCCGATAATTCAAAGATTTCTATGTTATATTCGATCTGTTCCATACTTTTTTTGATGTCAAACATGTCAATAAAAACAGCACTTAAAAATCCCCTGATACCCATATCGTACACTGCCTTTGCTGTAGATTCCCAGAACCAATACATGTCATTAAAAACTGTTATACCGTTTTTTATCATCTCGAGACACGCAAATTTTGAACCCCAGTAAATGTCATCTGCAGTCATTTTGTTTTCGAGGGGCCATATTTTACCTTCCAACCATTCTTTGAGCGGCATATCATCCGCATAACCCCTGAGGAGTGTCATTGCTGCGTGTGTGTGACCGTTTATCAGAGAGGGTAGGGCAACCTTATCTTTTCCGTTGATTATTCTGTCAGCATTACGTGTGCAACGTTCAGAAATTTCCTCAATGATACCTTTATTTATGTATATGTCTTTTTTGTGTCCATCAAGCAGAACACCCTGTATTAATAAGGTCATTCAAAGTTCCTTTCGAGTAGCGCTCTTATAAATGTTTCGATAGCCTGCATATTCTTTTTCCGATTTATATCTAATTCTTCCGTGGTCAATGGCTCTTTTAGGATACCATTACAATAATTGTCAACAGAACATATGCTGGCATATGGTATTTCGTATTCCATACAAAGAATTGTCTCCGAAGGCATTGTCATTCCGACAACATCCCCGTAACGTTTAAGTATCTTTATTTCTGCTTTGGTTTCAAGTCTTGGACCTATCGTCTGGATGTATACTCCGCCTGATTTTACCGCCATTTTAAGGGTTTTTGCGAGTTTGCTTATATATTTAAAAAGCCTTAAGTCCATTTCAGGCACAATGAATTTCATTTCTTTGTCGTAAAACGATGTGGCAATCCATAGGGATATGAAATCTCGTGGTATCAAAAAGGTTCCTGGCTGAATTTTTAACTTGAGACTTCCAACAGAATTAACGGAGACAACCTTTTGAACGTTCAAATATTTTAGCGCCCATATATTTGCCCTGAAATTGATTTTATGAGGTGGAACGGGTGGGTTGCCATGTCTTTGGATAAAGACATTGTTATTCTTTATTTTAACAGATGTACTGCCATATGGGGTTTCGATCTTTTTTGATGTCCACCTGGAGAAAATAGTTGATTTAAGTAGCGAAGTACCACCTATAATGCCATTCATCATAGAACCATTGAAAAGCTTATAATGTATGTTGAATGCGAGAAACTTGCAAGACATAAGAAGTGAAATATAAAATGTGATATAAGAAGCGTAGGCATCTGACAGACATAGGTGTTTGACTTCCCATAAGCGATGAACGGTAAACAATAAACGAATTTTGTGTGATTGTAAAACGGGTTACGCACGATTGTTTATTTAATACTAACAGCAATATGGAGTCAAGGATATTATTGTTTGCAGGTTTTTGCAATAAATCGAAGCTATCAGTTGTTTGTTATAAACCTTAAGAACTCGTCTTCATCCAGGATAGCAATGCCTAATTGTTTTGCCTTATCGAGCTTAGAGCCTGCCTCTTTGCCTGCAACTACGTGCGTGACCTTTTTGCTCACAGATGGCGCAGTTTTGGCGCCAAGCGATTCCACCTTTTTTCTTGCATCATCTCTCGACATCCCCTCCAATGAACCGGTAAAAACAAACACAAGCCCGTCAAGTGGCTTTTTACTTGCAGTTCCATGCTCAATTACGACCCCTGCATCTATAATCCGCCTGATTGTCTCGCGGTTTTTTATATCATTGAAGAATGTTACAATGCTGCTTGAAACCTCAGGGCCAACCTCGGGAATATTTATCAGTTCTTCTTCTGTAGCCGACATCAATCCGTTGAGATCCGCAAATCTTTCGGAAAGAAGTCCTGAGATGTGCTCGCCCACATTGCGTATCCCCAGCGCATATATAAATCTTGAAAGGGAACGCCTTTTCGACGTATTGATTGCGTCTATAATGTTTTGTGCTGACTTGTCTGCCATTCGCTCTAAACAAGAAATCGTTTCCTTTTTTAAATAGTACAGGTCGGAAACATCATTTATAACACCCCTGTCCACCATCTGTTCAACGAGTTTTTCGCCAAGTCCATCAATATCCATTGCCCTTTTTGATGCAAAATGTTCGATACGGCCTTTTATCTGTGCAGGACAATTTATGTTGACACAACGTCTTATTGCCTCGCCAGGGGGACGTATAACCGTTTCATTACACACCGGACATTCGTTGGGCATTGTAAAGGCTTTTTCATTCCCTGTTCGTCTTTCCTTTAGTACACGAACCACCTCAGGGATTACGTCACCAGCACGCGATACAATGACTGTATCACCTATCATTATATCCTTACGCCTTATCTCATCCTCATTATGGAGTGTCGCCCTCGAGACCTCTACGCCGCTTACTATGACCGGTCTGAGAATGGCGACAGGGGTCAGTGCACCTGTCCTTCCAACCCCAACCCTTATATCTTCAATGACTGTTGTCTCTTCATGTGCCTCGAATTTATAGGCTATCGCCCAACGGGGCGATCTCGAAACAGCGCCGAGTGTGTTCTGATAATCCAATGTGTTTACCTTAATGACAGTTCCATCGATTTCGTAGGGTATGCTGTCCCTTATATCGTGTATATATTTGTAATGCCTGAAAGCCTCGCCAATATTCTGACATAGCTTTGCATATGGGTTTACCCTGAAGCCCCACCTCTTCAGGTAATCAAGAAATTGATAATGTGTGTCAATGCCAATCCCCCTGACCTCACCCATAGCATAACAGAATATATTCAATTTTCGACCTGCGGTAATTTTTGGATCGAGCTGTCGCACTGAGCCGCTGCCGGCGTTTCTTGGGTTTGAAAAAAGCGGTTCACCGGTTAATGCGCGTTTTTTGTTCAACTCCTCAAATTCTTTTTTGCCGATGTATATTTCACCTCTTATTTCAAGAAGCTCTGGTATGGCAATGCCTGTATCGTCCTTGATTCTCATGGGTATCGATTTTATCGTCCTAAGATTTTGCGTTATATCCTCTCCGGTATACCCATCACCCCTTGTAGAACCAAGTATAAAATCGCCATTTTCATAAACGAGTTCGACGGCAAGCCCGTCTATTTTAACCTCAATGACATATTCTACATCGTCTACGTTTAATAATTTCTTTATGCGTTTGTCAAAATCTGAAACCTCTTCGGCAGTCATTGCGTTTGCAAGACTAAGCATGGGCAGCCTGTGCTTTACAGTCGAAAACTCTGTTAGGGGTTGTGCACCGACCCTCTGCGTAGGTGAGTTTGGTGTGATGAATTCAGGGTTAGCCTCTTCAAGGGATATCAGTTCTTGCATCATCCTATCGTATTCAGCGTCTGTAACTGACGGTTCATCCAGGACATAGTATCGGTAATTGTGATAATCTATCTCTTTTCTGAGTTCATCTATCCTCGATTTTGCAGTGTTCCTATCCATACAAATCCTTTTATATTTTTAATTTTCAATTCTATCAGAATCTTGAAAAAAGTAAACATTTTGCCTGAAGGAAAAAATATTTTTAAAATAATTTCTTGCTGCCACACTGTTGTCACCACCATATGGTTTAATAATATCAAAAATATTGTTTTTTTGATTTTATGTGTGTACCATTGGATGAGAGGGGAAGGGAAAATGACGAGAATCGCGGTCAAATTCAAATCTCAGATTAAAATTTGGTTTTCGGAAGACAGGAGGAAAAATTACATAGCCTAAAGAACCATCACAAAAAAATTGAAGATATGTCCAGGGGTTTCTATGAATTATTACGCGCATTCAGAAAATAATGATAACAAAAAACATCCACTGTCAACGCACCTGAAAGAGACTGCCGAGTTAGCCGAATCTTTTGCCTGCACAGATACGTACAAATCAGTTTTTTATATAGCAGGTCTTTTACATGACTTAGGTAAGTATCAACCGGAGTTCCAACATTATCTTGAAACCGGTGGCAAGCGTGGCAGAGTCCCCCATGCCTCGTGGGGCGCAGGATATGCGCGAAAAAAGAAACTCCATGAAGCATCAGTTGCGATAAATGGGCACCATAAAGGCATGCCTGACAGATCTGGTTGGATAGTCGATACAGAACCTTTCAAGCGTGAAGATGTGGATGGATTTCAAGAGGTTGTAGACACCTTCCTGGTTGAAACGGGATTTGAGGAAAGCACTATCAGGGCAATTGATTCTAAATTGTTCAATGGCACTCTTGAACGTGAGGTTTTCATTAGGTATCTGTTCAGCGCCTTGACCGATGGCGATTGGCTATCCACGGAGAAACATTTTAAAAAGGATGATTTTGATACTCGTGTTGTCTCCATGTTACCTGTTGACAGGATGATCGAGAAATTAGATGCAGAATTTTCTCAAAAACCAAAGGACGGCGAGATCAACCGGATGAGAAACGAAACCCGTTATCAGGCCCTTCTGAAAGCGCATATGCCCTGTGGCTTCTATTCCTTGGTTTTGCCGACGGGCATGGGAAAAACCCTTACTTCCATGGCCTGGGCGTTGAGGCATGCAAAAGAAAATACCCTGAAGCGGATAATTGTGGTTTTGCCATTTATCAACATTATCGACCAGACAGCCCAGATACTGAAAGAAATTTTTGGTGAAGAATGGGTGTTGGAGCATCATTCTGGTTTCAATGAAAATGAAAAGAATGTTCAAGAAAAAGATGAGAGCTATTCGATTATCGAACAGCGAAAGAAACTGGCCTGCGAGAACTGGGATTACCCTGTAATCGTGACAACGACGGTACAGTTTTTCGAATCTCTGTTCAGTAACAAACCTTCTCGATGCCGCAAGATTCATAATATTGCTGAATCCGTAGTCATATTCGACGAAGTGCAAACACTTCCGAAAGAGGTGATTTCACCAACTCTAAAAATGTTAAAGAATGTTTCTATCATAATGAAAACATCCTTTCTTTTTTGCACTGCTACTCAACCAGCCTTTGGGAAAAGGGAGGGTTTCGACGGTATAGATGTAATCACCCCACTGGTCGATAACCCGGATAAACTTTTTAAACGAACCAGACGCGTTGAATATCGGTTGTTGAATGACTTGGCACCCTTAGACCCCGAGAGTTTGCTGGAATCTGTAGCCCAGGAGGCAGGGTCAACTCTGGCCATATTCAACACAAAGAAAGCCGTGCTTGAATTCTATAATTCTGCCCGGAATAACGCCAGTTGGGAAAAAATATATCACCTCTCTACCGCTATGTGTCCATCGCACCGGAAAGACGTGATCGAAAATATACGTGCCGATCTGAAGGGGGGAAGTAAAATTCTGGTAGTTTCGACACAATTGATCGAGGCGGGAGTTGATTTTGATTTTCCCATTGTTTTCAGAGCACTGGCACCTCTCGAAGCTATAATTCAGGCTGCTGGACGTTGCAACAGAGAAAACAGACTGGGAAAATCGGGTGGAAAAGTTTTTCTGTTCAAAATGCTCGATGCAAAAATGCCCGATAAAACCTATGCTGCATGCGCTGCTCACGCTGAGGAATTCCTTCGGATAGATATGGACCAACTCCATGATTGGCAAGCATTCAACAAATACTACGAGCAAATTGTTCAACTATATATAGATCCCGATCAATTCAAGATTAACACAGCCAGAGAACAATTCAATTTCCAGACAGTGAATGACAGCTATCAAATAATCCGGGATCAGACAGAATCCCTGTTCATGTATCATTTTAGTGATGATAGTCGCAGATTGTTTCACACCATAGAGAAGAAAGAATTTCTATCGAAAGAAGATTTTCGGAGAATGCAGCCATATACAGTCCAAGTATTCAGACATTTTCTCATTAAAAATGCGGAATTGTGCATGCTTATGCCTCAGGGATTCAATGTATGGTATGGAAACTATGACATAATAACAGGCATTTCCGTTGAGCCTTTGGATGCGGATAAACTGCTTGTGTAGAAGGAGGTAAAATGCTTGACGATAGGGTGGTAAAAGTAAAAGTAATGGGCCGTTATGCGTGTTTTACAAGACCGGATTTGAAGGTCGAACGAATGACGTATCCCTGTATGACGCCTTCAGCGGCGAGGGGGATTCTCGATTCTATTTTATGGAAACCAGAGTTTAGGTGGTATGTGAGAAGAATATTGGTTCTGAAACAGGTTCGGTTTGTAACAGTGAAAAGAAATGAAATTAATGCACTACAGGGACGGATACCAGTAATAGTTGAAGAAAAACGTGTTCAGCGAAACAGCGTGATTCTGAGGGATGTGGCGTATATTATCGAGGCATCGATTTATCAAGAAAATGGGTCGGAAAAGAACAGACCTGAAAAATACATAGGTAGAAAAGGCATTGATACCGACCATGATGGCATATTCATCCGACGGGTTAAAAAGGGTCAGTGCTGGCGCAGGCCATATCTTGGTACCCGTGAGTTCACTGCTGAATTTATGGAACCCGATGGGAACGAAAAGCCGATTCAAGAAACCATTCCCATTGGAAGCATGCTCTTTGACATATTTTATGATGCCAATGGGAAGCCGCACCCTGTGTTTTTTCATGATGTGGCGGTACGAAAAGGTGTCTTAAATTGTGAAGTCCCGGAGAACGAGACCATGATAAAATCCACCCATATCCAGCCCCCCAGTCATAGGGACTTTTCGTCAACTATTTACGAATTTAACCTGAAAGAAGAGGAGACAGTGTCATGATTAAGGAGTTGAGTGAATTGGGAAAAAGGCTGAGAAGCGATCAAGCCGAAGATAAATGGGTTCATAACGCATTGAAAGAGGAACCGATTTCCATAGAAATAATAATCTCAGAAGATGGAGAGTTTAGAGGGTTTTTGACGATTGAAAAAAAATTGATGAACGTTGCCGAGGCAATAACAGCAAAGAAAGGAAAGGCAAGATTGCTTCTGGATAAAGCTGAGGAGGTGCTCTGTTACGGTGGAGAACAATCAAAAAAGAAACACCAACTTTTTCTTGATAAACTTGACGATTACGGACATTTAACTGAGTTGGCGCCGGTCTTGGCTTTTTATAAAAACAATAGGAAGAATGGGGTGGAGCATGCGCTTAAAGAGTTTACAACTGTTTTTCCCGATGAGAAAACCCGAAAAGGGAATATTGGATTCAGGATATATGGTGAGGGTAAACGCATACACGAAAAGGATAATGTTAGGAAAGAAATCATAACGAAATATGAGACCAGGCAAGGTCAATTATTGGCGGAAAAGCAGAAAAAATGTGCCCTGTGCGGCGAGAGCAAGTATCCTGTAGAAGAAACTCCCCACGGAATGATTAAGAGAGTGCCTGCTGGGCAAACAAGCGGCTGCGCACTTGTATCATATAATGAGCCGGCATTCGAGTCTTACGGTTTGAGGAGAAACGAAAACTCATCTATTTGTACCAATTGCGCAAGGACATATGTTGAGGGTTTGAATTGGCTATTGTCAGTAGGCTATGAGTTGCCAAACAAGACTGCAAAGGGAAAAAAAACTACATTCAAATATAGCAACCGTAAGAAGTTTGGAACGGATACGGCAGTTGTTTTTTGGACAAGAGAAAACAAAACATTGCCGGAAATTGACCAGCTTGAGGCGCCTAACCCCGATGATGTTGCAAAACTCATAGAGTCTGTAGCAACAGGCACTGAGGCGGTCAATAGGTATCTGGAGACGGACTATTTCTATTCCTTTGCATTGTCAGGGTCTGCAGCTAGAATAGCCATCAGGGATTGGATCGAGAGTAGCCTTTACGATTTTAGGAGTGCCATTGCTAAGTGGTTCAAAGACATTTCTATTGAGGCATATGATTCCGATATGAAGAAACTCAGGATTCGCTATGCCCGCCTGTATGGTCTTGCCAGAAGCTGCCAGAGAAGGAATATGGATGAAACTTACGACAAAAACGACGCATCGCTTTCAAGAACAGCGGTATATCTCTGGAACGCGGCTTTAAAGAACACCCAATTGCCCATGTGGATTCTTACTAAGGTACTCCAGCGGGCAAGGTTGGAAAAAAACGGGGTCACGCCTGACCAGGCAGCTCTTATAAAGTTAATTCTAAATAGAAATAATAGAGGAGGTGGTTTTATGGTTGCAGAACGTTTGGAACAAGGACACAGGCCGGTAGCTTATATTTGTGGGCAGGTTTTCGCAAAGCTTGAAAGCATCCAATATGCAGCACTTGGTGACAGAAATGCTGGCATACGTGAAAGGTATTTTACATATGCGATGACTTCGCCAGCCGCTGCGTTCGGTAGACTTTTCAATTTGAATTCAAAACATTTCACGAAATTAAGAAGTGAAAAGCCCGGGCTTGCGGTAACGCTTGACAGAGAGCTTCAAGATTTGTGCAAGGATGTTTCCATTGAAAAATTTCCTGCAAATTTTTCATTGGAGGAACAGGGGCAATTTGCCATCGGTTATTACCACCAAAGACAGAAGCAGTTCAGTTCAGTGGCTCAAAACAAATCAATAGAGGAGGAATAACATGGGAGATGTGATTAAGAACAGATATGACTTTGTTTTTTTCTTTGACGTAAAAGACGGCAACCCTAACGGGGATCCCGATCAGTTGAACCTGCCCCGTGCAGATGCCGAAGATCAGCATGGTCTTGTAACGGATGTATGTATAAAAAGAAAGATAAGAAATTATGTGATGTTGGAAAAGAAACTCGAACCCCCTTTTGATATATTTATCAGGCAAAAACAGGTTTTGAACAGAATTATTGATGGAACTCAGGGTGAAACCATCCAGCAGCGTCAAAACAATCTGTGTGAGAGGTATTTTGATATAAGAACCTTTGGTGCGGTATTATCAGTGGGTGAAAAGGGGGCAGGAACAGTCAGAGGACCTGTGCAATTAACATTTTCTCGCTCAGAAGACCGAATATATCAGGCAGAGCACTCCATAACCCGATGCGCGGTAACAACTGAGGAGGATGCTAAGAAACAGGAAAGCCGTGAATATGCCACGACTTTCGGCCGCAAGTCTACTATTCCCTATGCACTTTATAGAATGCACGGATTCATCTCGGCATCTGACGCTATAAAAACGAATTTTTCTGAAGAAGACCTGAAGCTTCTTTGGAAATCGCTGATCAACGCCTTTGAACATGATCGTGCTGCTGCAAGAGGCGAGATGTCCCCTGTCAAGCTCGTTATATTTAAACATGAGAGTCATCTCGGAAATGCTTTGTCAGGGCAACTATTCAAGCGCGTATCAATAACACGCAAGTCCGATCTACCGAGAAAGATTGAGGATTACCAGATCGTGGTTAATAAAGACAGCCTTCCGCCTGGAGTCACAATGCAAGAATGGCCCGAAGAAGATGTTTATTGAGCTCCTCGTCCCTCCTAACGGGGTCAAGTCTTATCAGATGGCGGAGATTATTCATAATGCTGCGGTGGTGTTTTGTAACTGCTTCATTGACAGGTGTTTACTTACCCATGACCGAATGGTTAAGGCTAAAAGAAGCGTCAAGCAAAACATTGTTGAGGGTAGTGCCGCCTCGGGTACCTCTAAAAAGACCGAGCTTAGATCCATTGGAGTGGCGCGGGCAAGTATGGAAAAATTGCATGTAGATTTTCAATATTTTTTGCGGCGGAGAGCCTTGCCCCTCTGGAGGAAAGATCACGCCAAGTCGAAAGATGTTAGGGCACCAGCCTGGAAGGAAAATGGGCCCTATTCGACCTTCAAGACCTATTCGAGGCAAGCCCTATGAACCATGATGAACCGATCATGATATCAGCGATGCAGCACTATGTTTTTTGTCAGAGGCAGTGTGCACTTATCCATATTGAGCAAATATGGAAAGAGAATAGGCTTACTGCCGAAGGAAGGATTATGCATGAACGAGTCCATGAAGAGGGGGATGAAACTCGGGGTAATGTAAAGATTGCACGAGGAGTCCCTTTGCGATCCCTAAGGCTTGGTGTTGTAGGTGTAGCTGATGTGGTCGAATTCCATAAAATCGAAAAAAATCTATGGCAACCCTTTCCTGTCGAATATAAAAGAGGCAAACCTAAGTTCGATCATTGTGATGCTGTTCAGCTTTGTGTTCAGGCAATATGTCTCGAAGAAATGCTTGATACGTCGGTTCCAAAAGGAGCAATTTTTTATGGTAAGACACGAAGAAGGACTGACGTTATTTTTGACGATGCGTTACGCTATGAAACAGAAGAGATTGCGAAAAAGGTGCGAAGGCTTATAGATTCAGGAATAACTCCACCACCAATATATAAAAAACAATGTGAAAGCTGTTCTCTGATAGGCGAATGTATGCCAAAAAAACTTGAAAAAAATGTCTCGGTAAAAAACTACATGAAACGGATAATTGAAATTACATGAAGAAACATCTGAACACCCTATATGTGACCACCCAAGGTGCTTACCTTTCAAAGGAAGGGGAAACTGTTGTCGTTAAAGTTGACGGTCAGGTAAAGATTCAGGTACCCGTCCATACAATCGGTGGAATCGTATGCTTTGGAAATGTCATGTGCAGTCCCTTTCTTATGGGTTTTTGCGCAGAAAATGGTGTTGCAATAAGTTTTCTAACAGAATATGGCAGATTTTTGGCCGATGTTCGGGGCCCGGTTTCAGGTAATGTTCTTTTGAGGCGTGAACAGTATCGACGTGCTGATGACCTTAATTTTTCGGCACAGGTGGCAAAATCAGTTCTTACAGGAAAAATTGCCAATTGTCGAGCCGTGCTGCATAGAGCGCTCAGGGATCATGCAGATAAAATTAATGAAAAGGAGGTTCGAGGAGCGGTATTAAGGTTAAATCGTCAATTTGATTTTTTTAAACAGGATTTTTCTTTAGATGCTCTCAGAGGTATAGAGGGGGATTCGGCGCGTATCTATTTCAGCGTCTTTGACCATTTGATCGTTGCACAGAAAGATGTTTTTTATTTTGATGAACGCAATAGAAGACCACCCCTTGATAATGTAAATTGTCTTCTTTCCTTCACCTATACGCTTTTAATGCATGATGTACGATCTGCCCTGGAAACAGTGGGACTTGATCCTGCTGTCGGTTTTTTGCATAGAGACAGACCAGGAAGATTCGGACTTGCCCTTGATATGATGGAGGAATTCAGGCCTTTTCTTGCGGACAGACTGGCACTTTCTTTAATCAATCTTCAGCAGGTTCAGGATAAAGGGTTTAAAAAGACGGATTCTGGTTCAGTTATTATGAATGACGATACAAGAAAAACTGTACTTGTTTCTTATCAAGAGCGAAAGAAAGGAGAGATTACACATCCGTTTTTAGGAGAAAAGGTCACGGTAGGTATTTTGTTTCATATTCAGGCGCTTTTGATGGCGAGGTATCTGAGAGGCGATATGGACGGATACCCGCCTTTTGTATGGAAATAAAAGTTTAAAGCATTAATACGAAATGCGAAAGTAAAAAAATAGTTTTGGTTTGAAAGCCAAAGAGGAATCGCTGATGTTTGTGCTTGTGAGTTATGATGTTTCGACAAAAGATCCGGAAGGAGAAAAGAGGCTGAGAAGAGTTGCCAAGGTTTGTAAAGATTATGGTCAACGTGTTCAGTTTTCTGTTTTTGAATGTATTGTTGATCCGGCTCAATGGACGTTTTTGAAACAGAGACTTATTGATGAAATAAATAAGGAAAAAGACAGCCTGAGGTTTTATTATCTGGGTTCTAATTGGAGAAGAAGGGTGGAACATGTCGGAGCAAAAAAAACAATCGATCAGGAGGGGGCTTTGATAGTTTGACAATAGAGTGCGAACATAAAGCAGACATGATTTTTGTGGGGGTTTCGCACTGTTTGCAATATGTTGAATTTAAATTGTTTTTAGTTTGTTCTTTGACAAGAGAATATTTTTCGTAGAGCGGTATAATGAAGCTGCGCAAAAAGATGCTTATATCTTATACGATTTTAGATATTTATAATGAGTATGTCGCCCCTCGCGCAGGGGCGTGGATTGAAAC
>ERZ795049.288-NODE-288-length-77996-cov-8.724202_pt1 | contig 77996 bp, 61 predicted proteins | sample MGYA00375133_ERZ795049 | MGnify/ENA primary metagenome ERZ795049 (study PRJEB30178, sample SAMN05720147) | activated sludge metagenome | isolation source: anaerobic digester from wastewater treatment plant | place: Japan | collected 2015-04-20 ...
TCGGTCACGCGCAGGCCCTCGATAAAGCGCGGCTCCAGGCCCAGCGCCCCCTGCAGCCGGGCAATCTCCTTGCCGCCGCCGTGCACCAGCACCGGCGCCGCCTGCGCCCGCAGACCCCCAATAGCCTCCACCAGGCCGGCAAGAAAACGCTCGTCGTCAATCTCGTTGCCGCCGACCTTGAGCACGATGATGGGTAGCATGGTTTTCTCCTGAACAGGGTTTTGGTGGAGTGGGGGCTGAGGCGCCGACCGCGGTCGGCACTTCAGCCCCCACTCCACCAAAACCCCTACAATCTCAACCCCGCCGTCTCATCCAGCCCAAACATCACGTTCATATTCTGCAGCGCCTGCCCGGCCGCGCCTTTGCCCAGGTTGTCGATGGCGCTGACGACGATAGCCTCGCCGGGCACACCGGCGTCGTGCAGCGAGATGACGCAGCGCTCGGTGCCCGTGGCCCAGCTCATGGTGGCCATCGTGCCCTCCGGCAAGACGTGAACCAGCGGCTCGCCGGCATAGGTCTCCTGGTAGAGCCGGCGCAGGGCGGCGGCATCGTGCTGCGGCGGCACGCGCACGTACAGCGTGGAGAGCATGCCACGGGTCACCGGCACCAGGTGCGGCGCAAAGGTCACGCGCACCGGCTGCCCCGCCAGGCGGCTGAGCTCCTGCTCCATTTCGGGGATGTGGCGGTGCACATGGCCGACGTTGTAGGGCGCGAGGCTCTCGTTGACCTGGCAAAAGTGGGTGGTCGGGCTGGGGCTGCGCCCGGCACCCGAGACGCCCGACTTGGAGTCGACAATGACGTGGCCGCCTTCGAGCAGCCCCTGCGCCGCCAGCGGATAGCAGCCCAGGATGACACTGGTGGGGTAGCAGCCGGGGTTCGCCACGAGCTGCGCCCCGCGGATGGCCTCGCGGTGCAGCTCGGGCAGGCCATAGACTGCCTCGGCCAGAAGCTGCGGCGCCTCGTGGGCCGTCTTGTACCAGCGCTCGTAGACTGCCGCGTCGGGCAGGCGGAAGTCGGCCGAGAGATCGACCACGCGCACGCCCGCCTCGCGCGCCCGGCGCACCGTGGCCATCGACGCCCCGTGGGGCAGCGAGCAGAAGGCGCACTCCACCTCGCCGAGCGGCGCCTCGTCGGCGCGCACCAGAGCCACATCGTCGAGGCAAGGGTAGCTATCGGAGAGCCAGCCGCCCGCGCTCTGCTCGGAGGTGGCAAACACCAGCTCGGCCGACGGATGCCGGCGCAGGAGTTGCACCAGCTCATAGCCCGCATAACCCGTAGCGCCAAACACACCGGCGCGAATCTTCATCCATCCTCCAACTCTAGATCGTGCGCACAAACCCGTAGCCTGGGGCCTTGTGCCCGTCTGCCTCACCACGGCACCGCATCCGCCGAGACGACGCCCACAAGGGGCTGCGGGTTGCGCTCACGACCAAGAAAAGAGCCAGCTCCCCGGAAGCCCGGAAAGCTGGCTCAATCAGCACTGATCTTCGCCCATGCGGAGCTATCCAGACCTCACGTCCGGCGCCGGCCCCCTCGAGTTCGTCGCAAGCACTGTACAGGCGCGATCATCGAAATATGGTCCCTCGAATAGTATTGCGGGCGAGTGTAGCCCCGCTTGGCCATAGTGTCAAATCGGACATGATACCTAATGCGCGAGGGGCTCCACCACGCGCTCGTGTACCGGGCGCGATTGCGTACGCATCACGCATTACGCATCACGCCTCACGCCTCACGCCTCCATCACCACCGGCATCACAATCGGCCGGCGGCCGATTTCGCTGTACACATAGTCGATCAGGCTCTGGCGCAGGCGCGCGTTCAGCTCAGCGCGCGGCGTTTCGGCGACGACTTCACGCACCACGTCCCTGGCCCCCTCGATCAGCTCCGTGGCCTCGCGGTTGTAGACCAGGCCACGGGTGATGATCTCGGGCCCGGCGAGGATCTTGCCCGCCTCGCCGTCGAGGGTCACCACCGCCACCAGGAAGCCGTTCTGCGAGAGCAGGCGCCGGTCTTCGAGCACGGCATCCCCCACGTCGCCCACGCCGCGGCCATCAACGAACACATAGCCCTCGGTCACCCGGTCGACCACGCGCGCCGAGGTGGGCGTGAGCTCGAGCACCTCGCCCGATTCCATGATCAGAATGTTCTGCGGCGCCAGGCCCACGCGTTCGGCCAGCCCGGCGTGCAGCACCAGGTGCCGGTACTCGCCGTGGATGGGCACAAAGTAGCGCGGCCGCAGCAGGCCGAGCAGCAGCTTTTGCTCCTCCTGGCCGGCGTGGCCCGAGACGTGCACGTCGAGCAGCTCGTCGTAAAAGACGTTGGCGCCCAGGCGGAAGAGGTTGTTGATGGTGCGGTTGACGAACTCTTCGTTGCCCGGGATCGGCCGGGCCGAGACGATCACGGTGTCGCCCGGCATCAGGCTGACCGAGCGGAACTCGTTGTAGGCCATGCGCACCAAGGCCGAGGTCGGCTCGCCCTGGCTGCCGGTGCAGACGATGGCCACCTGGCGCGGCGGCAGGCGGTTGGCCTCGTCGATGGGCACCAGGAGGCCGTCGGGCACGTGCAGGTAGCCCAGCTCGCGGGCTACGCGCACGTTGTTGACCATGGTGCGGCCCACCACGGCCACTTTGCGATTGTAGCGCCCGGCCGTGTCGATCACCTGCTGCACGCGCGAGATATTGGAGGCAAAAGTGGCCACGAGCACCCGGCCGGGGGCCTTGGTGAAGAGCCGGTCGAAGGCCTGGCCCACCTCCTGCTCGGAGGGGGTATAGCCGGGGGTCTCGGCATTGGTGCTGTCCGACAGCAGCAACTGCACCCCGGCGCGGCCCAGGTCGGCCAGCTTGGCAAAATCGGTGCGCTGGCCGTCGACGGGGCTGTGGTCGAACTTGAAATCGCCCGAGTGCACGATGGTGCCCGCAGGCGTGCGGATGGCCATGCCCACGCCATCGGGGATGCTGTGGCTGACGTGGAAAAAGTCGACGTCGAAGGGCCCCAGCGACAGAGGGGTGTCGGTGTGGATGGGGCGAAAGCTGACGTCGCGCAGGCCGTGCTCGCGCAGCTTGACCTCGATCAGCCCCTGGGTCAGCGCCGTCGCATACACCGGCGCCCAGACGCGCTCCAGCAGGTAGGGCAGCGCGCCGATGTGGTCCTCGTGGCCGTGGGTGACGATGATGGCCTTGAGCTGTTGGCGGCGCTCGACCACGTAGCTCATGTCGGGGATGACAATGTCCACGCCGAGCATCTCATTCTCGGGGAACATTAGGCCGGCATCGATCACTATCAGGGAGTCGTCGGACTCTACCACCATCATGTTGCGGCCGATCTCGCCCAGGCCGCCCAACGGAATGACGCGTACTGTATCGCCCAATAGGACCTCCGGGAAGCTATCAGCAGTCAGCGGTCAGCTTTCAGCGGCTAATCCTCACCTGGACCGCCGCCAATATGCTGCAACACCAGTTCACTCCTACCTGCCGTCCAATTCCGACCGCCGGCCAATCCGCAGCCAGCCGGCAGCCTGTGCCGGCTGATCGCGGAAGGCTGCCCGCTAGAACAAGTTGAGCTGCTCGGCCTGCTCACCGGGGTGGTCTTCTTCGGCCGGCACGGCTTGCTTCAGCAGGTCGGGAATCTTGAGGAAATCCTGCTCGATCGCACTGCGGTAGCGCGGCTGATGCAGGGCGGCGGCAGGATGGAAGAGGGGCAGGTAGAGGGTCTCGCCGATCTTCTTGGCGCGCCCATGGATATGCGAGATTGGGACATTGGGAAAGTAGCGGGCCATGGAGTAGCGGCCAAGGGTCACAATCATGCGCGGGCGCAAGAACTCGATCTGGCGGTCGAGGTACGAGCGGCAGGCCTCGAGCTCGCTGGGCAGGGGGTCGCGGTTGTTGGGCGGGCGGCACTTGACGACGTTGCAGATGAAGACCTGTTCGCGGCTCATGCCGATGGAGCGCAGTAACTCGTCGAGGAACTGGCCGTCTGGCCCGACAAAGGGTAGCCCCTGGCGGTCTTCGTGGAAGCCCGGCGCCTCACCGATGAACAGCAGCCGAGCATCGGCAGCGCCGTACCCCGGGACGGTCTTGATCCGCCCCCGCGCCAGTTGGCATTTCTGACACTGGGCGATCTCGGCCGCCAGTCTCTCCAGTTCGGTCATCCGTTGGAACCTCCCACCACCCTGCGTTCTTGCGATTCTACCCTATTCCCTGCGTTTTGTCCACCTCCGGTATGCGCTTGCTGCTTGCCGGACGGAAGCATGTCGTAAAGGCAGCAACTCCCGGCAAACGCCGGGCACATGCTCTGCTGCCACCCGGCACAAACCGGGAGAGGGGTTTTGGTGGGCCGGCGAGGTTTGGCCTTCGCCCCGCGGGGCGAAGGCCAAACCTCGCCGGCCCACCAAAACCCCCAAAACAGGGTGCGTACCGGTCTTGCGCGGAGCGCGGGGCCCGGTCACCGCCGGACCTGAGACTGCCTCCATACGGAGGCGTTTTCCCTTTTACGACAAGCTATGGTAGACTCCCTGTCGGGCATCCCAGGCATGGGGCACCGCATGGAAAGGCGACGAGTGATGAGCCATCACATGGAGACGGCGGAGGAGCTGCGCGCCCGGGGCTACCGGCTGACGCCGCAGCGGCTGCTGGTGCTGGAAGCGATCAAAGGGGCGGGGCACTTGACGGCGGAGCAGGTGCTCGAGCGCGTGCAGCCCGAGTACGCCATGATCAACGCCGCCACCATCTATCGCACCCTCGAATGGCTCAAACAGACGGGCCTGGTGGCCGAGACCGACCTGGGCGACGGCTGCCGCGTCTACGAGTTCATCGCCGGCCACCCGCACCACCACCTCACCTGCCTCACCTGTGGCCGCCAGATCGAGCTGCCCGACGAGCTGCTCGACGCCCTGCGCGCCCGCATCGAGCGCGAGTATGGCTTTGCCCTGCGCGCCGACCACATGGGCCTCTTTGGCTATTGCCCCGAGTGCCGCGAGCGAGAGACCCCCTACCGTTCCCCCCGCGAGGGGGAATAGGCTGGTGTTGCAGCGGGCGCTGCGCTGCGCATTTGGGGCGGTGAGCGTGGTTAGCGCGGGCAGCCTATTCCCCCCCGCGAGGGGAACGGTAGGGGGTCTCTCCCCCGTCACAGCACAGGCTCTTACTGCCCCTGCTGCTCCAGGCTCCCTTTCCCCTTGTTGTTGGCCCTCTGGCTCCTCCTCTGCCACGCCCAGTTGAAAGCGCGATAGACCAGGGGTGAGTAGGCATAGTCAAAGGCGCCGGCGCTGGTGGCCTGCGCGCCCCCAAAGCCCGCCTTGAAATGCGTCACCCCCTTGAGGTCCGCGCCCGGCGCCGACGGCTCCCCGTCGGAGATGCCCCACAGGTCATAGCCGGCGCACCCCCGCGCCTTGGCCCAGCGCATCGCCTCCCACTGCAGGAGGTGGTTGGGGTTGCGCGCGCGCTCGCGCTCGCTCGAGGCGCCGAACATATAGATCGCCTGCGGGCCAAAGGCGAGCGCCATCAGGCCGGCCAGGGGCTCGTCCTGGTAATAGGCCAAGAGCAGCGCCACGCGGCCCGCCGGCTCGAAGAGCCGGTAGGCCGCCTCATAGTATTCGGGGGTGTGCACCTGAAAGCCCTGGCGGCGGCTGGTCTCGCGCAGCAGGTCGATGAACACCGGCACGTCGGCCGTCCCGCCCCGCCGCACCGTGACCTCCCTGCGCAGCGCCGTGCGGATGGCGTAGCGGCTCTTGGGGTTCATCTGCGCCAGGATGGCCTCCTCGCTCGGCCGCAGATCGACGACAATCGTGCTGCGTGGCTGGATGGCGCGCGCCCCGCCGGCAAAGCCCTGCGCCTGCCACCAGCGCGCGGCCTCCGGGTCGTGGGGCGTGGCAGGCTCCACTTTCAGGGCCAGGGCGCGGTGGCTGCGGGCGGCATCGTGCAGCGCCGCCAGCAGCAGGCGGTTGGCGTGCTCATCCTCGGGGTGCAGCACCGGCCCGCGGGGCACGTAGGCCAGGCAGCGGTAGGGCAGGCGCCGCAGCAACACCTGCGCCCCAGCCAGCAGCCGGCCGCCGTCGCTCACCGCCAGCCGCACCGGCTGCCAGCCGAAACGCCCCTTGAGCTCGCCCCAGGCCCAGCTCTGCAGCAGGTGGCCGTGGGGGCTGGCGGCGACAAGGTCATCCCAGGCCTCGGGGGATGGGAAGCCGTTCTCTTCAGACGACAGCACCCGCATGGGCGCACCTCTTGGCAATGGTCACGTGGACATGCGCAGAGGATCGACCGCCGCGGGCAAAGAAGAGCAACAATCATGCCAAGATGCGCAGCCAACCGGCGTGGGTCGGCCACGTCCTATGGAATCACGCCGCCAATGCGTGTGACCTCGATGCCGCGCGCCTCCAGGGCATCCAGAAATGGGTTGATGCCCACTGAGTCGCTGGCGATATGCCCCAGCACCAGCACCTGACCCCGGGGCTCGGCCCGCAGGCGCATCAGGTCCGCCTCGCCCAGATGGATGTAGATGACCGTATCCACGCCATGGGCGAAATAGGCCTGGGCCACGGCATAGCCGCCGTTGGTCAGGGCCGCGTGCGACAGCACCGCGCGGCCCGCCGGCGCCTCGGGCCTGCCCAGGGCCACGTCCGGCTCGGTCGCCGCCGCCCGGAACTCGGGCATCTGCTTCAGGTGCTCGGCCAACGCCGACAGGCTGGCTGAGGGATCGCCGGCTAGGAAGCGGTCGATCTCTTTCTGGATGCGCCGGCGCCCGATCTCATCCAGCGGACAATGGATATTCATGTAGGGCAGGCCCAGCAGGCGGGCCAGCGAGGGCTCGCGATCATAGTTCTGCGCCACGGCCGCGCGCCTCAGGCGCTCAGCGCCCTCCTCGGCCACCCGGCGCGCCACCTCGAGGGGCACGCCCCGGGCCGCCATCTGCTCAGCGTGTCGCAGATAGACGCGCCAACCGCCGGGCGCACACCCTGTTGGATGGTGGGCCACCGCGGCATCATAGCCCGACTGGCGGGCCAACATCAGTTCCGCCGGCCCCAGGTCAATGCCGAACAGGATGCGGCTGATCCCTCGGCCCGGCACATAGATCGCCGAGTCGGCAGGCACCTCGTCGAAGCCCGCCATCTCTAGGGCCAAGGCCATGATCTCCTCCGTCGTCATGCCGTCGCTCATGTTCCCCCCTCCAGCACGCCGGGCGGCAATGCTTGATGACCGTGCCAGGGTCAAAAGGCAGCAGGCATGCAGATAGTACACTGATCCCGTAATGGGGGCAAACGGCCAGATCCTGCTCGATGGGTACCTGTTCACACTCAAATGCAGAGAGGGCCTACGCTGCCATGCATCCTTGCCTGCAGTTTTCCCCTCGAACGTGGGGGCCATGGACAGGGATAGACAGGATACACAGGATGATAGTCCCTTATCCTGCCTGTGCATCTCTGTGCGGCGCTCTCCCAAGGGCTCTCAGCGCGAGTGTGAACAGCTCGATTGGTGTGCTTGACAGACTGCCCTTGCCCCACTATAATACGGCCACAAACCAAGATGCGCGGGTGTAGCTCAGTTGGCAGAGCGTCTGCTTCCCAAGCAGAATGTCATGGGTTCGAATCCCACCACCCGCTCCTGATCCAAGGGCCCGGAAACGGACCCGTGGCTCAATGACACGCCCCGAGGCAATACTCGGGGCGTTTTTCTTTGCCCCGCTGTGAGCGCAACCCTGGGGCTGTTCTTGCGTAGAATCGGCTGTGATCATCGACAGCGCTGCATCTCGAGCAGCCTAGACGGCGGCCGTGGCGCCGCTCAGTACTACAACCGTGCTTGACGCTGCCACTGCTGGCCATCCGGGTGGCTGCCGGCTGACACGCTCCGCAGCCTCCCCTTGGGCGCGGGCAAACCTACGCAGGCACATGCCCTCGTGCGCCCGGCCCTGGCCCGGAAGGGGTCTTTTTGGCGGGTTGGCCAGAGCCGTGGCCGCCCGCGGGCGCACAGGCACCTGTGCTTGCGGAGGTTGCGCTGCGCCCATGGGGCGGCCACGGCTCTGGCCAACCCGCCAAGAAGACCCCCCAAAAGGCCCCGTTCCGGTCATACGTGAAGCGCTGCACCCGGATCGCGCGCCTTCCCAGATAAGTACGGTTGTAGCATTAGCCAGTGAGGGGAAAACCATGCGCACGCTCATCGTCTCGCTCGCGCTCGTCTCTGTGCTGCTGCTCGCCGGCTGCACCGCCGGCCTCAAGCCGGCGGACGGATCTGCCATCCGCGGGTCGGGCGTCAAGGCCACGCGCGAGTATGCCGAGGCCGGCTTTACGGCGCTGGATATCGACAGCGCCTTTGTCGTCACCGTGACCCAGGGCGATGGCTTCAAGCTGACGGTGACGGCCGACGACAACCTGCTCGACTATGTCAGGGTGACGCAGTCGCAGGGCACGCTGCGCATCACTATCGATAGCAGCGGCTTCCAGTCGTTCTCATCCACCGGGCAGGAGGCCGCCATCACCATGCCGCGCCTCACGGCGGTGCGCCTCGGCAGGGCCTGCCGCGCCACGCTGGCCGGCTTTGCGGGCGGCGCATCGTTTGCGGCCGACCTCGGCGGCGCAAGCCGCCTCAGCGGCGACGTACAGGCCAACGACATCCGCCTCGACGCGCACAGCGCCAGCCAGCTCGACCTGACCGGCCGCGCCACCAGCCTGACCCTCAGCGCCGACGGCGCCAGCAGCGCCAAGCTGGGCGACCTCGCGGTCGAAAAGGCCGGCGTGACGCTGCGGGGCGCCTCGCAGGCCACCGTCGCCGCAACGAGCAGCTTGAGCTATGACCTGAACGACGCCTCGCAGCTCACCTACAGCGGCAACCCCACCATCGGCACCGCCAGGTCCGAGAGGGCGTCCAAGGTGACGAGGCAGTAGCCGCAGGCAGATGTCGAGCGAGCCCGGCTCCAGGTGGCCTCCGAGCGAGCGCAACGACAGCCGGCCGTCCAGAACACAAACGAGCCCGGACGGGCCCCGTGTGGGGTCGCGCTCGAGCTCGTTTGCTTGGGTGCCTTGACACACCTATCTCCAAGAGGGCAAAACGATTGGCAAAAAGCCCGGCAAAGGCCTGCCCGTGCCGCGGCCAGGCCCCCCCCTACCGTTCCCCCGTCGCGGGGGAATTGGGCTGTCTTCCGCGGCACTAGATCGCTCGCTCGCCGTTTCTTGGCCGCACAGGATGCGGTCGGGCGACCCAATTCCCCCGCGACGGGGGACGGGTAGGGGGGCCCCACCCTGTAGCAGGAGAAATCGTCCGTCAGCAGCGGCGCGAGCTGGACCGAGTTTTCGCCAGAGAGCTGGCGCTGACCACCCGCCAGGGGAATTGGTGTGACAGCTCCGCCGCCCTGCCGCCCGAAGGTCCGCGGCCGGGCGCGTTGGCCCTACGCCCCCGGCGCCCTGCCCTGCCGGTAGTGCCGCATATAACCGCGCAGGCGCCGGTCGTGGCCGAGGAAGACATCGGCCAGGAGCAGCGCGGCCCGCACCTGGGCAGCGGTCGGATCGGTGATGGGCGCGTTCATGCCCAGCACGGCCGCGGTGGTCAAAAAGCCGGCATTGACCGCCTGCCGGTCGGGCATGCCGTAGCTGACGTTCGAGGCGCCGCCGGTGATGCTGTTGGCCGGGAACTCGGCGCGCAGGCGGCGCACGGTCTCGAGCGCGACGCGCGCGGCCTGGTCGTCGGCGCCCACGGTCATCACCAGCGGGTCGAAGATGATATCCTGCTGCTTGATGCCCGCGCGCAAAGCGGCCTCGAACACCTGGCGCGCCACACAGAGGCGGCCCTCGACATCGGCCGGGATGCCCCCCTGCCCCATGCACAGCACAACCACCGGCACGCCACGCTCGGCCACGATGGGCAGGTTCTCCTCGAGCACCTTGCGCTCGCCGCCGATCGAGTTCACCAGCGGCCGCCCCGGGCACACCGCGAGCGCCCGCTCAAGCGCCCGTGGGTCGCGCGTGTCGATGGAGAGCGGCACGTCGACCGCCGCGGCCACCGCGCGCACCGCCTCGGGCAAGAGCGCCGCCTCATCGATCCCCTTGCCGCCCACGTTGACGTCGACCAGGGCGGCGCCGGCCGCCACCTGGCGCTGCGCTTCGGCGGCCAGGTAGGCCCAATCACGCTCGAGCAGCGCCCGGCGCAGGGCACTCCGGCCGCTGGGGTTGATGCGCTCGCCGATGATGCGCGCCGCGCCGTTGGGGTCGAGCGCCAGCGGGCTGCCGGTCCCCTGTACGAGGGTTGTCATGGATGCGCTCACCTCGACGTGCGCGCCCTCAGGATCGTGTCCTCTTCCGGCTGGCCCTTGAGCCACTCGTCGAACGGCTGGAAGGCAGGTGGGTCGACCCGCACTGACGCCAGGTCGGCGGCGATGGGATAGCGGCCCAGCGTGTGCGTAGCGTGGACGGCCGTGTGGACATTCACCGATGGTGCATCGGCGGGGATGTTGCCGATGAACATGATCAGCCGGCCGTCGCGCCCCAGGATGTCGATCCATTCGCGGACCTTGGCCGCAATCTCGGCCGGCGCGCTATCGCGGATGAAGCGGCCGTTCAGCGAGGCCATGATCGGGATCTTGTGCCCACCCTTGCCGCGCGATACGGCGTATTCCCGCAGCCAGCGCATATCCAGATCCTGCGTGCGGCCCATGGCCGTGGTCGCCATGTTCATCCCGGCGATCTTGGGCGCGCTGTCGAGGCACTTGAAGAGCACGGCCTTGTCGAACTTGGCCGGGTCCTCCTCGCAATAGTCGCAGGCGGCTGCCCCGCCGTTCGCCGTCAGGCCGAGCTCCTTCTTGGCGCGCTCGGCCAGGCGCCTGACCGATGGCAGCACCCACTCCACCACCAGCTCGGGCGTGAGGTTCGGGAAGCAGGCCCAGGCATCAGGACCTGTGCACGATTTGATGCCGGCCTTGGCGTAGGCCTGCAGGAAGGGCCAGATGGCCTGGTTCTCGGCCCAGTCGAACAGCGCCTGGGCGTAGCCCCGGTCGCGCTTGAGCGCGCGCACGGCTTTGGGGTAGCCCATCGCCTGGCAGAGCAGACTCCAGGGCGAGCAGAAAAAGCCGGCCGCCAGGGGGCTGGGCGCTCTCTTGATCGTCAGGCGGGCGCTCTCGACGGCCATCGCGATGCGGCCCTTTGTGGGATCGAGCGGGCCGATGCGGTCCAGGTCGGCCGGCGTTTTGATCAGCGGGTCGCTGACATCCACGGTGGGCATGGCATTGTCGGAGTAGATCATTTCGGCGCCCAGCGCCTCGACCTCAAAGTTGTAGGCGTCGGGGATGATCGTGTACGAGTCAAAGCCGTACCAGCGCTGCACGGCGATGTGCACATCGACCAGCAGCTCGGCGTCCCAGTAGTATCTGCGCGCCGGCACCTTGGCGACGGTCATGCAGTGATCGTGGCTCTGTGGCCCCATGAAGGGCACTACGTCGGCGTGGTCGCCGGTCATCGCGGCGATGATGCGCGCCGTGCCGCTGGGCTTGCCGATGCGGATGCCCTTGCCATAGAGCAACCCATGCACCATCTCGAGAGTAGGATTGGCCATCACTCACCCTCCTATCAGCGCGCCGGCCTTCTGCATGGCATCCAGCGCATCCCTGCCCCAGGCGTCAGCCCCCACCTCGTCGGCGAACTCTTGGCTGGTGGGCACGCCGCCAACCATGACCTTGACCTGCTTCCGCAGCCCCTGCGCCTCGAGCTCCGCGATAATCGCCTTCATCTCGAGCATCGTTGTCGACATGTAGGCGCCCAGGCCCACAATCACCGGCCGGTGCCCCTTGATCGCCGCGATGAACCGCTCCGCCGGCACGTCGATGCCGAGGTCGATCACCTCGAACCCCACCGAGGTCAACATGGCCACCACCAGGCTCTTGCCGAGGTCGTGCATGTCGCCCTGCACGACGCCGATGACGAATTTGCCGAGGCGCGGCGCCCCACCCTTGCTCAGGTGCGGCTGCAACGGCACCATGCCCGCCTTGAAGGCATCGGCGGCAAGGATGACGTCGGGCAAAAAGATCTCGTTGGCCCGCCACAGGTCCCCGGCCTTGGTAATGCCGGCCACGACCCCGCGCTGCAGGATCTCGAGCGGCGGCAGCCCGGCCGCCAGGGCCTGCGTCACCAGCCGGCCGGCCTCCGCGTCCTCTCCTTCGGTCACGGCTGTGCTGATGGCCCGATACGTTTCATCTGACATCGCTGGCTTACCTCCTTGAAGAGAACCTGATCTCGCCCGATACGTTCACACTCCGTGCTGCGGCGCCGGCCGCGAGCCTGCCGGCTATGAACCAGCGGGCAGGCGGGCGCCCTGTGAGAAATAGCGGTTGAACCCAGGGACGACGGTCACCTCGAGATACTCGATGCGCCCGGCCAGCGCCTCGGCCTCACGCCGGCACGCGCTCGAGGCCAGCATCATGCGCGCGCCGGCACTGGCGGCGTTGCCCGCGGCCCACACCCGCTCCAGCGGCACGCTGGGCAAGAGCCCAATGCCCATGGCGTGGCGCGGGTCGAGATAGCTGCCGAACGCGCCTGCGATCACCACCTCCTCGATGCGCGCCGGCTCGACGCCCAGGTGGTCCATGAGGATATCGATCCCCGCGCGGATGGCCCCCTTGGCCAACAGCACCTGGTCGATGTCGTGCTGGGTGATGCAGACGGCGCGGCGGCCCTCGCCACCCGGCGCCAGCGTGAAAGCCGGCATGTCGTCGTCCTCGCGCATGACGCCGGGCATGCCGGCGACCATGCGCCCGCGCGCGTTGATGATGCCGGCGCTGCGCATCTCGGCCAGTGCGGCGATGACGCCCGAGCCGCAAATGCCGGCCGCCGAGCCGCCGCCGATCACGTCGCAACGCACCTCGCCGCCGGCAATCGCCACCCGCTCGATGGCCCCCGGCGCCGCACGCATGCCGTGCCGGATGTGCGCGCCCTCAAAGGCGGGGCCCGACGCGGTGGAGCACGACACGATGCGCGCACCCGTCTGGAGCGCGATTTCGGTGTTGGTGCCGATGTCGATGCCCAGCCGCACCGGTTCGCTGCGGCCGAAACCGGCGGCGAGGAGGAAGGCCAGGTGATCCGAGCCGACAAAGCCGGCGATGGGCGGCGGCAGGTAGGCCTGGGCCCCCGGGGCAGCCCGCAGGCCCAACTGCCCGGCGCCGACCGAGAGGGATGAGTTGAGCGCGGCCACAAAGGGCGACACGGCCAGCGGTTGCACCGGCAGCCCGGCCAACAAGTGGTGCATGGCCGTGTTGCCTACCAGGCAAATGTCGAGCAGATGCTCGGGCATGAGGCCCAGGGTGGCCGTCAGCTCGGCAGCAGCGCCGTTGATGGCCTGCGCCACTTCCTGCTGCAGCCGGGTGGCCTTGGCCGGCTCGACCAGCGCCGCTTCCAGCCGCGACATGACATCTTCGCCATAGGCAATCTGCGGGTTCATCACGCCCGTGGCGGCCAGCGTCTGGCCCGATTGCAGATCGACCAGGTAACAGGCAAGCTTGGTGGTGCCGACATCGACGGCCAGCCCAAGGGGAGGCGGGGCCGCGCCGGGGTAAGCGCCGATAATCTCGTCGCCGCGGAGGGCAATGGCGACGCGCCAGCCCGACGATCGCAGCGCCGTGCGCAGCGCGCCCAGCGTGGCCAGGCCCGCTCGCGCCTCGCCGATCCCCTGCTCGCGGCGCAGGGCGGCGCGCACTCGCTCCAGGTCGGCCACTTGGTCGGCCAGAGTCGGCGGCGCGACGGCGAGCGGCACGATGCGCACCTCTCCCGTGGGAGCCACGCTGACCTCGGCGCCCTCGGTCTGCGCCACCTGGACCTCGAGCGCCGAGACCGGCGGGATGTAGACCGACGCATTGGCCGAGACCATGACACGGCACGCCAGCCGCCAGCCGCCGGCGAGTTGCTCGGCGCTGAGGTGGTGTCGCTCCGCGGCGCTGGGCGGCAGCGGGTCTCCCCGCTCGATGCGCACCAGGCACTTGCCGCAGACCCCTTTGCCGCCACACACCGAGCGCAGGCCGGCGCCCGCCCGGCGCGCCGCCTCGGCGATGGCCAGCGGCCCATCGCACAGCAGGCGAATGCCGCTTGGCTGAAAGTCGATGGTGAAGGACATCTGGCTTCGTGGCCTTTCTGTACTTGTACAAGAGAGGCTATGGTCATTGTAGCACATTGTCGGCGGCGTAGGTGTCGTCTGGGCGACACTTGAGAGGTGGAGAGAGCGGTCTAGTGCTTCGGATTCATCAGCCGCCAGGCCAGCTCGGCAGCGCCGTGCGCGGAAGGCTCGTAGCCGTCGGCCCCCATCTGGGTGCCCATGCGGCGCGTGACCGCGCTGCCGCCCACCATGACCTTGACCCCGCCCCTCAGGCCTTCCCGCGCCAGGGTGTCGATGACCTTGGAGAGCTCCTGGGTCGTGGTGGTCATGAGCGACGACATGGCCAGGATGCCGGGCCTGTGCCTAGCCACCGCAGCGGCAAAGCGCTCTGCGGGCACGTTGGCCCCCAGGTCGATCACCGCAAAGCCGCGCGCCCTGAGCAGCATGGCGACCATGGTCTGCCCGATGTCGTGGATATCGCCATAGACCGTGCCGATGACAACGGTGCCCAGGTAGCCGACCACCTGGCCCGTGCGCTCGATCTCGGCATCTATGATGGGCATGGCGCTCTTCATGGCAAAGGCCGCCAGGATCACGTCGGAGACTTGCAGCTCGTCGCGGCTGAACAGCCCGTCGACCCGCCGCATGCCGCTCGAGAGCGCCTCCAGCGCCTTGATGGCGTCCACGCCGTGAGCGACCGCCGCGCCGGCCCAGCGCCGGGCGGCCACTTCATCGCCATCCAGCACGGCCTGGCTCAGGCTGTCGAGGATTTCCACATGCTGCGGCGGCACCATGACCAGGTGCCGTCCCTCGCTCCAGAGGTAGCCTTGTTTCTTGAGCTCGCTGATGCAGGCGGTGATGGTGGTGCGGTTGGCAGCCACCAATGCGCCCATCTCTTCATGAGTGATATCAAGGTCGATGCGAACGCCGTCGGGGGTAGCGATGCCGTGCCGCCGAGCCAGCTCGAGCAGGCGATGCTTGAGGCGCTGCTGCACATCGAGAAAGCCGAGCTCGCGCACCTTGCCGGCAAGCGAAGCGGTGCCCTGGGCGAGGTATCTCATCACGAGCAGAGAAAAGCGGGGGTTGCCGGCCAGCAGGCGATCGAACTCGTCGGGGAGGAGCGTGATGACCTCCGTATCCTCCAAGGCGACGGCCTGTGTTTCGTGATGCTTGCCGAGCAGATAAGTGGCTGCGCCGTCCAGCCCGCCCGCGCCGAGGATGTCGTAGGTGTAGGTCCTGCCTTGCGGCGAGGTCGTGCACACCTTGACCGCGCCGCTGCGCACGATGTAGATGGCTTCGACCGGGTCGCCCTGCCAGTGAAGGATGCTCCCCTTGGCGAACCGCGCCAGCCGGCCGGCGCGCAAGGTGCCCGCCAGGTGCAGCAAGTCTGCATCAGGATCGTGAGGTTGCCAGCCATCGTGCCCGCCATCGTTCATTGCTCACCCTGTCCCTCTGACGCAGAACGCCGGTCGCAGGCGCCGTTCCACACGCAGCGGCTGCAACTCCCCAGGCACTGGCGGCCCGCTGGGCTGCTGCCCACCAACAGCACGAATGAGAGCGACTTGGCCGGGAACATGACGTTGTGCTCCGACAGGCGCACGCCGATGGCATCGGCGGGCAGCAGGGCGAAGAGCATGCGCTGCGACTCCATGGCCCAGTCGCCCTCGCCGTCGCCGGGGGCCCAGCGCGCCGCGTTGCGCCCGGCGCGCACCAGGCGCTCGACGTGCTGCGCCAGCCCGGCCACCGCCAGCGCGCCGGCCTGGTCGAGCAGATAGCCGCGCGTGTACTCCTGCGCGGCAAAGTGACGCTGCGCCTGCGCCTCGAGCGCTTCGCCGATGGTGCAGACCACGCCGATCAGCGTGCTGACGCCGGCGAGGTGCGCGGCGGGTATGCCGGGCAACAGCGCCTCCGCCAGGCCGGCGGCCTCGACCTCCGCCCACACCGCCGCCGGCTGCAGCAGCGCCCGCGCCTCGGCGATGGTCAGCTCGGCGCTCTTGACGATGGCCTCCGGCGGACGCCGCCGCCGGCCCAATGAACGGCATAACGTATCGAGATCGGGCAAAACATCGCCGGCATCGGGCCGCAGCACGCCAAGCGCCGGCCCGGTGCTCAGATTCGGCTCCAAAGCCACGGTTCGCTCATCCTTCCCCAAGCCCACCCTACGCCCCCAGATTATACCACAGTGTCCATGATCGCGGCGCTCACTACCGCGCACCAACACCCCCTCCTGGCCCGGCTATCACCAGCACGCTGTGTGGGGATTGACAAATCTGCGGCAATCGGGTATAATGCATGAGGAACGTAAGCGTTTGCGTGGTTGTTGCGTAGATAAGGACATGAGATGCCTGCCCGGATCGATGACATTGCCCGCCACCTCGGAGTCTCCGCCGCGTCGGTCTCGCGCGCCCTCAATGACCGCCCAGGCGTGAGTGAGGAGCTGCGCCGGCGCATCCTCGCCGCCGCCCACGAGCTGGACTTTGCCCCCAATATGGCCGCCCGCGGCCTGGCGACGCAGCGCACGCAGATGATGGGCCTGGTGCTGGGCAAGAAAGAGACGCCCCTCGACGCGGACCCGTTCTACCCCCTGATCACCCACGGCGCCGAGGCCTGCCTGGCCGAGCAGGGCTATCACCTCATCCTGACCACCGTCGACGGCACCCAGGCAGCCAGCGACCTGGCGTTCAAGCTCGTCAGAGAGCAGCGGGTCGACGGCCTGATCCTGGCCGGGCCCGATATCAGCCCCGCCTTCATCCTCGCCATGCGGCAGAGCGGCGTGCCCTGCGTATTGGTCGACAACTGCCTGCAGGAGACGCGCATCGACTGCGTCGTCTCCGACGACCAGGCCGGCGCAGCCGCGGCGGTGCAACACCTGCTGCAGCACGGGCACCAGGATGTGCTCTGCCTCAGCGGCCCGCAAGAATGGGCCTCGAGCCGCGAGCGCAGCCAGGGCTACCACACGGCGATGCGAGAGGCCGGCCTGGCCGAGCGGGCGCGGGTGATGCCCGCCGCCAAGACCACCATCGACACCGGCCAGGACTTGCTGCAACAGGCCTTCGCCGAGGGCCTGCGCCCGAGCGCCGTCTTTGCCATCAACGACTCTATGGCCATCGGCGCCATGCGCGCCGCCCAGGCCATGGGGCTGCGCCTGCCCGAGGACCTGGCCGTGATCGGCTTTGACGATATCTCGTGGGCCGAGCTGGCCACGCCGCCCCTGACGACCGTGCGCATCTACAAAGAGGAACTCGGCGCGCTGGCCGCCCGGCGGCTGCTGGACCTGTTGGCGCACGCCGAGAGCCCGCCGGTGCGCAGCGTCGTGGGCACACAACTGGTGCTGCGTCGCTCCTGCGGCTGCTGAGAAGGGAGGTGAGGCCCGGCACGCAATCCACGCGAATACCCTCACGGCGTCGGCGTATGGATCAGCCGTCTACTGCTCAAGGAGGAGATCGCGTATGCGCCCCAAGCTTTTGCTCATCTTTGTCGCCATCGCATTGCTCCTGACAGCCTGCAACGCCCCCGCGCCAACATCGGCCCCCAAGGCTGAGCCGGCCCAGACCCAGACTGCGCCCACATCCGTTCCGCCGCCGGCGGCGCCCCAGAAGGTGAAGGTGCGCCTGACCACCTGGGCGGGGGTCGACGAGTCGAAGGAGCTCCAGGCGGTCATCGACAAGGTCAACGCCGCCGCGCAGACCTTCGAGCTCGTACACGAGCCCGCGCCCGCCGACTATGGCACCAAGCTGCAGACCGCCATGGCCGGTGGCACGGCTGCCGACCTGATGTGGCTCTCGCACGAAGACATCATCGGCTACGCCTCGCGCGGCGCCCTGCTCGACGTCACTGACATGCTCAAGGCCGACACGACCAACCCGGCCGCCAAACTTGACGACTATTTCGAGCCGGTGTTGGCCAGTTGCCAGTACCAGGGCAAGTACTACGGCCTGCCCTGGATCGCCCAACCCGTGGTGATGTACTACAACCCCGAGCTCTTTGCCAAGGCGGGCATCGCCGAGCCCGACGAAAGCTGGGACTGGGCTACCTTCCAAGACGCCGCCAAGCGCCTGACCGTCCCAGGCCAGCAGTGGGGCACCAGCTTTAACGGCTGGCCGCCGCCGCACATGTGGGTGTGGCAGGCGGGCGGCGAGGTCATCAGCACCGACCTCAAGACCTGCCCGGTGGACTCGGCCGAGGCCGTCCAGGGCCTCCAGTTCTATGCCGACATCATCTACAACGAAGAGCACGCCGTGCCCGAGGCCGTGATCGCCGAGCAGGGCTTTGGCGAGATGGCCAAGACCGGCAAGGTGGCCATGTTCTTTGGCGGCGCCGCCGACGACCTGGACTATGCCTATACCAAGGACCCCAAGAACGCCAGGCTCAAGGTAGCCACGGTGCCCAAGGGACCCAAGAGCCGTGCCACCTTTGCCTGGTCGGCGGCCACCAGCATCTGGTCGGGCACCAAGAACAAACAGGCCGCCTACGACGCCATGGTGGCCCTGACCGAGGGCATCCACCACTGGAAGATCGTGGCCCCGCGCAAGTCGCTGGCCAACGTCGAGACCATCGCGGCCTCGGTGCCCGGCAAGGCCGAATCCGCGGCGACCATCCTCAAGGCCCTGCCCGACATGCGGCCATTCCGCGTCATCCCCAAGTACGGCGACTGGAACGACGTCTTCTGGAACCAGTTCATGGATCCGCTCTTCCACAAGAAGGGCACCGCGGCCGACCTGGCCAAGACCGCGCGGCCCAAGCTGGAGGCCACGCTGCCCTAGCAGATCGTTCTCCTCTCTTGGTGGCGGGCGACCTGGCGAGGGTTCGGCCCCCCGCCAGGGCGCCCGCCCAAGCCCTCCGGGAGGTGTGAGGCATGATCGAAAGCTATGGCTACACGCTCTCCCACTACTGCCTTGTGGGTGCGGGCCTGGGGCTCGCCATGCTGGTCGCCTATCGCGTGCTGCGCCTGTTCGGCGTCAAGGGCGAGGCGGCCACCGGCGTGGCGCTCGTCCTGCCCTGGGTCCTTGGCTTTCTCATCTGGACGCTGGGGCCGATCCTGGCATCGCTCTACTTCAGCTTTACCGACTATGACGTGCTGCAGGCGCCCACGTGGGTCGGCACTGCGAACTATGCGACCATGTTCACGGCCGACCCCGATTTCTGGCCGTCGATGCGCCTCACCTTCCTGTACGGCCTCCTGAGCGTGCCGCTGGGCATGGCCGGGGCGCTCGGCACCGCGCTGCTCCTGGCGCAGGATATCAAAGGCATCGGCATCTGGCGCACTATCTACTACCTGCCGGCCGTGCTGCCCGCCGCGGCCACGGCCGTGCTCTGGCGCTGGATGTTCAGCCCCAGCGCCGGCCTGATCAACACCGTGCTCAGCCCTCTGCTCAACCTCTTCAGCCTGGCCCGGCCGGCATGGTTCACCGATGTGCGGCTGGTGCTGCCGTCGTTCGTCATCATGAGCCTGTGGGGCGTCTTTGGCGCCAACACGGTCATCCTGCTCGCGGGCATCAAGAACATCCCACGCCACCTCTACGAGGCCGCCGAGATCGACGGCGCCGGCCGGTGGGCGCAGTTCCTGCATGTAACGCTGCCCATGCTCTCGCCTACCCTGTTCTACACCCTGGTCGTGGGCATCATTGCGGCCATGCAGGTCTTTACCCAGCCCATGTTCATCAACGCCCCACGGCAGGCCGGCCTCTTCATGAACGTCTACATCTACCAGCAGGCGTTCGGCCGCTATCGCATGGGCTACGCCGCGGCCCTGGGCTGGTGGCTGCTGGTCGTGATCCTCGTGCTGACGCTGCTCGTATTCCGCTCATCGGCGGCGTGGGTGTATTATGAGGGAGAGCGCAAACGCTAGGTTGGGTGCGCAAGCGTGACCGGCGGCCCATTCGCTGCGCTCAGGGCAGGCTATGGGAGTCGCCTCTGCTCGCCTAGAACATCGGTCGAGTGTTCCTGCGCATGGCCCCAGGCGGCCGAATCGTCGCCCTCCGACGCCCACAAGGGGCTAGGCTACGTCGTCTGTGAGAATACTTGACCGATGTTCTAGCCTTGAAAGCACAAACCGGAGCAGCGCTGTGCAGAAGGAGGGAAGGCCCATGCAGGCAACGCGCTCCACATCTGGTGCAACCGGAATGGCGCCGTGGCCGGCGCGCACGAGCGTGCGCCATGCACTCGGGCGCCTGGTCAGCTATGCTCTGGTGACGCTGGGCGCGCTCATCGTCCTCGTGCCTTTTGCCTGGATGCTCGGCACCTCGCTCAAGGCGCGCGAGCGGCTGTTTCTCTTCCCGCCGCAGTGGATCCCGAACCCGGTCGTCTGGCACAACTATGTCGCCGCCTGGAACGCCCTACCGGTCAGCTTTACGCGCTTCCTGGCCAACACCCTCTTCATCACCGTGCTGGCCATGGCGGCCGAACTGCTGACCGTGTCGCTGGTGGCCTATGGCTTTGCCCGCTTCCGCTTCCGCGGGCGCGACGCCCTGTTCATCATCCTGCTGGCGACGATGATGCTGCCGAGCGTCATCACCATGATCCCGGTCTTTGTCATCTGGAAGCACCTGCACGGGCTCGACACCTACGACCCGCTCACCATCGGCGCCTGGTTCGCCTGGGGCCCGGCCTACGTCTTTATGCTGCGCCAGTTCTTCATGACCATCCCTTACGAGATGGAGGAGGCGGCCCGGCTCGACGGCGCCAACACCCTGCAGATCTTTGCCTTGGTCATGCTGCCGCTCATCAAGCCGGCGCTGCTGGCCATCGGCGTGCTCAGCTTTCAGGGCAACTGGAACAACTTTAACGGGCCGCTCATCTACCTCAATACCCTCGACAGGTTCCCCATGGTGCTGGCGCTGCAATTCTTCCAGAAGACCCTGGCCACCGGCGCCGAGGCTCCGCCCTGGAACTATATGATGGCCCTGGCCACCATCATCGCCATTCCCATCCTGGCCCTCTTCTTCATGGCCCAACGCTACTTTATCGAAGGCATCACCATGACCGGCATGAAGGGATAGCCCCATGCAACTGCAGCGTCACCCCGCCAACCCCATCCTGACCACCGTCGCCGGCCACGAGTGGGAGAACCGCACCTGCTTCAACGCCGCCGTGGTCTACGAGGAGGGCCTGTTCCACCTCCTCTATCGCGCCCAGGGCACGGCCGACAACATCTCGCGCATCGGCTATGCCGTCAGCCGCGACGGCATCCACTTTGCCAGGCTCGACAGGCCCGTGCTCGCGCCGGAAACAGAGTCCGAGCGCTGGGGCGTGGAGGATCCGCGCATCACGCGCCTCGGCGACCGCCTCTACATGCTCTATACCGCCTACTCGGCCCACGGCACGCGCGTCTCGCTCGCCTCGGCCAGGAACCCGCTGGCCTGGCAACGCGCCGGCATCGTGCTGCCCGACGAGAACAACAAAGACGCCGCGCTCTTCCCCGCCCAGGTCGGCGGCCGCTATGCCATGCTGCACCGCCGCCCGCCCGACATCTGGCTGGCCTGGTCCGACGACCTGCTGCACTGGTCGGGCCACCAGGCCATCATGCGCCCACGCCCCGGCCTGTGGGATGAGACCTGCGTGGGCGCCGGCGGCCCGCCGCTCCGCACCGAGCGCGGCTGGCTGCTGATCTACCACGGCTACAACCGCGAGCGCGTCTATTGCCTGGGGCTGGCATTGCTCGACCTCGAAAACCCCAGCATCGTCCTCAGCCGGCCGGCCGAGCCCATCCTCGTGCCCAGCGAACCCTGGGAGCGCAGCGGCGAGGTGCCCAACGTCGTCTTTACCTGCGGCTCGGCGGTGGTGGGCGATGAGGTCTATGTCTACTATGGCGCCGCCGATATGCGCATGGCCCTGGCCACGGCCAGGCTGCAGGATGTGATGCAGGCCTTCCGCTAGCAGCCTGACAACCGCCCGACCCCGGCCCGGAAGGGGTATTTTCGGCAGGTTGGCCTGGGCCTTGCACCGTCGCGAGGGCAGTCCCTGTGCCATCTCAAGGCCGCGGCCGCTGGCGCAACATCACGGTTGCCTCAGTCAAGTAATTGGATGTAGACTGCGGTGAACTCAACAGTAGGAGCGTGTGGGATGCCCATCGAGGAGGCCTCGCGCATCCTGCAATTGATACTGGCGCCAGTGGTGATGGTGACCGCATCCGCCATTATCGGAACCGCCCTGCTCACCCACTATTCGGGCATCGGCGATCGCATGCGGGCGCTGGCCCGCGAGCGCCTTGAGTTGCTCGATACCGGCCGCGGCGATCCCGCTAGCGGGCCCCTCGCGCATGAGCGGCTGGAGCAGATCGAGCAGCAGATTCCCAACTTGATTCTGCGCCACAGGCAAGTCCACAATGCGGTGCTTCTGGACTATGTGAGCCTCTTTCTGTTCATAGCCGACATGTTCGTCATCGGCGCCACAGTCGTCAGCGGCTACCAGCCTGGGGCGACGGTCGTCGTGGTCGTGTTCCTGGCAGCCATCGCTGTGCTGTCGGCCGCTGTGTTGATGACGGTCATCGAGGTTCGCATATCTCACCTGGCGGCCGAAAGGGAAGCGATGCGGGTGATGGGCCTGCATCGCGATATCAAGTAGTGGGGAGGAACCGGCCTGGCGGGATCTGGCGCGGGCCAGTAGCGCGCGGTCTGCAGCACGGCCAACAGCGGCGCGAAGTTCGGAACGCCGCTGTTGGCCAGGACGAGCTTATCCACCTACTGCGGATGGCGGTGGACAAACACGGGCGCCACCATGCCGCCGAAGGAGGTGCCGCAGACGGCCACCTGCGACACGCCCTCGGCCTACAAGATGCCCGCGACCCCATCGGCCAGCTCGGCCATGGTGCTGACGGGCGGGTAGGAGGGCACAATGAGGCGGTAGCGGCTTTCGAGCAGGCCGATGAGCACGAACGTCGCCTCGGCCTGCCGCGAGGCCCCAGGGAGCAGCACCAGCGTCTGCGCGCCGCTGCCGCAGGCGATGTAGCGCCACTCGGCCCCGGCGGCGGTGCGCGCCGTGTAGAGGTGCGTGGCGCGAAAGTCGGCCAGGCGCTGCACCTGCTCGCGGGGCACCCCGGCGTAGTAGCGCTCCAGCGCCGCCGCGCCGGTGAGGGACGGCGGTGGCGCCGCGCAGCCGGCGAGGAGCACCGCGATGGCCAGCGCGGCGAGCAGATGGGCGATGCGCGTGGCGTGATGGGCTGGGGGCATGGTGTCACCTCCGATTTCCCCGGCAGGAAGGCGATTGGCAAGAACTCAACCAGACATCTACTCATGCCGGCGGGTGAGGCCCCCATACTGTTCCCCCGTCGCGGGGGAATTGGGTCGCAAGACCGTGGCCTGCCTGGCCAAGTGGCGGCAAACGAGCGGTGCGGGGTGGCTCAAGCGCTGCCTGATGTACTATGGCGCAATCTATGCGGGTTCAAAGGAAGCAAGACCTGGCCCCCCGGCCCCTCTCCTTGACCAATCATCACGGCGATGCTATATTCTGGGCACAGTGCGAAGGAGCCGCAATATGCATCTCTACCAGGTGCTGGCCCAGCGCGTCGCTGCCTGGCGCCAGCAAGGCTACCATCACGCCGACTATCCTGCCATCGCCGAAATCCTGGCATGGGCCGCCAACCCCGAGGGCGCGGGCTTCCGCCTGCGCCCGCCGCAGGTGCGCGCGCTGGAGACCTACTGGTACCTGCGCCTCGTCGAGAGCACGCCGCACATCACCGACCTCTATCGCCGGCTCTTTCCAAAGCCATCGGAGCTGCTCGCCGCCCTGGGCCTGGCCGGCGAGGAGGTCATCAAGCACTTCATGGACTATGGCCTCGACGGCCTCTTTGAGCGGCTCAAGAGCGACGACGCTTTCGTGCGCCGCCTGCGCCTGGAAGCACTGCGCGAATCCCTCACGCTCAGCTACCCCAGCTACATCCTGGCCCTGGCCATGGGCGCCGGCAAGACCATCCTCATCGGCGCCATCTTTGCCAGCGAGTTCGCCATGGCGCTGGAATACCCGGAGGGCCCGTTCGTGCAGAACGCGCTCGTCTTTGCGCCGGGCAAGACGATCATCGAATCATTGCGCGAGCTGGCCGCAGCGCGCTATGACCGCATCCTGCCGCCGCGCCTCTACAAGCCTTTTGCGGCCTCGGTCAAGCTGACCTTCACCCGCGACGGCGACCCCGACATCCCGGTCATCCGCGGCAGCTTCTTCAACGTCGTGGTTACCAATACGGAAAAGGTGCGCATCCGCAAGGAGAGCATCCGCCGCGCCGACCTGGGGCCGCTCTTCAGCCGGGCCAAGGAGGATGAGGCGCGCGCCGAGGTCGCCAACCGCCGCCTGCAGGCTATCGCCTCGCTGCCGCACCTGGCCATCTTTTCCGACGAGGCGCATCACACCTACGGCCAATCGCTGGATGCAGGCCTGAAGAAGGTGCGCCGCACGGTCGACTATCTCGCCGCCAACACCAGCCTCATCGCCGTGGTCAACACCACCGGCACCCCCTACTACCAGCGCCAGCCGCTGCGCGATGTGGTTATCTGGTACGGCCTCTCCGAGGGCATCGGCGACGGCATCCTCAAAGAGGTGGCCGGCAACATCCAGGCCTTCTCCTTCGACGGGAAGGTGGAGGCCTACCTGGCCCACGTCGTGCGCGATTTCTTCCAGGATTATGGCGGCGTGGCCCTGCCCGACGGCAACCCGGCCAGGCTGGCCATCTACTTCCCGCAGACGGATGACGTGGAGGCGCTGCGCCCGGTGATCGAGGCGACGCTGGCCGAGCTGGGCCTGCCGCCCACGCTGATCCTCGAGCACCACACGCGACGCGAGAACAAGGCCGATTTCGACCGCTTCCGCTTCAAGGATTCGCCGCACCGCATCGCGCTGCTGGTGGACCGCGGCGTCGAGGGTTGGGACGTGCCGGCGCTCTTCGCCTGCGCCCTGGCCCGCAAGCTCAAAGCGAGCAACAACTTTGTCCTCCAGGCGGCCTCGCGCTGCCTGCGCCAGGTGCCGGGCAACACCACCCCGGCGCGCATTTACCTCTCGCTGGATAACCGCGAGATCCTCGACCGCCAGCTGCAGGAAACCTACGGCGAGACCATCAGCGACCTGAACCGCAGCCAGGCGCAGAGCCGCACCGTGCCCATCCGCCTGCGCCGCCTCGACATCCCGCCACTCGTGGTGCGCCGGCTCGTGCGCACGGTGGTGCCCAGAGAGGCCGCGCCGGGCGCGCTGCAGCTCAGCAAGCCGGAGGTCGAAGCCGGCGCGGCCCTGGAGAGGCGTACCTACACGGTCGCCGAGCAGAAAGCGACCTGCCGGCTGCTGCAGCAGGTTGGCGAGACGGTCGAGATCGACTCTGTGCCGGACATGGTGGACGCCTATGCCGCCGCGCTCGAGCTGGCCACGGTCTACCGCCTGCGCCTGGACGCTGTGCTCGCCGAGCTGCGGCGCCTCTATGGCGGCGCGGCCGAGCTGCCGGCGGCCCACCTCGCGGCGCTGGCCAGGCAAGTCGAGGCACAAACGCGCCGCTACGAGGTGCGCGAGGAGACGGTGGAGGAGGCCCTGGCGCTCGTCAAGCCAGAGGGCTTTACGCGCACGCTCGCCGAGGATGGCAGCGAGGTCTACACCGCCGAGATCGCCTACCCCGTGGACCGCCAGCGCCTGCTCCTCTCGTGGGAGGAGCTGCGCGCCGCCAACCCGCACGGCCTGGGCTTTCACTACACGCCCTACAATTTCGATTCCAACCCGGAAAAGAGCCTCTTCGAACAGCTCCTGCGCCAGTTCAACCTGCATCCCGACGACGTGGAGGATATCTACTTTACCGGCGCGCTGACCACGCCCGACAAGACCGATTTCTTTGTCGAGTACAGGGGAGACGACGGCCGGTGGCACCGCTACACGCCCGATTTCGTCATCCGCTGCAAGGACGGCCGCGCGCTCATCGTCGAGATCAAGAACGCCCAATTCGAGGCCGCCACGCGCGAAGACCTGCGCCGCGCCCAGCAGGGCCAGGCGGCCATTACCGTCGAAGGGCGCAAGGCGCTGGCGCTCAAGCAGTGGGAGGCGCTCAACGCGGACCGCCTCAGGTACGAGCTCGTCTTTGCCCGCGAGGACACCGTCGGCTACGATCAGTTGCGCCCCATCCGGCGCTTTGTGGAATGGAGGGCAGACGATGAAGCCGGACCGGTTCACGAATGATGCCCCAGGGCGACTGGTGCCACTGCAGCGTGAGGATGGCCCCTAGTGGGCCTCTATCGTGACGAGATCAACGCTTGCACTCGAGCTCGTGGAGAGCCTTTTTGACGTGCCTCTACTGACGATGCCACAGGCGCAGCGCATTCTTCAGGCGAGCTATCCCGGTGCACAAGGAAATGTGGAGAAGCTTGTGGAAGCAGGCATCTTGCGCCAGTGGGCAGAGGCTTCATCTTGCACAACGTCAGGCCAACGTCGCTGAGGCCACATAGCGGAGGCCCACCTCATGCCCCAAGACACCACCGTCGAGATCAAGCCCGCCAAGGGCCGCCCCATGCTCACCTGGGTCGGCAAGCGCCCACTGCGCCACGTCACCGCCTTCCCGGCGCAGCACGTCGAGAGCTATGCCCCAAGCGCCGCCTCCCCTCTCCCCCCCAGCGCGAGAGCGGCCGGGGATGGAGCCTCCCCTCTCCCCCGCAGTGGGAGAGGGGCCTGGGGTGAGGGCCCCTGGCCTGCCGCCTACCCGCAAGGCGGCCTGCTCTTCCACGGCGATAACAAGGAGGTGCTGGCGCACCTGCTGGCCAACGGCTACCGCGGCAAGGTCAAGCTCGTCTACATCGACCCGCCCTTCGACTCCGGCGCCGATTACGTGCGCACGGTGAACCTGCGCGGCGCCAAGGGCACGGCCCGGGTGGCCGGCGAGGGCTACACCCTGGGCGAACAGATACAGTACACCGACATCTGGGCCAACGACAACTACCTCCAGTTCATGTACGAACGGCTGCTGCTACTGAGGGAGTTGCTGACCGAAGATGGCAGCTTCTACCTGCATTGTGACTGGAAACGGAGCTACCTGCTGCGGTGCCTGCTGGATGAAGTGTTTGGTCCTGCCAACTGCCGCAACGAAATCGTCTGGCAGCGCAACTATGCAAGAAGCGATAGCCACACCTACAACCACATCCATGATACGCTCTACTTCTACACCAAGGGCGAAGCGTTCGACTGGAACAAACAGTACACGGGTTATGGTCCGGAGTACATCGATCGTTTCTACCGCTTTGTGGAAGACGGGACGGGTCGGCGGTACGCGTCGGATAACCTGACCGCAGCCGGCCTGCGAAATGGCTCCTCGGGAAGGCCATGGCGTGGGTTTGATCCATCCAGGGACGGTAATCACTGGAAGTACACGACGGAGAAGTTGGATGACCTTGACGCAGAAGGGCGCATCCATTGGCCAGAGTCAGGTGGCATGCCGCGTTACAAGAGGTATTTGGATGAGATGGAGGGCCGGCCTCTGCAGTCTATCTGGACCGATATCAGCTTCCTGAGCAGTTGGTCCGGAGAGCGCGAGGACTACCCAACTCAGAAGCCCGAAGCGCTTCTCGAACGCATCATCCGTGCCTCGACCAATCCCGGCGACCTCGTGCTCGACTGCTTCATCGGCTCGGGCACCACCGCCGCCGTCGCCCAGAAACTGGGGCGGCGCTGGATCGGCTGCGACATCAACAAGGGCGCCATCCAGACGACGAGCAAGCGCCTGCAGGCCATCATGCAGGCGCAGGCGGCCGCCGCCCATGATCAGGCCCAGCAGATGGCCATGCCGCTATCCGCCGGTCAAGCGGAGGGTGAGAGTGAGCCGCCGCCGGCGCAGCTCTCCTTCGCCGTCTATCGCGTCAACGACTATGACCTGCAGCTGCAGCACAATGAGGCGGTCAACCTGGCCTGCGAGCACGTCGGCATCACCCGCACGCACAGCGACCCCTTCTTCGACGGCACGCTGGGCCGCAGCCTGGCCAAGATCGTACCCTTCACCCACCCACTGAGCGTGCTCGACCTGGAGGAGGTGCAGCGCGAGCTGGCCGCCCGGCCCGAAGAGGAGCGCGACGTCACCGTCGTCTGCCTGGGCAAGGAGCTCGCCGCCGACGCCTGGCTCGCCGAATGGAACCAGCTGCGCACCCGCACCAAGCTGCCCAACCAGATCGCCGTCATCGAGCTGCGCAGCGACCCGCGCTACGGCAGGTTCCTGGAGCACCACCCGGCCTGGGCCAAGGTCACCATCGAGCGGCGCGGCGCCACGATCCGGGTCACCATCGACGAGTTCATCTCGCCCTCGATCATCGAGCGCCTCAAAGAGCAGGCCGGCGTCCTGGCGCCGCAGATCGACGACTGGCGCGCCATGGTCGACAGCGTGATGATCGACCCGGCCTATGACGGCCAGGTCTTCAATGTGACCCTGGCGGATGTGCCCGAGAAGAAGAGCGACCTGGTGGCCGGCGCCTACGAGCTCGCCGCGCCGCCGACAGAGACGACGGTGGCCGTCAAGATCACCGACATGCTGGGCGAGGAGGTCATCGTCACCGAGCGGGTGTGAGAGTTCACGCCCGCCGATGGCACGCTGCCAGGTGCCCACCGCCCACGTCCACGAGTGGCGGCTCTTCGACCGCGCACTGCTCCATCGCCTGCGGGCAGCGGGTGTGGAAGCGACAGCCCGTCGGCGGGCGCAGCGGGCTGGGCACGTCGCCCTTGAGCAGCATGCGCTCGCGTTTGAGGTCGGGGTCGGGGATGGGGATGGCCGAGAGCAGCGCCTTGGTGTAGGGGTGCCGCGGGTCCTGGAAGAGCGAGACGCGGTCGGTCAGCTCGACGATCTTGCCCAGGTACATCACGGCGATGCGGTCGGAGATGTGCTCCACGACGCTGAGGTTGTGCGCCACGAACAGGTACGTCAGGTGGAACTCGCGCTGCAACTGGCGCAGCAGGTTGAGCACCTGCGATTGGATGGAGACGTCGAGCGCGCTGACCGGCTCGTCGCAGACGATGAACTTGGGCCGCAGCACCAGGGCGCGGGCGATGCCGATGCGCTGCCGCTGGCCGCCCGAGAACTCGTGCGGATAGCGGCGGGCGTGATAGTCCTCGAGGCCCACGGTGCGCATGATCTCGAGCACCCGCTGGAAGCGCTGGCGCGAGTCCCGCACACCATGCACGCGCAGGCCCTCGCCGATCGAATCGCCGATGGGCGTGCGCGGGTCGAGCGACGAGAACGGGTCCTGGAAGATGATCTGCATCTCGCGGCGGTACGCCTTGAGCTCACGCTCGTGGAGCGTCGTCAGGTCCTGGCCCTCAAAGAGCACCTGGCCCGAGGTCGGCTCGAGCAGCCGCAGCATCATGCGCCCCACGGTCGTCTTGCCGCAGCCCGATTCGCCCACCAGGCCGAGCGTCTCGCCGCGCCGGATGGTGAGCGACACGCCCTCCACCGCCTTGACCCAGGCCTGCGTGCGCTGCAGGATGCCGCCCTTGACGGGGAAATGCTTGGTGAGCGCGCGGGCTTCGATCAGGGTATCCTGTTGCAGGGTCTCTTGTTCAGCCATAGGTATCACCCGCCCAGCCAGCAGCGCACGGTGTGTTGCGAGGCCACCGGCCTGAGTTGCGGCTCTTCACGCGTGCAGATATCCAGCTTGTGCTCCACGCGCGCCCGGCAGCGCGGCGCAAAGCGGCAGCCCGGCGGCATGTCGATCAGGTTGGGCACGTTGCCCGGGATCACGTCCAGATCGTCTTTGAGCCGGCCCAGGACGGGGATGGAGCCGATGAGCCCGATGGTGTAGGGGTGGCGCGGGTCCTTGAACAGCGTGCGCACGTCGGTCTCTTCGACGATCTGCCCGGCATACATCACGGCCACGCGCTGGCACATCTCGGCCACCACGCCCAAGTCGTGGGTGATGAGGATGATCGAGGTGCCGGTATCGCGGTGCAGGCTGCGCATCAGGTCGAGGATCTGCGCCTGGATGGTCACATCGAGCGCCGTCGTCGGCTCGTCGGCGATGAGCAGGTCCGGCTTGCAGGCCAGCGCCATGGCGATCATCACGCGCTGCGCCATGCCGCCCGAGAGCTCGTGCGGATACGAGGCGATGCGGCGCTCGGGGTCGGGGATGCCAACCATCTTGAGCGCCTCGACGGCGTTGGCGCGGCCCACCTTGCGCGTCGCCGCCTGGTGGATTTCCCAGACCTCGCTGAGCTGAAAGCCGGCGTCGAAGACGGGGTTGAGGCACGACGTCGGCTGCTGAAAGATCATCGAGATGCGGTTGCCGCGCAGCGCGGTCACCTCGTCGCGCGAGAGCTTCAAAATATCGCGGCCGTCAAAGATGATCTCGCCGGAGATGATTTTGCCCGGGTAGCCCACCAGGCGCAGCACCGAGAACGAGGTCACGCTCTTGCCGCAGCCCGACTCGCCCACCAGCCCCAACACGTCGCCGCGGTCGACGTGCAGGCTCACGCCGTCGACGGCCTTGACGATGCCGTCCTTGGTGTCGAAATAGGTCCGCAGGTCGCGGATGTCCAGTAACGCGTCGTTCATGATCTCCTCTGGCGGCAGTACTCTTCTAGTCAGCATGGTCGCAGGGCTCGTGGGAACTCGTGGGAGCTCGTAGGAGCCCACAACAGATGCACAGAGTTCAGGTCCTCAGTGCAAGGATGCCGGTCAGTCCGGTGCAAATGGGACAGCTCTCATACCGCTCCCACGAGCTCCTACGAGCTCCTACCAGTTCCTACGAGCTCCTACGAGCTCCCACGAGCTCCCACGAGGCGCTCATGTGAAACGTATCCCGCCTAGCGGTTGAGCCGCGGATCCAGGGCGTCGCGCAGGCCGTCGCCCAGCAGGTTGAACCCCAACACGGTGAGGGTGATGGCAAAGCCCGGAATGAAGAGCAGGTGCGGCGCGTTAAAGATGTTGTTGCGCTCCTCGCCCAGCATGATGCCCCACTCGGGCGTGGGCGGCTGCGCGCCCAGGCCCAGGAAGGAGAGCGCCGCGGCCTCGACGATGGCCGTGCCGATGCCGAGCGTGCCCTGCACGATGAGCGGCGTCATGGCGTTGGGCAGGATGCGGCGGAACAGGATGCGCACCGGCGAGACGCCCAAAGCCCGGTCGGCCGTCACATAGTCCATCTCTTTGACGGCGAGCACGCTGGCGCGCGCGATGCGCGCATAGCCGGGGATCGACACGATGCTGATCGCCAGCAGCGCATTCATCAGCCCCGGGCCCAGCACCGCCACGATCGCAATCGCCAGCAGCAGGTACGGGAACGCCAGCAGCACGTCCATGATGCGCATGATGGTATTATCGAGCCAGCCGCCCAGGTAGCCAGAGACGGCGCCCAAGAGCGTGCCAAAGATGATGGCAAACCCTACGCTCACAAAGCCGATCACGAGCGAAAAGCGGGCGCCATAGAGCACGCGGCTGAAAAAGTCGCGGCTGTTGCCGTCGATGCCGAAGAGGTGCTGCGGCTGCTCGCGCGGGCAGCCCAGCAGGTGGATGCAGGGCGGCGTGTTGCGCTTGACACCGTCGAGAATCTCGGTCGGGTTGTGCGTGGCCAGCACCGGCGCCAAGATGGCGACAGCGACCAGAAAGCCGAGCAGGATCGACCCCACGACCGCCGAGCGCTTTTCCATCAAGTGGCGAAGCGCATCGAGCCACAGGTTGCTTGGCGCCTGGGCCGAGCTCCGACCCCCAAGTTTGCCCTCAGTGCTCATGCGATGCTCCGGCTACTGTTCACTTCTCACGCTGTCATTGCGAGTACCCCAGGCCGCGGTGCAGCCTGTGCAGGCACAGAAACCTCTGTGTTCTCTGTGGCCTCTGTGGTCAATTAGCCGTAGGCGCGGCATGTTGCTGCGGAACTCCCACGCGGCACGATGCCGCGCCTACAACTGTTGCGATTCCAGCTACTGCAGGCGAATGCGCGGGTCGAGATAGGCGTACGACAGATCGACCAGCAGGTTGACGCCGACAAAGATCACGGCCACGATCACCACGAATGCCTGCACCACGGTATAGTCGCGGGCAAAGATCGAGGTCATGATGCCGGTGCCCACGCCCGGCAGGTTGAACACCGTCTCGGTCAAGATGGCGCCGCCAAGCAGGCCGCCAAGCTGCAGGCCGACGATGGTGATGATCGGCAGCATGGCGTTGCGCAGGGCATGGCGGAAGATGACCATCTGCTCTCTGAGGCCCTTGGCCCGCGCGGTGCGGATATAGTCGAGCCCCACCACATCGAGCAGGCTGGAGCGGGTCATGCGGGCGATGATTGCCATGGGGATCGTGCCGACCGTCACCGCGGGCAAGATCAGGTGGCGCAGCGCGTCTCCCAGCAGCTTCCAGTTGCCGGTGATGAGTGCGTTCACAGTCGCCATGTTTGAGACAAAGGTGACCAGTGTGAGCGGCAGGCCCGTGAGGCCCTGCAGGTGGAACGCCTCGACGAGCGGCGTGGGCGTGAGGCCGGGCGTGAGCCGGGCGGAGGGCGGCAGCCAGAACGGCGTGCCCTTGAGCATGATGGCGAAAAAGTAGGCCAGCATCAGGCCCAGGAAAAAGACCGGCAGCGAGACGCCCAGGTTGGCGCCGATCATCGTCACGACGTCGACCCACGAGTTGGCCCAGTAGGCCGAAATGATGCCCAGGATGACGCCCACGACCGTCGCCAGGACCATCGCGACCACCGCCAGCTCCACCGTCACCGGCAGGCGCAGCAGCACGATCTCGCCCACCGGCTGGTTGGTGCGCAGCGAGGTGCCCAGGTCACCCCGTGCCAGGCCAGCCATGTAGCGCGCGAACTGGACCGCGATGGAGTCGTTGAGGCCCATGCGCTCGCGGTAGTGGAAGCATTGCTCCTCGGTGGCACGCTCGCCCAGCGCAACATAGCAGGGATCGCCCGGGATGAGCCGGGCCAGGGCAAAGGTGACAAAGAGAATGCCAAAGAGGACCGGGATAAGCAGCAACAGCCTGCGGACCAGGAAGCTCGCCATTGGCACGCCCCATTCAAGTACAACGAACTGGGGAACCTTGCGAAGGTTCCGAACCTCCGCAAGGTTCCCCATCCAATCTGCTCTCGGGCTTACTGTGCGGGCGCGTTCAGGAAACCGCCAAAGAAGCCACCAAAGTACTCAAAGACGCCGGTGTTGCCCTTGTGCATCGAGCTCTTGGCATCCCACATCGCGACGAACGTCGCCACCACGTCATTCGCGTCAAACGGCGTGCCGTCCGAGAACTTGACGTCCTTGCGCAGCTTGAACGTCCACTCGGTCAGCGTGTCGTTGACCTCGTACGACTCGGCGAGCGAAGGCACGAGCTCGGTCGTGCCGACCTTGTACCAGTACAGGGTGTCGAAGATCTGGTTCGTGGCACGGAAGGTCTCGCCGTCGGTCTCGTCGTTGCCGAAGAGGGTGATCGGCTCGGCGTTCTGCAGCCACACGATCTGGTCCTTGCCGGCGATCGACATGACGCGGAACTCTTCGTTGTTCAGCGCGCTGGCGTGCGCGCCCTCGACCTTGGCGCTGTAGACGATGGCGTTGGCGCCGTGTGCCACGGGCACCATCGGCACGTGCTTCTTGATCAGTTCGTTGACCGTCACGTACAGCTCTGCGCGCTTGGCCGGGTTGGCCTCCTGCGCGGCCGCGTGGATGGCGTCCACCAGATCGGGGTAGGGCACGCCAAAGTCGTCGGAAGCGCCGGTAAAGTGGTAGTCGACCCAGTCGGTGGCATCGGTATAGTCCTGCATCCAACCGAGGATGAACATCGGCTCCTGGCCGGCCGACACCGCTGCCAGGAAGGCGCCCGACTCCATCACCTTGAGCTGGACCCTGATGCCGATCTGAGCGAGCTGCGACTGGAACTCTTGCGCCAGCTTGGACACCAGCGGCTGGTAGGCGCGCACGACGTCGCGATAGGACACCGTGACGTCAAAGCCATTGGGGTAGCCGGCTTCGGCCAGGAGCGCCTTGGCGGCCTCCACATCACGGCCGTACCACTTGAGCCCTTCGGTATAGCCGGGCTGCACGGCCGGCGGCATGAACTGCTCGGCCGTCGTCGAGCCCTCGGGGAAATAGTTGTCGACAAAGCGCTGCTTGTCGAGCGCCATGGCCACGGCCTGGCGCACCTTCTCGTTGTCAAACGGCTTGTGGGTGTTGTTCATGCCCAGATAGAGGATGTTCGTCGGCGGGCGCGGAATCAGCTTGAGGGCGGGATCCGCCTGGATCGCCGCAAAGTCGTCAGGGCTGGCGTTGTCCATGGCATCGGCCGTGCCGGCCTGCAACTCCAGCAGGCGCGCTGCCGCCTCGGCGTTCCAGCGCATGACCACTTCTTTGTTCTTGGGCGCCTCGCCCCAGTAATTGGGGTTGGGCACCAGCGTCAGGTGATCACCGCGCACCCATTCCTTCACCATGTAGGGGCCGGTGCCAAGCGGAGTGTCCAGGATGGCCCCGCCGCCACCGGTCGCCTCGAGCTGCTTGGCGCTGTGGATCTCGAACGGGCCGAACGCGATCTTGGGCAGGAAGGCCGGGTCGGGCACGTTCAGGGTGAACTTGACGGTGTACTGGTCCACCGCTTCGATGGACTTGAACGCGCCGCCGTACGCGGGGTCGGGTGCCGTCGTGTTGTACTTGGCCTTCCAGGCCTCGGGCTGCGGCGCCGTCGTGGGCGCCGCGGGCTGGGGTGCGCTGGTGGGCGCCACTGGGGCCGGCGGCGTCGTGCATCCCGACAGCACCATCGCCACCACCATCAGCAGCGAGACGAGCACGAATAGCTTGCGAGGCATGGCTCTCCTCCCTATATGGAACACACACGATCGATCTGCATGGGTGATACACCAATCTCCTGCGGCTGGGCCCCACCTCCTTTGCGGGCAGGCCCGGCTGCGCATGGAGCGCAGTGAGCCCTGCCGATTCGCCAGCGCGCTTGCCAACACGGCCTGGCCCGGCAAAACGCCGCCGGCGGCACGAAGCGCCAGGACAAGTCCTGGGTCAGGCTGACGCCTCTGCAGAATCTCTTCAGGCCTTCAGGGGCCTCTCCCGGGGGGCTGGTCTGCGACGACTTGCAAGAGCGAGCGGTGCTCTTGTATGCCAGGAAACTGACGTGAGACGTCGGGCGTGGGAGCCTGGGCGCTCGGCGCCCAGACGGCAGCACAACAACATCGTCGCTTGATCTGGAGTATCCGCTATTGTACCACGGAACGCGCACTGCGTCAATGTCTGCTTTTGGGTGAATCCAGGCTGCCTGGGCCGGCCTCCTGGCCCAGGCAGCCTGTTGGAGAGCGAACCTGTCATCCTGAGCATCCTGGCGATGGCCGGGCTATGCGTTGCCCGCGCCCGGCGATGCGCCAGGAGGGGTCCGGACGGGGCTCGCGCCTCGTGCAGGACACGGGGCGTGCAAACCGGTTGCCGGCCCAAGGCATCACACTCCGAAACGCTGCTGGAGCCCACCTGTCGTCATCAACGTCTGGGCCGGGGCGGCGGCGGAGCCCGAGAGCCGGTCACCAACGCTGACGGAGCACACACGCGGTCAGCGTTCTTTTGGCAATACGCTCGCCTCAGCGTAGAATCAGGCGCCCCGTGCCTTATTCCGGGGCGTTGTGGCCATGTGGCCGGTCTTGAAAGGGAGTGTTCCGGAATGGGCATCGAGGAGCGCATCGACCAACTGCTGGCGCGCATGACGCCGGCCGAGAAGGTCGGCCAGATGCGGCAGATTGCCGGCAGCGGCGACGACGACACTGAGGCGCTGATCCGCCAGGGGGGCGCTGGCTCTTTCCTCAACGTGCTGGGCGAGCAGGCGGCCGCGTACCAGCGCTTGGCGGTCGAGGAGAGCCGGCTGGGCATCCCGCTGCTTTTTGGCCGCGACGTCATCCACGGCTTCCGCACCATCTTCCCCATCCCCCTGGGGCAGGCAGCCTCCTTCGACCCAGGCCTGGTGCGCGAGGCCGCGCGCATCGCCGCCCGCGAGGCCGCCGCCGCCGGCGTGCACTGGACCTTTGCGCCGATGGTCGATATCGCCCGCGACCCGCGCTGGGGCCGCATCGCCGAGGGCTGCGGCGAGGACCCCTACCTGGCCGCCTGCCTGGGCGCGGCCATGGTGCAGGGCTTCCAAGGTTCGGACCTGCGCGACCCGGAGCGCATCGCCGCCTGCGCCAAGCACTATGTGGGCTATGGCGCCGCCGAGGGCGGCCGCGACTATAACACCACCTACATCCCCGAGGGGCTGCTGCGCGACGTGTACCTGCCGCCGTTCGAGGCCTGCGTGCGCGCCGGGGCGGCGACGCTGATGAGCGCCTTCAACAACCTCAACGGCGTGCCGGCGACCGGCAACGCCTTTACCCTGCGCAAGGTGCTCAAGGGCGAGTGGGCGTTCGACGGCTTGGTGGTCAGCGATTGGAACTCGGTCATCGAGATGATCGCCCACGGCTGTGCCGCCGACGAGCGCGAGGCAGCGCTGTGCGCGGTGGCGGCCGGGGTCGACATGGAAATGACCAGCGCCGCCTTTGCGGGGCACCTGGAGTCGTTGCTGGCCGAGGGCCGGCTGCCGCTCGAGCTGATCGATGAGGCGGTGCGCCGCATCCTGCGCATCAAGCTGCGGCTGGGGCTGTTCGACGACCCCTACCGGCGCAACACGGCGGTACCGCTCGCGCCCGAGCACCTCGAGGCGGCGCGGCAGGCGGCGCGCGAGAGCTGCGTGCTGCTCAAGAACGACGGCCTGCTGCCGCTGGCCTCCACAGTGGGCAGGGTGGCCGTGGTGGGCCCGCTGGCCAACGACGGCGGCGAGCAACTGGGCTGCTGGGCCTTTGACGGCCGCGCCGAAGACAGCGTGACTCCGCTGGCAGCACTGAGCGCGGCGCTGGGCGAAGAGCGCGTGCGCTATGCGCCAGGGCTGGATGACTGCCGCTCGTGCGGCGAGCGCCTCATCCCCGCGGCGGTGGCCGCGGCGCGCGAGGCCGACGTGGTGCTCGCCTTCCTGGGCGAGGATGCGGGGCTGAGCGGCGAGGCGCACTCGCGCGCCTTCCTCGACCTGCCCGGCACGCAGCAGCAACTGCTCGACGCCCTCGCCGCGACCGGCCGGCCGGTGGCTGTGGTGGTCATGGCCGGGCGGCCGCTCACGCTCGAGCCGGTGGCCGAAAAGGCGAACGCCGTGCTCCTGGCCTGGCACCCGGGCACCATGGGCGGCCCGGCCATCGCCGACCTGCTCCTGGGCGTCGCCTCGCCCTCGGGCCGGCTGCCGGCCACCATGCCGCGCACCGTGGGCCAGGTGCCGCTCTACTACAACCGCATGAACACCGGCCGCCCGCCGCGCGGCGACGCGCCCTGCGTCACCACCGGCACGCCGCTCGACCCCGTGCGCCACTATGCCACCTACCTCGACGTGGACCACCGGCCGCTCTTCCCCTTCGGCTACGGTCTGACCTACTCGACCTTTACCTACAGCGACCTCGAGCTCTCGACGCGCGAGCTCAAGCTGGGCGAGGCGCTGACGGTGGCGGCGACCGTCACCAACACCGGCCGCGCGCGGGCGACCGAGGTGGCCCAGCTCTACGTGCGCGACCTGGTGGCCTCGCTGGCGCGCCCGGTGCGCGAGCTGAAGGGCTTTCAGCGGGTGGAACTGGCGCCGGGAGAAGCGGCCCGCGTGCGCTTTGCCCTGCACACGGATGACCTCAGCTTCCACAACGCCGAGATGCGCCGTGTGACCGAGCCGGGCCGCTTCCAGCTGTGGGTCGGCCCCGACGCGCGCGGCGGCCTGCAGGGCCAGTTCGAAGTGGTAGAGTAGAGGCTTGAAGTGCGCCCACACCTGACACACCAATTTCCATAGCGGGCAGGCGATTGGCAAGAACTCCGGCAGAGGCCTGCCCATGCCGCGGCTGGCCCCCCCTACCGTTCCCCCGTCGCGGGGGAATAGGGCTGTCTTCGCCCAGACTGCATCGCTCGCTTGCCGTTTCTTGGCCGCACAGGATGCGGTCGGGCGACCCAATTCCCCTGTCGCGGGGGAACGGTAGGGGGGGCCACCCTGCAGCAGGAGGGACCCTCTGTCAGCCGCGGCGTGAGCTGGACAGAGTCTTTGCCAGAAAGCAGGCACTGGCCACCCGCCAGGGAAACCGCTGTGTCAGGTGTGGCGCAGACGTGGGCGCGCCGGCTAGCGAACGGGCGTCTTCTCCTCCTCCTGGGCGGCCGCCTCCATGGCGCGCTCGTCCTCGGAGGTAATCTGCTGCTCCTGCACGCCGGCCTTCTTCATGGCGGCCTGCAGCTCCTGCTCGTTCATCTGCTCCACGGGCTTGCCGGCCTGCTGCTCGACCTTTTGCACGTCCTTCTGGCTCATCTTGTGGGCAACGCCGCCCACCAGGAACAGCGCGGCCCCGCCCACGAGCAGCCGCCGCCGGAACACGCGCCGCGCCGTGCGGCGCATCATGCCTCTGCGCATGAACATGGGCGCACCTCCAACACCAGGCTCGTCTTCCAGGCCAGCAATAGGCATGCCAGGCAAGGGGGGTATTGGGTTGGCCGCGGGCGTCGCCGGCGGTCAACCCAACACCCCCTCTCAAGGGCCCCGCACTGGGATGGTGCGGAGCGCCTGGGCCAGTCAGGCGAGCTGCGCCTGGCAGCGCGCCACCCAGGCCGCATCCATGCGCGCCAGGCGGTTCTTCTTGAGGTTTTCCCTCATGATGCGGCGCACGTCGGGGTCGGTGCAGGCCAGCCAGACCTCGAAGCGCCCTTTGCCCACCTCCGGCAGCGCACACACCGCCACGCTCCAGCAATAGCTCAGCCCTTTGGCCAGCGCGCAGAACTCGGGGCTCTTGCGGCCGGTGAAGGTGGGGATGGCGGCGGTGATGCGGTGGAGAATGCCGAGCACCCGCTCCACGTGCGCCGGCTTGCCCAACAGGCGCGGCTCGCAGAGCGCCGCTGCGGCTGCCCGCCGTTCGAGAAGCGTTCCCGCGCTCCAGTGTTCCATCTCGGCCAGGAGCGCCTCCATGTCGGCATCGCCCAGGCGCTGTAAGGCCATGGCCACCGCCTCACGCAGGCGCCAGCGCGGGTCGTTGGCCAGGCGGCGCAGCGTGGGCAGCACCGTGGCGTCGCCCTCCGCGGCCAGCCGGCCCAGGCCCACGGCGCCGCAGCAGGCGAGAAAGCCCTGGGGCGAGTCGCCGGGCGCCTCTTCAGGCGTCAGGGCCGCCCAACGGTGGAATTGCGCCGCAGCGCCCTCGTCGGCCACCGCCTGCATGAGCTCCAGGTTGCCGCGCGGCCCCGGCAGGCCCGATTCCTGCAACAGGTACGGCTCCCAGTCGGCAAGGCCGCGCAGGGTCGCGCGGCATTCCTCAATCTTGCTCATCCTTTTCCACCTCGATAGGGCAGATGGCAGACGTTTGTGGCCTACATGCGTGTAGTGAGGGAGAAGGTGCGCCTTCTCCCTCACTACGAGCTCAACGCTACCCCTGCCCCACAGCCAGCGGCCCCGGCAGCTCACCGCGGCGCAGCCAGAAGAAGACGGCCAGGGCAGCAGTCACGATCGCCAGCGCGGCGCCGAACTCGCCCGTCCAATAGGCCGCGGCCGTGCCGGCCACGACCATCGGGTCGAGCACAGCCTGGATGAAAAAGTTGTGGCCCCCGTGCAGGAGCATGGCCGTCCACACGCTGCCCGACTTGAGCACGATCCAGTTGAACACAAAGGTCATGGCCATCGCCATCACGGCAAAGCAGAGCCACTGGTACACACGCAGGGTGACGGCGTTGTTATAGTCGGCGAGGAAGATGCCCGGCGTATGATACAGCACCCAGATCGCGCCGCCGATGAGCGAGGCACGGGTATAGCCCGAGTTGGTTCAGCCGAGGCGCCAGAAAGCCGCGCCAACCGATCTCCTCGCCCAGGGCCGTGATCGAGCCGATCAGCGGCCCGGCCAGCCCCAGCAGCCATACCCCACCGTAGGCCAGCAGAGCATACGCCGCGGGCAGCACGTAGGCCAGCGCCAGGTAGCGGGCCTTGCCCAGGCCCCAGCCCAGCCCACGCAGGTTGCGGTGATAGAAGAGACACGTCGCGAGGGCAGCAATGCCCGGTGCCCACATGAGCGCGACGACGCCTAGGCCCCCGCCGGTCTCAATGCGCCCCGTGACGATGATGGGCACGTAGACCGCCACGCACAGAACGAGTGCGAGAGCGAGGAAAGTAAAGATCTCTTGGCGTACCTGCTTGGCTGACTCCACGGCTGACTTTTCCCCTAGAGATTGAGATGATGAACATGCGGCCCCATTATAGGGCCGGTTCGCCGCTTGGCCAACAGCCGGAAGCGCAGTGGACGAGCCAAGCACCGGCACACCGTTACCTCCCTCTTGCTTGACTCCAGCGGCCTGACGGTGTACAAAAGGGCGCACGCGCTATCGCTGGAATGGAGCCTGACACCATGCCCGATGGACCACTCACACCGCGCCCCTACCTGCTGCACAACCGCATCCAGCCCTACGAGTGGGGCGGCCGCGGCAAGGGTGCGTACATCCCGCGCCTGCTGGGCTTCGAGCCCGAGCCCGGCCGGGCCTACGCCGAGCTGTGGATCGGCGCGCACCCTTCGGCCCCCTCCGATATGGAGCTGGCCGGCGCCCGCCTGCCGCTGCCCGCGCTGGTCGCGCGGCAGCCGGAGGCGGTGCTGGGGCCGGAGGTAGCGCGCGCGTTCGGCGCGCTGCCCTTCCTGCTCAAGGTGCTCTCGGCGGCGCAGCCGCTCTCCATCCAGGTGCACCCCAACCGGGCGCAGGCCGAGCGGCTGCACGCACGCGACCCCGAGCACTATCCAGATGCGAACCACAAGCCCGAGGTGGCCATCGCGCTCGACGGGCTGACCGCCCTGGTCGGGTTCAAGCCCTTTGACGGCATCGTACAGGCGCTCGATGCCTACCCCGAGCTGGCGGGCCTCGCCGGGCCGGAGCTCTGCCGCGCCTTGGGCATGGCGCGGCAGGCCCCGTACGCTACGCAGCAGGCGCTGGTGCGGCGGCTCTGCGGAGCGCCCCTGGCGGGAGACGGGCTGGACGCGGCGCTCGACGGCCTGGAGCGACGGCTCACTGCGCTGACCCGCCCGCTGCTGCAAGAAGAGGCGCTGTTCCTCGACCTGCGCCGCGCCTACCCCGGGCCCGATATGGGCCTGTTCCTGCTCTTCCTGCTCAACCTGGTGCACCTGCGCGCGGGGCAGGCGATCTACATCGCGGCGGGCGTGCCCCACGCCTACGTCCACGGCAACATCGTCGAGTGCATGGCCGCATCCGACAACGTGGTGCGCGTGGGGCTGACCGGCAAGTTCAGAGACGTGCCGGCGCTCGCAGAGGTCCTCGCCTGCGACCTGGGCGCGCCGGCGCTGCTCGACGGGCCGCCCGGCGCCGCGGAGGTGGTCTACCGCACCCCCGCCGCCGAGTTCGAAATCACCCGCTGGGAGCTGGTCGCCGGTGCGGAGCGGCGCGAGGCGACCCATGGCCGGCTGCAGGTGCTGCTTGTGACGGCGGGCGAGATCCGCCTGGGCTGGGCCGAGCAGGGCTCGCTGCCGCTGCGGCAGGGCCAGGCGGCGCTGATCCCGGCCTGCCTAGCGGCGTATCGCCTGACGGCCGTCGAGGCGGCGCAGATGTTTCGGGTGGCGGTGCCCTAGCAGCCTGTCGGAACGCTCCCCCGGCATGCCTCTTGCTGACTCTCCCGTCAGCCCTTTTCAACCCCTGATGGAGGCGCGGATGGCGAGCAACTCGCAGACAAGTGGACCCGAGAGGCAGGAGGCCAGACGTGGGCCAGGCACAGCGGCCTAGGCCACTCCTGTCTTTCTTTGGCACAGTGGAGGGGACGCTGGTGCTCCTGCTGCTCGCCGTCCTGCTGCCGGTCATCCTGGCGCAGGTCGGCCTCAGCCTGGTCAACTTTGAGGTCCGCGCCGCAGAACAGGCCCAATCGCAGCTCAATGTGGCCCGGGTGGCGGCGGTGACCGCCAACAACTATGTCCGCGACGTCGAGCGCACCGAGCTGGCCATCGGCACCGCGCTGACGGCCTCGCCGCCCCCACCACCCCAAGAAGAGACGCGCCTGCTGGCCGCCTCGACGGCGGCGTACATCGCAGTGCTGCGCTTTAGCTGGTTCGACCCGGCCGGCCGGGCCATCGCCTCCAGCGAGCCACGGGTCGTCGGGCTGGACTTTGGCGACCGGCTCTACGTCCAGCAAGTTCAGGCCGGGCAGGAGATGGTCGTGAGCGACCTCTTCCCGGCGCGCATCGGCGACGGGCAGATTTTCGTCATCGCGCGGGGGATACGCGACGCCCAGGGCAACCTGCAGGGGATGGTGGTGGCGGCGATCGACCCGGACGTGGTTAGCAGGGTGTTGCTGCCCACAGAGCTCACGAACGGCACCACCGTCGCCGTCTTTGACGCCAACGGCCAACTGGTCTACCAGAACCCGCCGGCAGCTCCAGGCGTGACCCGGCAAGATTGGGCGCGCGCCCTGCCCCAGCTCGCGCAGGCGCAGGCCGGGCAAGAGGCGATGGGCGCTTTTGTCTCGCCGGCCAATGGGCAGCGCCAAGTGTTCGGCCTGACCCCGGCCGGGACTACTGGCTGGGTGGCCCTCGCCTACCGGCCGCAAGCCCAGGTGACGGCGCCACTCGTGCAGAACCTCCTGGTGCAACTGGGCCTGCTCCTGGGCATCGGCGCCCTCGGGCTGGCCATCGCCCTGCGCGGCAGCCGCAGCATCACCGTCCCCCTCGAGCATGTGCGCCGCCATGCCTTGGCAGTGGGCCGCGGCGAACAGCCGCCGCCGCTGCAGCCGAGGGGCCCGATCGAACTGCGGGACCTCGCCGTGGCCTCGAACCACATGGCCGCCGAGATCCAGGCGCGGGAGGAGCGCATCAGGGCACTCTACGGCGCAGAGCGCCAGGCGCGCGCCGAGGCCGAGGCGGCGGTACGGGCACGAGAGCAGTTCCTCGCCGGGTCGGCCCACGAGCTCAAGACGCCGGTCACCAACCTGCGCGGCTTTGCCGAGCTGGCGCTGCGCCGCCTCACGAAGCGAGGCGTGCTCAGCCCCGAGGAGCTGCGGCGCACCCTCGAGACCATCGACCGACAGGCCGACAGGCTGGCGCGGCTGGTGGCCCAGCTCTTGGACGTTGCCAGCATTGAGGCCGGCGAGATGGAGCTGCGGCGACAGGAGACGGACCTGACAGCACTGGCGCAGGGAGTCGCATCGAGGCTGCACGCCGCCACGCAGCGGCGCGTCGACGTGGCGGCGCCAGGGCCCCTGCCGGCCTTGGTCGACGCCGCGCGCATCGAGCAGGTGCTGGCCAACCTGGTGGATAACGCCGCCAAGTTCAGCCCCAAAGACAGGCCCGTGGAGGTGGCACTGGCGGCGCCTGATCCGGAGTCGGTGCGCATCGCGGTGCGCGATCACGGCCCAGGCATCCCCCCAGAGCGGCGCGAGCTCATCTTTACCCGCTTCTACCAGGCGCAGGCCGGCCGGCCCTTCAGCGGCCTGGGCCTGGGCCTCTACTATGCCCGCCGCATCGTCGAGCTGCACGGCGGCACCATCGCGGCCGAAGCCCCGCCCGGTGGCGGCACGCGCCTGGTGCTCACTCTGCCGGTGAGGCCGCCCGAGGGGCAGGGCCTTGAGCAGGCCCGCTAGCAGCAATGCCTTTCGAACAAGGCAGCAGCCGCAGTAACGACTCTAGTCGTCGTCAGAATGGCGGCCAAGCCGGCATTGCAGCGCTGTCCGCAACTGCTCAGCCTGTCTGTCATTGCGAGTATCCCATGCCGCGCGGCGGCATGGGATACTCGCAATGACAGACAGGCTGAGCAGTGACGATTCTCAATGACTGAGGCAAGATCTCACCGCAGAGGACGCAGAGGTTCTTCTGATCCTCTTTGCGTCCTCTACCGGTGGATATCCTCGTCGGTTTGAGACCAAGCTCTGCTGGAATAGCGGCGAGTATTGACCACACTCCCCGCTTTGGGGTATAATGCTGCACACTCTGAAACCCCATCACTCATCACCAAGGCCTGCATCTTTGTATCCTAGGAGGACCTCGCAATGAAGAATCGGCGCACGATCGCTGTTCTCGCCCTGTGCTTGCTCGTTGTGGCCGCCGCCGGCTGTGCCCCGGCGCAGCAGAGCGCCGCCCCGACCGCGTCGCGCACGCCCCGGCCTACCTTCACTGCCCTGCCGCCGGCCACCGCCACCCCCACCGTGCTGCCGACGCTGCCGCCGACCGCCACCCCCGAGCCGCCGACAGCGACGCCAGTGCCGCCTACCGATACACCCGCGCCGCCGCCCACCAAGGCGCCGCCGCCGCCCACAGCCGTGCCGCCGACGGCGGTGCCCGCGCCGCAGCCCGGCGCCCACGGCGTCATTGGCCGGCTGCGCACCCGCGACGGCCGCAACGACTTTGCCGTGAACGAGGAGGTCTTTTTTACCTTTGAGGTCGAGAACCCCGGCGACGGCGATGTCCGCTTTGGCATCCTGGGCCTCAAGGCCAATAACGACGTGCCGTTCCAGACCAGTTGGACCTCCGACGTCTACGACCACAAGTTCATCGCCCACCAGACCTTCCGCAACGACGACCGCATCATTTTTGCTGCGCCCGGCACCTACACCGTGCGCCTGGCCGTGTGCTTTGCGACGTACAATGACTGCCGCGGCGGCGCCGACGCCTGGGAAGAGTTTGGCTCTGTCGTGGTCAACATCCGCTGAGGTCCGATGCTCGTCTTTGACCTGCGCTGGCTCCTCTTTGCCCTACTGCTGGCGCTGATGGCGGCCCTCTGGGTGGCGGGCCGGCTCGGGCGGTCTACGCGCGCCCAGGCCGGCCGGCCCAGTTGGGCCGGCCTGGCGCCCGAGCTTGAGCAGGCCCCGTTCGGTCTGCTGTTGGTTGAGGGGGCACGTGGCTGCCGCTACGCCAATCCCTACGCACAGCGCCTCCTGGGCCTGCCGCCCGGCGGCGGGCTGCCCGAGGCGACCTGGGTCACCTTGTTGCAGGAGGACCGTGAGGCGGTGCGGAAGGAGGGCGGGGCCACCGGCCGCTACCGCAGTGTGCCTCTCGCGGCCGGCCGCTTCATCCACTGGTGGCTCACCCCGCTCGGCCCGCTGGACGCCGTCTTCCTGCTCGACGTCACCTTGCAGCGCCAGGCCGAAGAGGCCTCGCGCTCGCTGGTCAACGACCTCTCGCATGAGCTGCGCACGCCGCTGGCCACCATGCTGACCCACCTCGAAGTGCTCGCCCTGCCCACCATCTCGCAGGAGACGGGCCGCCAGTCGATCGCCCTGCTCAGGGCCGAGGCGCGCCGCATGGCACGCCTGGTGCACCAGATGCTCGAGCTCGGCCGGCTTGAGACGACCGCGGAGCTCGAGCGCCGCCCGCTGCAGCTCCTGCCCCTGGCCGAGGAAGCCGTCGCCCAGCTTGCGCCGTTGGCCGCCGAGCGCAGCATCGCCGTCTCCATCGAGGCCGACACGCCCCTGCCGCTGTGCCCGGGCGACGAAGACCGGCTGCGCCAGGTGCTGCTCAACCTGCTCGACAACGCCTGTAAGTACGCGCGGCCGGGCGACCGTGTATGGGTGTCGCTGCGGCGCGAAGGCCAGGGGGTGCGCTGCGCCGTGGGCGACAGCGGCCCCGGCATCGCCGCCGCGCACCTCCCCAACCTCACCCGGCGCTTTTACCGCGCCGCGCCCCAGGAGGTCGAGGGCTCCGGCCTGGGCCTGGCCCTCGCCGAAGAGATCCTGCGCCGCCACGGCAGCCGCCTCGAAATCGAGAGCCGTACGGAGGGAGCGGAAACGGGGACGGTGGCGGGGTTTGTGATACGTGAGGCGTGAGGCGTGATGCGTACTGCGTGATACGTGAGCACTTGCGTGTTCCGTTGGCGCTCGCGCTGGTGCCAGGGGCAGCAGGGGCGGCTCCCACGCCGCCGGCGATGCGGCTGATCATGGCCCATCGCGGCCGAGAGGCGCTGCCGCTATCGGCATGCAGGCTGGGCAGTGCAGAGAACGGAACACGCAACACGCAATACGCGCAACATGGAGCCGACTGCTGATGCTTGCCAGGCTTCTCCGTGGGGTCAAATACCATTGGCCCGTCCTGCTCGGCCTTGCCGTGCTGGCCGGCTATTGGCTGCTGCCGATCTCGGGCCAGGTGGTGGTGACGCTGGGGTCCGAACGGCCGGCGCCGGCCTGGCCACAGATGCGCCTGGAGGGGGCGACGCTGCAGGTGAGCGACGATGTGCCCTGGGCCCACGTGCTGGTGACGGTGAACGGCGCAGCGGTCTACCCCGAGAAGTGGTGGCAGAACCCCGATGGCAGTTGGACCTGGCAATGGACGCTCTCGACGCAGGCCGCCGGTGGCGCCGCCATCACCTTTTACCATGATTGCCACACCGGCTGCGTGGAGCGCGGGCGCCTGGCCATTGGCCCCTTGCCGACGCCGCAGCCCGCCGCACCTCTGCCCACCAAGCTCGGCGTGGCCTTTGCCGATCCGCTGCGCGATTGGCATGGCCGCGCCGGCTGGGACGTGGAGCTGGCCTACTGCCGGCCCGACGAGCAGCCCTATTGGAGTATTGACGAGCTGGCGGCGCGCGTCTACGCCGCCCTGGCCAAGGGCCTGCGCGTGTTGGTGCGCGTCGACTATGCGCCGGGCCAGAGCCTGCCCCCGGGGGGCGACTATGCCGGCCTGAGCGAGTATGTGGCCTACGCTGAGCGCCTGGCACGCGATGCGCGGCTGCAGGGCGTCTACGGCTATGTCATCGGCAGCGGCTACAACGCCCACGACGCCAATGCGCTGGCCCCCGAGCAGCCGGTGACCCCCGCCTGGTATGCCCGCGTCTTTAGCGGCTATGGCGAGGCGGCCACGCGCACCGACAACGTGGTGCAGGCGCTACGCGCCGCCAACCCTGTGGTGCGCGTGCTGGTGGGGCCGGTGCGGCCCTGGGTGGCCGACCAGGGCGACCCGCCTGCCCCCTGGCTCGGCTACATGAATAGCCTCGTGGCCGCCCTCGACGAGGCCGCACGCACCAAGGCCGCCGCCGGCATCCCCCTGGCCGCGCCCGACGGCTTTGCATTGCAGGCGCCGGGCCGCCCCGCGGCCGCCGAGCTTACTGGCCGCAGCGGCGCCGAAGAGCCACGGCTCGATCTCAAGCGCGCCTCGTGGCAGGGCGCGCAGGCCGGCTTTCGCGTCTACCGCGACTGGCTGGCCATCATCAACGCCTACCCGGCCACCCGCGGGCTGCCGGCCTACATCACGTCGAGCAACACCTACGCCCCCGACGACGGCGCGCCCCCGGCGCAGAACTATCCGCGCGGCTGGCTCAGTGCGGCCCTCGCCGAGGCCGATGCCGAGCCGCAGGTGCAGGCGCTCGTCTGGTTCCTCGACGGCCCCCTCGGCGATGCCCAGTGGGACGGTTTCAGCCTCGCCCGCCGCCAGGGCCACGCGGCCGAGGCAGCCGACGAGTTTGACGCGTTGCTCAAGTTGGAATAGATGTGCGCGTCGTGTCCTGCGTGTTGCGTATTGCGTGTTCCGTATGCCCGGCGTCGAGTCGTGTCGCCGGCCATGGGCGCGCCTGCGGTACGAGGCCCACGAACGTGCGGACAAACGGAACACGCAATACGCAACACGAATCTAGAGAGGCCATGCGATGAGCGACCTCAATTCGAGCGCGAGCACAATCCGCGTGCTCCTGGCCGACGATCATCCGGCGCTGCGGGTGGGGCTGCGCGTGTTGCTCGAGCAGGCCCCCGGGGTCGAGGTGGTGGCTGAAACGGGCGACGGCGTGCAGGCGCTCGAGCAGATCGTCGCGCTCGAGCCCGACGTCGCCGTGCTCGATTGCCGCCTGCCCGGCCTGCCCGGCACCGAGGTCGCCGCCCAGGTGCGCCGCCGCGGCCTGGCCACGCGCATCCTCGCCCTCAGCGCCTACAGCGACGAGCAGTACGTCCGCGGCATGCTCGCCGCCGGCGCCGTCGGCTACTTGCTCAAAGAGGATGCGCCCGGCGTCATCGTCGCCGCCGTCCAGGCCGCCGCGCAGGGCCGCGCCTGGCTCAGCCCCGCCGTTGCTGCCGTCGTCGCCGCCCTCGCCCGCAGCGACCACCCCTCGCCGCAGGACCTCACCGAGCGCGAGCGCGAGGTCTTGCGCCTCGTCGCCCAGGGCCGCACCAACAAAGAGATCGCCCTCAGCCTCGGCATCGCCGAACGCACCGTCGAGTTCCACATCACCAACCTCCTCGCCAAGCTCCGCCTCGCCTCCCGCGTCGAAGCCGCCGTCTGGGCCACCGAACACGGCCTCTAGGCACCTTCATAGATCAGTTGCCCATGCCCGAGCCGTCACCAAGACGACATGGCCTGGCCCTGGCGCGTAGCACGTCGCCTGCCCGCAGGGAGGAACGACGCCCACAAGGGGCTAGGCTACGGTCTGCACGTGGGAGGATTCTGGCGCCCATGGCCTCGGGTGTGAAGACTCTGCATCACAAAGACAGCGTAGCCTAGCCCCTTGTGGGCGTCGTTCCTTACTTGTGGTTAGCCAAAGGGCAGGCGAGGACGCCCGCCCCACGGTCTTGACCTGTGGATTTCCACAGGTCAAGACCGTGGGTTTCCACAGGCCGCAGTGGCGCTGATCTGTGATATAGTAGAGATGCCAATTGACTGCCGGGTGGCATTGCCGCGTGTGCGCGGCGATATGTAGGTGAAGGGGGCAGTATGGGACGCAGACCTGTACAGATACTCGCATTCGCCGGCGGCCTGCTGCTGCTGGCCGTCACCTGGTATGCCCTGTTCTGGTGCCTGGCCGGCGCGACTGAGCTGCTGCTGGTACCCTGGGACACGACGCCCCAGCGGCCGCCGGTCGGCACCCTGGCGCGCGAGGTGAACGACTTTTTCGAGGGCCCGCCGGGCGCCTACCTGCCCGCGGCGACCATTGTCGGCGCGGGGATGGTCTCGCTCGTGGTCGGCGCCGTGCGCCGGCGGTGTGGGGCGTGGCTGCCGGTGATCCTCGCGGCGGCCAACTCTATCTTTATGGTGCTCGCCTCCATCGCCTATGTCGCCAACCAGTCGCTCTTCGCATTGCGCCTGCCCCCGCCGCAGACGGGCTACGACCTGGGCTACCAGCGCACCTGGCCGGCCATCCTGGTCGCGGGCCTACTGCTCGGGCTGCTGCTGTGCGGCCAGTGGTGGCTGGCCCTGGGCGGCCGCCGGGAGGAACGTGGCGATGCCCCTTCGTAGTAACGACTCTAGTCGTTCGTCCGCTGAAGCAGGCCGCCATCCCAAGGAGGGAACCGTGACAGATTCAACCACAGATGGGCTCCGCCGGCGTGCACAGCGCGACGGCGGAGCAGGCCTGACCATCGTCGAGACCATCCTGCGCGACCGGCAGCGTGTCTTTGCCGAGATCCGTGCCGGCCAGGGCCTGGGCGAAAAGGTGCGTGCCCTGCTCATCGCCAGCGTCGCCTTCCTGGCCCTCTATGGCGCGGTGATGGGCTCATCGCACAGCGCCCTGCAGGCGCTCAGCTCGGCGGTCAAACTGCCGCTGCTCTTCCTGGCGACTATGGCCATCTGCGCGCCTACGCTCTACTTTTTCAACCTGATATTCGGCTCCGGCCAGAGCCTCAGCCAGAACGTCGCCCTGATGCTCACGGCCATCACCGTCACCGCGGTCGTGCTGGTGAGCTGCGCGCCCATTGTGCTCTTTTTTCTCTTGACCTCCAGCCACTACCAGTTCTTCAAGCTGCTGAATGTGGGCGTGTTCGCCGTGGCCGGCATCGTGGGGGTGCTGTTCCTGGCGCAGGGCATGCGCGCCGTCTCCGGCGGTGCCCGCGCCCCGCAGAACGTCGTGCGGCTGTGGGTCCTGATCTACGCCTTTGTGGGCAGCCAGGCCGCGTGGACGCTGCGTCCCTTCGTCGGTGCGCCCAGCATGCCTTTCGAGCTGGTGCGCCGGCTGGGCGGCAACTTTTACGCCAATATCCTGGCCAGCATCGGCGAGTTCCTCGGCTTCATGGTGGTGAGGTGAGGCCATGAGCACGAACGCAAACGCCCGCCTGGAAGAGTTGCTCGATTGGCTGGCCGATGAAGTCGCGCGGCGGCTGGGGGCACGCCAAGGCGCCGGCGCCGGCGAGCCGCCTCCCCCCTCTCCCCTCGCGCGTTCAGGGGCCGAGACGCAGGGCCATTCCCTCTCCCCCGGCGCCGCCGCAGCGGCAAGGGGGGAGAGGGCTGGGGTGAGGGGGGATGCCGCGGCAGGGCGGGTTGCTGGACAGTCAGAAAGCGTTCCGCCGGCGTCCGGAGTTGGCCGCTCACACAACGTTTCACCCTCACCCCTGCCCTCTCCCTCCGAGGGAGAGGGGGAAGCTGGCCGCTCACAGGGCATTTCACCCTCACCCCTGCGGGCCAAGCCCCTTGCGGGCCAGGCGCTCGGAGCGCAGGCCTCGGGGCGCAGGCCCCTGCCCTCTCCCCCCGAGGGAGAGGGAAGAGTCGCTGCCCTGCCGGCCCCTGAACCCCGCGCGCGTGGCGGAGGCGAAGGGGGTGAGGGCCACCCCGTCCCCGCTGCGGCCGTCGAGGAGCCGCCCTCGCTGGCGGACTCGGAGAGTGCTACCGGCGGTGTCACCATGCCTGCCCACGCCGCCCGCTTGCTCGGCCGGCTGGCGCTGGGGCTGCTCGTCGCCGTGCTGCTGGTCAACATTCCCCTCGGCGCGCATGGCGCCGCGCTGGCGCGCCTCGTCCCACCCGCGGCCTCGCTGATCGTCCGTGACGGCCTGCTGGTCAAAGAGACTGACAAGCCCGAGATCTATGTCTACCGGGGCGGTCAGTTCCACTGGGTTACCGACCCCGGCGTTTTTGAGCACTATGGCTACCGCTGGCAGCATGTGCAGGATGTGGCGCCGGGCTTTCTCTCCGGCTTTGAGATCGGCCGGCCGCTCTACCTGCTGGCCAGGTGCCAGGGCAGCCCACACATCTACCGGCTGGAGAACGGCAGCAGGCGCTGGATCGTCGACATCGCCGCCTTCGAGGCCGAGGGCTACCAGTGGGCCGATGTGACGACCATCAACTGCGCCAGGCTGCGCGCCATGCCCGAGGGCGAGACCATCCCGCCCGGCCGCGGCCCCGCGCCCGAGCCATAGGCCGGCATAGACGGAGCGGGGGATCTTGCCAAGGCTCCGAACCTTCGCAAGATTCCCCGTCGCAGTATCGTGACGTTGTCGTGCTGCAATGGGAGACGAGATGGCCAATTCTCAGTCAGAAGCCAGGCACGCCCGCTGGGCCACCCTCAAAGCGTGGCGCATGGAACTGCTCTTCGCCGTGCCCATCGTGACCCTCGCGTTCTACCTCTTCTACACCTGGTTCGCCGTGCGCAACCGCTACCTGATCTTCCTCTACTTCCACGATATGGGGCCGGGGTTCGACACCACGCCCTTTGGCTGGGTCACCGCCGGCCGCTATTGGATGTCGGGCCTGGTGGCCGGCGGCGCCGTGCTTGTGCCCTACATCGCCGCCAACCTGGCGCTGGGGCGGCTGCGGGCCTATCGTGCGCCGGTGTGGTGGCGTCTGTGGCTGCTCTGCGCCATCCCCCTGCTCGTCGTTATCCCCGCCATTGTGATGACGGCCAACGACCCGGTCCTGCCCCCGGCCAACGCCGCGCAGGTCACTGGCGCAGCGCTGCTGGGGCTGGCATTGGCCGTGATGCTGGGCCGGTTCGCTGCAGAGCGTCCGCTGGGGCTCGCTCTGCTGCTGATCGACGGGCTCGCGTTGGCCTGCCTGCTCACCTCCCTGATCCGCATCGAAAGCCTGTCGCGCTGGCTGGCGCAGGGCAGCGCCGGGTTCATCTACGGGCTCCTTTTCGTTGCTGCGGCCGGCGTCGTGCTGCTGGCCGTCACCACGGCGCTCTACGGCCTGTGGCGCCGTATCAGGGTGCCGCACGCCGCAGCGCTGTTCGTCGCCGGCCTCGACGTCGCCTACCTGCTCCTGCCCCTCTGTCACTACCTCTTCTGGTGTAGCGACGATGGCACCTGGACCGACCCGGGCTATTTTCACTACATCTCCGACGCCGGCAACTATTTCGCCCGCAGCCCCGCGCTCCAGACTGCCGTCTGGGTGGCCGTGGCGCTCGTGGCGTGGGGGGTGTCGCGGCTGCGCCGGTGGGTTCGGCGACGGCAGATGCTGGCGCATAGGGGGGATGCCTCATGAAGAGCGCAACGCGTGGGTTGGAGGACTTGGCCTGCTGGGGCACCGCAGCGAGTGCTGTAGCCTACACGCTGCTGCACCTCTTGCTTGTGGTGGCGCTCGTCACCTTTGGCCGCATCGCGCGCGGCTATCCGCTGCAGGCGCTGGCCATCGCCGTCTATGGCGTGCTCGCCGTGGCCGGCACAGGCGTGGCCGTCTGGCTCGGCCGGCGCGGTGGGGACGCGGCGCAGCACCTGCTGCCGGGCCTCGCGCTGGCCGTCTTCCTGGCCGTGGCCCTTGCCGGCGCCTTTTACGCCACCCCCATCCTGGGCGGGCTGGGCCTGCGCACCGAGTATGCTCCCTACCTCGACGATGACGGCCTGTTTGCCATCGCGAACGTAGCGCTGGCGACGTGGGTCGTGGCCCTGGCCCTTGTGGCGCGCTGGCGGGGGCTCCTCGTGGCCGGGATGGCCGCCCAGGGTCTGGCGCTGCTGCTCAACCCCGGCCTCATCGCCGCCGCCGTGCGCCACGGCCTGCCACCCGATGCCCACGGCCTGCTGGCGCTGCCGTTGCTCTACCTGGTCGCAGGGGTCGCGCTCGGCCGGCGGCTGCGTCCATCACACCTGGCCTGGGCGGCAGGGCTCTTTGCAGCAGGCGCCCTGCTGAGCGCCGGGCTGCTGCTGGGCGCCTCCGGGCCGCGGGCGCTGCCGGCGCTGTTGTCGGGCCGGGCATCGGTAGGCGCAACAGTGCCACGGCAGATCCTGGCAACCGGGGCCTTCTTCCCCTTCGTCCTCGGCTTGGCCGCGTTCGCCTGGCGGCTGCGACGTTGGGCCGGGCTCGACGCCGCAGGTGGAGCAGCCGCCGGCTCGGGCCACGCACTCGGCCTGGCGCCGGGCGCCTGGGCCGTGGCAGGGGTGGGAATGGCGCTGCTGGCCTTGGTGGCGGGCGCATCGTGGGTCTACCTGGGGCCGGCGCACGGCCTGGGCGATGGCTGGCTGCCCGAGGCGGGGCGGACGCTGGGCTGGATCGGCAAGACGGTGCCGCAGGGCGCCTATGGCGTGGCCGGTGAAGCCCTGGCGGCGCTCAAGGGGGCCTTCCCCTGGCTGGTGGGCGCAGCGGCCCTGGCCTGGCTGGCGGCAGCCGGCGTCAAGGCAGCGCGCCTGGGGCCGCACGGTGCGCTGCGCGCCATCGGCTTCCCCGGCGGCCTGGCGCTCCTGGGCCTGGCCATGCTCTGGCAGTGTCCCCTGCTGCCGTTCCCGTTTCTCTACCCGCAGCCGCCGCTCGTCCACGGCCTGGCCGCAGCGCTGCCGCACGCCGTCGGCCAGGATTGGCTTGGGCTTTGGCTGTGGCTGGGCTATGCCCTGCTCGGCCTGGCGCTCGTGGGCCTCTCGGCGCCGCTCTCTGATGATGCCACACAGAAGCGCGGCGGGCTGACCTTCTGCGCGACCTTGCTGGCGAGCCTCGCCGCACTGGCCCTCACGGCGGGGCTCTGGGCCGGCGCCACGCAGGGCCTGCTCGAGGCGCAACGTCTGGCCGGCCTGCCCGCGCTCCGCCAGGCCGCCCAGCTCCGCCTGGCCCTCAGCCTGCCGGCCAACGCGCTCCTGGCCGCCATCGGCTGGGCCACCGCCGTCGCCGGCTGGCGCGCTCTGACCAGGCGCGGCGGGCCGTTAGCGCTGCCCGGGGCGGCCCTGCGCCGCGGCCTGGTGCTGGCCGCAGCCCTCGCCGTCGCGGGCGGCCTGGCCTTCTGGCAGTGGACCGCCATGCCCATCGCCACGACCAGCCCAGCGAACGGCGCCGTCGACGTGCCCACTAACGCCCCCATCGTCGTGCGCCTGCGGCCGGGGCCGCGCCACTGGGGGCCGGGCCTCAGCGCCAGCTATGCCGGCACCGGTGAGCACATCCCCGGCACCAGCGGCGGCACGGGCACAGGTGAGACCTACTTTGCGCCCGACGGCGGCTGGCGGCCCCACGCGCGCGTCAACGTGCAGGTGCTGGGCGGCATGGGCCTGCGCAGCTACACCTTCTCCTTCACCACCGCCGGCGGCCCCGCGCCCGATGTCACGCCGCTGCCGGGGCCGCGGCCGAGGGCGCCAAGCGCCTCGCCTGGGTCATAGCCGGCGCTCGAGCCCCGTCCTCTCGCCGGCGCTGCAATGACAGCGGCATCGCAGCGCCGTAGGGTCGCAGCATGCTGCGCCCCTACGGCGCTGCGCCCGCCTCTGCCCCTCTGAACGTGTACCCCGACCTGGCAGGTCTTCCGAAACCTGCCAGGTCTCCGGCTGGCTCATCCATCGGCTTGCGGGCCGGCTCCGGCGGATTCGCCGAAACCTCTCAGGCCTATGGCCACTGCCCCGCTCAAGCCGGCACGCCTGCGACTCCCCTTCGCGTCCTTCGCGCTCCAAACCCCTTGACAACTCTTCCAACTCGCTGTACAATGCCCTCAGAACTATCGTTCTATTGGCTGCCGCAGCGACATCCACGCCTCGCCCCACGCACTGCATCCTTCGCATGACGTCTCGCGCCATGCCGGGAGGTCGCCATGGCTCACCGCACATCCGCCCGGCAGATCGCCAACGGTCGCCCGCCCGGCGCCACGCGGGGCTGCGCGGGTGTGCAGATTCTCGTCCGCCAAAACAAAGCCATTCTTCACACTTCGCCGCCCGCGCCAACCGGGCCTCATCGTCGGGCAGCCCGGCCATGCCTCTGCCCTGCGCGGCGCATTCGAAAAACAAAGCCATCTTGGCGCACGGCGGCTCGCCGCACAACGTCTTGGGGCTGTACCTGGGGGTGTGCCCTGGCGCCGCGGCCGCGACGTGGAAGCAGCCCGAAGGGGGACCGGGCTGCCTGCACGCCACGAACCACCTACGGAAGGAGGAGAACCTAATCCGACGTCTCGCCAAGCACGACGCGCACCGTGCGCTCACTGCTGCTGCGGATGATCTTGAGCTCGACGATATCGCCCGGCTTGTGGCGCATGAGGTAGAGTTGGAGCGACGACTCGTCGCTGAGTTCGTCGCCGTCGATGGCGACGATGACGTCGCGCACGCGCAGGCCGGCCTGTTCGGCAGGCGAGCCGCGGCCGACCTCGGCGATGATCAGCCCGTACGATTGCTTCATGCCCAGGCGCCGTGCCAGTGCCGGCCCGAGCCACTGGTAGGAGATGCCGATGTAGGGGTGCACCACCTGGCCGGTGGCCACGATCTCGTCGGCGATGGGCTTGGCGGTATCGACGGCGATGGCAAAGCCGATGCCCTGCGCCTGGTAGCCTGAGCCGGTCACGCCGGCTACCAGCGTGTTGATGCCCACGACCTCGCCCTGCAGGTTGATGAGCGGCCCGCCCGAGTTGCCGGGGTTGATCGCGGCGTCGGTCTGGATCAGGTCATACAGGTAGGGCCCGGGCACGCCGTAGGCTGAAGAGGGCTCCTGCTCCACCCGGCCCAGTGCGCTGACCACCCCCGCGGTCACCGTGGGCCCGCCCTTGAGGCCCAGCGCGTTGCCGATGGCCACCACCCAATCGCCCACCTGGAGCGCGGCCGAGTTGCCGAGCCGGGCGACCGGCAGGTCCTCGGCCGGGATCTGCACCACGGCCAGGTCGGTCCTGCGGTCGGTGCCGACAATGGTGGCGTTGTCAAAGCTGCGGCCGTCGGGCAGCGCCACGGTGATGCCGTCGGCGCCTTCGATGACGTGATAGTTGGTCAGGATGTAGCCCTGGCTGTCATAGATGACGCCCGAGCCGATGCCGGCCTGCTGCTCGACCGGCTCGTAGTAGCCATAGTCGAGCACCTGCTTGTTGATGATCTGCACCACGGCGGGCCGCACCTGCTGCACGACCGCGCTGATCGAGACGTTGGGCAGCGGCACCTGCCCCTGCGTCGCCACCGGCAGCGCCGGCGCCGGCTGCGGCGTGGGCGTCGGCACCATGCTGGGCACCTCGCCGAGCGCCAATTGCCCCAAGGGCCAGGCGCAGGCCACCAGCAGGGCCAGCGACAGGGCGACGATGAGCAAGACCAACGGTTTGCGATACTTGTCGAACATATGGCAATCCCTCACGATCATTGCGCCGCAGTGGAGGCGGCGCCATTTATACGCCCGGCGCAACTGCTCAGCCTGTCATTGCGAGCCGCAGCGAAGCAATCTCCATCGTGGCCGTGACGCGCATGGCTGGGGATTGCTTCGCTGCGGCTCGCAATGACAGGCTGAGCAGTGACTGCCCGGCAAGGGCGCGATCATCCAGGGCCAGACGGCCTGATTCTACCACTTCTTCGGTTATGGTGCAAGGTGACATAAACGACATGCCCTGCAGAGCGGGCCGGGGTCATGGCCGGGCATCTCGCTCCGCCGCCGCCGGCCTCGAGCCTTGGTTAGGGGTTTTGGCGGGTTGAGCGTCGCCGTCGACCGCCCGCGGGCGGTCGACGGCGACGCTCAACCCGCCAAAACCCCCCTTGAGGGTTACGAACCGGGCACCTGCGAAGCCTGAACCCGGTCACGGCCTGCCGGCCAAACCCACGGCCGTTCCTCACCTGGCCCCATAGTAGCACAAGGAGATAAAGCTGGTATGAAGCCAGGTTAAGCCTGGGTTAAGAATCCCGTGTGGTACGCTTATTGCTGGCTCCCAAACCGCGTACGAGGCTGTGCTGAGGAGTGGGGCATGAGGATCTGGCACATGACCGCCGATGCCGGCCGCGAGCCACTGCGCGTCGCGCCCGGCGAGTCGGCGCGACTCGTCGTCGGCTCGGCCCCGATCGAGCCCGGGCAATCGGTCTGGATCACCTACGACGTCATCCACCCGGGCGGCAGCGTCGAGCGCGGCATGCTGAGCCTGCCCTGGCATCACAACGACCGCGAGGCCAGTTACTGGGCGGCTCCCTTTGGCCCCTTCGAGTGCGGCGATCGAGTGACCTACCAGGTCCACGGCGCAGCCGGGCCGCAGCGGCTGGAGCTGCCGCCGTTCCGCTTCACTGTGGGGCCGCGGCTCTTCCTGGCCCTGCTCTGGCATCAGCACCAGCCTGCGTATGTTGACCTGTCGCAGCCGCCCCAGGGCTCGGTGGCCCAGCCCTGGGTGCGCCTGCATGCGCTGCGCGGCTACTATGCCATGCCGGCGCTGGGGGCGCGCTTCCCCGACCTGCGGGTGACCTACAACCTGACGCCTGTGCTCCTCTGGCAGATCGAGCGCTATGTGCAGCACGGCGCGACCGACCCCGCGCTCGACCTGACGCGCAAGCCGGCCGAGCGACTCACCCCGGGCGAGCAGGAGGCGATCTTCGAGACCTTTTTCGATGCCGGCTGGCGCGATCAGATCCTGCCCTTCCCCCGCTACCTCGAGCTCTATGAACGGCGGCGCGAGCAGCAACCCTTCTCCACGCAGGATATCCGCGACCTGCAGATGTGGCACAACCTGGCCTGGTTTGCGCCCGAGTTTCAGCAGGGCGAGGTGGCGCTGCCCGGCGGCCAGACGGCCTCGGTGCGGCGTTTCGTCCAACAGGAGGGCTCGTTTGGCGAGGCCGATATCGAAGAGATGCTGGCCGAGCAGTACAAGGTCCTCGGCGCGATTGTGCCGCTGCACCGCGAGCTGCAGGACCGGGGGCTGATCGAAGTGAGCACCAGTCCCTTCGCCCATCCCATCCTGCCCCTGATCTATGACACCGACTCGGCCACGATCGACCGGCCGGGCGCCTGCAAGCCGCCGCGCTTCAGCCATCCGGAGGACGCCGAGGCCCAGGTCGCCCGCGCCGTCGAGTTCTACCGCGAGCGCTTCGGCCGGCCGCCCCGGGGCATGTGGCCCTCCGAGGGTGCGGTCAGCGCCGAGATCATGCCCATCCTCAGCCGCGCCGGCTTCGAGTGGCTGGCCAGCGATCAGGGTGTGCTGCAGCGCTCGGGCCGCTTCGGCTACGATGCCGCCAACCCCGACGTGCTAGGCCGCCCCTACCAGGTGCAGAGCGAGGGCCGCGCCCTGGCCCTCTTCTTTCGCGACGCCGGGCTGTCGAACCTGATCAGCTTCCGCTACCACCAGGCCTACGGGGATATGGAGGCCGCCGCCGGCGATTGGCTGCGCACCATCGTCGACGACTTTGCCGGCCGCATCTGTGGCCTGGAGGACCGCATCCTGACCATCGCCCTCGACGGCGAGAATACCTGGAGCGCCTACGGCCTGCGGGCGCCCGCGTTCCTGCAGGCGCTCTACCGGCGCCTGACCGAAAGCGCCGAGATCGAGACGGTCACCTTCTCGCAGTACCTGCATGGCGACGCCGAGCGCCGTATCGCCGAGCACCCGGCGGCCGCGCAGGAGCTCGTCGACCGGCTCTACACCGGCAGTTGGATCGATGAGATCGGCTCGGCGCCCGGGGTCGACCTGGGCACATGGGTGGGCGAGCCCGACGAGAACCGTGCCTGGGGGCTGCTGGCCGAGGCGCACGAGGCCCTGGCCGAGGCCAGCATTACGCCCACCAGCCATCCGCGGGCCTATGAGGCGCTCTACCTGGCCGAGGGCTCCGACTGGTTCTGGTGGCTGGGCAGCGATCACGCCGGCCCGTACAACGCCAGGTTCGAGGCCCTCTTCCGGCTGCACCTGAGCAATGCCTACCGCTTCGCCGGCCTCGAGCCGCCCGCGACCCTGGCCCAGCCGCTCATCCCCTGGTCGCTCCTGTGGACCCTGGCCGCCCGGCCCGAGCTCATACGGCCGCAGGAGCAGATGACGGTGCAGGCGAATTGTCGGGGCACCGTGCTCTGGCGTGCGCTGCCGGGCGACGAGCAGGGCGAGGCCGTGTTGCTGCCCGTGAACGGCTTTGGCGGCATCCTGGCGCGCTATGAGGCCACCCTCGGCCCATTCGGCCCAACTATACGCGAGGTTCAGGTCAGCTTTCGCTGCCATGAAGGCCAGGCCGGTGAGCTGGCGCCCTGCGCTGTGGAGGAGATGATGGCCCATGGGCCTGATTAGCGCGCGCTTTATGACCGCCCAGCAGTTGCAGCGCTGTTGCCTCAACGACCTTTCGCCTGAGGTCATCGGCTACGCCCTGTTCACCGGTGATAACCGGCGCATCGGCACCGTCGACGACGTCCTCGTCGACGACGAGACCTTTACTATCCGCTTCCTCGTCGTCGATACGGCCAGCGCCGAGTTCATCGTCAACCAGCCCTACGTGCTGCTCACGTCGGACCTGTGCTGTTGGGATGCCGAGAACAAGGTCGTGCGCAGCCAGGCCACTGTGCAGCAAGTGCAGGATGCGCCGGCCTTTGACCGCGCCATCGACCTGGTGGAGGCCTACGAGAGGACGACTCTGCTGCGATTCGGCGAGCGCCCATCCGCGCCCGCCGATCATTAGTCGCACTTGGTTCGTCGTTGGCGCCTGAGCGCCAACGACGAACCTGGCTCTCAGGTGCAATGCTGATTCGGGAGTAGTCGCATGGTTCAGCCGATCGGGACTTATACGGTCGTGCCCGCCCTACCGCCCAGGCTCAGCCGGCTGCGCGACCTGGCCTACAACCTGCAATGGTCGTGGGAGTACGAGACGGTCGAGCTCTTTCGCCGCCTCAGCGGTGAGCTCTGGGAGCAGGCAGGCCACAACCCGGTCAAGATGTTGGGCCTGGTCGCGCAGGAGCGCCTCGACCAGGCCGCCAACGACGAGGCCTTTCTGGCGCACCTCGATGAGGTGTGGATGGCGTTCGACCGCTACCTGACCTGGCCGCACACCTGGTACCGCAGGCTGCTCCCCGAGCCGCCACGGCCCTCGGTGGCCTATTTTTCCATGGAGTTTGGCCTGGCCGAGTCGCTGCCCATCTATTCCGGCGGGTTGGGCATCCTGGCCGGCGATCACCTAAAGTCGGCCAGCGACCTGGGGGTCGACCTGGTGGGCGTGGGCCTGCTCTATCAGGAGGGCTACTTTCGCCAGCGCCTGAACGCCGACGGCTGGCAGGAGGAGTACTACCCGGTCAACGATTTCTCCGTGTTGCCCGTTATCGCCCTGCGGGGCCCTGGCGGTGAGCCGCTGGCGGTGCCGCTCCACCTTCCGGGCCGCCAGGTCACGGCCCGCCTGTGGCAGGCCAACGTGGGCCGGGTCAAGCTGATCCTGCTCGACACCAACGTGCCTGAGAACGCCACCCAGGACCAAGAGATCACCGATCGTCTCTACGGCGGCGACCTGGAGATGCGCATCCGCCAGGAGATCGTGCTGGGCATGGGCGGCCTGCGCGCGCTCGATGTGCTGGGCTTGTGGCCCGACGTCTGCCATCTCAACGAGGGCCATTCGGCTTTTCTGATCCTGGAGCGCATCCGCACCCTGATGAAGGAGCACGGCCATAGTTTTGCCCAAGCGCGCGAGGTCGTCAGGGCCGGCACCGTCTTTACCACGCACACCCCGGTGCCCGCCGGTATCGACCGCTTTCCACGCCACCTCATGGAGCGCTACTTTGGCCCCTACTGCCAGGAGTGCGGCATCACGGTGGAGGAGTTGCTGGCCATGGGGAGCGAGAACCCCAACGACCCCAACTCGGCCTGGTCGCCGACCATGCTGGCCCTGCGCGTGGCCACCCACTCCAACGGCGTCAGCCGCCTGCATGGCATCGTCTCGCGACGCATGTTCCAGCCGCTGTGGACCGGCGTGCCCGCCAACGAGGTCCCCATCAGTTCGGTGACCAACGGCATTCACGACCTGACCTTTATCTCGCCCGAGATGGCCAACCTGTACGAGCGCTACCTGGGCCCGCGTTGGCGCGAGGACCCGGGCGATCAGACGGTGTGGGTGGAGGCCGAGACCATTCCCGAGGAAGAACTGTGGCGTACGCACGAGCGCGCCCGCGAGCGGCTGGTGGCTTTTGCCCGCCACCACTTGCGCCAGCAGTTGCGCCGGCAGGGTGCGAGCCCAGAGGAGGTCGAGCAGGCCGACGAGATCCTCGACCCCAGCGCGCTGACCATCGGTTTTGCCCGCCGCTTCACGACGTACAAGCGGAGCACGCTGGCGCTGCGTGACCGCGAGCGCCTGGCCGCGCTGCTCAACCAGCCGGGCCGGCCGGTGCAGATCATCTACGCCGGCAAGGCGCACCCGGCCGACGAGCCGGCCAAGCGTCTGATCAGCGATGTGGTGCACCTGAGCCGCGAGCCCCAGTTCCGCCACCACCTGGTCTTCCTCGAAGACTATGATATCAGCGTCGCCCGCTACATGGTGCAGGGCTGCGATGTGTGGCTCAATACGCCGCGGCGCCCACTCGAGGCCAGCGGCACCAGTGGCATGAAAGCGGCCGCCAACGCCTCGCTCAACGTCTCTATCCTCGATGGTTGGTGGGCCGAGGCTTACCAGCCCGAGATCGGCTGGGCGATTGGTCGCGCCGGGCAGTATCAGAGTGACGAGCAGCAGGATGAAGCCGAGGCCCTGGCGCTGTACGATATCCTCGAGCGCGAAGTGATCCCCCTCTTCTACGACCGCAGCCGCGATGGCCTGCCGCGGCGCTGGATCGCGCGCATGAAGGCAGCCGTCCAGGCGCTCTGCCCCATCTTTAACTCGAACCGCATGGTGACCGAGTACGTCGAGCGCTTTTACCTGCCCGCGGCCGAGCACGTGTGGCAGCTCTCGCTCGATGACCTGGCCCGTGCCAAGGACCTGGCCGCCTGGGTCGAGCGTGTGCGCGCCGAGTGGCCGCGCCTCGGCTTTGAGGAAGTGCGCGTCGAGGCGCCGCCGCAGTTCACCGTGGGCGCGGCCATGCCCATCACGGCACGCGTGCGCCTGGGGGCGCTCACGCCCGACGACGTCTGGGTCGAGGCCTACTATGGCAACCTCGACGACCGGGGCAACATCGACCCGCGCGGCGCCGGCACCGTGATCCTCGAGAGCCAGGAGCAACTCGCCCCCGGCATCTATCGCTTCGCCGGCAGCATCCCCGGTCGCTCCGCTGGCCGGAGCGGCTACAGCGTGCGCCTGCTTCCGCGCAACACCGAGCTCGTGACCCCCTACGAGCTGCACCTCATCCAGTGGGCGGGGGCGTGAGGCGCAATGCGTAAAACGTGTTGCGTGGCCCGTTACGGCGCTCAGACGGAACACGCGCTACGGGCCACGCATTACGCATTACGTTTTACGCATCACGCATCACGCTCTGGCATGTTTATTGCTGCCCCGGCCCCAGACCCCATTATCTCTTTGAACCATAGGAGGCCACATCATGTGGTTGGCTCTCAGCAATCTGGGGCAGGCAGTGTTGCTCTCATTGCTGCTCGTGCACCCGGGCCACGTGCCTGCTGCTCAGGCGCCGCCGGCGCCCGGCGCGGCCTTGCCGGCCGCCGTTTCGCTGCTGGATGAAGGGGCGAGAAGCGTCTCTGGGCTGCGTTCGGGGCTCGTGGCCGCAGCCGTGGAGCGCAGCGCCGCTGTGCACGAGCGCCACAGCCCGGCGATGGCCGCTCCGCCTCGCGTCGTTGCGGCTGACGCGACCCCTGCCGGCGAGCGCGGCGTCCGAGTGGTCGCCATGACCGTGTTCAGCCTGGGCACGGTGATCATCGCCGGCGTTCTGGCCGGTTTTCTGATCAAGCGGCTGTTGTGAGCCGCCGCGTTGCTCATGACGTAGGCCGCCGGACTGTAGGCGCGGCATGTTGCCGCGGGGCTCTCCCGCGCGGCGCGATGCCGCGGCTACAGTGCGACGCCAGCCGCCTGCCGCAGGGTTGCTTGGGCACCGTCATTGCGAGCGCAGCGAAGCTATCTCCACGTCGGGCATTGGGGATTGCTTCGTCGGCGGCTGCGGCCGCCTCCTCGCAATGACGGCGGCGGGCGTTTACCTTGCTTTCACGGATAGACCACAGGACCGGGCATTCTTGGCGGAACCAAATGGCAGGCAGATTCGTTATAGTAGTTGAAGATAGCTCTCAAACGGGGCTGGCGCATGCAGCGGCCGAAGTACGGTAGGAGGGGCACTATGGCGCTCGTCACCAGGGAGATGGACCAGACAGTGGAAGCTACGGAGAGTGGGGCTGAACGCCTGCCGCTCCTTGTCCTGCTCGGCGTGCTCCTGCTGTCGCCGCTGCTCTACGATCTCACCCAGCGCGTCATCGGGCGCGGCTGAACGCTTCAGGAGGACGGCATGAAGCGCTCTCTGCCCATCCTCGCCGCGGCCCTTGCCCTCTTGCCCGTCCTGCTCACCCTGGCGCTCGGTGGTCCTGCCCTGGCCGATGCCGCGCCGCCGCTCGAGCCGCCCTGCGGCGACTTGGCCCCCACGGGCGAGACACAGGTGCAGATGGCGGCCGAGACGGTGCTGCTCGAGGTCCATGCCCCGGCGACGGTGCGCGTACGCGCCGAGTTCACCCTGCGCAACCAGGGCACGGCCGAAGAGCGCATGGCGGTGCGCTTTCCGCTCGAAGACCCTTCGGGCAGGGGCGACGGCTACGGCCAGTTCCCCGAGGTTGAACACTTTGCCGTGACGGCCCGTGGCGATGCGCTCACCTGGCGCATCATCGAGGAAGCCTTCCGCGAGGGTGATCCGCCCATCACCTGGGCCGCCTTCGACGTCGCCTTTCCGCCGGGGCAGGATGTGCAGCTCGTGGTCAGCTACGAGACGGGGCTGACCGGCTATGGCCCGGGCATTGGCCCGGCGTCGGTCTACTATGTGCTCGAGACCGGCGCCGGCTGGCACGGGCCCATCGGCCGCGCCGACCTCATCGTGCGCCTGCCCTACCCGGCCGGGCCCGAGAACGTCTTCGCCGGCTATCAGGCGCCGCCGGACCGCAGCTTTGTCGATGGCGAGGCGCGCTGGCACTGGGAGGACCTGGAGCCGACACACAACGACAACTTTTGGCTGCGCCTCGTCTGGCCCGAGGATTGGCAGCGACTGGTCGCCGCGCGCGGCGCCCTCGAGGCCCAGCCTGGCGACGCGCCGGCGGCCGTCGAGCTGGCCGAGGCCTCTCGCATCGCGGGCAGCGACAGGAAGGGTTTTGTCGCCAGCGAGGAGCTCGCCGGCCTGGCCCAGGCGACAATCGAGCAGGCGCTGGCGTCGCAGCCCGATGCGGCGGAGCTGCATGCCGAGCTGGCCGCCATCCTGCTGTGGCGCCTGCCCTACAGCGCCGGCACCGCCGACCCCGGCCTGCCGCGCATTCGCAGCGAGCTAGCGCGCGCGCTCGCCCTCGAGCCGCAGAACGCGCGTGCCCTGCAGGTGCGCGAGGAGCTCGAAGCGCGCTTTGGCCCCACGCCCACCGCAGCGCCGGTCGCCGACGCCAGCCTCGCAGGGGTGAGCGGTTGGGTCTACCTGGTCGTGCTGCCTTCCATCGCCATGGCCCTCATGGCCTACATCGGCCTGCGGCGCCGCAGGGGCTGACTGCCCGGCATACCCCAGAATGTTCGCTGCCACTTGCTTGTAGTGCGGGAGAGCGGGCTGCGGCGTCCGGGAAAACCCCCAGGGTTTTCCCCGACGCCGCAGCCCGCTCTCCGCACTACGAACACGCTCGCCGGCAACCCGGGAACGTGATTGACAGCCGCGGCCTCCTGGAGTACTGTATGGGCCTGCGCGGCCCGCGCCCTATGCGGCCGCCCGGGGTGCATCCTCCGCATAGAGGAGAGCTAATGCCTGATTCCGGCGTGCTCCTGACACAAGCCCTGAACGTGGCCGCCCTGGCCGCCGTCATCCTCGCCGCCGGCGCGGCGTCGCTCGCCGTCCATGCCGCGTGGCAGCGCGGCCGTTCGCCCCTGCGGGCGCTGGGGTGGACCTTGTTGGCCCTGCTGCTGCTGCTTCCCGCCGGCCTGGGCCTCTGCCTGTTGCTGGGCCGCGCGGCTGCGCCTTCGGAGGGCGACGAGCGGGTGTGAACCCTTCGTAGTGGTGGCTTTGGCCACTCGCCCCCTATCTGCCTTGACCCCCTTTTCAACCCTATGCTATAATCCCGCGGCATCCGAGATCATCTGGGGGAAGTGGTATCCCCAGTGCAAGGGCGAGCGGCAGCAGGCCCCTTTGGTGGGGTTGGGCACTCTTCCCCCAAGAGGAGCGGCCTGGTGGCAGAGAGGAATCCACGCACGCCACGGATTGCGCTGGTGGTGGGCGGCTGCTTCAAGGCCATCGCCCAGCATCCCGCCATCGTCGACGCGCACCGCGTGGTCTACATTGACGCCTACAGCGAGACCGACGACGTGGCGTCGACCCCCGACCTCGTGCCCATCGACCTGGCCCGCGACGAGACGGTGCGCAGCCTTTGCGCCCGTTTCGACCGCCGCTCGAACGACCGGCCCCACCTGAACGGCGTGCAGGCGCACCTCGACCGGGTGATCGCTATCATGGGCTGCAAGTCGGTGGACCTGGCCAAGGGGCTGGGCCAGGTGCCCGCGGTGGCCTACCTGGCCTGGCAGGCGCGCCTCGAGCAGGGGCTGGCCGGCACCTTCCGCGCCATGATCGACGACCTGACCGTGCGCGCCGGGGGGCAGCTCGCGCGGGTCGAGATCGACGTCTTTCACTCCAACGCCGGCGCCACCGGCCGCGGCATCGCCAACGCCGTGGTCGAGACCATCTGCAATCTTTTCCAGGGGCGCACCGTCTCGGTGACGCACTATGTGGTGGGCCGCATGAGCTTTACCGGCTTGGGCGCCCATGTGCACGACAACGCGCCGCTGGGCGTGCTCGAAGACATGGCCTTCCAGCGCCACCCGCCCACCCAGGCCAAGACGGTGCACCGCTGGCTGGGCATCGAGTTGCCGCCGGTGGCCAATGACGTGCAACAGCGTTCGGCCTATGCGGCGCTCTGGGCGCAGGCCATCACCGCCCCCCGCACCCGCGAGTTGCTCGACCGGCCGCAGGCCAACCGCTCGGCCGCCGACGACTGGGGCAACTTTACCCTGGTGCGCAGCGGCTGGTACCGCTCGGCGATGGAGGAGCGCGACGTGGTCGTCGGCGCGGCGCACCACGCGCTCCACGAGACCGATCGGGTGCTGGCCGAGGGCGCGGCCGAGGCGCCGCTTTCGGTGGTCTACGACGTGCCGCTCGCCCCGGCTGAGGACCTGGTGCAGGGCTTTCCGGCTGACCTGCAGAAGGGCTGCCACGAGGCTCTGGAGGGCGTCTCCAACGCCGATAGCCTGACGGCGCTGGTGAAGGAAGGCGCCGCGCGCCTGCAGCCCATGGTGCGCTTCCGGCGGGCGAGCGGCGAGGAGGCCTCGGCAGGCGCGCTCTTCCACGCGCCCGCAGCCGCCGACTATGCGGCGCTCGTGGCCGACCTGCGCGAGGCGCGTGCCATCCGGGCGGCCGTCGCTGCCGCGCTCGCCGAGGAGCAGCGCGCGCGCGCAGAGCAGGGTGAGCTGGAGCGGGCGCTGCGCCGGTGCGAGCGCAACCTGCAGCGCGCGGTGAGCCTGCTCTGCCCGCGGGGCATTGATGAGCACCTGCGCGCCCTGTGGCACCCGCCGGCGCGCCGCCGCCTCACCTTCCTGCACGCGGCGGTGGCCTACCGTCGCCTGGCCGCGCACAAAGCCGAGCACGAGGTGCGCCGCGACCTGTTGCGACGCCTGCTCGAGCGGGCCGACGAGCAGATCCGCCTCGCCCAGGAGCCCTTCCACGTCATCCGGCGGGCGCTCGAGCGCCTCATCGACCGCCAGCCGCCGGCCGACGAGCGCGCCGTGCGCTTCCGCGGCCTCGACGAGCGCCTCTTCAGCCGGCAGACCGTGTTCGAGGCCCTGCTGCGCGCCGCGCGCGCCGATAACCACGAGCGCCTCTACCACGAGCTCAGGCAGACGGCGCGCGGCGTGACGCTGCACGGCCTGGCCGCCATCCTCAAGCTGGGCCCCGATGCCGACGCCCTGGCGGTGGTCAACAAGCTCGACTCTGACGGCGCCGAGATGGGCCCCTATTGGGGCGGCCAACCCCGGCCCGACGCCGAGATCGACCAGCGCATCCGCGTGCTGCCGCCGCTCGAAGCCGACCTCTACCGTGCGCTGCTGCAGGCCAAGGACGAGATCGGCTCGAGCGCCCAGTTCGTCTGCGCCGAGAGCATGGCCGGCGGCATCGGCATTGTGTGCCTGGATACGTACCTGGTCAAGCAGTGGTATGACCTGCTGCCGCCCGAGTACCAGCAGGACCTGGTGCTGACCCTGTCGAGCGGCGACGCCACTGCGCTGGCGCACGTGCCCGGCCACGCCCTCTATGTCGATGGGCTGTTCGAGGCCATGCACTACATACCCGGCGATGCGGTGCGCGAACTCCTCGGCCTGCCGCAGCCAGCTATGCCGCTCGCCGAGGCGCGCCTGGCGGCCTCGCCCCTGGAGGAGTCGTGATCCGCAAGGCAGCGCTGGCGCTGCTCGTGATGGTGGGCGCCGCTCTGGCCGCGCACTGGACCGGTCGCCTGCACCTTCTGGCCGGCGGCCTGGCCGCGCTGCTGCTCATCGCCCTCGCAGCCATCGTCAGTGTCGTGCAGCGCAGGCGCACGCCCGACGGCCTGGAAGGCGGCCTCGACGACGACACCGAGGCCCCGGCCACGAGCGCCCTGCGCGACGGCCTGGGGGGCGTGGCTCTTGGCTGCTTCGGCCTGGCCCTGGGCGCGTTGATCTACAGCTATGCGCTGCCCCCGTTCTACCCCCTGCTGGTGGGCGACTGCCCCACCATCTTGCCCCGGCTCGCCATCTATGAAGAGACCGAGTCGTGGGCGCACGCCGTCGCCCTCATCGACGGGCGCCTGGCATCGCCGCTCGACCGCAACTGCCGGGCCGAGCTCGCTGAGCGCAAGGCGCGTTACCTCATCGAGTGGAGCAAGGCGCTGCCGCGCGAGCAGGCCGAGCAGAAACTGGTGGAGGCCGAGCGCTGGGCGCACGACAACAACCTGGCGCAGTTCCGCACCATCGCCGCGCTGCTGCGCGAACAGCTCCAGCCGACCTCCGGGCCGACGCTGATCACCCCCACGCCACCCCCCTCGCCCACGCCACGCCGCTTGCCGGCTGGGGCTAGCGCCCAGGTCTCGGGCATCGACCTGGCCTACTTTCCGCCGACGGCGTTCGTCTACCTGCGGGTGGCCGACGCGGCCGGGCAGGCCATCGCCGGCCTGGCGCCGAGCGATATCCGCGTCTCCGATGACGGGCAGCCGGTGACGGGTTTCTCGCTCTCGCAGTTCAGCCAACAGCCGACGCCGCTCCACGCGGCCCTGGTCATCGACAGCTCGGGCAGCATGGGGGGCGAGCCGCTGGCCGCCGCCAAGGCCGGCGCACGCACCTTCCTGGGGCTGCTCGGCCCGCGCGACCAGGTGGAGATCATCGGCTTTAGCGACAAGGCCCAGGTGCTGCAGACCTGGACGGCCGACCGCCAGCTCAGCGGCCAGGCGCTCGATCTGCTGGCGGCCAACGGTGCCACCGCCCTCTGGGACGCCCTGTGGCTGGCCGGCGGCGACCTGGCCGGCTGCCCGGGGCGCAAGGCGGTGGTCGTGCTCAGCGACGGGGGCGACAACCGCAGCCGACACACCCAGGGCGAGGTCATCGCCCAGGCGCGACGGGCGGGCCTGAGCGTCTTTGTCATCGGCCTGCGCTCGGCCGAGTACGACGGCCCGGCGCTGCAGGCGCTGGTGCAGGCGGCCGGCGGGTGCTACAGCGAGGCCTCGGGCCCGGCCCAGCTCGAAGAGTACTACCGCCAGGTCGCCGGTGCCATCCGCAGCGAGTACCGCCTGGCGCTGACCCTGCCGCGGCAGCCCAATGGCGGCGCCCATCTGCTGCAGCTCGAAATCGGCGGCCCGCAGCCCATCGCCGTCGAGCAGCGCTACCAGGATCCACAGCCATGAGGACCAGCTTCACCGCAGAGGCGCAGAGGGCGCAGAGGAAGGCGAGGGTCTCTCGCTCCATCTCTGCGTCCTCTGCGCCTCTGCGGTGAGTTCCTTTAGGAGCAGCATGGCTGACGAACGCCCCCCGGTGCCGGCGGTGCCCTCGGTGGTGCTGGCGCTAGGGCCCTCGCTGCGCGAGCAGTTGGCCTGGCTCGAGCGCCGCTTTCGCAGTGAGGTGGGCGCGCTCTACCCGGCGAGCCTGCTGCGCTTCCGCCTCTTGGTGCGCACCGAGCAGTTCACCCTCGACGCGCTGCATGCCCTGTGTGACCCCTTGCTCGTCCACCCGCTGTGGCTGGGCCTGCAGGAACGTGGGCTGGCCCCAGGCCGCGAGCGCGGCCCGCAGCTCAACGTCTATCTCATCCTGAGCCAGGCCGAGAGGCGGGGCCTGCAACTGCTGGCGCCGTTGCATGCCAACCTGCGCCGCGTCTACGCGGGCCGCCTCGAACCTGCGCTGCGGCTCTTCTACGTCGGCGCCGACCCGCAGACGCTGGCCCTGCCCGAGGCCGCGGGACCGCTGCCCTGCTTCGTGCTCGGGCCGGTGAAGCAGCTCGGCTACGGCATCTCGGGCCGTGAGGAGCCCTTCGAGACCATCCGCCTGGCGCTCAACGCCCTGCTCGCCTCCACAGCGGCAGGCGAGGTGGCGGGCCTGCTGGCCCCCGGCGAGGCGTCCGGACCGGCCGCCTTTGCCCTCGGCGCCTCGGCCATCGCCGTGGCTCGCCCGCAGATGGAAGCGTGGCTGCGCAACACGGTGCTGGTGCGCCTGACCCACGCCTGCCTCGAGACGGCGGCGACGGCCGAGGCGCGCTTGGCAGACCGTGCTCAGGCGCGACACGAGGTGGCGGCGCTCTTTGGCCTCGAGCCGAACAAGGGCCACGACGACGAGCCCGATGCGCTGTGGGAGAAGGACCTCGGCCGGCGTCTCGTCGGGCGCTTGGTGCGCTGGGCCAACGAGGTGCTGACAGCCTGGGGCCTGGAGGTGCAGGAGACCCGCCTCGACCACTGGCGGCCGACGGCCCACAGCGCGGGCGACCTTTACCGCCACCTGCAGGCGGTCCTGACGGATGTGGGCCAGGCGCGTGAGGATGCGCAGGCGGCGCTGGCGCAGGACGTCGTGCGCCTGGCGCGGGGGCTGCGGCGCCACCTGCACGAGCGCGAGCAGGAGGTGCTCGAGCGCTGGCCGGCGCTGCTGGCACGCACGACGGCTTCCGGCGCCCGGTCTCTTGCGCGCACAGCAGCGATCGTCGGCGCGGCGCAGGCGGGCCTGAGCCGGGCGCATGACGGCCTGACGGCGCAGCGCCTGCGCCCTTGGTGGCTGCGCGGCGAGCGCGACATCGTCACTCTGGCCGGCATCCTGGCCGCCCAGATGCTGCCGGTACGCGCGGCCGGCGAGCGTGCCCGGCTCGGCTTTGTGCCCCCCTCGCTCGTGGCCCTGCGCCTGGCGCCCCTGACGCTGCTGCTGGCCGGTGCGGGGGCCGACCTGCAGCGCGGCTGGCCGGGGCCGGCCGCCGGGCTGGGCGCGGGGGTGCTCTTGACCGGCCTGACGATGGCCTTGCAGTATGCGCTTCTGCAGCGCGAGACCGGCGCCGGCATGCGCGAGCTGTGCCGCCTCTACGAAGAGGCCGTAGGCGGGCTGCTCGTGGCCGAGGCCGAAGGCGTGCTGCGCCGTTGGCAAGAGGCGGTGGCGGTGAGCGCCGGCCAGCTCGCAGCGGTGGAGAGCGAGCTCGGCGCGCTCGAAGGCGAAGCCATCCGCTCTCGCGACGAGCTGGCCCGCCTGTCGCACGGCAACACCTACCTCGAGCGCCAGCTCACTGACCCTGTGCGCTGCGCGCGCGCCGCCGATGAAGTGCCGCCGGGCACGCTGTATGGCGAGCCGCCGGATGGGGGCGGCCCGGCGCCGGCCCGCTTGCTGGCCGAGGCGCTGCAGGGCGACCTGCCCGCGCCGGCCCTTGGCGCTGCGCTCATCGAGACCGTCGGGCGCGTCGTCGCCCTGCGCAGCAGCCGCATGATCGAGACGCGCGTGGAGGAACTGCTGGTGGCCGGTGTCGACCGCCCTTTCGAGCCCGGCGAGACGATGGATGCCCTGCACCGGCGCGCCTTGCCCCTCTGGCATGGCAGCGAAGAGGCGCTGGGGCCCGAGGTGGTTCTCGTCGCGCTCAGCCGCGAGGCGACCATCGCCTTCCAGGGCTGGCTCGACGCCCACGGGCAGGGCGTGCGCCTGCTGCCGACCCTGCAGCGCGACCGCATCACCTACCTGCGTTGCCGCCGCATCCAAAGCCCGCCGCCCCCCGGCAGAGCGCATCCGGGCTTTCAGCTTCGCACCTAGCCGGAGCGGAACCTTAAGGGGGTGATTTTCGGTGGGTTGGTCGCCCCAGGGCCGCCCGCGGGCGGCCCTGGGGCGACCAACCCACCGAAAATCACCCCCCCCCGGCCGTAGGGCCGATTCGAGACGACAGGAGGGACAGATGAGCGCACGAGGACGCGTCGAGGGGCCACCGCACGCATCACCTTACGTTTTACGCATCACGCATCGCGCAACACGCCCATGTCCTGGCTTGCTTTCGTCATCCTGAGCCTGGCGCTCTATGCGCCGCCATTCGGCCTGGCGTGGCGCCTGTGGAGCTGGGCGCTGCGGCAGGTGTGGATCGTGCCGCTGGTGCGCTGGCGCTGCCCGGCGGGGTTGGCCGCCGGCTTTTGGCTCACCGCGGCCTACCTGGCCCTGGCGGCGCTGCTGCACCTGGCGCACCGCCGGCTGCCGTCGGCGTCGTGGCCGGCCCGCCTGGCCTGGCGCCTCTCGGGCGCGGGCCTGGGCGGATTGGGCGTGCTCGGCGCGCTGGCCGCGGCCGCCGTGCTGCTGCTGGCGTGGCCCATCCTGCCCCTGGCCCGGGCCGTCTTCGGCTGGGCGCTGGCCATCTCGCAGCCCACTGCAGGCCTCGCCGGCCTCTACCTGCTGGCCGAGGCGTTGCGCATGGCTGAGGACAACCTGTGGGCCGACCGTGCCTTTGCCGCCTGGCGCCGGCGTTGGCTGGCAGAGCGCGGCCTGTAGCCAAAGAATGCAGGAGGCGTATGATGAGCAGCATCGCGCCGACATATCAGATCGACCACGACATCAGCCTGGTGCGCCGGGTGATCGCACTCGGCTTTCCCTGGAAGCTGCACCACACCGTGATGCCGGGCACCCTCGGCGTCTGCTGCTTCAAGGGGCGCCTGCACGATGCCGACGGCCGGCCCAACCTGTACCCCGCCGGCACGACGATACAGTACCGGCTCTTTGCCGCGCCGCCCTGGAGCGATGCCACCCAGTACGCCATCATCGTCAGCCGTGGCGCGCAGCGGGTCAAAGTCACCCTGCGCTGCCCGCTGCCCGGCCTCGAGAACAGCCCGGCCACCGTCACCGCCATCGTGCGCTTTGAGGTCACCGACCCCATCAAGCTGATCGAGCGCACGCCGGGCTGGGAGCAGCCGGCGACGTTACAGCGCCTCAACGACCTGGTGGCGCGCGACATCTGCGATGTGATGGAGGGTGTGGTGCGGCCGCTGGCCAACTCGCTCTCGGCTCGCCCCGAGCTGCTGACCCCGTCGGGCTCCGAGCGCCTGAAGGACCTGCTTGTTGCCGGCACCAACCTGTCGGAGCGTGGCCTGAGCCTGCTCAGCGACCAGCCGCCGCTGGCCAGCCTCGAATACCCACCGGCGCTGCTCGAGGCGCTGCACGACCTGTACGCGGGCTATCTCGTCTGGCAGCGCCAGCTCGCCGGCGCCGACGAGGTACGGCGCGAGACGCTGGCCGACGAGCTCGGCATCGAGGAGGGCGACCTGCGCGCCGCACTCCTGGCCGGCACGGCGCCGCCCCTGGAGACGATCATCCGCCAGCGCCCCAGCCTGCTGGAGGGCATCGTCGCGGGCATGGGCGATGGCGCCCGCGAGCATGGCCGACTGCTGCACGACCTGCTCACCGGTCAGACGAGCGGCGACTTTTACACCGGCCTGGTGAGCGCATTGCTGCAGGACCTCAAACGCCCCCTGCCTCCCTCCAGGGCCGTGCTCGAAGCGCTGCAGCGCAGCGGCGCCGCGGGCCACCTGCGCAGCATGCTGCAGAGCCCGGCGCAGCCACTCAAGTGAGTACGGTTCACCACAAAGGCGCAAAGGATACGCAAAGGAATCGAGGCTTTGAAACACGAAGGACACGAAGAGACGCCAAAGATACGCATTTGTGTTCCAAACCCTCTGCGTCGTCTTGGCGTCTTTGCACCTTTGCGGTGAACCGTCCCCCACGCTGTAGACCTAAAAGAGGTGCACGTCGCCGGGGACGGGTGCGCCGCCGGGCTGGCAGACGAGGGTGCGCTGCACGCCCTCGATGGCGCACAGGCTGGTGGCGATCTGTGGAGTATGCTCGGGGGTGGTGAACACGTGTACGTTGGCGCCGGCGTCGAGGGTAAAGTAGACCGGCAGGCCCTCGCGCCGCCACTGCCAGACCTGGCGCATCACGGCGACTGTGGCCGGCAGCCAGTAGAGCGCAGGCGGGTCGGCGGTCATGGTGACGGCGTGCAGCAGCAGCGCCTCCTCCTCGCCCACCGTCCCCAGGGCCTCCAGGTCGCGGGTCAGCACCGCCGTGCGCACCAGGGCCAGGTGCTGGTGGGCGCGCGCCAAACGCCCCAAGAAGCAGGGGCTCGAGCGTGCCGCCGCGTGGCCGGCCAGCGACGGCGACTCTTTGGGCGCCTCGGAGACGATGACGATGATATCGCGCAGCGGCCACCAATCGGCCGGCCTGAGCGTGTAGGCGTACGAATCCTCGTGCCGCCCGCCAGCCACCCACTCGACCCAGCCGCCGCAGACCGAGCGTGCCGCCGACCCCGACCCCAGCCGGGCGATGGTCGTCACCTCGCGCTCGCTGGGCGCGAGGCCGAGGGCGGCCAGGCCGGCGACCGCCATGGCCGCAAAGAGCGAGGCCGAGGAGGCCAGGCCCGTCGCCACGGGGAAGGTGCTCTTGGAGGCCACGCGCGCATGGTCGCCGCTGCCGCCCAGGCGCCGCAGCTCATCCAAAAAGCGCACCACGCGCGCCCGCACGCGCCCCTCGGCCATCCGGCCCTCCAGCTCGACCACGTCGTGCCCGATGTGCGGCGAGAACTCGATCGTCACCAGCGTATTCGCCTGGTCGAGGGTCAGCGAGATCGAGTTGTTCAGGGGCAGATGGGCCTCCGGGTCCAGGGCGCCCCAGTACTTGACGAACGCGATGTTCGAGCCCGCCAGCGCCGTCGCCTTCATCTCTCGTGCCTCCAGAGGAGCTTGGCTGCAGTATAGGAGGGCGGGGAGTAGAGCGCAAGCCGGAACGGCGGGCGTAATGCGCAAAACGTAATACGTAATGCGTAAAGCGTAAGGCGTAATGCGTAATACGTAAGGTGCTCCACCTGTTGCGTGTTGCGCATTCCGTTTGCCTACCTACTGAAACGCAACACGCAACACGTCTTACGCATTACGTATTACGCGTTACGCATCACGCATCACGTCTCACGCCCTACAGATCAAACAGCGTATGCTTGCGCAGCTTGAGGTAGTGGTCCGACACAAAGGTGAGCGGCTTTTCGGCGAGGGTAAAGTGCTCGGCCAGGGCGGCCAAGGCCGCGCTCAAGTCCGGGTCCTGTGTGCCGCGGTGCTCGGCGGCAAGGCCGTAGAAGGTGCGCCCTTCGCGCTCATAGTCCTCGAGGCTGCGTTTGAAGTGGCTGAAGGGGTAGCGCGTCTGGGCTTCGAGGTACTCGGGGAACACACCGGCGAGGAAGAGGCAGACGTCGGCAATGCGTTTGTAGATGGCAAAGCGGCGCTCTTTGCCCACTGCATTGCCGTAGCGGATCAGGCTATCGATATCGAGGTCGCTGAAGCGCTGGCGGTGCCACACGCCCTTGCGCACCTGGGTGCGCCGCGTATAGCCCTGCACGCGGGTGAAGGAGGCGAGCATATTGGCCAGGTACGCGCGGACGGTGCGATCGGAGAGCAGCTTGGCCGCCTGCTTGGCGTCAAAGATGGCCACGTTCTGGTGCTGGCGCCGTTCGAGGGCATAGTCCTCGGCCTCCAGGTCTTTGCGCGCCTTGAGGAGGAGCGCCGCAAAGTACAGGCGCGGCGAGACGCGCACGGCGCCGGCATCGTCGCCGAGCAGACGGCGCGCCACCCGCTCGTCGCTCAGCAGTGCATCGACGAAATCGGGGTCGCTGCGGATGAGACCGACCACCCGCTCATAGTCATCGCGCCCGGGCATGGCCGTCTTGGCCAGGAAGAGCAGGTCCTTGTCGGAAAAGGGGGTGTCCATCGCATCCATGATAGTCCCACCGTTCTAGCGCCGCACCGCGGCGAACCCAGACCGTCCGGCGCCGATACCATACAACATCTCGGCGCGCAGCGCAAGAAGTAGGACTCTACCAGAGATGCGCATCACACCCCGCGGCGATGGCCGCGATGGCCTGAGCCTCGTCGACCTCGGTATCGACGCAGCCATCGCGGAGGAGGGGCACTACCACGATGGCCGGAGCGTCTGTAGTGCGTGGGGCGAGGGCCTGTACCGCCTCCACGCCTTCGGCGAGCTCCTTGTTGCAGGCTATGGCGACGATGCCGCGGGGGTTCTGCTCGACCACGAACTTGAGCGCCATCGCCCCGCCCGAGGCGATGCAGACGCCCTTGTAGCCCAGCGCCAGCGCCGCCTGCCGCAGCCGGCCCAGCACACACTCCTCCGTACAGCCCTCGGGGCAGACGAGCCCGCGCTTGGCCACCTTGCCGGGGCAGGCCTGGCTGGGGCGCAGGCAGTGCGACAACAGCAATACCCGCTCTGGCGGGCTCACTTTCGACAGCTTCTCATCGACTTGGCTCACGACCTTGCACACTCCGATCAGAATCAGCGCAACTTCTCTCCGCGGCTCGGCGCCACCTGGCCATCCGGGTGTCTGCCGGCTGATGCGCTCCGCATCCACCCGGCCCTGCCCCCCAAACCCCCCTCAAAAGGCTCCGTTCCGGGAAGGCGCGAAGCGTTGCGCCCGGATAACGCGCCTTCCCGGATGAGTATGGCTCCAACACCAGGTCGTGTCTGCAAACACGGCCTAGGCCACAGCATCCAGGTGTGCCTGATAGCGCGACAGCGCCAGCAGCGGAAAGTAGGCCGGGTAGAGGCCGTAGCGCAGGTAAAAGGCGCGCGGGAAGCCGGTGCCGGTGTAGGCCGCCTCGGGCCACGAGCCGTCGGCCGCCTGGCTGTCGAGCAGGTAGCGCACCCCCGCCTGCACCGCCGGCGTGGCGGCCTGGCCCGCGGCAATCAGCCCCATGAGCGCCCAGGCCGTCTGCGACGGGGTGCTCGGCCCGGTGCCGCGCAGCGACGGATCATCGTAGGTCTGGCAGGTCTCACCCCAGCCGCCGTCGCCGTTCTGGTGCGCGTTCAGCCAGGCAACGGCGCGGGCAATCATGCCTGGCCAGGCCCCCTCACCCCCGACCCCTCTCCCACTGCGGGGGAGAGGGGAGGTCGCCGCCAACACCAGCCCCGTGCCGTAGACATAGTTCACCCCCCAGCGGCCGTACCAGGCGCCATCGGGCTCTTGCGTCTGCGCCAGGTAGGCCAGGGCGCGGTCGCGCATCGCGCCTTGGCGCCCCAGCTCGCCGAGGAGCTCGACGACGTGCGCCGTGACGTCGGCGCAGGTGGGGTCGAGCGGCGACATGAAATCGGCAAAGGGCACGTGCTCGAGGATCGTGCGGTCGTTGTCGCGGTCGAACGCCGCCCAGCCGCCGTCGCGGCTCTGCATATCCGCCATCCAGGCCAGGCCGCGCTCGATGGCCTCGGCCCTGGCCGCCTCGCCCTCGGCCAGGCGCACCCGCTGCAGCGCGCGGCAGACGAGGGCGGTGTCGTCCATATCGGGGTAAGCGTCATTCTCGAACTCGAACGCCCAGCAGCCCGACGCGGTTGCCGGGTTCTTGACCTGCCAGTCGCCGCCGCAGCGGATCTCCTGCTCCAGCAGCCAGCCCGCCGCCCGGCGCAGCGCATCGTGGTCGTCGCCCAGCCCCGACTCGGCCAGGGCGACGACGGCCCAGGCCGTATCCCACACCGGCGAGACGGCCGGCTGCATTCGCTGCCCCGCCTCGTCCTCGACGATGAACCCCTCGATGCCCGCCAGGCCCCGCGCCATGGCCGGGTGGTCGAGCGGGTAGCCCAGCGCCTTGAGCGCCGCCAGCGAATAGATCCAGGGCAGCATGATGCCGCCCCAACTGCCGTCGGCCTCCTGGTGCGCTTCGATCCAGCGGGCCGTCGCCGCGAGCGCCCGGCGGCGCAGGGGCTTGAGGTGCAGGCGCTCGTAGCCCTTCAGCAGCCTATCGGCAACGAGAAAGAAGCTGCGCCAACTGAAGAGGCGGTCGATCGTGCCCAGCGAGTAATCGCGCTCGGCGGGCGGCTCGGCGTAGAGCTCCTCCACGCCCGCGCCGCTGGGCAGCAGGCACACCGGCTTGAGGGTCAGCACCACCATGAGCGCGACGATGGTGGCGCGCGACCAACTGGCGAACTCGTAGATATTGACATAGAACCAGTTGGGCAGCAGGATCAGCTCGGGCGGCACCGAGGGCACGCCGCGCCAATCGTACTGGCCAAAGAGCGCCAGCCAGACCTTGGTGAAGACGTTGGCCTTGCAGATGCCCCCCTTGGCCAGGATGAACTCGCGCGCCCGCTGCAGCGCCGGGTCATCGGGCGGCAGGCCCGAGAGCTTGAGCGAGAGGTAGCACTGGATGCTCGCCCCCAGGTCGCCGGCGCCGCCGTGGTAAGCGCTCCACGAGCCGTCGGGGCGCTGCTTGCCGAGCACATAGCGCACCGCGGCCTCGGCGCGACGCGGGTCCACCTGCCCCAGCATGAGGTACATCAGCGGCGTGTAGCCCGCCGCCACGCTGGCGTCGGCCTCCAGCTCGCCCACCCAGTAGCCGGCCGGGCTCTGCCGCGCCAGCAGGTAGCCCTGCGCCTTGCGGATGGCCGTGGCCAGTGCCTGTTGCTCGATGACGCTTGTTGTGGACATAGCCCCCCCTCCTCATCCCCGGGCCCCCGAACGAGTTCGGGCCTGACCCGGACTCCCGAACTTGTTCGGGCCGTCCCCCGCCCCAACAAGCTGGGGACTCCGGGCGCCCTTCCCGGACTCCCGAACTTGTTCGGGCCGTCCCCCGCCCCAACAAGCTGGGGACTCC
>ERZ795049.292-NODE-292-length-77495-cov-26.078151_pt1 | contig 77495 bp, 75 predicted proteins | sample MGYA00375133_ERZ795049 | MGnify/ENA primary metagenome ERZ795049 (study PRJEB30178, sample SAMN05720147) | activated sludge metagenome | isolation source: anaerobic digester from wastewater treatment plant | place: Japan | collected 2015-04-20 ...
AGCTTGAGCCAGCATCAGTGCTCCTGGAGAGAATAAAAGCAGAAAGAAAGAAACAGCTTGGAAACAAATACAAAGAACCAGACCCTGTTGATACCTCAGATTTGCCAGAATTGCCAGATGGGTGGGCATGGGTAAGATTGGTTGAAGTTTCTGAATTGAAGAACGGTATAAATTTCACAAGTAATCAAAAGGGCGAAAAAGGAATACCAACAATCGATGTCCTCAATATGTATTCGAAAGGAATTAACGTTGATACTACAGATTTATACAAAGTCAACATAGACTTGGCTGAAGATTACCTTTTGCGGTACGGGGATATTTTATTTGTGCGTTCCTCAGTAAAGCGAGAGGGCGTTGGCTGGGCGAGTATGTTTAACCCGACAAGTGAATCGGTCACTTTTTGCGGATTTATTATAAGGGCAAGATTGAATAGCCAAACAATTTTGCCCGAATTTTTGACATATTTCATGAGAACTAATACAACAAGAGAAAAAATCATCGGCAGTAGTTCTCAAGTGACTATTACCAACATAAATCAAACTTCTTTGGGAAATATTGCTTTTCCCCTAACCTCGATTGCTGAGCAACAACGTATCGTTAATGAACTTGAACATTATTTCTCTGTTGCCGATGAAGTCGAGCAAATCGTTGACCAGAGCCTCAAGCGGGCACAGAGGCTTCGCCAAAGCATCCTGAAACAAGCTTTTGAGGGGAAGCTTGTTCCTCAAGACCCGAATGATGAACCCGCTGAAAAACTCCTGGAGAGGATAAAGACAGAAAAGGCACGACTTGAAGAGGAAAAGAAGGCAAAGAAGGTTACTTCACGGAAAGGCAAGAAAAAGGGGGCTAAGTAGGAATGGCAAATGAATCAACCTCAATAGTGCAAAGGCTCTGGGGCTACTGCAACGTGCTGCGTGATGATGGGGTAAGCTACGGTGACTATGTGGAGCAGCTCACCTATCTGCTTTTCCTCAAGATGGCTGATGAGCAGACAAAGCCCCCCTTCAACAGACCATCAAACATCCCAGTGGGGCTCGATTGGCAGAGCCTGCTTCCCAAAGATGGCGATGAGCTTGAAGTCCACTACCGCCACATCCTGGAAACCCTCGGCAAGAGCAAAGGGATGCTGGGTATTATCTTCAGGAAATCCCAGAACAAGATTCAAGACCCTGCAAAACTAAGAAGGCTTGTTGAACTCATCAATGATGAAACGTGGGTGGGCATGGATATCGATGTGAAGGGCGAGATTTATGAAGGACTCCTTGAAAAAAACGCCCAGGACACAAAAAGCGGAGCGGGGCAATACTTTACCCCTCGTGCACTCATAAAAGCGATTGTGGAGGCAGTTAAGCCCCAACCCATGTCAAGTATCTGCGACCCTGCCTGTGGTACAGGAGGTTTCTTGCTTGCAGCACATGACTTCATTTCCAAGAACTATTCCCTCGACAAAGACCAGAAGCAGTTCCTCAAGTTCAACACCTTCAAAGGCTGGGATATTGTAGACAACGTGGCGAGGCTCTGTGTCATGAACCTCTACCTTCACGGCATAGGAGGAGAAGAGAGCCCCATCGTTCCAGGTGATGCCCTCGCCTCTGACCCTGGTGACCGTTTTGACATGGTTCTTACCAATCCTCCCTTTGGCAAGAAGAGCAGCATCACCATCGTGAATGGCGAGGGAAAGGCTGACAAGGAATCCCTCATCTACGAAAGGCCCGATTTCTGGGCAACCACCTCAAACAAGCAGCTCAATTTCGTGCAGCACGTGAAAACACTCCTGAAGATGAACGGCAAGGCAGCGGTTGTTGTGCCTGACAACGTGCTCTTTGAGGGAGGTGCGGGAGAAACTGTTAGAAAGAAGCTCCTCCATGAGTGTGACGTCCACACCCTCCTGAGATTACCCACAGGCATATTCTATGCCCAGGGCGTGAAGGCAAACGTGCTCTTCTTCGACAGAAAGCCTGCAAGCGAGCGACCATGGACTGAGGCAGTCTGGATATATGATTTGCGAACCAATATGCACTTCACCCTGAAAACGAACACCCTGAAGTATGAGGACTTGAAGGATTTCATTGCCTGCTACAACCCTGAGAACAGGCATGAGAGGAGGGAAAGCGAGCGGTTCAAGAGATTTTCCTTTGATGAACTGATGCAGCGTGACAAGGTGAGCCTTGATATATTCTGGCTCAAGGATGAGAGCCTTGAGGACTCAGAGAACTTACCCGCACCTGAGGTGCTTGGAAGGGATATTGTGGAGAACCTCGAAGTTGCGTTGGAGCAGTTCACCAGCATTACTGAGGAACTCGAAAACCGATAATGGATAAAATTTACGAGCCCGAATCAATCGAAGATTTAATAAACACCTATAAAAACCCGCAATAAAGAAAGCACGCCATGGAATTACTGAAATGAGTGTTTGAACTGCATGAAGGAAAAAAGATACACTCAGGGCAGAAATAGCTGATGAATTGGAGAGGAATATTGAAAGGCCCAAAGATTAGAAAGGGAAGATGGAAGAAGCTGATAACAACTGAGCCATGGATGAACTGTTTACTTAATAGGCGTAAACACCTTGCCTATACATCAATATCTTAATCGTTTTTAACAGATTGCCGAAAAAAAGGCATATAGCCAAAAAATTATTCTCTCAGTTCAAGGGAGGAAACCATGAAAAAAGTTTTTCCTTTGTTATTTCTCATAATCCTATGTTGCCTTAGATTAAACCGGCATGTCCTTCAGACTAACTCGTGTTTTGTATGAGCAGACATGCCGGTTACTGTGCAGGGACCTTTTGCTTTATTTAAAATGCCATTTCTGGCTTCCACACCTTCCATACAGTTCCGACAAGGTCAGGACCTGGAGTAAGAGTTGGTTTACCTGGCTGCCATCCGGAAGGTGTTGCCTCGCCTGTAGCTCTGACGTGCTGGAATGCCTTCACCTGCCTGATAAATTCGGCAATATTTCTGCCTACAGGGGGCGTCAAGACCTCCATTGCCTGAATTATACCGTCTGGATCGATGATAAAACGACCACGGATATCCACTCCTGCTTCATCGTCATATATACCGTAGACTTTGCCTATCAGTCCTCCCGCATCGGATAGTATAGGGAAGGGCACTCCTCCGGGGACCATCTTTGAAAGTTCGTTTTCCTGCCATATCTTATGCACGAATCTGCTGTCCGTGCTCATTGCGAGAACCTGGACCCCCAAAGCCTTAATTTCGTCGTATTTGTAGGCGACCGCCGACAATTCGGTAGGTCAGACAAATGTAAAATCACCGGGGTAAAAGCATAGAACAACCCATTGTCCCTTGAATTCAGAAAGGGTAATATTTTTGAAACCTCCGTCAATGTATGCGTTTGCTTCAAAATCCGGAGCTGGTTTCCCGACTTTTGCAGTCATAAAATCCTCCTTTTTTATTGTCTGAGACGATTCACCTGATTCTTCCTTCGGGATACCTATGGGGCCCCGTGAAGGTTTTACACATGACTCCTTTTGATCAACCATTTGTACCTCCTTTCCTTAAAAAGTAGTTACTACATAGCCATTGACAATACGCTTATAAATGATTTTCTTTCATATTCACCCCATTTAGAAGCATACATACAAAGGACATTGCTTCGCCGTTAAAAGCAAAAAGTGCAATTCATTCAAGATATTGCCTTCTATCCGAATAATATTTCGTCTCCGTTTCCGAGATAAAGATTACTTGCCGATCCGTAACGGGCTGTCCCTTTTACGACTGGATACCCAAGTTCTATCATCTTTTGAACAGCACTTACACCTGTGCAGTGATTGCAGGCGAGCTTCTTGAAGTTATATTTTCCCATACCTTTTACTATCTGTTCTCCTTCGGGGTTGAGTGGACCGATTGGGGCTATATGGAGTCCTCCATATAGGGCATAAAGATTATCACCGCCTGCAAGCTTTTTTTGTGCGAAATCCACGTAGGTAAGGACATTCTGATGGCAGCATCCTGTGACGCATACAAGCCCTTTATCCTTTACATTGAAATATAGTGACTGTTCTCCTCTAACGCGGACAACGATTGGTAAATCAAATGTTACCGAAGCGCACCCTGGGTAAAGCTTATAAACTTTTCCGGGTTCGTGTTTTACCAACTCCCCTTTGTGTGGAATCCTGTTTTTAGCCTTTGCTTTCATAAATTCAGCGCCTTCAAGAAAGTGGTAGCCTTCGTCATAAAATGTGCTTGGAATTATGATTTTAATATTCGGGTTGTATTTAAGGGTTGTTTCGAGACCGAAGAAATGATCAAAATGCTCATGGCTTACATATAGAAATTCAATCTCTTTGTTGGCAAGCATTTTATCAATGCCTTCTCTTTTGTAAACAGTTTCCATATAATCGTTATTCCAGCCGGTATCGAGCAGGAATTTGTGTTTTTTCCCATCAAGGGTTTCTATTTCTATTAGATTGCAGCAACCACCGCTGTTTTTCGGATCCCAGTTTACCCGCCATTGGTTTGCCTTTGGGCCTCCCGAGGCACCCATGTCCTTCAGGAGTTTTTGCCCGTCAATCCATCCAACCTCTGATACGCATTTGATTTTTACACTTTTACATTGTCCGAAGTCTTCTCTGCCCGGTGTTTCAGCAAATGACATGGTTTTTGATAAATGAGAACCTGTGGCAAGTGCAACGCCTCCTACCCCAGCCATTTTCAAAAATTCTCTCCTGTTTAACCCTTCTTTTTTCATGTTCATTTACCTCCCCCTTTAATGTAGATTGTTTGGTAAACTTTGTTCTTTCATTTTCCTGTTTCATCGACGAGGGGTGCGTTTTTGTCTCCACACCATTCCTCCATTGAGCCATCATATATTTTGGCGTTTTTATAGCCGAGGACTTCGCTGAGCACGAACCACCAGGAAGACGCAAATTGTCCTGTGCAGCACAATGCCACTATTTCTCTATCCTTTGAGTTACCAAGTGCCTTTGTTGCTATGGATTCGAGTTTTTCTCTGTCCTCGAAGGTACCATCCTGTTTAAATACGAGCGTATATGGGAGATTTATTGCACCGGGAATATGTCCTTTTCGCTTTAACATTGGATCCTCAATCAATCCCTTGTATAGGCGTTCAGGTCTTACGTCTATGATTGCAACATCCTTCAGGTGAGATTCAAGAACACGCTTTGATGTAACAACATTTTCATTAAATTGGCATCTATATTTGCTTCTTTGCCTTTTTACCCACTCTGTGGATATTGGGTAGTTATATCTTGCCCATTTTTTGAAGCCACCATCAAGAATTGATGGACGTTTAATCCCTGCATATTTTAGGGTCCAGGCAACCCTGGTGGCGTTTATCCGTTGTTGATAAGTGTCTGTGTTGCCCACTATAATAACATGGGTATCTGCATGCATACCTGAATAACAGACTGTATCGGTAAGTTCATCTTTATGGGGGAGTTGACAGCTCAAATTGTTATCAGTTGTCCGCCATGCTGCATAAGTAAGGCTCAGGGCACCAGGGATGTGTCCTTCTTTGTAATCTTCAACCTTTCTGATGTCAAGAACGAAGACCGACTCATTTTGCAGGTTTTTATACAGCCATTCTGCAGATACAATGGATAAGTTGGTGTTTTCAGATAGGACAATTTCTGAAGATATCAAAATCATTGAAAACACAAAAAAGCAAAAAAACATTTTTTTCATAATAGCCTCCATTGTTTCTTAAAGGTCCCCTGAAACTATGTCTGTTATATCCTTTTCTCTTAAAATGTTTCTTTTCCATGTCTTGTAAAGGGGCATAACATAGGGAAGCAGTTTCATGGAATAATATGTGGGGAATATCGGTAAACCAACAAAATCTCCAAAAACAATAAGCATAAGCAGGTTATTTAAATTGCCTTTTTCTTTTTTAAACTCACGCTCAAGTTCGTATACAGTCATTCCATAAAAAAAATCATTTAATGTATTTTTGGTGTCTCTAAGCCAGATGGAAATGTCTGAGAATTTATGACTCATTTTTACACTTTTTTTGTTCGGCTCACATATTTTTCGAAATAATCCATGATAGCCTTTTGTAGGCCTGTTGCGCCAAGTGCGGAGCAGTGAATCTTGAATTCAGGGAGGCCGTCAAGTGCGTTGACAATATCTTCATCGGTTATCATCATCACATCATCAAGGTTTTTCCCCTTAGCAAGCTCTGTCATGGCACTTGCACATGCAATGGATGCAGGGCAGCCTCTAATCTGGTACTTAACATCGGCAATTATATCTCCCTCAACCTTGATATAAACCCTCATGAAATCCCCACATTCAGGATCCCCTATCTCTCCGACACCGTTTGCATCATCAATGACGCCTGCGTTTCTTGGATTATTAAAGTGCTCAAGAACCTTTTTGCTGTACATAGCCATGACAATATTTTTATCTCCTTTGCCTATGAAATATTAATACTCAGTTGAATATTCAGCGCCATAACCCTTCTTATTTTCTGCCATAGGGGCATATTCTTTTTAGACCTGTCAGTTCACAGATGCCTGATGAAGTTACACCGTAAATAAGATAGTTTTTCTTGTATTGCTGGATTGCCCTCCATATTCCATCAAAGGTGCCATTAACAAATGTGGTTCCAGTTAAAAGAGCAATATCAGATTCCTGAATGAGTTTTTCTGTCATCGTATTTCCGTCCCAGACGATCACACCATACTTGACCGTACCTATATTCTGTTTGTTCAGATCTGTTATTCTTATGTTCTTTGGCCCAAAAAATGAACTCAATGCGTCTAATATCGCTGGATTCAGGCCGATAAGGCCGACAACCAACTCTTGACTAATATTGTTTTTTATATATGAGGCGATTTCCTGGGCGCATTTTTCAGGTTCTTCGTCTTTGCAGTGGAGTGTGTCCTCAATGATATTGAGGTGCTTTAAAACTGCATTCATAGTTGCTATAAAGATTGCCCTGTCTCCGTTGGTGACAAGAGGCATGTCGATAACCTCCCCAAGGTTTCCTACGAATTCCTTCGGTGAATCGGTAAAGGCGTGTGCCTTTGAGCCCAGAAACTCTGCCTCAACAACCCTTTCTTTACCAATAACAATAGGGAAATCTCTTCTTCCCGGTGTTCCTATTGCTTCTTCGGGGGATAAAGTTTTTACAAAAACAGCAACAGGTGAACCGGGAAGATCGTGTTTATCGACTACCTTTTTGAATTTAATCCTTACCTCGTCTAAGATGGCGATGTCATTGTGTCGAGACAAATTACCTCCTGTAAAAGACATATTTCGTAAAGTTTATCTTCTCATAAGACATTCTATCTTTGAATATACAAAAAATTCAATCTATTTGAAAAAAATTTACCACTAATATCTTTATCAGTGATCGCATGTATTTGCGCCAGTTTCAAGTGTTCCTTTCAGGTATTGTATTACAGCCTCCCTTGGGTCTTCGTTCTGTGCACCTGTAATTACCTTGATACCCTGCTGCGCGAACAATTGCTGGGCACGACTGCCCATACCGCCTGCAATTACGCAGTCAACGCCCTGTTGTGCAAGCCATGGAGGTAAAAGCCCTGGTTCGTGCGGGGGAGGTGTTACATATGTCTCATTTGTAATTGTGCCTTCTTTATTGGCGTCAATGAGCGCGAATGCCTCACAATGGCCAAAATGGGCGCAAAGCTTTCCCTGATATGTTGGTACGGCAAATTTCATGATGTCCTCCTTTTTTGATGCCTTGTCTGGTAGAGAAATATCTTCCCCGTTCTTTTTATCCTTTGAAGAAGGTACCACATGTATTTCATTTTCAACGTCGGTTTTATGTGGGGTCTGTTCATTTTTCTTGAAATGTACAATATGTTCGACTATCTCATCGAATTTTTGAGCGGTCTTCGTCTTTGAATAAAAATACATGTAAGGCCGTTCTTCGTCACCGCTTTTAACGATGTCAGGGTCAATCGGGATACGGCCAAGAAATGGGACATTGTAGTCCTTTGCCAGTTTTTCTCCGCCACCGGTAGAGAATATATCTACTTCCTTACCACATTCTGGACATACAAAACCACTCATGTTTTCAATAATCCCTGCGATAGGGAGTTTAAGCTGTTGGCAGAATGTAATACATTTTTCAACATCGATCGTCGCCATCTGCTGTGGGGTTGTAACAATGATTGCACTGCCCTTTTCGCCCAAAAGTTGTGCAATGGAGAGCGATTCGTCACCTGTTCCAGGAGGGCAGTCGACTACAAGTGCATCCAAATCTCCCCAGGCAACGTTTTGCAGAAATTGACGAATCACGTTCGCCTTCATCGGTCCTCTCCAGATAACAGCCTGTTCATTACCGCTGAGAAGTAACCCCATTGAGACGACTTTAATCTGACCGTGGAGTTCAATAGGTATGATTTCCTCACCCGATACACCTACTCGCATTCCTGATAGCCCAAGCAATTTAGGTATGCTTGGTCCGTGGATATCAACATCGAGAATGCCAACCCTTAATCCACGGAAAAAAAGACTCAATGCAAGATTAGCCGCAACAGTACTTTTGCCTACTCCGCCTTTTCCGGAAAGGACGATAAATGCAGTACCGATCTTTTCAAGTCTCTTTTTTAGGGTTAATTCATCAATTGGTTCTTCACAACTCATACTTCCTCCAAAATGTTTAGTATTTTTTTATAGATTGACTTTATTGCCAAACTTGCTTTGCAGTCAGGGGCAAAATCGAGGATTGTCATTCCTTCTTTCTGCGCCTTAGTAAAGGATGTTTCGTATGGTATCTCCCCAATAAAGGCGAGATCGTTTTCATTACAATATTGTTTAATTTCCTCTGTGTACAACGGATTGATATCACTTTTATTTAAAACAACTGCGGTTTTAATCTGAAAATGCCGTGCAAGTTCAACGATGCGCTTTAGATCATGGATGCCTGATGGGGTTGGTTCTGTTACAACTATAGCAAGGTGGGTGCCTGTAATAGACGAAATAACCGGACAGCCGATACCAGGAGGACCATCAATGAGAATAAAACCTGCGCCGACTTTCATAGCTTCTTCGCGTGCTTCGTTTCTAACTGCTGCAACAAGTTTTCCAGAGTTATCTTCACCAGGAAGCAATTCTGCATAGACAAAACGTCCATTTTTGGATGTGTTACAGATAAAATAATGTCCTGCGAGTTGAGTAGGAAAGTCTATTGCCGTTGATGGACACAAAAAATAACAGGCTCCGCACCCTTCACAGGAAAAAGAATCGATTACAAAATCTTCGGATATTGCATCGAAACGACATACATCTCTGCAAACACCGCACTTTGTGCAACGATTCGGGTCAATATTTGCCTTCTTGCCCCCTGTAAATTCTTTTGTCTCAAGTATTTGTTCTGGTTTAAGGATTAAATGGAGGTTGGCGGCATCTACATCACAATCTGCGATTATCTTATCCTTGAATAGAGTGGAAAGCGCACCCGCTAAAGATGTTTTTCCTGTGCCGCCCTTGCCGCTTATAATTACCATTTCTTTTATGTGTGCCATCTTACCACCTGCCTTTTGATGTATCAAGCAATTTTTCAATATTGACAGCAAGTTCTTTAAACTTTTCTGTATAGCTTGGAATGGTTTTCAAGATGATATTTCCTGTAGAATAATGTTTTGCGATCTCCAAATCTTCCGGCAGCACCATAAGTACAGGCAGCTTGTTTTCGAAAAGATATGTTTCAAGAAGTGGAAATTTACCGTTATCTCTGTTGATAACAATGCCGATAGGTTTTTTCAAATTTTTGGCTACTGAGACAGCTATTTGAAGGTCGTGTAGCCCGAAAGGGGTTGGCTCTGTCACTATGACAACAACATCCGCATCTGAAATCGTTTTAACTACAGGACATGAGGTGCCTGGAGGCGCATCGATTATGCGTATATAATCTCTTTTATACTGGTGTTTCACCTCCTGTATAAGAGGTACTGCCATCGGTTCTCCGACATTCAGAATTCCGTGAACAAAATCAATGTCCTGAATTGCAATGCCTTTTTCAATCCGACCAATCTCTCGTTTTCCTTCGCTTATTGCCTTTTCCGGACAAATGTGGACACATAATCCACAGCCGTGGCATAATTCAGGAAAAACAAGTACATCCGACGGCAGCGTAGCAAGTGCATTAAACTGACATTTATCGCTACACATGCCGCATCGGGTGCACTTAACGTTGTCAATTAAAGGAACCATTATCTCTGAAGTGGTTTTGTCAAGAATATCGGGCTTTAAGAATATATGTCCATTAGGCTCTTCCACATCACAATCCAGATACTGTATCTTTTGTTTTGAAAGTGCGAGAAGATAAGCCAAGTTTACCGATATCGTGGTCTTGCCTGTACCACCCTTACCGCTTGCAAAGGCTATGTTCATATCTGTCATATCCTTTATAACCTCGTCATGGGTGTATTGCATTTTGGGCATTTTTGTTCGTAGCAAGGTATCCCGCGTTGATGAGGTGTCTTTTCTCCGCACTGAGGACATACGCACTCACCTGCTGGCCCAAGTCCTTTTCCTCCCATCCTGCCCCTTCCAGATTTACCGTCTGCGCCACGACCCATTCCCTTGTTGCCTGTCATTGGTCCATTCCCTGTTGGTCCTGTTCCATCTCTTCTTGGCATAATTATTACCTCCTTAATTAACTCAATCGATAAATAGAGCTATTTTTACCAGTGACCGCTGACATCAGGGCCTGTAATTTTTACAAGTTTTCCTTGTTCATATGCTTGTATTGCCTGTTTTACAGCCATATTGGATGCGGTATACACATCGATACCAGCCGCCTGAAGCACGCGAAAGGCATTAGGTCCGAGATGCCCACTAATTACAGCGCCTACGCCAGCTTTAACTACATTCTGTGCACTTTGTATGCCTGCCCCTTCCGGAGAACTCATGTTTTTTTCATTGTCAATGACTTCATGACTTTTTGTGTCTATGTCATAGATAATGAGATTTCTACTTCTCCCGAAGCGTTCATCCACTGCCCCTTCGAGCGTTCCTTCAACACTTGTTATAGCGATTTTCATTGTGCCTCCTTGTTCTTTTGAACGTATATTTTCTTTATCAAAAACAGTTTTTTCTTTCCATCCATGCTTGCATATGTGACGCCAACCGCACGGTGGTATAAAGGTTTCATTAATATTAACGTTTCCACCTTCTATCCTGAGTGCCTTGCCGTTTATAATTGCATGAGCTATCTTTTCATGCGCAGACAAAAGGAGACGGTGAAAGGTCGGCTGGGATACATTCATCTGTTTTGCTGCTTCTTCCTGGGATGTGCCGAGCAAATCTTTAAGTCTTATTGCCTCAAGTTCATCGTGTTGAAGTATAACTTCCTCTATCTCTGTCATCCTCATGCCTGCTGGCTTAAAATATGTTACATGAGGAAGAAATCCTATGTTACTTTTGCATCTCTTTCTTGGCATTCAAAAATCCTTTATTGAATAATAACAATTTGTTGTACACATGATAATGAATATATATTCATAATAAAGATTTGTCAAGGTGAAGTTATTAAAAAAAGATTTGTCTCAAAACCATATTAAATGGTTATGGCATCTAAAAGAGTTTTGAAGGATTATGTCTGATTTTTTTATTGGATAGATAGAGATACAGTATCCTATGCGTGTTTGAATAAGTTGATTGACAAGGCAATATCTCTTGATTACAATGATCTTTTAGAAAATTAAGGAGTTGAGCAAATGAAGGTGGTCTATAAGATATGGTTTGAAAATGAGGGAAAGGCGTTTGGTGATGGCCCGTATCTTCTACTAAAAGGTATAGAAAAGACTGGTTCATTGCATCAGGCGGCTTTGGGAATGGAGATGTCCTATCAGAAGGCATGGAATATAATTAATGCGTGCGAAAAGAGGCTCGGGTTCAATATAATAGAAAGAAGGGTAGGGGGCGCATCTGGTGGTGGCTCGAATCTTACAGATTCAGGAAAGGTATTTATGAATAAATACGAACAGTTTAAAGAAGATGTTCACATTGCAGTTGAAGAGATATATCGTAAACACTTCGGATAAATAATATTTTATTGCTATCGTTGTGGGTTGTATAAATTAAATGAGAAAAAAACAGTTTACATACGTTATATAACATGTTACACAACGAAAAACTTTAACAACGCAAAAAGGACTTTATTTTGTTTAAAAGTATGTTAATATTTTTATGCTGTTTTTCGCTTTGTTTAATATGGTTAGTCGATAAATCCAATGCTGAGGAACTTCTTGTGTTTGCCGGTGCTGCAAGCAAACCAGCGACGGAATATGCTTACAGAACTTCAAAAAGGCACATTTGATGAGATGAACCTCGGTGTAGGAAAAGAGGTTTATGTCATTGTCAAGCTACGCAGACTCAGGTATGTGGAGCCTTAGTGTAAATCTTTTCAGTAATTCTTGACAGATCGATACCGATATATAGAAACCCTGAACCTGACTTGATTTATTATGAGTATATGTTTATAATGTAACATGTCTCGACCAAAAAAGTGCAGGTGTATTAGTTGTAAACCCAATGCTTTGTCTTTTAAGCCACAAGGCATACCAATCGCTCAGCTTGAGAATGTTTTGTTGAATCTTGATGAATTAGAGACGATCCGTCTTGCAGATTTTGAGGGGCTATACCATGAGCAGGCAGCGGGACAGATGAACATATCGAGGGCGACTTTTGGGCGGATTCTTGAAAGCGCACGGAGAAAGATTGCGGATGCCATTCTTAATGGTAAGGCAATCAAGATTGAGCTTGTTGGTAGAGTTGTTTTAGATAAAATACAAACAATATCGGAGGATTTTAATGAAGGTATGCTTTGCAGTTAAGGAGGATAAGGGGGTAGAGAGCAACATCTATGGGCATTTTGGCTCTGCCCCGACATTTGTAGTTTTTGATACGGAACTCCAGACAGCCGTTGCTGTCAACAACAGGGATTTAAATCATGCCCACGATGCATGCAACCCCATAGCGGCTATTGGTGGACGGAATGTTGACGCTGTGGTTGTAGGCGGCATAGGTGCTGGTGCAATAAGAGGATTGAATGCTGCAGGGATAAAGGTTTACGGGGCTGTCGGTGGCACAATTAAAGAAAACCTTTTGCTTTTCAAAGAAAACAAACTTCCCGAATTATCGATTTTCAACGCTTGCAGCGGTCACCAGGGCGGTTGTGGTCATTAAAATGCAATGTAAAGAAAAAACTAAAAGGCATTGGGTAGTGCGAAATATGAAAGCCAGAATATGGATGTTATTAAAAGATATAACTGATAAAGCATTATTATAAACAGGAGGTTGGTATGCCTATATTTGAATATAAATGTAAGGATTGCGGCAATATAAGCGAATTTATCGTATTCGGTAAAGATGACGACCTGCACTGTAAATCATGCAACGGTCAAAAACTCGAGAAATTGCTTTCAGCACACAACACGACAGGTTCAGCGCGCAGTGTTGGATCGAGCGTACCGGCTGGCTGTTGCGGGACGCCCAATTCGTGCGGTAGTCCAGGCAGTTGCTGCGGCATGTAAACAACCGCTACTTTTATCATTTCTTTTTATAAAGTGGTGACATACTCCTGAGGAATGCAATACTCTTTTGAAGCGATGTAAATGCCTTGTCGATGTCCTCGAGGGTGTTTCCTATACCAAAAGAGAATATAATCGTTCCTTGTGCCGTGACATAATCGCAGCCGGTAGCTGTTAGTACGTGTGATGCCCTCAAAGAACCTGATGCACATGCGGAGCGGGTGGATACACAGACACCGTCACCTTCGAGCATTATCATTATTGATTCTCCCTCCACGTATTCAACTGAAACGGACACAAGCCCAGGCAATGTAAGTACGGGATGTCCGTTAATGTGGATATCTTCAAGGGTGTTCAATCTTTCGATAAATGCCTTTCTCAGTTTCGATAGATGCTCTATGCGCTGGGGCATCTCGATTCGGGCAAGCTCAGCGGCTTTTCCCATACCTGCAATGCCGATTATGTTTTGCGTACCGGCACGCCTGTTACCCTCCTGTGTTCCGCCGTCAATAAGCGGAAATATTTCTGTTTTTTGTCTTATATATAGTGCACCTGCGCCTGATGGTCCATAGAACTGGTTAGCTGCAATACTCAACAGGTCAACACCAAGTTCGTCAACGTCTATAGAAATATTTCCTCCTGATGCAACAGCATCTGTATGAAATAATACGTTCTTTGCCTTTGTAATCTTACCTATTTCAGCAATCGGTTCTATTGTCCCTATTTCATTATTTGCGTGCATGATGGACACAAGTATAGTATTTTCCGTAATTGCCTTTTCAACATCATTTGGGTTGACAAGTCCATGTCTGTCGACAGGAACGGTAGTGACCTGATAACCAAAACGCATCAGTACCCTTAGGGTTCTTGCTACTGATTGGTGTTCTATGTTCGTGGTGATTATGTGCTTTCCCTTTTTGAACTTTGCGAATGCAACACCTTTGATTGCATGGTTTATCGATTCTGTGCCGTTTGATGTAAATACGATCTCATCGGGTTTGGCATTGATTAACTGTGCTACCTGGCGGCGAGCAGTCTCTAATGCCTCGACAGCGGCATCGCCTATATGATGCTGGCTTAGCGGGTTTCCAAAGTTGTTGTTCTGTATGAAATTGATCATCGTTTCCTTTACTAAAGGATGGAGTGGTGTTGCAGATATATGGTCAAAATAGATCGTGTTCATTGATTTTACCCCTTGTCTGGAAATTTAATAAAAGCATAATAATAGGTTATTTGTTCTGGCCAGTAATGGATTTACCGCACTTTGAACAAAAAAGTGTTTCGCTAAGCAACACTGAATCACAATATGGGCAATAACATTTACCCTTTCTTTTGCCAATATAATCGACCTTTTCTTTGGACGCATCCTTTTGTTTTCCTGCTAATCTGTTGTAGTAATCTATTATAGCCATATGAAGGGCGTCTGCACCGAGGTTTGCACAATGCAGTTCATTTTTCGGTAACTCACCGAGTGTTTCCGCAACCTTTTGGTTTGTGATTTTCATTGCTTCCTCAAGTGTTTTCCCTTTTGCCATGTCTGTTACTATGCTTGAAACTGCAATTGCTGCCCCACATCCAAAAGTTTTAAATTTTATATCAGAAATCTTTTCGTCTTTGACCTTTATCATGATTTTCATTACATCGCCACAGATCGGGTTACCTACCTCGCCAACACCATCAGGATTTTTTATTACACCCTTATTGCGAGGATTTCTGAAATGGTCCATTACAAATTCGGAATACTCCATATAAGCCTCCTCTGGCATACATAAATTAAAGAATAACCTTGTTATCTAATATAACGTATTAATATGATTTTGCAAGTAATTAAGTCAAAGTGAAATACTTGTAGGATATCTGAATAGAACTGTAATAATCAACAGTCCTGTTTCATATTTATCTATGTTCCATCTCTTAAATTTTGAAAAGATGATGTCTTTAGCTTTTGCTTGACTTTTTGAGAAAAAAAGGTTTTAAAAGAATAATTTTAAAGATGAGGAGATCACCATGAAAAGTTTACTTGAAGGTAAGAGTATTTTGGCAGTGGATGATGAACCCGATATCCTTGGCGTTTTAGAGGAAGAGATTAAGGATGCGTGTCAGAGTTGTAGTTTTGATAAGGCTGTAACCTACGAACAAGCCATGGAGAAGTTGAAAAACAATACTTATGATATTGTAATACTCGATATTATGGGCGTGAGGGGTTTTGATCTTCTGGAGTTTGGTGTTAAAAAAGGGTTGAAAGTAGTGATGCTGACTGCCCAGGCACTAAATGCCGATGCATTGCAAAAATCATATCAGATGAAGGCGCATGGATATCTCCCAAAGGACAAACTTGGAGAGATAGTACCCTTTCTTGAGGATGTACTGCAATACGATTTTTCATCGGGTTGGAGAAGGCTTCTTTCAAAGCTTGAGAATTTCTTCGACAAAAATATTGAAGCGGATTGGCGAAACAAAATAGGTTATTTTTGAGACTGAAAGGGCATATCTGTGTTGTTTTTTCACCTTGAAATTCAAACCTAAGACAAAATGTTTTGGCTTAACATCCCAAGAGTTTTGGGATTATGTTTATTCACATTTGCAGGGTACGAGATTGGCCTTAAAGGCTCTGAAAAAGTGTCTGCGGCGATTTAATACCTTGCGTTTCCTGGGCTTACGCTTTTTCTTCCGAAAACGTTTAATATAGGCAGTTAATTATAATAGAATTGCCTGTCTTGGAATGGCTTCCAGATAAAACTGGAAGCCATTTTTTTTGATAACGCATAATAAAACCTGGTTGACAAGTATGTATATGTGAGCTAATAAAATGAAACAGATGTTATTTTAGTTTTGCAAAAGAAAAAATACACGCAAAAGGGGGTTAAAATGGGTGAAAGGCAGGCTATTGATTGGACAACTCTATGGAAAAAGGATGACTGGATGTCTGTCTGGATAGGTTTTCTTATTCTCATTGTATTTATGGCAGGCGTTACCTTTAAGCTTCCTTCATGGAGATGGATGACGGACGGAGCCTTCGGAGAAAAGATCGCTGGGTTTAACAAAAAGGTGGAATCACTGGGAAAGGATGCGGAGGCGAAGGACGAGAAGGGCATACAGGCTCAGGCTGTTGCCTTGAAGACAGCGCTTGAGTCTAAGGACAGAAAGGCAATAGGTGATGCTGCCGGCAAACTTGAGAAATCAGCCAAGGATGCAAAAAATAAAGACATTGGAAAAAAGGCGGATAAGCTTGGAAAAGATATAAAAAGAGACGCAGGTTCGACTATTGAAAAGGTTATGTCAGGTGCCAATCTTCTAAATGCACTTTATCTGCTGATAGGGCTATGGATACTCGGTTTGATCGGTATGGCTTTTATGGGTATGCCTGTTGGAAAGTTTACACTTGGTTTTCCAATCATTTTCATACTATCCGCAATATCGTTTTTTGTAGCAGGGAATACAACATTATCTTATTATGGTCTTGAGGTGGTTTTCTGGGCGTTGTTATTCGGTCTACTTGTAAGTAATACGATAGGTGTGCCGGATTGGTTGAAAACTGCTGTGAAAACAGAATTCTTTATAAAGATCGGGTTGGTATTACTTGGCGCTGAAGTATTGTTTACAACGATAGCTAAGGTAGGTGCGTATGGTATGGTTCAATCGATTATTGTTATAGGGGCTGTTTTTTATGTTACCATATGGGTGGCAAGGAAAGTTGGTCTTGATGATGAATTTGCATCCATACTTGGTTCAGCGGTTTCTATATGCGGTGTTTCGGCTGCAATCGCTGCTGGTGGGGCGGTAAAGGGGGATCAGAAGAAGATAAGTCATACGATATCGCTTGTTCTTCTATGCGCAATCCCCATGCTAATTTTTCAGCCACTCATTGCAAAGGCAGTAGGTATGTCCGCTGCAGTAGCGGGTGCATGGATAGGTGGTACCATTGATACAACGGGGGCTGTTGTTGCTGCTGGCGCAATTGCTGGGGATGCAGCGATGGCGGTTGCTGTGGTTGTGAAGATGGCACAGAACGTTCTGATTGGTGCTGCTGCCTTTCTGCTTGCAATATGGTTTACTTTTAAAGGACGGACGACAGGTGAAAAACCGAGTGCTATGGAGATTTGGTTTAGATTCCCGAAATTTGTTGTAGGTTTTATCGTTGCATCGATTGTCTTTTCCTTCCTCATGCCAGAGACGTCAGCGAAGGCAGTAACTGGTATTACCGCTGGTCTTAGGGGTTGGTGGTTTACGCTTGCATTTTTGTGCATAGGTCTTGATACAAAATTCAAAGAACTTGTTTCGATGGGCGGTGGAAAGCCAGCAGCGGTATTTATCATTGCACAGGGCTTTAATGTAATCTGGACGCTTATCTTTGCATACCTGATTTTCGGTGGTATACTTTTCCCTGTACCTAAGTTCTAAGGGTAAGTTTAGTTTATAAAGGTGCAGACAGTATATATCCTGTCTGCACCTTTTTTTAAAACCCGAGTATCTTGTGGCATGTCCTACAAGGGAAGGGCGGCTGCGGAAAATCTGTTTTTTCAGGTTTTTTCATTTCGAGAAAAGATCGGTAAATATCTGTAAAACATTTTCTCCTCTGGTGAAACAAACCTCTAAAATCCGTATATTCCTTTTTATTCCATATCGATTCAAAAGGTTCATCAAATATGTTGCCGAAGGACACCTTTTTGACGTTGAATTCTTCTCCACAGAAAATCCTTTTGAATGGAGATGATACAGGGGGATTGAGATATACGCATGGCGAAACCTCTCCATCAACAGATATGTAGATGTTGTTTAGAGGATTTTCGGTGCAGACCGGCACTTCGCTCGGCGACAGATTGGGTAAGGCGACTTTTATGTTTGCCTTCCCGGCAAGTTCGATGAACCGTTTTATCAACTCTTTATACCTTGTTTTGTTGTTGCAGTCAAAAACCCTTCTATCATACTGTGATTGATTTGAAACCTGGACGATGTTCAAAAGTATTATCTCTTCAATACCTATTTTACTTGCAAGTTCTAAAAGTAAAGGTAATTCACCGATATTTTCTTTCAGCATAAGGTAAACAATGTGCATCTTTATCATGTTTGGCGGGGTGGATTCGCTGCTAAGTTTTTTGAGCGTAATGATAGAATTGATTAGCGTATTGAAATCGGAATTTACCCTGATAGCGTTATGTGTTTCCGGTGTAGCGCCAGATAAAGAAAATCCAATGAAATCAAGGTTTGTTTCCAAAAGTTCTGCTATGTATCTGTCGTTTAAACCTGAACCGCTCGTCACAAAACCAACTCGTGATCCTTCTTTTTTTACAAGATGGATACATTGTATCAAGTCTTTGTGCATCAACGATTCGCCCCATCCTTCAAGCACCACGTTCTCTACATCTTTCATGTAAGGCACAATCTTTTTAAAATCGTCAACAACCATAGACTTCCTTTTCCAATTGCTGTATTCATCTTTGATGCACATGGTACATTGAAGAGGACAAAGTGTGGTGAGTTCGATCTGCCAAGCTGAAAATCGTTTTCTTGTGGTATGTCGAAATAATGTGTTTAAAATTCCCACTGTTTTTCCTGATGCTATATTGATTTATCTGTTTTAAAAGTGTAACACATGTTGGAAAAATATAAACAAACTATTTTGAATAGATTTTCTTACGAACTGATGTTAGATTGTATATGTTTCGAACCGATTTGTGCAGAGAAAGGTGTTTTTGAGAATTCATGGATCTATTGAGAAGAGTACGCAAACACAATCTGGCAATGGCAGGGTTGGTTATTTTGATTCCAATGTTTGTATGCGCCATCTTTGCACCTTTCATATCTATTCATAATCCTGTAAAGCCTGATTTGAAGAATGTGCTTTCATCTCCTTCGCTGTCTCATCCCTTTGGAACGGATACGCTTGGCAGGGATGTCTTTGCAAGGGTTGTTTACGGGAGTAGGATTTCTTTGCTCGTTGGTTTTGTATCTGTCGGCATTGCGGTAATTATTGGGATTATAATGGGTGCAATCTCTGGATATTATGGGGGTATTATTGATGAACTCATTATGAGGTTCGTCGATTTGATGATGTGTTTTCCCACTTTCTTTTTAATCCTCGCTGTAATTGCTCTTTTAGAACCGAGTATTTGGAATATTATGATAGTAATAGGTATGACCGGTTGGATGGGTATTGCAAGACTTGTCAGGGCTGAAATTTTAAGCATTAAAAACAAGGAATATGTTATGGCAGCAAAGGCTATGGGTTTTTCTGAATTCAGAATAATCTTCAAGCACGTTCTTCCGAATGCACTCTCTCCAATTTATGTAATTGCAACGCTTGGAATAGGAGGTGCAATACTTACAGAATCTGCTCTGAGTTTCCTCGGTATCGGGGTTCAGCCGCCAACGGCAAGTTGGGGTAATATTCTCACGCAGGCCAAAGACAATATCGAGGTTGCATGGTGGTTAAGCCTCTACCCAGGGCTTGCAATTTTTTTAACAGTGATGGGATATAATCTGCTTGGAGAGGGTCTGAGAGATCTCTTTGACCCGCGCAGGAGATACCAGATTTGAGCTTAAATATAGCAAATAATCAGAGTATCGATATTGCTAAATGATAAATCAAAAATGTCAAATTGCGAACATCTGATCACAATTAAGATTTAATTAATGGGAGGTTTACATGAATAGTGTGTATGATTTTTTAAAAGCAAACCCTGTTTTTCATATCGCTACGGTGGATGGAAACAAGGCAAGGGTTAGACCTTTTGGTTTTAGTATGAAAAGGAATAACATGCTTTATTTTTGCACAAACAAGACAAAAGAGGTTTATAAGCAGTTATTGCAAAACCCTGATATTGAGATTTCTGTTATGGGAGGCGACGGAACCTCATGGCTGAGGGCAAGAGGAAGGATAACGTTTGATGAAACACGCGAGACAAAGATCCAGGCGTTTGAGGAATCACCCAATCTTCTAAAGATCTATCCAAAAGGTGCTGACGACGATAAGTTTGTAACGTTTTACTTTACAGAAGCAGTGGCTACGTTATACTCATTTACAGAAAGCCCGAAAAACATCACGATTGTATAAGGCAAACTTATTGATTTAAGAGTAAAATTTGTAACAGGTTATTCTTGAGCATTATGGATGACTCAAAGATAAATGCCTTACCCGAATCATCAGGTGTATATATGTTTCGCGACAAAGAGCGTAACATTATATATATAGGTAAAGCAAAAAATATCAAAGACAGGGTAAGTAGCTACTTCCGTGAAGGACGGAAGGATCCAAAAACAGCCCGCCTTGTTAATAATATTGATGATATCGATATTGTGCTAACGGTGAACGAGAAAGAGGCATTTCTGCTGGAGAGCAACCTAATAAAGGAAAACAAGCCTAAATACAATATAAATCTCAAAGACGGCAAGACGTATGTTTCGTTAAAGCTGACAGTAAATGACAAATTTCCTGCCCTTTACATTACAAGGGATATCAAAGAAGACGGGGCTTTGTATTTTGGTCCATATCCGCATGCCCGTGATGTAAAGCAGGTTATGAAGCTTGTCCAAACCATCTACCCTATCAGAAGGTGCAAGGATACGGTATTTAAAAAGAGAAACAGGGCATGTATCCTCAAAGAGTTGGGCAAGTGCCTTGGTCCATGTGCCGGCCATGTGGATGAAGGGAAATACAAAAACATTGTGAATGAGCTGACAGAGTTGCTTTCTGGAAGGAACGAGAGACTATTGAAAAATATTCAGATGAAAATTGAAGATGCCTCCAAAAACTGGCGATTTGAAGAGGCTGGTCAACTGAAGGAGCGGTATTTTGCCATAAAGGGTATGTTTGAAAAGCAACGTGTACACGAGCATTTCGGAAAGGACAGGGATGTATGGGCCTTCCTCGAAGGGGAAACGGGTATAAAGATCGTTTTACTTGTTTTTAGAAGGGGCGTACTGCTTAAAAGAAGGCTTTTTAAAGAATCTTTTATGAGGGTTGACTACGAAGGTGCCATATCTTCGTTTTTGTTTCAGTATTATAGTACAAGGCCGATTCCCGACGAGATCGTACTTTCTGAAAATATCGACGAAATTGCCTTTCTTGAGAAATACCTCAAGGAAAGAAAACACAATGTTGTGAACATATACGGGCCTGAAAATAAAATCTCGAAAGAGGTGCTCGGACTTGCCATTGAAAATCTTCTTGAACCGGAATCCATCAAGCCGAAAGAGGCGTTCAAGGGGACGCTCCATTTAAAAAAGGAACCTGAGCGTATTGAAATATATGACATATCACATTTATACGGCACAAATCCCACTGGTGTAATGGTGGTTTTTGAAGACTTTAAAATGAAGAAGGCTGGCTACAGGGTTTTTCATATAAAGACTGCACCATCTATGGATGATGTGGCTGCTATCAGCGAGGTTTTGAACAGGAGGCTTGCCGATGGGAAGCTCGGTCCTTTACCCGATCTTTTCATTATAGATGGAGGCAAGGGGCAGCTTTCTGCGGCTGTAAAAGCGCTCCGAGATAAGGCTGTAGATAGGGATATAATAAGCATTGCAAAAGGTGAAAGACGAAGGGGGATGGAGGATTTAATCTACATCCCAAATCGTAAAAACCCGCTTGTTCTACCCAAATCATCGTTAGTTTTTAAAGAAATTGTAAAAATGCGCGACGAAGCCCACAGGTTTGCAATAGTATCGCACAGGAAATGGAAGAGGAAAAACGACATGCTTTGAAAATATATTTTTATTTTTCCAGAATGACGCCTTCTTTTTTAAGCCAATCAACAGCATCCTTATCGCCTAATCTGGCAGCGGCTTTATAGTTCTCCAATGCCTTTGCTTTGCCTCCTGTGTTTAGATATACTGTACCTAAGCTATTATAGCGCATCGGTATTATTCGGATTAAGCTCTATTGCAACATTAAGGTCTTTGGAAGCATTTTCATAATCTTTCAGTGCCGCATAGTTGGCGCCTCTACCCGCATAAGCAACACTCATGCTCGGATTTAGCATAATCACTTTATCATAATCTTTTATAGCTTCCTTGAATTGCAGCGGAGCGAATCCGCCCTGGCGTGCTCCAACTGTGGCGAATGTGTTGCTCATTGTGCACACGGTCATAATATTTCGGACAAGATGCAGAGGGCAAGGACGCTTTTTGCATGATGAAATCAAATCCTGTACAAATTCAAATGTTAAATATCGAAATCCTGAGCTTGTCCAGTTTCATCAAGATAAAAAGACTCATCAATGTCCTGTCTGTTATTTTACTGTTTTCGTTTATTTTTGTGAATGTTTATGCCGAACCTGTAGATATAACGGTAATAAGGATGATGCCGACGCCAGGCTTTTCAAAAGATTGGCAACTGGACGGCAAAATAAAAACGTTTGACCCGGCAACCTCTATAAACATATCAACGGCGAAGCAGAGCTTTATCTACCTTATAGATTCGTTTTATAAAGACGTGATGCTCCGTAAATCCGAGCAATACCTTCTCGGTGCAGCAAATCTTGGCGATTCGTCTAAAGGTATGTTGATTATTGAACGTATGCTTTTACGTATCCCTTCAAAAAAATAGATTTTTTGAGATAATTTATGTTTTAATTGATTTCGGAGGATAAGCTGTTATGGTCGAAAAGCATGTGTTGTATGAAGTAAAAGGTCATGTTGCAGTGATAACGCTAAACAGGCCTAAAGCGAAAAATGCATTCAGTTCGGAGATGATAAAGTTGTGGCGTGAATGTCTTGAAAAGGCAAAGGCAGACGATAATGTAAGAGTTATAGTTGTTACGGGGAAAGGCGATACATTCTGTTCGGGCGGAGATATCCGTGATATGGCTGACGGGAAGCTTAAATCATGGGATATGAAAAGATTTTTATGGGACGGAGTCCACCGGATAGTGTTGACACTCGAAGACCTCGACAAGCCGGTTATTGCAGCGATCAACGGAGCAGCGATGGGCGCAGGGATGGATATGGCTATCATGTGCGATCTCAGGGTATGTTCCGACAGGGCAAAACTTGCAGAGTCATACATTATGATGGGGCTAATTCCAGGCGATGGCGGTGCATATTTTCTGCCCAGGCTGACAGGGGTGTCAAAGGCCCTTGAACTCCTGCTCACCGGCGATGTGCTGACACCCGAAGAAGCCCTGAAGATGGGTATTGTAAACCGTGTTGTGCCGCATGAAATCCTTATGAAAGAGACCATGAAACTTGCTGAAAAGATTGCCGGAAGACCGCCAATTGCCGTTCGTATGATGAAGAGGGCTGTTTACCAAGGGCTGACAAGCACGCTCAAATCCCATCTCGACTATATTTCATCTCAGATGTCGCTCCTTTCCGAAACAGAGGACCATGTGGAGGCGGCAAGTTCATTTCTCGAAAAACGTAAACCCGTGTTTAAAGGGAAATAGCATGCAAGGCGATGAACAACATGAGGCTTTGATGGCAAACTGCTGCGTGGATAATTCCTATTCCATACAAATTATGATTTTAAAAAAGTTATGGAGAGAAAATTGAAGATTATTGTTGACGGTATTGAGACTGAAATGCTGGAAGGAACAACGGTGTCTCGTTTGCTTGAGATATTGGAAGAACCTCTCAAATCTGATTTGATTATTGAAATAAACAGACGATTCGTCCATGCAAAGGATTATAGCAATAGGGTACTAAAGGGAGGAGACAGCGTCGAGATAATTCATCTTGATATAGGGGGATGAAAAACGGACTGAGTATAATCTATGTTCAAGCATCAAAGGAAAAAATATCATGAAATTCAATAAAGATTTATTCTTAAATAAGAAGGTTATGTTATGTTTTTTAATAATACTCTTTCCTGTGGTTGCTTTTGGTCAGACTTTGACGTCCTTCGTGCCGAATGACCCATATTTTTTGTATAATAAGTCAAATCCCGATTTTTATTATTTTCCGGGACAGTGGTATCTGCAAAACGAAGCCCCATCAGAGATAACTGTATACATTAACTCGCTTGATAAAAATGTAACCATGAAAAATTCCAATGTGAGTGCAAATCTAAAAGGGGCGTGGGATCTGGGGTATACAGGGAAAGGGGTTGTGATAGGTATAATTGACGATGGTGTAGAGGGAACACATGAAGACCTTAATGATAATTACAGCGCAAAATTGAGCCGCTCATTTCTGAATGGTAATATATCTGAGAATCAGGGGCCGGTGTTGCTGAAAAATAACCATGGCACTTCTGTTGCGGGGGTGGCTGCTGCAAGGGGAGGCAACGGCATCGGCGTTACCGGGGCTGCACCATACGCTACCATTGCCGGGTTGCGCCTTTTAAGCGGTGATCAGACAGATGAAGACGAATTTAATGCCTATATGTGGGGAAGCGGGGTAACATTCAATAAAATTACCGGTAAATATACAATGAAGAGCAAGCCTGAGATCGCCATAAAAAATCATAGTTACGGAGCAAAGGTACCCTTTGCCAGCGAGGAAAGCATAGTTTTACAGTCTCTATCCAAGACTGCGGCAAACGGAGTAATCCATGTGTTTTCCGCGGGCAATGATAGAGGTACAGCAAATGAAGATGCAAACAAAACAATAGCAAACAGTCACAGGGACGTTATTAATGTGGCAGCCCTTGGTAGCGATGGCAAGTACACAGATTACAGCAGTTATGGCGCAAGCGTCTTTGTCACGGCCCCTTCAAACCGAAGCGATTATATGGCATTTGGTATTACCACCACAGACCGTACTGGCAATGATTACGGATATAATAAGTATTCTGCCTCAAATACGCAGGGTGATGTTGATGATAATTTTCCTAATACCAATTACACTGCCACATTTGGCGGCACATCCTCCTCTGCCCCTCTCGTTTCAGGCATACTGGCCCTTGGAAAGGAGGCGAACAAGGAAATGGATGTGCGCATGGCAAAACACGTCATTGTTCAAACAAGTCTAAGGGTTGATCCTAATGATGCGGGATGGGTCAAAAACGGTGCAGGCAATTGGTTTAATCCTAATTATGGTTTTGGCAACATAGACGGGGGTAAATTTGTAGAGACCGTGAAAAAAGTCCTCTCTGTTACCCAGCAGACTTCTTACTCCACAGGAACCAAGACAGTGAACGAATCGATAAAATCTATAAATAGCAGTGGCGTAGGCGGGACGAGCAAGACAGTTACACTGACCACGACAGAGTTGCCGACCTCCTTGAGGCAACCCCTGGAAGGCGTTGAAGTAGACCTCAACTTTACGCATTCGAAACGAGGAAACCTGACGGCCAGTATTACCTCTCCCTATACAACAAAGAGTTGCCTTTTTTATTCAACATCTAGTCTTCCGGCTGACAAGCAGGATGCCAAGGGTGTTACAAATTTTAGCTGGACATTCCTTTCCAATGCATTCTGGGGAGAAGACCCGCTTGGCGGGACAGACAAGACAAGCGGTACCTGGACTGTTACTATGGGAGATACTGTAGGCAACAATATAGGCACATGGAATAGTTACGGGTTTACCCTACTTATGGGCAAGGTAGTCTTAGGTTCAGGGAGCACTACGACCCAAACTACGGATATCAAGGCTAAGCTCCTGTTATTGCAGGATTCCAGCGAACTTTTTCAAAATCAGGCAGGAACGACCCTCGACGTAAGCGAAAAGATCCATGTTAAAAGAGGAGAATTGAATGTTAATGGCAAGGTTACCATGTCAACCAGGGCTTCAGACGATGAAGATCCTGAAGACGGCTTGTTCGTCCTTGACGGCGGTATTGTATCTGGCACTGGTACTATAGATGTTCCCTACGGTTTCTATCATATAGACGGTACTATTAAGCCCGGCAACTCAATAGGTACCCTTACCATCAACGGTGACTACTACCAGGGAACTCAAGGAAAACTCCTTATCGAAATAGCCTCCACAACAAGCAATGATCTTCTTGCGATAAACGGTGCAGCAGATTTGGGCGGCATCCTTCAGACTTCATGGGCAGGAGGGTATATCCCTGCAATAAGAACAAAGTTCGGAACTATTCTAACTGCCTCATCAGGGATAACAGGTCAGTTTTTCTCGCTTCTCACCAATATTACACCAACTGTGCTCTTCAAACCCAAATATGATATCCCTAACCAGATATACCTTATGGTAGAAAGAGATTACATCAACCAGATGCTCTTACCCTACCTTACAGCCAACCAGAGGGCAATAGGTTCCATGCTCAACTCGGTGGGGAACACCGCAGTTGGCGATCTTAATACTGTTTTAAATGCAATTGATGCCCTCCCATCCTATAACCAGACAGCATATGCATTAGATCAACTTGCTCCCAAAGGTGCTGAGGCTCAGGCAGGTATGGGTATAAGCGGTGCCTCCTTCCAGACTGCTAATCTTTCTGAACGTTTAAGCGACTTAAGGCACGGAATAAAAGGTATGAGCTTAAATGGACTGTACTTCAAAAACGGTAACGGAACACCTGTGATGCTTGCCAGTGCAAACCCAGACCTTACGGATATGCTCCCAAAAGGATTAGATGAAAGATGGGGTTTTTTCGTAAAGGGTAATGCTGTCTATGGAGACCAGAAGGATACACCTGAAAGGACAGGATATGATTTCACCAATATGGGCATCACTATGGGTTCTGACTACCACTTCACTAAAAACTTTATATTAGGTCTCATGCTGGGGCTTAATGCCTCCAGGGCCAATGTTGACAGTATAGGCAGCAAGGTTAAGATGGACGGTTATACATTTGGTGCTTACGGCACCTGGTACAAAAGCAGTTTCTACATAGACAGCAGCATAAGCTACGGCTTGACAAAATATGACAATACCCGCCGTATTGTTTTCCCCGGACTTGACCGTACCGCAAACTCATCGCCTCACGGTAGCCAGTTTACCACCTATGCGGGAGCAGGCTACGACCTCCGTAAAAACAACTGGATCCTTACCCCTAAACTGTCTTTGCAGTATATCAAGCTTAACATTGACAGCTATACCGAATCTAATGCAGGCGCCTTAAATCTTGATGTTGACAAACAGAACACCGAATCACTCCAGGGAAACATAGGCGCCAGTGTATCCTATGTCTGGCAGACAGATAAGGCAGTCATTATGCCTAATATACGTGCCTCATACGGATATGAGTTCTCAAGGAACACCCAGTATGTTGTCTCGCGTCTTGTCCAGGGCAGTTCACCTTTCAGCATAGAGACCATACCCCCTGACAGGAACTTCATGACCCTTGGCGCCGGGATCACCGCCTTGACTTCCCGTGATATGTCTGTCTACATAAACTATGATGTCCAGATCGGCGACAGGTATGTTGCCCACGGTGTGAATGCAGGGGTGAGGGTTGGGTTTTAAAAGGATGATAAACCCTTGATTGTCGGGTTTTCACCACAGAGGGGACATGAAGGGTTTCTATCAACGAAAAATGTTTTGAAATCGGCCTTGAGACAGTTGTAAACAAAAAACCTTCCAATAAGCATATTCCCAATGTTTAAAATGAATTTCAATGCTTCAGCGGCCTGTACCAGGCCGATTAGTCCCGGAACAACCCCGAGAACCCCCACCTCGCTACTGGTAGGCGATGTATCGGCTGGCGGTATTTCAGGCACCATACAGCGAAGACATGGGCCACCACCCTTAGGATAGAAAACGCTTGCCTGTCCGTCGAATCTTACTGCTCCACCAAAGATATAAGGCTTCCCCGACAAAAAGGCGGCGTCATTTAGTAAAAACTTTGTTTCGAAATTGTCCGAACCCTCTATAACAACATCAAAATCTTTAATAATATCAAGTGCATTATCAGGTGTAAAACGTTGTTCAAAGGTAACAATATTTACCTCGGGGTTAATTCTTAGAATCGCATTTTTTGCAGAATCTGTTTTTGGCCTGCCGATATCTGCAGTAGCGTGTAGAACTTGACGGTGAATATTACTTAATCCCACCCTGTCAAAATCGACGATACCTATAGTCCCTACACCAGCCGATGCAAGGTATAAACCTGTTGGGCATCCGAGTCCGCCGGCACCCACTATCAAAACCCTTGCCTTCAATAATTTTTGCTGGCCTTCCTCTTTTATTTCGTGCATAAGAATCTGTCTGCTGTAACGTTTTATCTGTTCCTGATCCATTGTCCCATCGGTTTTGAACCTGTAGCCTGCTTCGATCCATGCATTAAAACCACCGGCCATAGAGACCACATCGATGTATCCCATGCCTTTCAGCATTTTTGCGGTAGCAAGAGAGCGTCTTCCTGAGGTGCAGTATAGCACTAAAGGTGTGTCTTTTTCCGGTAAAAACTCCTCTGGCCTTATCTTCACTATGCTGTTTGGTGCAAAGACGGCACCTTCAATGTATCCGGTTACGAGTTCTTCTTTTTCTCTTATATCAATCAGGCGAATGCGTTGATCTTTGTTCTGAACGAGATGGTGAACATCATGAATTGACACCTCGATGTTTTTGTCCATTTATCCTCCAGTATTCAAAATATGTATTATTATACAAGATTAGATCATGTAAAAAATCAAGAAACTTTGCTTCGTCTAATTTTATTTGTGTTTTTTTGGTATAATATGGGGTTTAGTGATGAAGTGGAACATTTTTGCCTGTTATCAATGAAAATAATATGGAGAATAAGAAGATATGGATAGACATGAATTTTCAAAAAAGACTATAGAGATTCTAAATAAAATCAGGGATCAAAAACCTTTAATCCATCATATAACGAATTTTGTGGTAATGAACAGCACTGCCAATGTGACCCTTGCTATAGGAGCATCCCCCATTATGGCACATGCACATGAAGAGGTGGAGGCGATATCAACCTTTTCCCGCGCATTGAATTTGAATATTGGTACAATAAGCCCTTATTGGTTGGATTCGATGTTGATTGCTGGCAAGGTAGCAGGTGAAAGAGGAATACCGATTATTTTGGACCCGGTAGGTTCTGGTGCCACACCGCTTCGGACAGAGGCAGCAAAAAGAATTTTGTCTGAACTGCCTGTCACCGTTATCAGGGGTAATGCATCTGAAATACTATCTTTATTTACCAATGAAAACAAAATCAGGATACGTGGAGTTGATTCTCTCGAGAAAGCGGACACTGTCCGCGATGGGGCAACAAGGCTGGCAAAAGAATTGAAGAAGATAATCGCTATTACGGGTGAAGTCGACTTTATTACTGATGGTGAGAGGGGCATAGAGGTTCACAATGGAAACCCCATGTTTGCTGTTGTGACAGGCACTGGGTGTTCAGCTACAACCGCTATTTCCTGTTTTTGTTCGGTTGAGAAAGACCCACTCGTTGCTTCGGCTTGTGCGCTTGGGTATTATGGACTTGCAGGAGAAGAAGCGGCTCTTTCAGCATGCGGGCCGGGCAGTTTTCAGACTGCTCTTTATGATACGCTGTACAATATGGCAGAAGAAACAATTATGGAGAAATTGAAAATAAAACCAGTGAAATGAGTTGCATTTTTGATTTTTCTACCTTATAAGGCCGTGATATAATGAGATGATCAATTGAAATTAAAAATATTAGGAGGTGGTGATATGACTGAATATCAAAGCTGGTATCAGGATAAGCAGATAGAAAGAACCTTGAATGCATTGAAAAAGAACAATTTTGATGCACGCTTTGTAAAAAAGGGCTCTGATGCACTTGAAGAGATTTTTAAAATCATCCCCAATGGGGCTACTGTTGGTGTGGGTGGTTCGCTTACACTCAATCAAATAGGTTTTTTTGACGAGGCAAGAACCAAACCTATTGTGCTTATGAATTCGGCTGTACCTGGTATTACCCAGGAAGAAGCTCTCAAGATGCGCAGGGAGATGCTGCTTGCGGATTATTATCTATGCAGCAGTAACGCTATTACAGAAGACGGGCATATTTACAATATCGATTCAAATGGAAATAGGGTGGGGGCCATGATGTTCGGTCCTAAACATGTATTGCTTGTTTGTGGGGTAAATAAGATAGTGAAAGATATTGAAGCAGCCAAGAAGAGGGTCCAGGAATGGATTGCGCCTATGAATGCAAGAAGACTCGGGTTGAAAACGCCGTGTGCAGATACAGGCGTATGCGTGAATTGCTCTTCTCAGCAAAGGATTTGCAACATTTATGCAGTTCTGTCAAAAAAACCGAGAAATACTGATATCACCGTTTTTATTGTGGGGGAACAGTTGGGGTTTTGAATCTTTTTTTGGTTGTGGTTGACTGGTTATGGGTTAAGCATTTATCTGTTATCAGGGTTTTCAACATCAGCCATCGGTTACCAGTCAATCGAATAGGTTTTTTTGTTTGACACTAAAACGAGATAGTGATATTTTTTTCATCGATTTTTTTATTAGAATATTGTGAAAATCCCTGTAATTCCATTATGATATTAAATAAAGATTTTATTTGCCATGATGAGTTATATAAATACCTCTGGAGGATACGATGGATGTAAAACCACGATGTTATGATAAGGTTGTTCAGCTTATCGAAAAAGGTGTAAACATTCCCAATCCACTCACGCTGGATATAGGCGATGAGGTGAACCCTGATTATATATCTGGAAAGGATGTGACATTATATCCTGGTTGTAGAATTTATGGTGAAAAAACGGTTGTATCTGGAGGTGTGAAGATTGGACACGAGGCCCCAGTGACAATAGAAAACTGTCAGTTGGGTTATGGGGTTGAGCTTAAGGGTGGATATTTTAATCATTCGATCCTTCTTGAAAAGGTAAGTATGGGCTCAGGTGCACAGGTGCGTGAAGGTTGTATTCTTGAGGAAGAGGCTAATGGTGCCCACTGCGTTGGTTTGAAGCAGACGATACTTTTTCCCTTTGTTACGTTAGGAAGCTTGATCAATTTTTGTGATTGTCTTATGGCTGGAGGAACAAGCCGTAAAGATCACAGTGAAGTAGGAAGTTCGTATATCCATTTTAACTATACACCCGATGGTGATAAAACCACAGCCTCGCTTATTGGTGATGTACCAAGGGGTGTTATGCTTAACAAACCGCCTATTTTTTTGGGCGGTCAAGGTGGAATAGTAGGTCCAGTGTGTATTGGGTACGGTAATGTTGTTGTAGCTGGTTCTGTATTGAGAAATGACTATCCTGAGGATAATAAGCTGATTGTCGGAAAGGTGCATACCCCCAAAATTGTAAACTTTACCCCGAGAACATATTTAAATCTTGGTCGCATAGTTGCCAACAATATATTGTATCTTTCCAATTTAATGGCGCTTGAGGCGTGGTATCAAAACGTTAGAAGTTTGTTTTTTGATGCACAGGAATTTGGTCATCTATTATATAAGGGATTGCTTGATAAATTGATGCTTGCAAAGAAGGAAAGGATAAAGCGATTACAGGTTTTGGCTGAAAAGACAAGACCGGACTTGCCCAGAGGACGAAATGGTATGAGAGAGGCAGACGGAAAAAAAGAATTTAACGAGAAATTTTTTGAAATAGAGAAAATTTTCAAAGATCCTTGTAATGATGATGAAATCGAAAGGTATGGAGATGATTTCCTTTCTTTGTTTGATAAAATAAAACGTGGTTCAGAAACGAATTATGTGGCGGTCATACAGAATTTGCCTACACACATATCGGAAAAAGGTACATTATGGCTACAGAAGATTGTGGATATATATTGCAGAAAGGCACAGATAATTTTGCCGGCGCTTAATATGTTCAACGCATAATATATATTTGTAAGAACATGGTGAGGTTTATGGCAATTAAGTTGTGTAGTAACGCATGTTGGTCTTAGGAATTTTAAATATTTAACACGTTCAGTCATATCTGAGCCAACAGTTTTTTAATTAAATGGAGGAAATATCATGGGTAAACTATTTGGAACTGATGGGGTAAGGGGGGAGGCGAATCGATACCCCATGAATGCTGAAATCGCTTTTACGTTAGGACAGGCAATTGTCTATATTTTAAAAAAGGGACGATATCGTCCAAGAATAGTAATTGGCAAAGATACACGTATTTCAGGTTATATGCTTGAGGGTGCGTTTGAATCAGGAATAACATCTATGGGTGGAAATCCTTATATGCTCGGTGTGCTACCAACTCCTGGTATAGCCTTTATAGCCCAAAGTATGCGTGCAGACGCCGGTATTGTCATTTCTGCATCGCATAATCCATATCAGGACAATGGTATAAAGATATTTTCTGGAAATGGTTTTAAATTGTCTGATGAACAAGAAGAAACAATAGAAGAACTAATGCTAAGCAATACCCTTCATACGTTGGTAGCTCCTGTTAAAGACATGGGGCAAGCGTTTCGTCTGGATGATGTGAATGGCCGATATATTGTTTTTTTGAAGAACACATTTCCGCGGGATTTATCAATGGAGGGTATGAAGATTGTTATGGATACGGCCAATGGTGCTACATACAGGATTGCGCCCGAGATGTTCTGGGAATTGGGTGCAGACGTCGAGGCGATCCATAATATACCTAATGGCATAAATATTAATGATAAATGTGGTTCACAGTATACGGAGGATTTGCGAAAAAGGGTCGTTGATAAAGGCGCCGCTATAGGGCTTGCCTTTGACGGTGATGGAGACCGTCTTATTGCGGTTGACGAAAAAGGTAAAGAAATTACTGGTGATCAGATACTTTTAATATGCGCAAAAATGCTCAAAGAACAAGATAAATTGAAAAATGACTTAGTTGTGGGCACTGTTATGAGCAACCTTGGTTTAAGAATTGCTTGCAAGAAATATGGATTCAATTACCACGCCTCGAAGGTTGGTGACCGTTATGTGCTCGAAGATATGCTTAGACTTGGAGGGGTATTGGGAGGAGAAGAGTCGGGACATACAATTTTTCTCGATCACCACACTACAGGAGATGGCATTATTACTGCTGTACAATTAATAGCTGCGATGGTCAGGTCAGGCAAACCACTGTCAGAGTTGGCTGCTATGATGGATATCTATCCGCAGTGTTTGATCAATGTGGTTGTTAAAAGTAAGCCGGATATATCAACAGTACCTCAGATAATTAAATCAATAAAAGGAGTAGAAAAGAAACTAGGGAATAGTGGCCGTGTCCTTGTGAGATATTCAGGTACCCAGAATATGTGCAGAGTGATGGTTGAAGGACCTTCAGTCGATGTAACTGATAAGTATTGTGAGGAGATAGCGGATGTTGTGAAAAAAGCCCTGGGCTGATATAAGGAGGAGACATGGGTATAAAGGTAATAATCACTAAAGATTTTGCGCATATGAGCAGGCTTGCCGCAGATTTGGTTGTGGACAAACTGCGGGGGATTTTAAAGGATAAAAAGGAAGCTGTTCTGGGGCTAGCCACAGGCAATTCTCCGACAGGTATGTATAAGCATCTGGCTCAGGCGGCAAATGATGGTAAGTTCGACAGTGGTCGCATAAGGAGTTTTAACCTTGATGAATATGTGGGGTTACCTGGTGAGAATGTTCAGCAGAGAGTCATACACCCGGAAAGCTATTGCTATTTTATGGTAAAAGAATTTTTCAGTTTGCTTAACAGAAAATTTATAGAGACTAATGTGCCTTTAGGTGCGTTGGTTGACCAAAAGATATTAACAAAGGAACTTAAAAAATATCCTGGGGACTGGGTATATAGCGGTAAAGACGCCGGGAAATCTATTGTTATAAGTCATGATGCAAAGTCAATCTACCTATCCTGGGTTAGAAAAGAAATTCTTGATATTTATGCACGTAAAATAAAGAGGTCAGGCGGGATAGATTTGCAGATAATAGGTGTCGGAGGCCGTGGGCACGTTGCTTTCCACGAATCGGGAATACCCTTCAGGGGTAGCTCAGTTATGCTTGTCAAGCTTGATGATAACACAATTAACAATGCTGTAAAAGATGGACATTTTTCTTCTGTTGAGGACTCCCCCCGTTATGCAATAACTATGGGTGCGGAACTTGTTTATAAGGCGAAAAACGTAGTGCTTCTCGCAAACGGCGAAAGGAAAATTGAATCTGTGACCCGTTCTCTCTTGGAAAAGGTTACCTCTGAGATACCGATCTCTTACGGTCAGAAGTATGCAGAAAAAGGCGGTAATTTGATATATGTTATCGATAAGGTGGCGGGAAGAGAATTGTTGGCGAAAAAGGACCATCTTGTTAAAAGAGGAATAGATGTTGAGGATTTGACAACAGATAGCCAGCGATAAACATTTGATATTGAAAAGGACATTATCAAGTTAGTCAGCAGGGAAAGGCTTCTACCCAAACAGAGGGAGATACACATGATAGGCAGCTTCCTGATTAATATTCAGGCTGTTATGAGATAGGCGACTATACAAGCCATGATGTTAAATGATCTGAATAAGTGAGATTGAGGAAATGCACTTTTTTTTATTCGGTGGAAGAGTTTGAAAAAATTGAGTAAGCTAATCGGAGGTAATTTTAATGGAGATAGATTTCGGTAAAAACTTAACAAATGAAATCAAGGCACAAGTCAGCGCTGAGGCGGTACCTTTGTTCCTGGATTTTGTTTCCAGGCATGCCTGGGAGGCTGGCTTTGATGATGAAAAGATAAGCCAGATAAGCCTTGCCGTTGAAGAGGCACTTGGCAATATCATGAATTTTGCCTGTACTGATGGGGCAGGGGAGATTACAATATCATGCAGTACTCATGAAAGCGGTGCGTTGATTATCAATATTACTGATACGGGTGTACCTTTCAATATGCTTATTGCAAGCACTTTCCCGGAGGCTGGAGATTTTACAAAATCCGGGCAGATTCCGTCAACCAAGATAATGAAAAAGGCAATAGGTAACATTGAATACAGAAGGGATGTAGATAGGAATATCCTCATCTTTACTGTTATGCGAATGCTGTAACTGTAATTTGCAAGTGGATGAAGGTGGTGGAGGTCTGAAAGTCGATATTTACAAGGCAAACAATGCCGAACCTATGGTGGCTGCTGGTTATATTTATGAGGATAAAAAAATCTTGCCGGACAGATTTATTTCAAGGAGAAATGGGCAAGGAGGCTGTGGAGCGATTAAAAAAGCATGGGTTTATTGTAATAGAAGAAAAAGAAGGGGTGTGCAGATATGTCGTCATACAAATGGCGTTTTTTCAGGGTAGGAGGTTTTGATCAAGTTTCAATTGAAACAGGCACTGATATGCTTGCATTGCAGCACTTGGACCAAAAACTCTGGGCAGCCTTAAGTTGTCCAATCAAGAATCTGGAATTCGACTATAAGACGCTTCAGTTTGTTGACTCGGACCGCGATGGTCATATACGCGTCCCGGAGATAATTGAAGCTGTTGCATGGGCTGATTCTTTACTTAAAGATCCTGAGTTTCTTGTTAAAGGAAAAGACGGTATACCTTTGGTTGCAATAAACGATGAAACCGAGGAAGGGAAAAATCTTCTCGACTCTGCACGACACATCCTTATAAATCTTGGGAAGGGAAATACAGAAACTATCACGGTTGAAGATACAGATAACGAGGAAAGGATATTTGCACAGATGAGATTCAACGGGGATGGTGTTATTCCTGTTGAATCTGCCTCTGATGATACCGTAAAGGCGTTAATTGCAGATATTATTGAATGTCAGGGCGCAGTTACAGATAGAAGTGGCAATCCTGGCGTAACGCAAGAAAAGGTTGAACAGTTTTTTAATGAGGCACAGACTTATTCTGATTGGCTGGCAAAGATCGAGGAGGATTTGCATATACTTATCCTTGGCAGTGACACGAAAGGTGCTTTTGAATTACTAAATGCCGTAAGGGATAAGGTTAATGATTATTTTACACGGTGTAGTCTTGCGAGATATGATGGGCACTCTGCAGAATTGCTTAACCCTTCGGATGCGGATTATCAGAACATAGCCGCTCAAAATCTGTCTTTATCAACTGAATCTTTTGCATCTTTTCCAATTGCACTTGTTGAGCAGGATAGTGCATTGCCTATTTCAGATGGCGTAAATCCTGCATGGTACGAGGCAGTGAAAAGATTCCGAGAAGATGTGGTTAAGCCCATACTTGGAGATAAAAACATTCTGACATTAGATGAATGGGATACAATATGCGGTAAATTTGCTCCTTATGCAACATGGTTGAGCGGGAAACCTGATACACCGGTTGAAAAACTTGGGATAGAACGTATTAGAGAAATCCTTGATGGTAATAACAAATCAACCATTATGGAACTGATAGAAAGAGACAAATCTTTCGAGCCTGAGGCAAAGGCAATATCCTCTGTTGACAAACTTGTCCGTTATTGTAAATATCTGCATACATTAGTCAACAACTTTGTTGCATTCCGTGATTTTTATGGGTCGAAGGAAAAGGCTGTATTTCAGGCAGGAACGTTGTATCTTGATGGCAGAAGTTGTGAATTATGCGTTAAGGTTGATGATGTTGATTCTCATGTTGGTCTTGCCAGCCTTAGTAGTGTGTATCTCGTATATTGCAACTGTACAAGAAGCGGCGGCACAGAAACGATGATAATTGCTGCCGCGTTTACCGCAGGGGATTCTGACCAGCTTATGGTTGGTCGTAATGGTATATTGTATGACAGAAAGGGACAGGATTGGGATGCTACAATTACAAGAATAATTGAACATCCTATAAGCATAAGGCAGGCATTTTGGACGCCTTATAAAAGGGCGAGCAGAATGGTCAGCGAGCAACTTATGAGAATTGCAGTTGCCCGTTCAAAGGCTTCAGAGGATAAGCTGGCTGCATCGGCAATTCAGGCGGGAACGCAGGCTGGTACCGGGAAAACTCCTGCTGAAAAGGCCTTTGATGTAGGAAAATTTGCCGGTATTTTTGCTGCCATTGGGCTAGCTGTTGGTTTTATTGTTTCTGCGATTACCTCTGTCATTACGGGTTTCTTGCGTCTTATGTGGTGGCAATGGCCCATTGCAATTATCGGGATTATGCTGTTTATTTCAGGCCCCTCAATGCTTATGGCATGGTTTAAGTTGAGAAAACGCAATCTCGGTCCTATCCTTGATGCCAACGGTTGGGCTGTAAATACACGTGCTAAGATCAACATTAAGTTCGGAACTTCCTTGACCGGTGTTGCTAAGCTGCCAGAAGGTGCTGAAAGGTCACTTACAGACCCATATGCGGATAAGAAAACGCCTTGGGGCCTATATATACTTGTTGTATTGCTTTTTGTAGCCTTATTCGTTTTTTGGAAATATGGCTATTGACAGTCCTTGTTAAGTAGATTAATGCAGCTTCTCATTTTGCCCTTGGTCTTCTGGGTATAATGGTTTTTATTGGGTGAACCAAAGCGGCAATTCTGGTATAATATAAAGGTTCGATATAGAACAAAAAGAAGGTCTGAAAGGAAAACACAATGTCAGTTAGAGTTAGATTTGCACCAAGTCCAACGGGATTTCTTCATATCGGAAGTTTACGCACGGCACTTTTTACTTATCTTATTGCCAGAAGCGCAAATGGAAAGTGCATTCTTCGTATCGAGGATACAGACCAGGAAAGAGAAGTTGAAGGGGCCGTTGAAAGCCTGATAGAAATCCTCAGCTGGGTAGGGATTACATTTGATGAAGGCCCACATGTAGGTGGTGAATACGGTCCATACGTTCAAACGCAAAGAATTGATATATATAACAAATACACTGAGTTACTTCTTGGAAAAGGGGGTGCTTATCGATGTTTCTGCACCCCTGAGAGATTGAAAGAGATGCGTGAACAACAAAGGGTTAATAAACTTCCAACCAGATATGACAGAAAATGCAGGGATCTAACTGATGCTGAGATTGAAAAGAAATTAAAGTCCGGAGAGACCTTTGTAATAAGACAAAAAATGCCACTTAATGGCAATGTTATTGTTTATGATGAGATACGAGGAGAAATACATTTTGATGCATCTAATCTTGACGACCATGTGCTTGTCAAAACAAATGGCATTCCTACATACCAGTTTGCAAATGTAGTTGATGACCATCTTATGGGTATTACGCATGTTACCAGGGCGGACGAATGGATACCTTCATTTCCTAAAAATGCTCTATTATATCAATCCTTTGGGTGGGAGATGCCCAAATTTGTTCACTATCCTGTGATTCTTAACAAACAGGGTGGGAAGTTAAGCAAAAGGCATGGCGATGTAATGGTGGAGGAGTTTCGGGACAAAGGTTATCTTGCCGATGCACTGGTCAATTTTTGCGCACTTTTAGGTTGGCACCCGAAAGATGACAATGAGATTTTATCTCTATCTGAGTTGGAGAAATGTTTTGACATTAAGAGTATAGGGGCAAGTCCCGCAACATTTGATGCGGATAAACTCGATTACTTTAATGGTTACTATATTAGGCGTATGCCTACAGATGCACTGCTTTTAGCCTGCTTGCCATATTTGATTAATGCAAATTTGATAAAGGCCCTTGATAATGATAGTTTTAAGATTGTGAAAAGCGAAAAGGTTGTGGGGCGTGCTTATCTTGAAGGGATAGTTGAACTTGAGCATGAGCGTATCAAAAGGATTTCTGATGTGGTTGATGCGGTAGATTTCTTTTTTGCCGATGAATTAAAATATGACCCCAATATACTGTTATGGAAAAAGATGACAACGGCAGAGGTTAAGGAAAATTTAACTGGTTTATTAAAAATACTTGATGAAATAAAAACCGATGTGTGGAACGTTCATACCCTTGAAGGGATTATTGGCGATTATATAAAGTCTCTCGGATTGAATGTGGGGAGTGTGCTATGGCCACTCAGGGTTTCTTTGACTGGTCGTAAAGCAAGTCCCGGTGTGTTTGAGGTTGCATATATATTGGGGAAACACGAAACCTTGAAGAGGATAAAAGGGGCCTTAGACCTGATTCAATAATTATGTTTTTATTGTGACCGACGCATATTGCAAAAAGAATCTTTATGTCTTATATTCTTTTTATGACAAACGAAGAGAAAAACTTGATAGATTTATATGCTGATCAGGCCTTTCATGGCAATTTCATTCGTCAGGAGATTCCTGTTTGCCAGTGTGGCAAAATATACGATGAAAAAGAATTATATAATGCGCCTGGTGTATTCTTTAAAAAGATCGATGTATTCGGAAAGACATTTACACTTATTGAACCTGTGTGCCCTATTTGCAAACGGAGAATACCAGCGAATTTCAACGTATTGAATTAATCCGATTTTTCTTTATTTACCTGAACAGTATTAAAATATTTTGATTAAACACTCGGTTTCCTATACAATAAGTATTCGATGTCAATTCAACAAAATACAGTAATAGTTTCGGTTATAAACCAAAAGGGTGGGGTAGGTAAAACAACGACATCTATCAATCTTGCTGCTGGATTGGCAATGAGAGAAAAAAGCGTCCTTTTGATAGATTTTGACCCTCAGGCGCATTCAACCATTGGCTTGGGTATAGAGTCTGAGGATTTTTCGATTGCTGTCAATGATGTCCTGATAAATAAAAAGAATATCAATGACGCAATAATGGAAACAAAGGTAAGGAATCTGTCTATTATTCCATCGCATATAAGACTTGACAGAGCAGAACAGCAACTGACCCCGGAATTGTTTCGTGAGACATTCCTTTCCAGGGCAATTCAAAAGATCGAAAAAACATTCGATTTTATCATTATCGATTGTCGGCCGACTCTTGGAACATTGACTATAAATGCTTTATATATCTGTAATTTTGTTATTATTCCGTGCGATATAGGCAGATATTCCCTGGAGGGTTTTTCAGACTTGATGGAAACCCTTGATAACGTCAAAGATAATTCGGTATGGGACAAGCAGAAATATGTACGCATATTGATAACAAAATATGATGCACGAAACAAATTAAGTAATGGATGGGTAATGCAACAGTTAAAACCGTACAAGAAGATGATATTCAAAACGGTTATACGAAGGAATGAAGCCCTAAATCAGGCGCATATGGCTCAGGAATCGATATTCACTTATAAAAAAGATAGTAGTGGAGCAGAGGATTACAAAGAATTAACTAATGATTTTATAAAGATATGTCGAAACTTAAAAACAAACTGACAGATAAAAAAACAAAATTGGCATCGCTGCTGCAGCGCATAAAAGATCATCCTGCAAGTCTCAACAACTATAAGGATGGGGATTTTTATTTTGTTGATATTGACCTGGTTCTTACAAGCCCTGACCAACCGAGAAAATATTTTAATCCAGACACATTGGCCGAACTTAGTAGTTCTATTAAAGAAAAAGGTGTATTGCAGCCGATTGTTATTAGAAAGACCAATGAAGATGAAATATTTCTTGTTGCAGGCGAACGTCGGCTTAAGGCAGCTAAAATGGCAGGCTTAGAGAAGATACCTGCTGTACTAACAAGTGGAAATCCGGCTGAAATTGCATTGATTGAAAACCTGCAGAGAGAGGACTTAACACCTATTGAAACAGCAGAAGCATTAAAAAGAATGATCGATGAATACGGCTATACGCATGAGAAGCTTGCGTCAGTAATAGGCAAAGCAAGGTCTACTGTAACAGAAATGTTGAGCTTGATCAGATTACCAGAAGAGATAAAGGAAGCAAGTCGACATGAGGAAGGGTTTCCGAGGAGGCTTTTAACTGAGGTAGCCAAACAGGATACGCCAGAGAAGATGATCGAACTTTTTGAGCAGGTTAAAGAATATAAACTAAAAAGCGACCAGGTAAGAGAGGTTACAAGAAAAAAAATCAGGAATAAAAAACTGTCGCTGATTGAGACGGTAATATCAAAAATATCTGCTCTCAACAGACAGTTGCAAGCATTGGATATTCAAGGTTCAGCAGAGGATGAGCGATTAACTTTAATGCGGGCGTTACAAACCCTCGAAATCACAATCTCAAATATTAAAGAAGGCACTCAAAATCAATAAGCCCTTCTTTTTATAGGCTTTTGTATATAATTGTCGGCGCGCCGACAATTGCTTAACTTTTTAATTGAAACTATGCATACCTATTTAATTTTTTTGGAAAATGGAGGAATAGTTGTACCTCCTTTAATCTCTGTCCCCTTAATGAGGCAGAAACCCCCTATATTCACATTGTGTTTTATTATAGAATCTTCAATTATGGTATTTGGTCCGATAACTACATCTTCACCTATTTCTGTATTGCCTGCGATATACACGTTAGGATAAATAACGCTATCATTACCAATAGTTACATCGGTTTCGATGTATATGTTTCTGTCAATGAAAGCTACACCTTTTCTTATATGAAAATCAATAATGTTGTTTTTCATTGTTTGATTTGCCTCTAATAATTCCTTTTTTCCATTTACACCGAGGACTTCTAAGGGTTTATCATAATGATAACCCTTGACAGCTATGCTATTCTCTTTTGCAACTTTACAAATATCAGTAAGATAATATTCACCCTTTTTGTTGTTGCATCCAATTTTCTCGATCAGTGAAATATATTTTTCAGGGATAATGCATATGCCAGTGTTTATCTCCTTGATTGTCTTTTCTTCAGGACTTGCATCGGCATCTTCAATAATGTATTTGATATTATCGCCTTCCAACAGCACTCTTCCATAGCCAGTTGGATCATTTATACTTGTTATCATGAACGTTATGTCGTTGAACTTTTTATAAAAGGCTATAAAATCTTTAAGGGTGGAACTTTCGATAAGGGGTACGTCTCCATATAGAATAAGCAGATCGTTATTGCTAATAAGCCTTTTTGCTGTGAGGACGGCGTGTGCAGTGCCTTTTTGCTCATGTTGTACTGAATAATTTATGTTATATTTGGCAAGAAAGGCTTCAACCTTATCTCTTCCGTATCCGGTTACTGCTGTTATGCTTATCGGGTTTAAATCCCTAGCCCTTTCAACGACATATCCAATCATGGGTTTTCCCATAATCTCATGCATTACTTTTGGTTTTTTTGACATCATCCTTTCGCCTTTTCCTGCAGCAAGAATAATAATATTAAACTCTTTCATCCACTGGTACCTTCTTTCCAAAAAATTTTGTAATTATAATGCTCAATTCATAGAGTCCCCACATCGGTAGTGCGATTAAAATTTGACTTGAAATGTCCGGGGGTGTGATGATTGCGCTTAAAATAAATATACCAAGTATTGCATATCTTCTTTTTGTTGAAAGCATTCTGTGGTTAATTATGCCTGCCTTTCCCAGGTAGAAAACAGCAAGTGGTAATTCAAAAATAAATCCAAATATGATTAACAACTTGAGAGTTAAATTCATATAACCCTTTAAATCTGGCATTGGTATAACTATATTTCCCGCAAAACCGACAAAAAACTTATAGATTACAGGTAATATAATAAAATAACAAAAAACAGCCCCAGAAATGAAGCAAAGACTGCCGAGAAAAACAAAAGGAATAACAAATTTTTTTTCTTTTTCGTATAAACCGGGGGCTACAAACATCCACATTTCATAAAGGATAACGGGTGATGTGATAAATATTGCTGTAACCAAAGCTATTTTGAAGTACGTTATGAATGCCTCTGTTACATAAGTGAAAATAAATGAACTTTTTTCAGGCATTACCTTTAAAAAGGGCTGCATTAAAAAATAAAAAATCCTCTCCTTAAAAATATATGTGAATATAAATGTTATTGCGATTGCAATAAAGCAAACAATGAGCCTGTCACGTAATTCTTTTAAATGTGAGAGGAAAGGTTGTTTTTTGTCTATTTGAGATTGTTCTGTCATAAAAAACTGCCCACTACACGTTATACACTGTGTTTGTTGGGCTTTGAAATGCCTTCATCAGTGTTATTTGTTTGAGGAATTGTATCTTGACCCTGAATTGTCTCGTGGATATCTTCTTTTGTAACCTCTTCCTGTATTGTGTCTTTTACTTCGTCCGCCATACGTTTAAATTCGTTAAAAGCTTTACCAAGAGATTTTGCAAGCTCAGGTAACTTTGAAGGGCCTACAACTATTAGAGCTACAACAAGTATAACAAGGATCTCAGGAAGACCTATACCGAACATGTGTTTAAAATATCATAAAATTACCGGCAGGTAAACGAAAACCAACTAATAATATTTGTACTACAGGGTTAATTGGACAGAAACAACCAATGGAAAATACAAATAGCGACTTTCATGAACTTTTTACTTGACATTATTTTTATATAATAATAATATTAATTCTGTATTCATTACAATTATGGAAAGATTAATAGAAAGACTAAATGAAAAACATATCCAGCCATCCCACCAGAGGATAAAGATACTAGAAATCTTGGAAAATAACTGTGACCATCCAAACGTGAATACAATCTATGAACTATTATGTAAGGAAATGCCCACAATATCCAGGACAACAGTTTATAATACGTTAAATACATTTGTGGAAAAAGGTCTTGTTAGCGCTTTAACAATAACGCCTGAAGAATTACGTTATGATTATGTTACTGTTCCACACCACCATCTTTTGTGTAGAATGTGTGGTCGTATTATTAATGTCGAAGTGCAATGCAGTTTTGCAGTTAAAAAGGAGATAGAGGGACATAAGATAGAGGATGTCCAAGGTTATTTTAAGGGTATCTGTAAAGAATGTTTGATAAAGGGTAACACAGAAAAATAAAAATAGGAGGTTTACCATGGCTCAGAGATCAGAGGTTTATAAGTGTGATATTTGTGGGAATATCGTTGAGGTGATGCAGGGAGGCGCAGGACAGCTTGTTTGCTGTAATCAACCCATGAAGCTTTTGAAAGAAAACACCGAAGAAGCATCACTTGAAAAGCATGTTCCAGTAATTGAAAAAACAGCAGAAGGGTTTAAGGTAAAGGTTGGTAGTGCGGTTCACCCTATGGAAGAGAAACATTATATAGCTTGGATTGAACTTATAGTTGACGGCAAAAATTATATCCAGTTTTTAAAACCACAAGAGCCACCAGAAGCATTTTTTGCAGTAAAAGGTGACAATCCAATAGCTCGAGAGTATTGTACGATACACGGACTTTGGAAGAATTAATAAAGTAAAAAAGGCGAGGTAAACAGCATGAAAAGTATAAAGGGTACAAAGACTGAAAAAAACCTGCTTGCTTCTTTTGCCGGGGAATCACAAGCAAGGAACAGGTATACGTATTTCGCTTCCCAAGCAAAAAAAGAGGGATATGAACAGATATCGTGGTTTTTTACAGAAACAGCAGATAACGAGAAAGAACACGCTAAGAGATTTTTTAAGTTTCTTGAAGGTGGAGAGGTCGAGATTACAGCAACTTTTCCTGCAGGCATTATTGGTAAAACATCTGAAAATCTTCGAGCAGCGGCAGCAGGTGAAAATCTTGAATACACTGTTTTATATCCTGAAGCCGCCAAAATTGCGGATGAGGAAGGATTTCCGGAAATAGCTTCTGTTTTTAGGGCAATTGCCCTCGTAGAGAAAGAGCACGAAAAGAGATATCTTTTATTACTAAAAAATGTTGAGGCTGATAAAGTTTTCAAAAAGGATAGTGCCATTAAATGGAGATGCAGAAACTGTGGGTATGTGTACGAAGGGAAAGATGCTCCAAAGGAATGCCCTGCCTGTGCACACCCTACGTCGTATTACGAGGTTTTGGCGGAAAACTATTAATTATATTCAACTTCCAAGGGGTTCAAGTACTAAGTGATGTGTTTTAAATTCTTGCTGCTTGAACCCTCATCATCATGATACATTGCCCTGCAATATTTTGAATGGTTTTTTCTTGACACGCCTCTTTGCCATTTGTTACTTTTCACGATAAAATAATGTAAATTATATCAAACTTTAGCAAGTGAACCTGAATGACATTGATATGGAGAAAAACGTAGGGTGAGTATTAAGATTGCTGGGATTCAATTTGCATGTTCTGTTGATAAGAAGATCAATATTGAAAAAGCCTTGAAAATATCCGAGCTTGCAATCAAGGAAGGGGCGAAAATAATTTGTTTCCAGGAATTATTTAACCTTCAGTGGTTTCCAATGAACAGAGGAGATGACGAGGTATTTAGTCAGGCCGAGGACTTAAGAAGTGAAACAATAAGGATTATTAAAAAGAAGGCAAAATCGGCTGGTGTGGTTTTTTTGTTACCTTTTTTTGAAAAAAATAGCTCGAATTATTATAATAGTTGCATTGTTATAAATTCAGATGGCACTGTTTTAGGAAAGTACAGAAAGATTCACCTGCCGGATATACCTCTTTGGGAGGAAAAATATTACTTTTCTGAAGGAAACAATGGTTTTCCTGTTTTTGAAACTCAGTTTGGGAAGGTTGGCGTTCAAATTTCGTGGGACAATCTCTACCCAGAAGGCACAAGAATCCTTGCGTTAAAAGGGGTTGATATTGTATTTGCTCCGACAGCATGTGCATTTAAATCACAGCTTATATGGCAGACTGTGATTACGGCAAATGCAATTACAAACGGTATTTTTATAATGAGGGTAAATAGGGTAGGGAGTGAAGCAGCACAAGATTTTTATGGAATGAGTTTTTGTGTAAATCCTGAAGGTGAATTAATTGGAGGGCCAACAGGTGGTGGCGACAGTATTCTTCTGGCAGATATTGATTTGGAATATTTGAGAAGGGTTAGAAGAGAGTGGCCCTTACTAAAAGAAAGGAAACCATCATTGTATAAAGAAATATTGGAGGAATAGCGATGAGCGACGAACCATCTCTTTGTATAATTTGTGCATGGCGAGAGAACTGCAAAAAACAGTTCTTGAAGGGTAAAGATGTAAGCTTGAAATGTCCTGATTTTACGAGGGATTTATCTATAAAGCATTTGGAGAAAGATGATGATGAGAAAAAAGATAGCGGAGATGATAAGGGAGGCATGTGAAACCTGTAAGACCAAAGGTATCATACCGCACGAGATAGATATTGAGCCGATTATCGAAACCCCAAGAGAAGTTGAGTTTGGCGATTATTCAACAAACATTGCTTTTATTCTTGCCCCGAAGCTTAGAAAAAACCCCTTTGAAATTGCAGAGATAATAATATCGCATCTAAATTATCATGATGTATGTAAGAAGGTAGAATTTGCTGGAAAAGGCTTTATAAATTTCTTTGTTAAAGATGAATTATGGAGAAGTTCTTTACTGGATATTTATCGATACGGAATAGATGATTTTTTACCAGATATTGGCAAAGGCAAAAAAGTGCTCATAGAATTTGTAAGTGCTAACCCAACTGGTCCTCTTCACATTGGCCATGGGAGAGGTGCCGTTGTTGGTGATGTTCTTGCAAATATATTAAAAAGCACGGGATACAAAGTGGTAAAAGAGTATTATATTAATGATGCAGGCAAACAAATCAACACCCTCGGTGAATCTACATACTTGAGATGGAAGGAACTAAAGGGGGAATCTGTTGACTATCCGAAAGATTTCTATCAGGGTGTTTATGTCAAAGAGTTTGCCGCAGAGTTGATAGAAAAAAATATACCGGTATCGACAGAACGGCTTGAGGCAGTTAAGCAATTGGCAGAGTATTCTGGCGGTAAGGTCATGAAAGGTATTCAGGAGGACCTTGAAGGGTTTGGTGTATATTTTGATAATTATTTCAGGGAATCTACGCTTTTTGAAAAAGGCATTGTTGATGAAACGCTGGAATTGCTTAAAAGCAAGGGATTGGCATACGAGAAAGATGAAGCATTATGGTTCAAGACGGGCTTGTTCGAAAAGGATGAAGACAGGGTGCTTGTTAAGTCAGATGGAGAAAAAACATATTTTGCATCTGATATTGCTTATCATAGACACAAACTCGAGAGGGGATTTGAATTATTGATCGATTTATGGGGTTCTGACCACCATGGATATATTCCAAGATTGAGGGCTTCATTGGATGCAATTGCAGGCAAAAAAGACAGACTTAAGGTGATCTTGATACAATTTGTTACACTTCTGAAAGACGGAAAACCCGTTGGTATGTCTACAAGGGCGGGGCAGTTTACTACCTTGAAAGATGTTTTGGGCGAAGTGGGCAAAGATGCAGCGAGGTTTTTCTTTCTAATGAGAAAGAGTGATGCACATCTTGAATTTGATCTCGATCTCGCTAAAAAGACTTCGAATGAAAACCCTGTATTCTACGTACAATATGCAAATGCTCGTATTGAAAGCATTTTTAGAAATGCAGAAGAAGATGGGATCGACACCAGTATTTTTATTGAAAATGAAAAGAAAAGGGATGCGAATATAAATGTAAATCTGGATATTTTGACAAGCGACGAAGAGATTACCTTAATCAAGGGGATACATCAGTTTTATGATGTAATGGAAGGTTGTGCAAGGACGTTTGAGCCACATCGTTTAACGTTTTATCTTATTGAGCTTGTCGGAAGATTTCACAGTTATTATAACAAGACAAGGGTTTTGAAAAACGAGATAGATACAACGATATCAAGGCTGTTTCTTCTGTTTATGCTTCAAAAGATTATTCAGAAAGGGCTTTATATGCTCGGTGTGTCCGCACCGGAACGTATGTGATTATTTTGTAATAAAGTTTGCTCATAAAAATCATTAAAACATAAATCATGGGCAAGTACATAGTTTGGGAGTTGGAATGGATAAAAAGAAAAGCAAAACAAGGGAGTACATTGAATCACTTGTTATAGCGGCTATTATTGCGTTTTTTGTAAGGGGTTTTATTGTTCAAGCGTTTAAAATTCCGTCGAGTTCTATGGAGCCAACATTGCTGATAGGTGATCATCTGCTTGTCAATAGGCTCAGTTATGTAATGAAAGTGCCGTTTACTGATACTGTTATTTTTAGTCTGGGTAATCCAAAAAAGGAAGATGTAGTTGTATTTCGTTATCCGATGGACAAGAGTAAGGATTTCATAAAAAGGGTTATTGCTACTGGGGGCGATAAACTTGAGATAGTAAACAAGGTCATTTATGTCAATGATAAAAGAATTGACGACGGGTGGGGACATTATAAAGATAATGACATAATTCCTGCTTATTTATCACCAAAAGATAATCTTGGACCAATAATTGTGCCAAAAGACTCCTATTTTGTAATGGGTGACAACAGAGACAGAAGTCTTGACAGTAGATTTTGGGGGTTTGTGAAGAAAGAAGACCTCGTCGGGAAGGCTTTTATATTGTATTTTTCATGGAACAATAAGTCAAATAGTGTTTTAGATTGTATTAGATGGAATAGGGTTGGAAGATTAATACATTGATATGAAGATATATATTATTCTTATCATAATTTTTTTAATGCCTTTTTATGTAATTGCGGGTGATTATTCAAAATCGATTCATCATTTTCTAAAGGGTTACAGAAGTGATCTACAAGGCGATTTAGATGAAGCGATAGAAAATTACAGGTCCGCACTTCTTTACAATCAAAAATCATCAAGCTTAATGAGCGAGTTGTCTTTTGCGTATATCAAAAGGGGTGAGCTAAATAAGGCTGAGAGTATTTTAAATGAAGCAATAAAATTGGACGAGAGCAATCGCAATGCCCTAATTTTATTGGGTGGCATATATTCTGCTAAAGGTGATATAGAAAAAGCAAAAAATATGTATCAAAAATGTATTGTTTTAAACACTGAAGATACTGAGGCATACTTATATCTTGGTGCTATATATATTAATGAAAAGCAATATGAAGAGGCGATAAGGATATACAAAAAAATTCTTGAATATGATAATGAAAATATTATTACAATTTACTATATAGGCAGAATAAAAGCTGAATTAAAAGAGTATACCGAGGCGAAAATATATTACAATAACGTATTAAAACTAAAGGCTAACTTTGAACCAGCACTTTTAGATTTAGGAAATATATTTGAGATTGAAAATAATTTTAAACAAGCAATTGAATATTATCAAACGATTATTGTCTTTGACCCACAGAATAAAAAGGCAAGGTCTAAGATTGCCAACATATTCATTAAACAAAAACAATACGATAAAGCGATAAATGAATTTGAAAAATTATCTGATGTTGATAGGGGTGATCTTTCTGTAAGGGTGAAGATAGGTCTATTGCATCTTGAGCAGGGAAGACACGATGAGGCAATAAGGGAATTTAACATTTTGCTTGCGTCAAACCCTAAGAACAATGCTGTCAGGTTATATCTTGCTCTTGCTTTAAAGAGTAAAGGTGATATAAAAAGAGCCATTGATGAATTTTTAAAAATTGACCCAAAATCAGATGAGTTTCAAACTGCTATCAAAAGCCTTACATTACTTTATATGAAATCCGGTTTAATTGACGAGGGTATAAAAAAACTCTCAGAATTAGCAGATATTATTAAGGATAATATCGATATAAATATGATGCTGGCAACACTTTATGAAGAAAAGGATGATTATAAAAGAGGAATAGATGTGCTTGAAAAAGCGCTTACAAATAACCCTAAAAACGTTGAGTTATTATATCAGACAGGTGTGTTGTACGAAAAGATAGGTGATACTGAAAGAGCTTTGAAATACATGGAAGATGTACTGGAAGTAGACCCTGAACATGCAAATGCACTTAATTTTATTGGATATTCGTGGGCTGATAAAGAAATAAACCTTGACAAAGCCGAAGAAATGATAAAAAAGGCTTTAGAGAAAAAACCAGATGATGGTTATATAATAGACAGTCTGGGTTGGGTTTACTTTAAGAGGGGAGAATATGAAAAGGCCTTGATCGAAATAGATAAAGCTTACCAAAAACTGCCAAATGACCCAACAATCGCTGAGCATCTTGGTGATGTTTATGCAATTTTAAAGAATTATGCAAAAGCAAAAGAACATTATGAGAGATCAATTGCTTTAGAGAAAGACAATGAAAAGAAGAAGATCATAAAGAAAAAACTGATTGAGTTAGAAGAAAGGCACAAGTGAAAGCCAAGATATTACTTATATTTATTCTTCTATTATTTTCAGCTTGTACTTTAAAGCCACACAGAGGGGTCAAGATTGTATGGCCGAATAACATTCAATATATTGAGGCGCTTTGTGAACTTGATTTGGTTTGGAAAGATTCAAGATATTCTGGGTCAATGTCTTTGATTCTCGAGTACCCAGATAAACTTTTAATAGATGTGTTTGGTCCTTTTGGTGATACAGTTTTTCATATGCAAAAAGATGTTGACAAGTTTATTATGACTTCAAGGGAAGGTTCTTTTTATGATGAGGGTCAATTCGAGGATGATTTCGGGATTAAAATGAGTGAATTTATTAACGATTTAACAAACAGAAACAATACTGCAATGAATAATAAAAATAGTGAAAATGCTAAAACATATAAAATTAGATATAATTTAGATGATGAGCAGAATAATATTTGTTGGGAGATGAAATACGGCAATATGTGTATAACCTTCCTCGAAGCAAAATTTTCAAAACAGTAGATTTATGCTTGAAAAGGTATTAGCAGGTGTATGTGATACGTATGATGTCAAAAAAATAAAAGAATTCATTGAAAAGTGTTTAAATGAAATTAATTTTAAAGTCACAAAATCAAAAATACTTTTAAAACCAAATCTGTTAAGCTCTAAGACACCAGAAAAGGCAGTTACAACACATCCAATATTTGTTCAGGCGATTTCAGAGATATTTCTGGATTTATCTTGTAGCGTTTCCATTGGCGATAGTCCTGGTTATGAATCGACAGAGAAGGTTTTGATGCAAAGCGGAATTATGTCTATTGTAAAAAGTCATAATTTAAAGATCAGATCATTTGACCGTAGGATTATAAAATACATAAAAGGGATATCTCCTTATAGCAAATTTACCCTTGGTGAAGATCCGGATGATTATGATTTTATAATAAATATTCCAAAGCTTAAATCGCATAGCATGATGGGATTAACACTTGGAGTTAAAAACATGTTTGGTTTTATCCCGTCTTTTGAAAAGGCTAAGTGGCATTTAAAAGCTGGTAAAGACAGGATGTTGTTTGCTTCTGTTTTAATAGATATATACAATGTTGTAAAACCATCCCTTACGATTCTTGATGGTATTTCAGGAATGGATGGTGATGGTCCATCAAACGGAAGAGTAAATAATTTTGGGATTATGCTAACATGTAAAAGCTCATTTGAACTGGATTATGTGATTGAAAAATTGATCGGACCTTCTGGGCCTATGCCAATAAGCGATATGGCCTTGAAACATAATTTAATAAAAAAATATTCTGCTCGTTGTGTTTATCCTTTTTCTAATGATATTGATATTTGCAAAAAATGTTTTGTTGATTTTAAATTTCCTAAAACAATCAATACGGACTGGAGACTTCCAGTTTTTATAAAAAGCACATTAAGAAAAATTTTTATAAAAAGGCCAAAGATTAATAAAAATAGATGCAAGAACTGTCAAATATGCTTAAATGTTTGTCCGGTAAAAGCTATCTCAAATTCAGGAATAACTCCAAATATAAATTATAAAAAATGTATTAGTTGCTACTGTTGTCAGGAAATGTGCCCAGAAAGCGCTATAACAATATTGTAATTCGATAATATAATATCATGTATGATATCAATTAGATATAAGATAAAATAAATAATATCTTTAAAATGCCATTAATAAATAATTGTTTCATGAATAAACAATCTATTAAATAGCTGATATTACAAATATAATTAATAACATAAAATATTAACCGATATTATAATGAATATATTTTAATTTTATCGCGCAATCGATATATTAAATATTACATAGTTGTGATTATACTAATATAACTATAATATCATGATGTTACAATTGGCATATTTAATATGCAGTTCAAATATATTATCGTTATATATTTGAATAATAAAACATTTAAAAATATTATTTTCAATTAATAAGCTTTAATACTTCTATATCAAATAAGATGTTTAGGTAATTCCAGCATATATAATAATATTAAAGATTTATATGATACCAGTAAATGTTATTATAATTGTAAAATATTCTGTTTATTCGAAATATCTAACAGACATATTAAATATATATAAAATTATGATTGTGAGATTTCAAAAAATAAACAATCTCATTATTATAAATGCAGTTATATAGATATAATACGAGAAATATAAAATAAATAATAAATTACTCGATATAAGTTAAATTTAGAATAAAAAATAATATATATTTTAAATTAGATAGAATAATGGTTCATGATATTCAACGTACATAAAAAGCAATAATTAGTTATACATTAAATCAAATATAAACAACGATAAAATATAATAAAATTATCAATCGTCTAAAATTATCAAAACGAAATAAATAATATTGTTAATGATAACATATGATACAATATTAATTAAGAGGTATTAAAAATTAAATATTCATTAAAGAAAAATGACAGATAATATATTTAGTATTAGGTAATATTAAAGATATAATTAGATAACCTTATATTTTGAAAAAAGAGTTTATACAAACAATGCTAATAAAAGCTTTATTATCAATAGGTAACAAAGTATTTAAATATATATTTAGTTTAAAATATATATTTAAATAAATTTGAATATTAAAATAAAATCTTATTGTATATTTAGAATTATACAGATTAATAATTAATCTTTATTCATGATATTCGATGTTTGGATTATCATTTACACCGAAAAGAAAAACTTTACCATTTGCTAAAGTGGCGCCAGTTAAAATTGTATTGAAGAATATGGCTTTTGAGACAGCAGACCTGAACATTGTTACATTAGTTAAATTTGCATTTGAAAAATCAGAAAAATAAAGATCTGAGTTACTAAGGTTAGCTCCTGTAATATCAGAACTTACAAAAGTTGCTCTGCTTAAATCTGCATTTGTAAAATTAGCTCCATGTATAACAGCTCCAGAGAAGTTTGCATAATGCAAATCTGCACTGAAGAGATTAGCATTCAAAAGATTAGCTCCAGATAAATCAGTCCTTATCAGGTTTGATCCTGATAGATTGGTGTTCCTCATTATAGCTTTATTTAAATTGGCATTTGTCATAATGGCACGCGTGATATCAGCATCAGACAAAATAGCCCTCGTCAGATTGGCATTTGTAAGGTCGGCCCTTGAAAGATTAGCTTTAAAAAATTTTGCACCGGTTAGATTTGCACCGGTTAGATTTGCATTGGAAAGATCTGCCTCTGAAAAATCAGCATTAAATAAATTTGCTCCTGATAAATTTGCTCCTGATAAATTTGCTCCTGATAAATTTGCTCCTGTGAGGTTTGAAATATTTAGGGAGGCCTTTTTCAAGCTTGAAAAGTAAAAATCGGTATTTGTCAAATCAGTATCTGTCATTTTTGCATTATCAAGAATCGATGCTGTCAAGTCCTTGTGTGTTAGGTCTAATCTGAATAAATCGCAGTTCTGACATGTGTTTGTTGTGATCAATTTTATATAATCATCCTGGTTAAATGCGAAAGTGTCGAACTTATCAAATAACATGTTAACAAAAACTGTTGTAAATATTACAAAATACAGAAATTTAAATTTATTTATCATAATTGTTCCTCCAATATTTATTTTAATTCAAAAATATGACGAAGCATACTTAAAATAAAAAATATAAAATAATAATCACTGTCTAAAAATATATAACTTTTTAAATTCATCTTATATAATTCTAAAAGCAATAATATCAGCATTCTATAAATTATGATAAATAGAACATATGTATTTAATTTTCGCATAATTTTAAAATATGTCAATAAAAAAAGAATGTTGTATAAATAATTTTCTTGACATTTTTTAATGACGTTGTACAATTAATATTATTATTGTAATAAAAGATATTTTATGAAAAATAAAATAAAGTTATTTTCGAATGTTATTCAACATACTGCCAACGGCGGTAGCCTATTTTATAGGTATTTACAAAATAATTTAAATATTATGGAAAAAGAAATAGTTAATATTTTAGAAAATAATGTTCTTCTAATTAATAAAAGAAAAGATAAAATTGGAAAGATAAATTTAAAAGATAAATTAAAAAAGTTTTATTTTATTATTTTAATTTTAACATTACTATTTATTAACGGATGTGCTTCTGAATCTGGCATTACAAGTGGAGTGAAAAGAACGCCAGGAGGAGAAACTGTTCAGTTAAGAGAAACAGATAATTTAACCGAAGCTGAAAAAAATAAACTACGACAAAATCTTATTAAAGAGGTTAGAGAAGGCTTTACTTTTTACAGACTATCGCCTGGTGATATGCTTGAAGTAATGTATCATCTGTCACTTGTCTCAGAGGCGCAGGATTACAGAATAGGTGTTAATGATGAATTAAATGTTGATTTTTATTATCATCCACAGGTCAACAGAACTGTCGTAGTTCGTCCTGATGGAAAAATCACATTACCTGTTAAAGGCGATTTTCAAGCTGCTGGACTAAAGCCTGCTGAACTTGCAACTAATATAAAGGTTCAATTTTCAGACATATATAATTCGCCTGTTGTTACCGTTAGCGTAAACAAGTTTTCTTCAAAAATGACAGAACTTCAAAAGGCAATAACAAATGCTCCAAGAGGCCAAGCAAAATTGGTTTCGATTGGACCAGACGGTAATGTCTATCTTCCTCTTTTAAGGGGTATTAAGGCTGCCGGCAAAACAATAGATGAATTAAGGGACATAATTAATAATGAATATAGATACGAGTTCAATAATCTAAATGTTTCTATTTTAATAGAGAGTATTACTGGAAATCGTGTTTTTATTTTTGGCGAGGTGCCAAGACCTGGTCCCGTACAAATGACAAGGCCTCTAACTTTACTGCAGCTTTTTGCAAACGTAGGGGGGTATCTTCCGACCAGTGCTATGGACCAGGTAAAGATAATGTACTGGAATGAAAAAAATGAACCTATTTTGAAGACTGTTAACCTTTATAATATTATGAATAATCTGAAATTAGAAGAGGATATGGTGGTTCCTAATAATAGTGTAATTTATGTACCGAAAACAGGCATAGCAAAGCTTAACCAGTGGGTTGATCAATATATAAGACAGTTATTTTTGTGGCAGGGCGAGAATTTAGGATTCTCGTATGGATTAGGTGGAAAGACTTTAGCTACAAGTACAATTTCGATTGAATAGGGTTGGAGTAATAAGAGATATGTTTCAGGCTTGCATTTATATTAAAGAAAAACAATACAACAGGAACGGAAGATGGGAGCAAAGAAGCTTCTAACATTAAGAGACATATTTTATATATTCTTCAAGAATAAGACACTAATTGTTTCTGTGTTTGTTACTTCTATCGTTATTGCTTTGGTTTATTGTATTGTGACTCCTGCGCAATACCGTGCAGAAACAAAGATATTGATCAAAATTGGTAAAGCACAATTCTCAGGGGTCGAGCTAATGCCAGAAAAGCAAAATTTGCTTATCCAAGAAAGAAGCCAGAATATCCGCAACGAAATTGAATTGATAAAAGGTCAATATCTAACAGAAAAGGTAATAGAAAGACTTAAAGGTAAGATTGAACCTATGAAAGGGGATCAATCTATATTTTCGAGGACATTCAGAAATATAAAGGATATGATCAAGTCTGTTTTTACCTCAATTGGAATAACAAAAAAGACTCCCAAAGATAAGGGCATGATATTAACGTTTATGAGTTCTTTAAGGGTTAATTTTCTTGAGGACACAGACATGATTTCTTTAACGTTTGATTGGACCGACCCGAAATTTGCGGCGTTGGTTGCAAATTTATATGCAGATGAATACATATTGCAACATACACTCGTAAATGAATCACAGAGGTCCCATAAGTTTTATAATGAGCAGATTGAGTTGACCGATAAGAGGCTTAAGGAAACCGAAGATAATCTCCAGATGTTTCTGAAAGATACAAACATAGCAAATATATCTTTACAAAAGGAATTGCATCTGAGAAACCTTGCAGAACTCGAAAATAAATATAACCTTGCAGCGCTTGATGTTTCGCAAGCCGTGGCAAAAATAAAAAAGATTAAGGAAATGGCTGCGCAGCCTAATGTCTGGATTGAAACACCCGAGATGGGAAGCACTATGGTGAATAGACAGGAATATTTGCGAACAATCGATGAGTCATATTTTAGATTGAAAAGCGAACGTCAAAGACTTCTAAAAATATATACAACTGAGGCGGCGGAAATTAAGTCTATAGATGCACAGCTTGATAATCTTCGAAAACAAAAGGCTGATAGCCTTCTGAACATCGCAAATATGGAATTGTCATTGGCTGAGAATAGAAAAAGTAGTTTAGCAAAGGATGTAGAGAACGAACGAAAGATATTGAATGATGTAAACTCAAAAACATATTTATTAAGACAGCTTGAAAGGGATAGAGAATTAACTGAGCTTAGCTATCAGATGTATAAGAAAAAGGGCGAAGAGCTAAGAATTTCTGATGACCTTGATTCTCAGAGAATTTCAAGTGTAAGAATTGCTACACCTGCTATTCCGCCTTTGACACCGACTTATCCAAAAAAAGGTTTTATTATAATTGCGTCTGCGATGATAGGTCTCTTCCTCAGCTTTGGTTTTTCTGCTATACGTGAATTTTTTAATCATACCTTCAGGGATGATGCAGATATTGATGATATCCTTGGTGTCCCATTCTTGATTGCAGTCCCGATGAGAAATGTTTCAGGAAACAATGGTGTATCTTCCTCGAATGGTTCAAGTACTATTGCAAATGTTTTAAACAAAATATTGCATCGTAATGGAAAGAAAACTGCAACAACTACAACAAGCTTTATAACGGCTACACCAAACGGATTAGCCTTTATTGTTTTAGTTATAATTGGAATATGTGGATATTTTATATACCTATATCAAAGTATGATGTTTTTTCAAAACACCATAGCGATGCAACGCTTTATTTCGCACGATACGCAACAAACGCAACAGGTTATGTTTGCCTCAATCAACCCAACTGATAATGTTTTTTTAGGCAGACAAAATCAAGAAAGTAAAAACGAAGTTTCTTCTGAAGATAAAAATATAGGCATGGATCTGTTAAGTGACAAAATGGAGCAAAGGCGAATTGAATTGGAAAAACGTAGAGCTTTGCTTGAGGTTGAACTCGAAAAGATTAAATCAGAAATTGAAATAAGCAGGATGACGAAAGAACAAAAAAATAATCATGAAGCCATTCAGCAAGCGGATAATCAGAAGGCAATTCAAAATACGAATGTAACCCCAGTACAAATGCAAACAAAGCATCAAACGAACATGAGCAATGTTCCAACGAGTACCTTTATTCAACAAAAGTCTCATAATATGCGAAATAACCCTCCTATTGATAATGCAGGACAAAATCACAACAAAATAATAGATAATACATCAAAGAAAAATGAAGATAAGGACCAACAGGAGTATGTAGTGGGAACTAACGAAACATTAGTGAGTATTCTAAGGGATAAATACAATATACCTACACATTTAATCTATAATGAATCAATAAATCTGATAAGGACTGCTAATCCTGGAATGAAAAATTTAAATAGTCTTGCAAAGGGTCAGAAAATATTAATACCGAAAGAAGTAATCGAATTTGCGAAAAAATAATTGTACAAGTCATCTTCATTTTGAATTATTTATTAAAAATGGAATTTTAAATGGGTAGACCTCGAAAGATACCGATAATTGAAGAAAAAGAAATTGCCGAAATTGACGAGAGTCTTCAACTCTGCAATCTTAGAAATATGTATGACCATTTTTTTAAGACACTTTGGAAATTGAAAATGGATCTTGATGAAATGAAAAAGGGAAACGAAAAGGAGATTGTAACAAAAAAAAGAGTTGGAAGAAAACCAAAAATAAAAAAAGAAACGCAGATCAGTCATTCAATAGTTTTTTCTGGTTTTAGACGTGGAGACGGAGCTTCAACGATGTCATTGAATTTTTCATATGCCTTTGCTGAAAATTCTGCAAATAGTGTCGTTCTCATAGATGGAAATTTAAGAGACCCTGTTCTTCAAAACCAATTTATAATGAAAAGAAAAAAAGGTCTATATGATGCCTTGCAGGGCAATGCTGGTATACAGGATATTGTGAATGAGATCATTTCAAAAAAGTTTTTTTTTATTTCTGCTGGTCAACAGACAAAAAATCCTATAACATTATTTGAATCAGCCAAATTCGAAGTTCTCTTAAAGCAATTAAAAGAAAAATACGACCTCGTAATATTTGATTCTGCTCCCTTATTGGGGAATCCAGAAACTACATTATTGGCGAACAAAACAGATGGTTTGATTATGATTTTAAATGCCGATGTTACAAGATGGGAAGTGGCGAAATCAGTGAAAAACGATCTGGAAGGTGCAAATGTCAGAATATTGGGGGCTATTCTTAACAGAAAGCAGTTTATAATACCACAGGCAATATACAAATTCCTCTAATTGCGATATAATAATTACCTATAAAACTTAATGTGTTATGAAAACATCAAATCCATCAACTGAAACATCAGTAACAAAAATATTATTTCCAATTTTTATGGGTGTTTTTGCAGTTGTATTAGCAATATCAATCGAAACACTTGAATACAGCACTGCGCTTGCCATTACAGCAGGATTATTTGTTGGCGGTATAGCAATATATTTTTTGAATCAGAAGGCCATAACGTACATATCAATTTTTACGCTTGGTCTTGGAATACCTTTCAACCTCGATGTTAACCTGTTTTTTAGACACTACATTGGTGTAACAAGTGTTGATATTGGTGTAACATTTCTTTCTAGCGTAGTCTTGTATATTGTATTCTATTATGACCGTATCGTTAGTGGAATAAAGCGTTTTTACAGCAACAGAATGATTTTATTTGCATTAGTTCTCTATATGTTAAGCGGTATACTGAGCCTGTATAATGCATTGTCTAAAGAACTCGTAGTGCTTGAGCTTGTTCGTTTAATGTTTCTTTTGATAATATTTTACACTGTAATGAATTTTGGAAAGAGAGAATATATATCTGTTTTTATTTTAACGTTGTCCATATGCGTCTTTTTGGAATTTTTACTTTCATTTTATCAGTATAAAACAGGCCGTCTTTTTGGTTTATATGCCTTTGGGGAAACAAGATATGAATTTGGACTTGGGTACTTACAAAGCAGGGTATCGGGTACGTTCAGCCATGCAAATGGACTTGCGTATTTTTTCGAACTGTTATTGCCTTTGATGTTTGCTATGATCCTGGTTGAAGAGAACAAAATGCTTAAATTATGGTACACTGTTGTCTTCCTTTTTGGTCTTTATGGGTTGATTATAACACTTTCAAGAGGTGGTTGGTTAGCCACTGCTGTTTCTCTACCGATTGTATTTTTATTGTTGTTTAGGAAAAGGATTACAGAGAAAAAATTCATTTTGTCACTCTTTTTTGGATTAGCCGCTGTAATTGTTTTGGGTGTTATTTTTTATCCCACAATCGCAAAAAGGTTTCAGGCTTATGACTATGGTTCGGCTGGAACGAGACGTCCATTGAACATCGCTGCAATATCGGTAATAAAGCAATTCCCTATTGCAGGCGTAGGCATGAATAATTTTGCCAAGGTTTTCAGGACGTATGATACAACAGGGGGTTCATCTTTATTTCAGACGCAGGGTCTTGTTCATAATCTTTTTCTTGGAGTGTGGACTGAAACCGGTACAATCGGAATCATTGCTTTTGTATGGATTTTCTTGTCTAGTTTTATTGTGGCTATCAGGTTATTATCAAAAGTACCGCTTTGGTATTCAGGAATATTGGTTGGCGTTTCTGCCGGCCTTTTAGCGCAGATTATTCATGGGATGTTTGACCCTGGTTTTCGTGTTTTAATGAGCACATCAATGCTTGTATACAGTATGATTGGCTTAATAGGAGCGGTAAGTGTTTTGTATCAAAAAAAGAAAAACAACCATCAAACAAAGAACTGAATTCTTGAAAATCACCCTGTAAAGTAGTGTTGATTGATGATAAAATGCTTTGCAGGGTTTTTTTTGCAATGAAAAAGGTCTATACTATTTTATGAGGATGCTGCCGCTATCGGTTATTATTGTAAATTGGAATTCAATTGAACTGCTTAAACCATGCCTTGTTTCTCTTTTTGAAAAAAACACAAGTTTTGATTTCGAAGTCATAATAGTCGATAATGCTTCCAAAGATAGCTCTGTAGAAGTTCTAAAAAAAGAATTTCCACTTGTACATTTGATCGAGAGCGATATCAATATGGGTTTTACCAGGGCAAATAATGTGGCAATAAGAAAGGCCAAGGGAAAATATATTCTGCTTTTAAACCCCGACACTATCATAATTGATGTCAATATTTTAAAAAAATGGACTGATTTTATGGATAGCAACCCTGATGTTGGAGCAAGTGGTTGCAAGTTGATCTATGAAGATGGCCGCCATCAGGTTGGAGATGCTGGTTATATGCCTGTAATTAATACTGTATTTAATTTCTCATTGTTTCTGTCTAAATTGAAACCAGATCGATTCAAAGGCATTTTTTTAAATTACAATAAACTAAGTAAGCCAATCGAGGTTGACTGGATAAGTGGCGCTGGATTTTTAGTAAGAAAAGAAATCCTTGAAACAGTTGGTTTGATGGATGAAGGCATTTTTATGTATGCCGATGATATAGAATGGGGTTGTCGTATCAGAAAATATGGATATAGGGTAGTGTATTTGCCCCATATGAAAATAGTCCATTTGCAGGGCGGCAGTGCAAAAAAGCAAAAAGAGATAAGCGAATTTTCTTTTTTGTGGCTTAAAAATATCCGTTTACTCTTTAAATATTACAACAAGAATCAACCAATCGTTTTATATGATTTATTGATCTCAATTGGATTTTTGCTAAGAGCTGTTTTGTATTTTTGTTTGTTCATCAAAACAGGAAAAAGTGATGTAAAGATGAAATCCCATAGGATGTTTAAATATTTTCAATTCAGCATATCTGTTTTTGGAAAACATGCGTGATTAGCTTATAGTTAGTATGAGTGTTGCCTGGTTGTATTGTGTACAATTTAGTGGGCTACCTTTTGAAAGATTGATTTCAAGATTTTGTAGTTTATCTCTGGGGTGTAATAAGTTTCAATCTTTTTACGTGCAAACTCTCCCATCCTTGTGATTTCAGAATTGTTTTGAGAGAGAATTCTAATTTTTTCTATCAAATCGTCAATATCTCCAGCCTTGAAATGTAATCCACTTTTTTCATTTTCAACAATCAGGGGCATATTGCCTATATCAGATGCAATGACTGGTTTGCCAAAGGCAAATGCCTCAAGAAGAACAATCGGAAAATGCTCGTACCATTCTGAAGGGAAAACCATAAATAAAGCATTCTTTATAAGATTGTTTTTTTCATCACCTTCCTTGAATCCCTCAATTGATATGTTGTTTATAGAATTTTCTTTTATATATTTTCTTAATGGGTGTTCTAATGGACCTGTGCCAACAATCTTTAATTGGAGGTCTTTAATTTTTTCGAAGGCCTTTATGAGTGTCCACAGGCCTTTTTCCTGGGATAACCTACCTAAGAATATAATATGATTTCCTGTGCCAACCGATGGTTCAATATTAGTTATGTCTAAATAATTTGGTTTTATAAAAAGCCTTTTTTCTTCAATGCCAGCCTCCATCAGTTTTTGCTTGTTGAACTCCGTTGTGCATACAAACGCATCAATCTTTTTGAAGACGCCAGACAACCTGTTAGTTCCTATCGTGGTAGCATATAATCCACTCAACAGAAAGCTATCTCTGAAACATTTATAACGTATCGCATTCCAGAATGCACCATTTTTACATTTTTCACATATGCTGTCATTTATGTAAAATACACCGTTAGGGCAGAGCCACCTGTAATCCTGAACGTTCTGGACGCAGGGGATTGATTCGGCATGGAGAGTATGAAAAATGGATGGTGAAATAAGGGGAAATATATTGTGCGTATAGGCTATATCGGGTTTAAAATCTTTTATAATGGTTTTCAGTTCTTTTTTTGTTGAAGAAGAAAAAATGGTTTGTGCAAAAAAATTTATTTTTTTGTTTAAATTATAGCTATCAGTTTCTTTATTGTCCTTTGTGTAAAAATATACCTGTTCTTTGTTTTCTTCGAGCAGTCCCTTTTCCCGTAAGGCGATTGAGTCCTCACCGGCAAAATATTTATAAAAATTATGTGCAAGCAAAATATTCATTGGTATACAAAAAATATTTATATGATAGCAAATAAATGTGATTTAAGCTATCTTAATACAGAATAGATATTTTTGAAAGATTATTGTTATGAAAGGGTTTATCTGATGGATTCTAAAATAATTGATATTTCGGTCATTATCCCGACATACAATCGTGCATCTGTACTTAAAAAATGTCTTAAGGCGCTTTCAAAGCAAAGCATTCCTGCAAATACGTATGAGGTTATTGTATCTGACGATGGGTCTGAAGATGATACGAAGAAGGTAAGCGAAGAGGCATTAGCAGATACAGCATGTTTTATAAATTATTTATGGCAACCCAATAAAGGTGCTAATGCAGCAAGGAACAACGCAATTCATGCTGCAAGGGGTAGCATTTTATTATTTATAAACGATGATACTATTGCAATCCCGTCTATGTTGGAAGAGCATTTACGGACACATAAAAAATACCCTGAGGAGAATATTTCAGTATTGGGCAGGATGACAGTGTCCCCTGAGGTGCCATATTCGATTTTTGCTAAACTGCATCTTGATGCCAATTATGGATTGTGGAAAGGAATGGTTGAACTGGATTGGCTTGCATTTTACACATGTAATGTTTCCGTCAAAAAATCATTTTTATTAAAACATGGTCTTTTTGAAGAAAGCATTAGATATCACGAAGATGTGGAGCTTTCGGAGCGTTTATCCCATTTTGGTTTAAAAATTATATATAACCCAGAGGCATTAGGTTATCACGACCACTATCTTCAGGAACATGAATATCTGAATGTAGCAAAAAAAGATGGTATAGCATTAGCGAAATGGTATAAAAAGTCACCCCACCTAAAAAAACAACTCAGTCTCGTTGATTTTCAGCTAACAGTGCCTTTCACAAAAAAAATGAAATATATTATAGGTGACATATTAATAAATAGGGCAACAAGACCAGCAATAATTAGAACGGCAAGGCTTTTTTCAAGGTCATGGGAGGGCTTATCTCTATTTCTTTACAGAAAGATATACCAATCCATTAAGAGGGAAAGCGTTCGACAGGAACTGATGAATTCAAAAATAGATTGAATATTTCAACATGAAGCCAAATATAACTTTTTTGATGTCTTCTGCGGGTACAGCTTACGGTGGATCAGAAACATACATTTTAAATGTTGCAAAAAACCTTTCTGATGATTTCAATGTAGGGCTTATTCTTGGGAAAGGTAAATTTACAAATGATTTCAACTCATTAGCTGATGAAAACATCATTAAATACCTAAGCGTTCCATTTATCTCAAGAAACTCTAAATTTTCAGCCCTTCTCAGAAAGACAAAGCTACATGAAAAGATAAATGATTTTGATATTGAAGCAATAACTATAATGGCTTCAACAAGAAAGATTAACAAGTTTATATCAGATTCTGACATCCTTGAAGTCCAGTATCCAACAGAAAGCCTCATTTTCCCGTTTCTTCAAAAGAATATTAAAAAAATAGTTCATTTTCATGGAACCTCGCCACCCTCTTTGTATGCTAATATCAAAAATAAGATTAATAAATACGCTGATGCATTTATTACATGTAGTAAATGGAGCAAAAAATTATTAGAGCAGACACATAACATTGAAAATATCAAAGTAATTTATAATGGTGTTGACGCGAATTTTTTCAAGCCTGGAAATTCAGAGGATTTTACTTTACAGCAGGATTATAATCATGATTTGCCGAGAATAGGTACTGTTGGTAGATTGAGCAGTGCCAAAGGGACGGATTTGCTTTTTAAGGTTGCATCAGAACTGGAAGGCATTGCTGAGTTTTTTGCGGTCGGTCCTTACGAAGAAAATTTTATTAAAAATAATTTAAAAAAGGCTACCAGCAATTTTCACTTTCTTGGCCCGTTACCCAATAATGCTTTGCCTCCTTTTTATAAATTTATAGATTGTTTTGTATTGCCATCATTTGAAGAAACTTTTCCTGTAACGGTGCTTGAAGCTATGTCATGCGGTAAACCTGTTATAGCATCAAACGTAGGTGGCATCCCTGAAGCTATTGATGATGGATATAATGGTATTTTATGCGAGACAGGAAATTATGTTTTATTGAAAGAGTTGATACTTAAAGTAATTAATGAGGAAAATCTGAGGATTAATATATCTAAAGCAGCCAGACAGAAGGTACTTGAAAAATTTACTATCCAAAAAACATCTGAAGAATTAGTGCAGTTTTACAAGAACTTGTAATGATTTATTTATCGAATAAATATAAGATGCTACATAATATTAACCTTTTCCTCGATATTAAAGATATACCAATCCATTAAGAGGGAAAGCGTTCGACAGGAACTGATGAATTCAAAAATAGATTGAATATTTCAACATGAAGCCAAATATAACTTTTTTGATGTCTTCTGCGGGTACAGCTTACGGTGGATCAGAAACATACATTTTAAATGTTGCAAAAAACCTTTCTGATGATTTCAATGTAGGGCTTATTCTTGGGAAAGGTAAATTTACAAATGATTTCAACTCATTAGCTGATGAAAACATCATTAAATACCTAAGCGTTCCATTTATCTCAAGAAACTCTAAATTTTCAGCCCTTCTCAGAAAGACAAAGCTACATGAAAAGATAAATGATTTTGATATTGAAGCAATAACTATAATGGCTTCAACAAGAAAGATTAACAAGTTTATATCAGATTCTGACATCCTTGAAGTCCAGTATCCAACAGAAAGCCTCATTTTCCCGTTTCTTCAAAAGAATATTAAAAAAATAGTTCATTTTCATGGAACCTCGCCACCCTCTTTGTATGCTAATATCAAAAATAAGATTAATAAATACGCTGATGCATTTATTACATGTAGTAAATGGAGCAAAAAATTATTAGAGCAGACACATAACATTGAAAATATCAAAGTAATTTATAATGGTGTTGACGCGAATTTTTTCAAGCCTGGAAATTCAGAGGATTTTACTTTACAGCAGGATTATAATCATGATTTGCCGAGAATAGGTACTGTTGGTAGATTGAGCAGTGCCAAAGGGACGGATTTGCTTTTTAAGGTTGCATCAGAACTGGAAGGCATTGCTGAGTTTTTTGCGGTCGGTCCTTGTGAGGAAGATCTTATTCAACAAATAAAAAGGAGTAATATTAGCAACTTTCATTTGTTAGGCCCTTTACCAAACAATGCTTTACCTCCTTTTTATAATTTTATAGATTGTTTTGTATTGCCATCTCTATTTGAGGCTTTTGGAATCACATTGATCGAGGCAATGTCATGTGGTAAGCCTGTCATAGCATCAGATGTGGGGGGTATTCCTGAAATTGTTGACGACGGTTGCAATGGAATTTTGGTAGATCCTGGAAATTATATGTTATTAAAAGAAGCGATAATACGGATAATATATGAAAAAAACTTGAGAATTGATTTAGGTGAATCTGCGAGACAGAAAATCGTTAAAAATTTTACATTTAAAAAAACATGCAGGGAGTTAAGAGACTTTTATTCGAGTTTAATAAACTGAGGAGACAAAAAGTAAATGCTTGCAATAGAAGGGGGAAAACCTATAAGGAAAAAAGAAAATTTTTTGGTGTTTGGTGCACCCCTAATTGAAGAGGAAGATGTACTTGAGGTTGTAAGATGCTTAAGAAGCAGATGGATAGGAACGGGCCCCAGGGTCCATCAGTTCGAAGAGGTTTTTGCAGAATATAAAAAAACGAAATATGCAGTTGCTGTAAATTCATGTACCGCTGCCCTTCATCTTGCCATGCTTGCAAGCGGGGTAGGGCATGGGGATGAGGTTATAACCACGCCCATGACTTTCTGTGCGACCGTCAATTCAATAATACACTGCGGTGCAAAACCTGTTCTTGCAGATTGCGAAAAGAAAACAATGAACATATCGCCATCTGAGATAGAAAAAAAGATAACATCAAAAACAAAGGCAATAATTGTAATACATTTTGCCGGTCGTTGCTGTAACATGGAGTCAATTCTGGATATCTCAAAAAAATATAATTTAATGATTATAGAGGATTGTGCGCATGCAATAGAGTCAGAGTATAGAGGAAAAAAGGCAGGAACCTTTGGTGATATTGGTTGTTTTAGTTTTTATGTTACTAAAAACATTACAACAGGGGAAGGTGGTATGGTAGTCACAGACAACGAAACAATAGCATCAAGGATTAAAACACTTGCCCTGCATGGTATGAGCAAAGATGCATGGAAACGTTTTTCCGATGACGGATACAAACATTATAAGGTTGTTTATGCTGGTTTTAAATACAATATGACAGATATGCAGGCATCGCTTGGGATAAACCAAATGAAGCGCATTGATGCTTATTGGAGAAGACGAAAAGAGATATGGGAGTTTTACAACAAACAATTTTCAGATTTACATTGTATGCTGCCTGCTGACCCGGAACCCGATACAAAGCATGGTTACCATCTATATACTCCGTTAATTGATGTTGATAGACTTGGAAAAAGCAGGGATTGGTTTCTGGATGCATTTACCTCTGAAAATATCGGTGTAGGGGTTCACTATGTCCCCATACACCTACATCCTTTTTATCAAACTGTGTATGGCTGGAAAATAGGTGATTTTCCAAATGCTGAGTTTATAGGAGAACGTACCATTTCCCTTCCATTGTCTCCAGCATTGAGCGATGAAGATGTAACTGATGTTGTAAGCGTATTCAGAAAGGTTCTATTAAAACATAAATGAAGATTGCAATTGTATCAACTGTATATAAAGCAACACCTCCACAGGGGTATGGGGGTATTGAACGTGTTGTATATTTTTTGGCTGAGGAACTTATAAGACGGGGCAATGAAGTGGTACTATTTGGGTTGCCAGGTAGTTTTTGTTCGGGCAAAACAGTTGAAGTAGATGGTTATAGCCCCTCCAATATGCCAAGCGGAATTAAGAAAAAATCGGATCAAATATCAGAGGAGTTTCTTTATCTGGCTATGAAGGAATATCTTGATAGTAATCCTGTAGATGTTATACACGATTGGTCTTTTCATAACCTTTATGTGTTAAGGCATACAGACAAGTTTCCTTTTGTGGTATCAACCTGTGTTCCAAATTTTCCCGATTATGATAGACCCAATCTTGTGGCGTCCAGTAAAGCCCACGCAGCGCTTTATGGCAGATCAACAAAATATGTGCGCTATGGGCTAAATCTCGATGATTATCAGTACAGTTACAACAAGAAGGATTATTTTATACATATAGCGAAGATAGCTAAATACAAAGGCCAACATATAGCTGCTCTGGCATTCAGAAACTCAAAGGAAAAACTTCAAATAGCGGGTAACATCGAAGACCATTTATATTATTTGATGGTTTTAAAACCACTGCTTTGTCTTTTGCAAAACGTTTCATATATCGGAGAGATTATAGGAATAAACGACTACCTCTGCGGGGCAAAAGCCCTTATTCAGACTCCACGATGGTTTGATGCATTTCCTCTTGTCGTTTTGGAGGCTTTTGCATCAGGAACCCCTGTAATTTCTTTTGCTGAGGGTGGGGTACCAGAGCAGATAATTCATGGTTTTAATGGATATCTCTGTATGGATAAAGGCGACATAATTACAGCGGTTAATAATATATCGCAGATTAAACCTCAAGACTGTCGTACGTATGCTGAAGAAAATTTCTCAGTAAGAAGGATGGCAAATGATTATATGGAATTGTATGAAAGGGTGATAAGCGGTGAAACTTGGTAGACAAAACATAATGGAAAACCATGAAATTGTTTAATTATTACCTGATCAACGTTGTTGCTCAGGGTTTAGGAAGAGTTTTTACGTTTGGTTCAAATTTTATAGCCTTTGCTCTTATTGCACGTTTTTACGGTACAGATTTTTTCGGACAGTACGCATATGTATTAAATTATTTTGGGATATTTGTAATTTTAGCAGACTTTGGTTTAATGCCTGTGCTCGGCAAAGATATAGCCCAAACCAAAGACTCTCCTCGCATGTATTGGGGAAATTTTCTAATTTTAAGACTCTTTCTCAATGTCTTGGTGATCTTGGGGTCTATAATCACAGCTTATTATTTACGTAGAGACATGTTCTTTGTTCTAATTATTGGCTCTTTAGCAATACCTTTTTTGGCGTCGAGGTTCTTTGAACCTATATTTCAGGTTTTTCAACGTCCCTGGCATTCTTTTTATGCCTCAATAATATATGGGGTTGCCCATCTTATTTTTCTTGCCACGGCATTTCAGTTCTCGAATAACCTGTTTAGTTTTATCGCCGCCTATATATCTGCAAATGTTTTATATGCTCTTGTAGCATTCTACTTATCAGGGAAATCCGTAAGGCCTTTGTTTAACATCAATAAATCGATAATACAAAACATAATCAAACTTGCTATGCCCTTGGGCATTTCCTCAATATTTATAATAATCAGCAACCGTGTTTGTATTCTGATGCTTGCTGGAATGAAATCTGATTATGCAGTTGGAATATACAGCGCTGCATACAAATTTGTTGAAATAGCATCTTTTTTGGCGGCTATGGTAACTGCGCCTTTGATTCCTATATTTGCGGAAAAGGCTAAAAATGACAAGGCATCACTGAGATATATAACGAGCGACATAGCTGAATTTATTGCCGTTATTCTTTTACCAATAGGTGTAATATGTACTTCAATGTCGCAAGGGATTATTTCCCTAGTTTATGGTAGCAAGATGCTGCCGTCTGCAGATGTATTTAATATATTGATTTGGGTTAGTGTCATTATTTTCTATTCATTATTGATATCAAGCGTTGTAATCTCAATTGGTGTTGTAAGATATGCATATTGGCTCGGTGCTGTTGCTGCTGCTTTGAGCGTTGGTTTGAATTATTTATTGATACCAAAATACAGCTATATTGGTTCTGCATGGGTGGCATTGATATGTGAGATTGTGTTGGTCGGGGTGACGATCACTTATGCAATTCGTCATATCGGGAATTTTTTCAGATGGAAAACATGGACTCAGATTATAGGCCTAAATCTTACTATGTGTATGATGATAAATCAAAATTTTATTGATTTGAATATTTTACTTAAGATTGTTATCGTTATGGTTTTATATATCTTCTCCATAATAAAATTGCGCTTGCTTAGAAGCGACATCTTCTATGTATGGGCAAATAAAAAAATATTTTCCTTTATAAATGTTTTTAAGAAGTAGCCGCACAATAGGATTAAACTCAAGGGCAGACTTAGTTTAAATGAAAGAATATCAAAGGATTTTTTGGATCGATAACCTGAAGGGCATCGGGGTCATTTTTATTATTTTTGGTCACTCAATCTCATGTCTAGATTTTCTTATCAATTATCTTTTTTCATTTCATGTACCCCTATTTTTCTTCATAGCCGGATTGAACTTCAATGAAAAATCGTTGAACAATTTTAGATTGTTTTGCATAAAAAGAGCAAAACGACTATTGGTGCCTTATGTTTTTTTTAATCTAATCTCTTATGTACTATGGCTTTCAAGGGTTAAATTGTTGAACATTCCTCAGGAAGTACCAGCAATTAAGCCGTTGGTTGGTGTTTTGTATGGCAATGGAAATGGTTTGTGGCTGATTCATAACACGCCACTGTGGTTTTTTGTATGTTTATTTATAGCCCAGATTATGCTTTTTATGATTCTAAGGATTGCCAAATCAAAATCGCATCTTATTGTGCTTTTGTTTGTGTTTGCCGCGATCGGATATTTGGATTCAAAATATTTAAATATAAGGCTTCCTTGGAGTATCGATATAGCGTTTACTGCTGTAGTTTTTTCTGGTATTGGTTATATTTTTAAACGATTTAGCCATACCTACAGAACGAATAATAATATCATAATTTTGTTTGTTGTTTTGATACTGAGTTTAATTGTAGTCTACTTCAATGGAAAGATTGATATGAACTATAACAAATTCAATAATATCTTTTTGTTTTATAGTGGTGCATTTTTGGGTATCTTCTTTTGGTTTAATATTTCGGTAATGGTTGGGCACTTAAGTATATTTAGATATATTGGGAACAACTCTTTGACGATCTTTGCTCTACATATTCCGGCATTAATTATTATTGTTAAATTATTGATGGTTATAGGCATTCCATACTCTGTGCAATCTTCAAACATTTTGTTTTTGTTTATTCATTCTATTTTAACCATTTTGATTATAGCGCCCTTCAATTATATATTAAACAGATACATTCCTTTTTTTGCTGGAACGAAATAATATGGAATATATAGCAGATCCGTTAAAGTTTATTTTACACAATGCCACAATGATTGGAGGAACCGTATTTTGTTTCATTGTATTGATGGTTTTTCATTTGTTTAAAATAAACATTAGAGTAAATACTTTTGAAAGGCTTGAGCTTTTTTGTAGTTATGGTGCAGTAGCTTTTTTTATAATTTATATAATAGCAGGTGTTATTTATCTTTTTTATCCCAATTATCTTAACCATATTGAACCTTTGGTTGCCTCCATTGGCATAGTTATGAAGAACGGAGAGATTCTATATCCTATGCCTGTCGGTGTTTACTCCTATAACTGGAGCCTTTACGGTCCAGCTTTGTTTGAGATACAAGCTTTTTTTCAATGGATTGGTGCAACATCAATTATTGTTACATCAAAATTACCTGGTTTATTTGCGTTAATTGTATCAGCTATTATTTTGTTGCGGATTAGCAGAAATTGGCTATACAGGGGTTATCTGCTTTATTTATTCCCTTTTGGTCTGATGCTTTTCTGGAACAGGGCTGAACCCTTTTTAATCATGATTGTGTCTATATCTCTTCTTTTTGGTCAGAATTATGTTAATAAAAGATACTTACCGATAATAATGGGTGTTCTTGGCGGGATTGCTTCTGCATTAAAAATCCATGGAGCAGCTTATATCTTTACAGCCTATCTTGCTGTTGCTGCATCAAGTTGTTCAATTTCATCTATATTGTTATTTTTAGTTTCATCGGTATTATCTTTCTCTGCATTTTTTCTACCTGATAATGTATTATTTTCCGGACTTTGGGGTTATTTGAGTTTGGTTGGAATCGACCATGGTTTCTCTTTAAAACTTTGGATTGAAAACTTGATATATCTTGCTTTTTTGTCTTTTCCCTTTGTTGTATTTTGGCGCGGTATAAAGCTGAAACGCACTATGAGACTAAGGGTAACATTAATTTTGGTGATAGAATTTTTAATCACGATAGTTGCTTCCAAATACGGGAATGGATTTTACCATTTAATGCCATTGATACCAATGAATGCGTTTATAATTCAGAAACTATCTGAAGCCGTTGTTGTGGAAAAAGGCTTGTTCAAAATATTATATGTGTCATTGATTGTTGTATCATTTATAGTTGTACCATTAGATTTTGTTCTTCCTATGGCTAAGAGCTGGCATCAATTCAATTATGCACAAAAAGAGATAGCATCTCTCGAGAAAAATTTTCCAGGTTTAATGATGGGGGTTACTGATGAACAAGGTTACCCATATGCTTTCATGAGGGTTATGCTTAGGAAAAGACAGATTGATTATGCAGCTTTTATGGATTTGCAGGTGGCAGGGTTTAAAGACGACGAGTTTGCAGAAAGATTAGAAAGATGTAAAATCCCTTCGATATTGATTCCAAATTATGGAGAACCATTTTCTTTAAAAAACTATTATACCAGTGAACCTTTATTTTCGGACAAGCTTCGTGAGGTCTTTGCCTCAAAATATATCCTTATTCAGAGAGGAAAATACTACTCAGTATATACATGTGCTTTTTCATCAAGGGACATGTTGCCTTAAGGCAATGATAGAAAAGTTGTTTCAATTCTTATTTTTTTGGCAAATTGTGTTATATTTTACTTGTAGTTTATAGTAAAAACTATAATTCATGAGGGCTATAGCGATGTCTTTTTCAATGCGAACAGGGGTTTTGATCAAATTATTATCTTTAGCATGTCTTTTTTGTCTATTCCCGTTCGGTTATTGTCTTGCCGAGTATTGTTATGCAAAAGAAGACGGATTTGCGGTTATTCAGCCGTATTTGACAGAAAAGGTGTGTTTTTTGTACGAACATTCCAAGAATCTTCCCCAAGAATCTGAGATGAAACAGACATTGGCGGGCGACGAAAGCTTACATCCTGATCCTTTGATGTCAGAGTTTCTCTATTTAATAGTTAAAAAAAGATATACTGCGGTAAAAAAAGGAACGGCGTTTTTCAATTGCGGATATGACTTGGAAACATTAAAAAGAGACCCTGCCTTTTTTAAACTTAATGGAGTAATTTTTCCAGAATTTCATTGTAGAGGATTTTTAAGCGAATGGGTTCCTGTAAGGATTATAAATGAAAATAACTGCTGGTGGGTGGCGGTTGAACTAATTGATTGCGGAAATATACAAGAACCCCACGATGTTGAAATTAGATGGAAAAGAGAGCCAAACGTCAGATGGTAAATTGTGAAAAATCAAATAAACGATTGATGAATTATGCTAACCCGTAAAAAGATTGCAGTAATCATTATTATTTTGGTTATTTTGGTTTTTTCTTTGGCTTATCTAAGTTCAGATGCAAACAATGACAAAGAATTTAAAACAGATAGACAAAATCAGGAGCAGGAAAGACCAAAGATAGTTCATATAGGGCCAATATCTTCAGATATAATAGCTGTTACAGTGACTGACGGTAAGGCTGTACATGGAAAGCAGATCCCATATGTACCTGAGAGAAGGGATATTTTTACACAGGAAAAGAATGATTTATGGTTAGACAGACGTGGAAAGAGGATTGGTTCATTGGTTGGGCGTACTGAAAAATGTATCATGATGTTTGATCAGGTAGTTGGAGAGAGATTGGACATGGCTTTGCTCGATAAAACAGAAAGCTTTGAGATAAGTTCTTCCGATGATCCGGATTTATCTGTTGCACGTCGACCATATACGGTTTTTCGTAAAACCAAACCATCTGATTTTGCAAGAATAGGTGCCAAAATGGAAGCACCACTCGAACATGTAATTTACCTTAAGTTATTAAAACCTTTAAAGACTGGAAAGCAGTATACCATTGATTTCAAAGAATTGGGTTTGCCGAGACAGACATTTATTTATGACCCTACAAAAATGAGAAGCGAGGCAGTGCATGTAAGCCATATAGGCTTTAGGCCTGATGACCCAGCAAAGGTTGCGTTCCTTTCATTATGGATGGGTAGTGGTGGACCTGTTGATTACAAAGAAAAAACACCATTTTATATTATTGATGAAAAAAGTGGAGAAGTTGTTTTTAAAGGTGAAATATTGCTTTCTAAAAAAATGTTTGAGAAAGATGAGGATGCTTTTGGACATAATTTTAATGGTACAAACGTATATATAATGGATTTTAGCCAACTTCAAAAACCAGGTAGATATCGTGTTTATGTTGATGGCGTAGGTTGTTCGTATCCATTTGATATTAGTGATGATGTGTGGGCTAAGGCATTTTATATCTCTGCGCGATTTCTGTATCATCAAAGGAGCGGGATCGCAATTGGACCGCCTTTTTCAACTTTTAAAAGACCAAGGAATTTTCATCCAGGTGATGGAGTTAGGATATATGCAACTAATACAACACTTTTTGACATTGAATATGGCCTTCGAAAAAACGAAGAACGTTTTTCGAAAATTATAAATGGAAAAACCACTGAAATTGTTCCAGATGCATGGGGAGGGTATTGTGATGCAGGTGATTGGGACAGGCGTATTGCGCATCTGATTGCTGCAAGATATTTATTTGAGCTATATGATTATTCCCCTAAATACTTTGAGAAACTTGAGTTGACCATACCAGGGGCAAAAGAAGATTTCCCAGATATTGTAAGAGAAGCCTTATGGGGCATTGATTTTTATAGACGTCTCCAAACCAAAGAAGGCGGCATAAGGGGGGGCATAGAATCTGAAGATCATCCAAAGTATGGTGAAGCGAGTTGGCAGGAATCGCTTAACGTTTTTGCATTTGCCCCTGATGTATATTCATCTTATGTTTATGCGGGTGCAACTGCAAATGCAGCTTATATATTGAAAAAACATAATCTAAAGATGTCAGATATTTATACTGAAAGCGCTGTTAAGGCAATGGAATGGGCCGAAAACGAATCAAATAAAAATAAAACGAAATACCCATCATATCAAGTGAACGATGCTCGTAATCTTGCAGCGGCAGAATTATTTAGATTAACCGGGTTCAAGAAATGGCATGATATCTTTATTGATACAACAGCTTTAAAAGGTGGGGAGACGTTAATCAGTAAGTATGATAGCCATGATCAAGAGGATGCTGCATGGGTGTATTGTAATACAGAAAAGAAGGGGATGAATAAGAGCATTCAATTGAAATGTAGGAATGCAATTGTTGATGAAGCCGAAAAACTGATAAATGCTCAAATGAAAACTGCTTTTAAATGGGCTCGAAACCCTTGGCGCCCCGCAATTGCAGGTACTTTTACAACACCGGATTGTAAGAATATAATAAGGGCACACGCAATGACGGGAAAAAGGCATTATCTTCACGCAATAGTTCTTGCGACCCAGACAGGTGCAGGGGCAAACCCGTTAAATATGAGCTATACAACAGGGATTGGCCATAAAAGTCCTCAAAATGTTATGCACGTAGATTCTCGCGTTACCAATCAACCACCTCCTCCTGGAATAACAGTATTGGGCCCACTAGATCCAAATTCATTCGGGCAATCAGAAACCTATGTTCATAAAGCGGCAAATCAATATTGTTACCCTGAATTAAAGGCATGGCCTATAATCGAAAATTATCTCGACATTTACTGGTATGCTGCTATGTGTGAGTTCACAATTCAAAATGTTATACCCAATACTTACACGTGGGGCTATCTTGCATCAAGGAGATAAACCGTTACTGTTTTTTAATGCTACTATGTTGAGCGATACCTCCAAAAAGCAAAGACAATAGCCTACTCTTCGGAAATATATATATCGAAATAGCCAGAGGGCAGATCATGCCAAAAGAAAAGGTTGCGATTATTGTTGGAATATTAGCTATATTGAATAACTGAAACAGATGAGCCAAAGGAAATATGAAGAAATACTGCAACAAATAAATCTGCAACGAATAAAAGCCAAACGTATCTAAAATCCTTTTTGGCAAAAAATTTGAATACGAAAAACAAAGAGATATGACAAAAAAAGAACCCAATATTGCCGTTATAAACTTCAAGAATTGGCATTCAATATAAAATGTCGAAATATATGCTGCAACAAATGCTGTAAGATATAAATTAATTAGCCATCTATTTCCCATTAAAACAATAAATCTGTCTTTAAATTGAGATATTTGAGTCCCTATGAAATAATAGATGAAATAGTTTAAAAGCCATCCTACAGCAAATAAATCGTAACTTACAGGGAAAAACTGAAAAATAATAAAAAAGAGAAAAAGTAGCCAGCAGTTTGTTTTAGAAATTATTGGCGTGAATATCCTCATAATTATAATGAGATAAATAAACCAGAGAAATAATGCCGGATTGCTGAGCGGATAAATGGTAAGCACATAAAGGAAGTCTTCCCATAAAAAAGGGCGTTTAACCATGTGCGGTATGTAATATTTGATGAGTCCATAGCTGAAGCTAATTACAAAGTACGGAATAACAAGCCTTAATGTGCTTCTACTTAAATTCTTTAGCCAGTCATTTATTGAATTTATCTCTAATAATTTAGTTGCGAAGAAGCCCGACAAGAAAAAAAACATGGGCATATGAAAAGAGTATATAAAATTGTAGATGGCAGGATAGGCGTCCTTTAGCGGTATGCTGTGGCCAAATGTTACAAGGAGAATTCCTATGCCTCTAGCCATTTGCATCTCTAAAATATATTTGTTGCTTGACATGATATTTTTAAATATAATCGAAGCAATGAGAAATTGTCAATTAAGGCTTTTCAGGATATTAAGAAACAGGGCACATGAAAATCAGGAGATTGTTATATAATTTGTTGCTTGCAATTGCCTCTGTAGCAGTATTTTTTGTGATTGCAGAGGGTTTGACAGTTTTATTATGGGACTATAAACTGCAAGGAAGCCATGTTGGCGTTGTTATAGATAAAGGTGACAAAAGGGTTGTACATGAAGGTATAGAATATGTTACGAATTCTCTCGGCCTAAGAGAACGTGAACTGGATCGAAGACCTAAAGCACAAAAGACCATTCTAGTGTTAGGTGATTCTTTTGTATGGGGCGATGGTATTCCGGTGGAGAGTTTGATTACCTATAAACTTGAAAAAAGACTAAGTGGGCTTGGGTATAGCATTGAGGTTGTTAATGGCAGCGGAGGCGCTGGAAATGCGGAAAGTGAGTATCAAAGATTGATATGGCTGACCCCTATCTACAGGCCTTCCACGGTCATTGTTTTTTTCTTTACAAATGATATTTTGGAAGCATCAGATGTTGTGGATGATTCAAAACTATTGGTTGCAAAGAGCTGGAGGCAAAACATCAAAGAGTTTTTGAGGTCTAAGTCTCTTTTTTTTGCATTTTTGTATTATCTATACAAAGATAGAATTGTTGAAATTGTAGGTGTACCCCAATCGTTGCTTCCTCCTGATTATTTTAATCTTAGTGACTCGAAGCCTGGTTGGAAGAGTTTTAAAGATTATGCCCTTAAAATGAGGGATTATTGCAATCAAAACAATGTTTCTTTTCGTTATGTAATTATTCCGACTTTGACCTGTCTTAATAATAGGTATCCATATAAAGAAATGCATGATAAATTAAAGCAATTTTTTAGTGATTCAGGTATTGAATATTTTGACCTATTCCCCGTGTTTAGACCGTATAGACCGTCAATGTTATGGGTAAATCTTGAAAATTCCCATTGGAATGATTTGGGAACAAGTCTGGCAGCGGAAACATTGGTAAAGTGGAAGTCTTTTTTGATTGGGTTGGAAAGATAGGGTGATTCTTTACGCTATGTTATGATGAGTAAATCAAAATCGAGGATCTTTTAGTGTCAGGTTTGAATATTGACAGAATTATATTATATTTTTCTTTGGTTTTTGTAATCGTGGGGG
>ERZ795049.297-NODE-297-length-77034-cov-11.343665_pt1 | contig 77034 bp, 56 predicted proteins | sample MGYA00375133_ERZ795049 | MGnify/ENA primary metagenome ERZ795049 (study PRJEB30178, sample SAMN05720147) | activated sludge metagenome | isolation source: anaerobic digester from wastewater treatment plant | place: Japan | collected 2015-04-20 ...
CGCTTGCGGCCGTCCGGAGATTGTTGGTCGGATGGTGCTTGACAAGCGCACGTAGATGAAGATCCCGCATGCTGCGGCGAGCGGCCATGCGAGACTACGGCTAGCGAGAAAGACAGCGATGCTACCGGCCCCAAGGAGTGTGAGCAGAACGATGTCGATGGCCGAGACTGGATCGTTCGGAATAGGTCCGGGTGACATCGTTTGCGATGCGCCGATCGGATGCCCGACAGCTTGCTGTTGCTTCTGAGGCCAGCAGTTGGAAAACGCGGGCACGTCGTATATCCGCACCCATGTCTGCTCACCGACACGGCGAACCCACGCAGTCGTATGAACCTGCCCGGCCGCGATCGAGCGGATCAATTCGGGTTCGGGGATTGGCCCCACCGGCTCCACGCCTTCGTAGCGGAGATGCCAGCTTGATACGGGTGCAGCTTCCATCTTCAGTTGATCGGCGTGAACGGTCGGATTCAGCGCTTGATCCATGACGGCTGCGAATCGGCCCACCCTCTTGAGCGGCAACCAGTCCTGGTCACCCTCCCGGCACACCGATGCCGAAAGCGGCACCTTGCCGTTCTTGATGCCAAGTTCCAGCAGATCGCTCGTCACGGGGCCAACCACGTCCCCCCCCTCGTTGCACACGTACCAATTGGACATGACCAGCACAGACTACCCCCGTCACGTCGAGCTTGCAAATCCCGACGCGGTTGCGCAGGCGATCCGCAAAAGTTCCTGATCTACGTGATGCCGGACAAGGGGGCGGCCGGGCCACCGGGGCACAAGTTCATGGCCCTGCGACAAACCACCAAGAACGGAAAGGGCCGCTACGTGACCGGCGCTCAAGTCTGCGGCTGGGGTCTCGACTGGGGCAAGACCGGGTTTCCGCCGACACGAGATGACCTCGCCCTGATCATCGGCAGAAAGATCCTCGACGAAGCGGGCGTCTAGTCCGCCAGAACGCTGTGGCGCACGACCTGCCAGGGTTTAGAGTTCGGAAGCAACGTCTGAGGTTTGTGGGCAGCGAAGCCATTGAAGGCAAAGCCAGTTTCGGATCGACTGAAGCGCGGACATGACCGTGATGGGTCGTTGGAAGCCCTGCATCGTCCACCGAGGCCACCCGATGTGTGGCCCTGTATGTAGGGAGCCGTCACGGCCGCTGGCTTCCCCCGCCCTCATCGTGGCGTGGAAGCACGGCGGCTTGATACCGGCGACGACGGTGGGGGTTCGGATGCTGGCGGCGACGAAGCGGTAGACGGTCTTCACCGCCGACCCGGCCGTGAAGCTACTCTCCCGCTCGATGAAGCCCACCGACCCCAATGACGACAACGTAGCCGTCACCATCCGCATCCCCAAGTCCTTGTTCGTGATGGTCGCGCCGCCTCCGGCCACGGTTACCCAGAAGACGGCGGAGCAACACTTCGGCATCACTCCCAGGAGCTACAAAGCAATGGTGCGCGACGGCTTCTTTCCCGTGAAGAAGATCGGCAAGACCATCTTCGCCTCCTACGACGACGTGAAGCGAGTGGTTACCGAAGGCGCTGTTGCCCGCTCGAAGGTGGACAAGGCGTTGGCCCATGATGCTGCCGCCCCCGAGGCGTTGCCCATGGGGCCGGAAGAGGTCACCCAGTACATCGAGGCCGCCCGCACGCCGAAGGAGGCCAAGGAACGCAGCGACGAGGTCTGGAAGATGTTCCGCGAGCTGCACGTCAAGTACGGCGAGACCCTTGATGACGGCTCACCGAACCCCAACCACAACGAGCGGATGCTGGAGCTGGTGCCGGAGCTTCGGATCGCTTCGTGGACTGCCACGTCCGTCCCACGGCCCCCGCGCACTCGACGTTCGCGGAAGGCGTCACGGTGACGAAGGGGCCGGTCATCCCGAACGTCCGCGCCGAGCAGGCTGCTGCCACCGCCCTACAAGAACTGACGGACGACCTCTTCATGCGCGTGGTGAAGGCCGGGGCAGATCGTCGGAAAAGTGCGAGGAGAGCCGAACTGACGGCCCCGAGCATTCCGTTTCGTTTGTTTCGCCTATTGCGTTCGCTTCGTTCGAGCCCTACACTTGATCCATGTCCAACACGGCCCTCCGTCTTCCGTCCCCCGTCGAAGCCCAGCAGGCCCAGGAAGCCTTGCGCCTCCTGTCGTCCGTGAAGCAGCGGGGGCCACGTTCCCTCCAGGTCGCCAAGAACAAGAACGAGAACGTCGCGGTCACCGTGCCCAAGGAAGCGTTCGATCTGTTCCTGGAGATCCTCGGGCACCTTGCCAACGGCACCGCCGTGAGCATCGTCCCCGTTCACGCGGAGCTGACCACCCAGCAGGCGGCGGACATGCTGAACGTGTCGAGACCCTTCTTGGTGAAGCTCCTGGAGTCCGGAGCGATCCCCCACCGAAAGGTCGGAGCCCACCGACGTGTCCTGATGGCGGACATCATGGCCTACAAGCAGGGCGATGATGACAAGCGCAAGGCCGTCCTCGACGAGCTTGCCGCAGAGGCCCAGCACCACGACCTCGGGTACTGACCCATGGCGTTCGTGGTCATCTACGACGCCTGCGTGCTGTACCCCGCACCGCTTCGGGACTTCCTACTGCGGCTCGCCCGGACAGGGATCGTTCAAGCCAGATGGTCCGATGAGATCCTCGACGAGTGCTTCGACGCCATCCTGCGCGAGCGTCCCGATCTCAGGCCCAAAGCCCTGGAACGTACGCGGCAGCTCATGCAGCAAGCCATCCCCGACTGCATGGTGTCCGGCTACCAAGACCTCGTGGACGGGTTGACCCTGCCGGACCGGGACGACCGGCATGTCCTTGCTGCTGCCATCCGTTCGGGTGCGCAGACCATTGTCACGTTCAATCTGAAGGACTTCCCCCACGACGCTCTTGATCCGTTCGGCATCGAGGGCAGGCACCCGGACGACTTCGTCATGGACCAGCTCGGCCTTGCCGCCGGTCTTGTCGTTGGTGCTCTCATCGAACAGGTGGCCGCCTTGAAGAACCCGCCGATGACGAGGGAGCAGGTCTTGGATCGGCTTCGAGACTGTGGCCTCGTGCAGAGCATGGCGAAGTTACGGGAGCTTCTGGGAGGGCGTTAGACCCCACCGGAATGGACAGGGCCATGGACGGGGTTTTGGAGCGGATTGTGGCAGGCTAACTGATTGAAATATAACGATTTTACTAAGAACCGCAAATTTGACACGGTAGGGGTCGGTGGTTCAAATCCACTCGCGCCTACGAAGACTTGAAACTTCGCCCTCCTGAAAAGTAGCAGGCTGTAACTTCTCGGGGGGCAAGTTCGACAAGATTTCCGGCAGTGCAAGCGATGACACCCAACTCCTTGTTTGCTTTCGTCGGCGCACTGATGATTCTGAGCATGGCGTGCGGTGGGACCCAAGCGCGCGAGAAATCTCCGCCGAATCGATGCACTGCAACTATGGCCTCTCTTCAGGCGCTTGAACCGACATGCTGGCAGAATACTCAAGCGGACGGTGGTCCGAATGATGCGGGCACTGGTCAAGGGGCGCAGAACCAACAGCGAGACAATGTGGGACCGTCGGGATCACACCCACGGTGGGTTTGTTGGCCCGAATTTCCGGGATCGACGGAAGAGCTGAATCGAGCACGTTGCGTCCAAGTTCTTCGGCGATGTAGCGCATGTGCACCTTCGGGTCGGCATGGTGCGTGAGCGCCATCGCGGTCTGCACGTTGACGCCAGTGCGAGCAAGCACGGACACGAAGGCGCATCGGCACGAATGGAAGTCGACGGGCAGCGTGGTCGCTGTCTGGTTGTAGAGCGGGTCGGCTGGATTGGGCTTCATCCGGTTGCCCTGTCTTGACTGCCTTTACGCCGCCCCCGCGACGTGACCCGGAACTTGTCTTGGCTTGCAAAAGCTGATCGATTTATCTATCGGCTCAGTCACAACAAATTCGGGGACTGCGCCACAAACATCCAACCGATCATGGTTGGGGTTCCTCTCCATGGTTGCATACCGTAGAGGCGCTAGCCCACGTTCGGCTGGTGTTGTACCGCTTGCGCATGGTTTTGCCCGTGCGTAACACATTTCGATCTTGCTTCTTTTCCCTTCCACCCACGGCGTGAAGGGCAGGGATGGGGGGCAGAAGCATAAGCAGGGCCAGGGGCCGCTCATCCCAGCGACGCGTCTCGGCCCCCGTCGTGGACGAGAGCACACCCAACAGCGAACGCCTTGCCCGCATCCTGACCGAGTGGAACGACCATCCCGGCCTCGAGGACAGTCCGATCCACAACCAACTCCACAGCCGAAAGGCGCAAACCCATCGCCGCAAAGCGAAAAGCCATCGCCGGAAGGCAACAGGCCACCGTTGCGGAGCGTCATGCCTCCGCGATTCTGCGAAACCCCTCCCCGTTCGGGCGAAACCCCTCCGTGTTTGAGCAAAAACCCACCTTATGATTGCACGATTCCCCTCCGTGTTTCGAGAAATCCCCTCCGTGTCGGAGCGATTCCCCTAAATGTCGGAGCGAAGACCAGGGTTGCGGTCGTTTTTGGCAGGGGTCTGGTCGGCGAGGGGGTCGGAGACGTGCTTTTGCTGCATGGCTTTTTCATGGATGCGAGTCCATTCGTACACATAAAAGCTATAAATACCTGTTTTCTATGTATTTCGATTATCGCTAGCTGCTGCACCAACTCCAAAGCCGCCGCTTTTTCGGATGGCGTGTACAGGCGGCAGCTTTTTTGCCAGCAAGTCGTTTGGGAGGTTCCGATGCCGCGGGTTTTTGTGGCTCTGGGAGCTTGGCGAGTTTTGCTCTTTTTTTCCAGACATCGCCATGCGGTCACAGTCCCCGGGGTCACCCCTTTGCGCTTGGCAGCCTCGAGTGGCCCCACCTCTTGTGCCAAACACGGAATCTCGGCGCATTGTTGCGCGGTACACTTTGCGGCCATCTTCCCATCCTCCAAGACGGCATTCTGAACACCCCATGTTTCCGGTCCTATTGCCGTCAAATGGGATGGTCAGTGTGTGACAAGGGCACGTAGAGCCTCAACGACCATGGGTTCCGCGTTCCACCAGCATGTCAGGCAAGTGGACGAGAGTATAACACATCACGGACACGTCAGACTGATCCGAACACCTGCAAATTCGCCCCATTGACGCGCCACCACAATCTCCCCCTCTCCGATCGGCAAGACTCGCAAGCTCTCGGGCGGACGAAAACCATTGAACTCGTGGCTGATCACGCCCGGCTCCAGAAGATTGGCCTGCGCCGGCAGGAACAGCGCTCGGGCTGCTTCCACATCGCCCACCACCGGATGCACCCTCGCGCTTTGCGTTGCCAGATCGAGGGTGCCGACAATCACGCTCCCTTCATCGAAGCGAAGCTTCCAGATCCGGGAACCGTCGTGAGCGAGCAGGTCCTGCTCGATATTCGGGATACCCGGACGGGGAAGGCCGCTGGCATCGAAGAGCGTGGCGCTCGCGGTGGCCGGATTGATGCGTGCGAGCACGGGCGAGCTCGATTCATCCACGCCGTGCAGCCAGAGTTCGTGATCGAGCACGGCCACGGCACCATAGCCGTCGATGGCCGGGACCCCGTCGACGGCCTTCATCTGCAACGCGTCGAGATCGATGACTGCGACCTTCGTGAGCCTTCCCGAACGCACGTGCCAGCGGCCAACCGCAGTGTAACGCAGGTACCACAGCTCGTCATCGTGGATCCAGCCTTGGAGCTGGAAAGTCTCTCCCGTACTCGAGTCCGTGAGTCGAGGTGACTCATCGTACCTTCCGAATGACAGGATTCGATACTTGTCTCCGCCTGGATAGACCAGGATGGCCTGCAGTCGTCTTTGTGCACAGCCACCGTTGTTGCCAATCCAAGGCATGCCGAGACTCTCCGCGAGAAACCAGCTCGAGCAGAAATTCAAAGCAGATATGTCTTCGTGAAACGGGCGTTCCGTGGTGTTGCCGAACGCGGGCGCGTCATCGAGCGTTGCCAGCGCCGTAACACCTGAAAACGCCCATATGGGGGCGCTGCTTGGTAAGGACACAAACTCCCAACCCGTCTGCTCGGTCCACACGAACGTACCTCCTTCGTTGAAAGGAGAGGTCCCGCTCACGGACCACAGCTCGCCCGGACCGGAGAAGAACATTCGGCCGTAGGGAAGCTCTCCGACAGGGTTTGGGAGTTCCGATATCGTCACGCACGGTCCGTTCGCGGGTGGATCGACGAGCACGGGAGCATCGGATCCGGTTTCCGTGTCGGTAGTCGGCACATCGGCCAGCCCATCCGAATCACCATCCAGGCCGGCGTCCAGCGACACGAGTACTGCTTGCGACTCACCCCCGCAGCCGGACGAAACCGTGCCGAGCGTCCAGGCCACGAGCAGGCAATATCGCGCTCCATGCGCTACCTTCCAGCCTCCGGTGCGTAGAGCCTCAACGGCCATGGGTTCCTCGTTCCGCCAGCATGTCAGGCAAGTGGGTGAGAGGTCAACACATCACGGACACGTCAGACTGATCCGCACACCTGCAAATTCGCCCCATTGACGCGCCACCACAATCTCCCCCTCTCCGATCGGCAAGACGCGCAAGCTCTCGGGCGGACGAAACCCATTGAACTCGTGACTGATCACGCCCGGCTCCAGAAGATTGGCCTGCACCGGCAGGAACAGCGCCCGGGCCGCCTCCACATCCCCCACCACCGGATGCACCCTCGCGCTTTGCGTTGCCAGATCGAGGGTTCCGACAATCACGCTCCCTTCATCGAAGCGAAGCTTCCAAAGCCGGGAACCGTCGTGAGCGAGCAGGTCCTGCTCGATATTCGGTATGCCCGGACGGGGAAGGCCGCTGGCATCGAAGAGCGTGGCGCTCGCGGTGGCCGGATTGATGCGTGCGAGCACGGGCGAGCTCGATTCATCCACGCCGTGCAGCCAGAGTTCGTGATCGAGCACGGCCACGGCACCATAGCCGTCGATGGCCGGGACCCCGTCGACGGCCTTCATCTGCAACGCGTCGAGATCGATGACTGCGACCTTCGTGAGCCTTCCCGAACGCACGTGCCAGCGGCCAACCGCAGTGTAACGCAGGTACCACAGCTCGTCATCGTGGATCCAGCCTTGGAGCTGGAAAGTCTCTCCCGTACTCGAGTCCGTGAGTCGAGGTGACTCATCGTACCTTCCGAATGACAGGATTCGATACTTGTCTCCGCCTGGATAGACCAGGATGGCCTGCAGTCGTCTTTGTGCACAGCCACCGTTGTTGCCAATCCAAGGCATGCCGAGACTCTCCGCGAGAAACCAGCTCGAGCAGAAATTCAAAGCAGATATGTCTTCGTGAAACGGGCGTTCCGTGGTGTTGCCGAACGCGGGCGCGTCATCGAGCGTTGCCAGCGCCGTAACACCTGAAAACGCCCATATGGGGGCGCTGCTTGGTAAGGACACAAACTCCCAACCCGTCTGCTCGGTCCACACGAACGTACCTCCTTCGTTGAAAGGAGAGGTCCCGCTCACGGACCACAGCTCGCCCGGACCGGAGAAGAACATTCGGCCGTAGGGAAGCTCTCCGACAGGGTTTGGGAGTTCCGATATCGTCACGCACGGTCCGTTCGCGGGTGGATCGACGAGCACGGGAGCATCGGATCCGGTTTCCGTGTCGGTAGTCGGCACATCGGCCAGCCCATCCGAATCACCATCCAGGCCGGCGTCCAGCGACACGAGTACTGCTTGCGACTCACCCCCGCAGCCGGACGAAACCGTGCCGAGCGTCCAGGCCACGAGCAGGAAAGATCGCGCTGCATGCGCCACCTTCCAGCCTCCGGTCCGTAGAGCTTCAACGACCATGGGTTCCTCCGTAAGCCGGGCCTCCCTCGTCAGGTGCATAGCGTGCTCGTTCGGCCAATATGTCAGGCAAGTGGGTGAGAGCCAGCTTCGTTGCTTCCCTTAGCTCACCGGACCCGTGGCTTCGAATCACCGCGAGCGCTGGCAGCGCCAGGCGAACGAGCGCGGCATGATTGACGTAGTCGTCGCGTTGCCCGTCGTAAACCCGCAGCCCTTCTCGAAGGATGGCGAGCAAGGCCCGACGAAGCGCCGGGTGCGCCGCCGCGAGCCTCGCTAGCTCCGCTGAATAACGACCGTAGGCCATCACATAGCGCCGAGCCCAGGGACCTTGCATCATCATCGAATCTCGGACCTCCCTTGCTCGAACGAGAGACCGTTCATCCACACCCTGACGAGTCAGCCAGCAGTCGACGTAGTTCCCGTTACTGGAAAGGTCAGCCGTGACCGTGGGCGGGAGCATGAAGCTCTGATCTTGGTCCACGCGATCGTGTACCAGCCAGATCCCGGTGCCATTCGTCCAATGGGTGGTAGGACTCGAGTCCGCTGCCGCGCGCCACAGGTCGAATTCGTAGGTATGCCAAGCGTAGGCCAAGCTGAAGTCATGGCTGGTCCAGGAATGCTCCCAGCTCGATGGACCTCGAAGCTCGAGGTTCTCGCAAACGCGATGGTTGCCCGGACCCATCCACTCGGCGCCGACCAGCAGCTCCTTGCGCCATGCGTTGAGCAAGGGCACGCTCGCCTTGAGGTTCTTCAGCTTCTCACCCGGGTCCAGGAGGGAGCGGAGTTCAATGGCCTCTACCACGGAGGCACACCCGGATCCATCCCAGGAAGCGGAGCCGGGGATCTCGGCAGCCACGAACTCCCATACGAGGTCGTCGGCCCAGGTGTTGGCGTAGGTATCTCGCAGCTCTCGGACGATCCGGATGCGCCTGGGAGGGGAAGTGGATGCAGGAAGGAGCAGGCCGTACAAGTCAAAATGTCCACCACTGCGAATAAGGACAAAGGACAGGTCAGCGCATGTGTCCGATGGCTCGCAGTCCTGAAGGCGAAGCCGCGCTTCCATAGCATCGCGCTCTTGCGGGATCAGGGAGGTGGGGTCCGGGTGACGGACAGCGAACCCCCAGTATCGGACAAGAGGCTCCCGGAGCTGAGGCTGACCTGACGTGAACGTCCAGTACGAGCTCCACCACGGACCGGTGCAGGTATGGATGCTGGGATTGCAGGGGCTGTCACGAAAGCAATACTCGTTGTCGTCGCTGGGAGGCGTGCAAGGTCCGTCCTGTGTCCTCCAAGTCTTCGCCTGCGCGACAGCTTCGGCGCGGATCCCCATGTTGACGACCGCAGCCGTCTCGGGGAACGGTGCTCTCCGATCATCTGCCTGCAGGGGTGTCGATCCTTTTGGAATGTCGGCAGGATCGAAGGCCGCCTCGCCCATGCGCGAGAACAACGGGAGCAGATCATCGACCACCGATTCGATCGCTTCGCTAGCGCGATTGGGTGGCGCGCAAGTGCCAAATCCAAAGGGGTTGCCACCCTTCGTGTATGCCGTGACCTCCACCGTTGCCGACATGATGGGACGCGGCTCCAAGATTGGATCCACCGCCCAGCGAGCGTCAGACCACGTCGCGACCACGTCTCCGCTCGTCGCGTATAAGTTGTAGGTGGCCGACCCGTGCATGTACGGCGTCGCTGGATCGTCCACCGTCGGGCCCCATGGCGAAATCGCCAACCCCGACGTTCCCACGATGCTCGGTCGCTCGTTGTTCCCGAACATGGCCAGCATTCCCGGCGTGTCCGCGTGCAAGCAGTCGGACGTCGCGCCGCAAAGCCAAGCCTCGTACGTCGGCCAGATCCCGGTCTCAACCCTGTTGGAGTAATGTGTGAAGCTCGTCACCATCCCATAGGCGCTGTGCAGATCCACCGCGACGACGGGCAATCGTTGTATCAGAGATCGGAAATCGAGGTCACCGGACAGGAGATCCAGGACGGAACGTTGGGTTATCTCCAACACGGCTTGTGTCTCCGGCTCACTGCCCGGAGACGTACCCGCAAACTTCGAACTGTCCGGCATCGAGCCACGACCCCACACTTCGGTTGCATCCCATCCCCCCTGGAGCCAATGTGCCGGGAAATTTCGATTGATGTCCACGAAGTTCCCGTTGGTCCTCCACCACTCACCCGAGGCGTTGGGTGCCTGGGGCCACTGATGGAGAACGACATCGTTGTACGTGCTCGGGTTGACCGTGGGGACAATCACGACGTGCAGACCTGCGTCGATCAGGTCCCTCCAAAAGCCACGCGGCCTGCCTCCCTCCGTCTGAGGGACGGACGGATCGTCCACATCTGCGAGGGCGTAGTAGGCCACGAGCCGTTGGGCAAAACGCCAAGCTGCCTCGTAGGTCACCAATTCCCGGGGGTGCTGGTTCGCGATGACCAGCATGATAGCGTTGGTTCCGCTGTGCCTCCGGTCGCCGAAGAGCCCGCTCTGGAGCCAGCCAATGTCGATATACGGAATCCCACGCCGAATGCCGTCGGTCTGCAGGCCATGGTCGTCATGGCGTGGCGAATGATCGCTTGCAGGCCACCCGCGGATCATCTTGTCCGAGATCTTCACCTGCTTGCCGGGTGGCCCGTAGCCTGTCCGCACGGCAAAGTCTTTCCACATCTGTATCCGGTCAGGAAACGAGGGTACCTCGACCCCATCAAACGTGCTCCAATCGTAGGGCAGGTAATAGCTGCCGTAGTGCGGACCGAAGGTTTCTGCCCCGGGAAATGTGGCATTCCAGCGATGAAGGGGGGTGAAGGCCGAGCCTGGCTCCATCTGACAACCCTTCGCAACCAGGCTCATGGCCTGCTGACGGTCTGCGGACCATCCAGCGTATTCCGGCGGGATTGCAAAGGGGAGCACCACCAGCCCATCCGCCTCGAGTCGTTTGCGAAGAGAAGGACCCACGGATAAGACCCACGTTTGCGATCCGGACGCCTCATCCACCCAAGGCAGAACCTCGCTCCATAGGCGCAGAGCGCGAATCGTCCTGCTGGAGCTACCAGGCGGGAAGCGCACCAAGCTAAGGTCAGACTCGTGAGCTTCGACAAACGACTGAGGTGGCTCGAAAGGGTCGGTCGATGGCTCTACGGGGGCTTCCCAACCTGGTGCCAATGAGCGACCGGAAGGCTCACTACAGGCAACCATCATCAGAGCAGCAACCAGTCCACACCGAACACAGTTGCCGTTCATGGAATCCTCCCTCCGTCAAATCGATCCTCTTGAGAGGGTAGCGGGAAGCACCGTCAAGTCCAAGACGATACTCCCCGGTTCCGTGAGTCGCGGCCATGTTCGAACACACTCGACACGATCCTTGGGGGAGCTTGGCGCTGCGGAGGTCAGTCGACAGAATTTGTTCCAAGATCTACGCGATGGCCGCTTCGAACACCTTTCGCAAGCCCACGCCGGTCGGCTTGTATGATGCCGCGGAGCCCCAAGCGCAGCGCAGTCATCACGGGGATTCGCAACCATGTTCTGCGCTGCGGCGGGAGACTTCGTGTCATCGACACCATCACCGAGGGGTTGTCGAAAACAATCCAGGTTTCACTGCGGCTCTCCAGCACCTCACCAAGCGACCCGCTGCCACCATCGGCCAACGCGATGACGTGAACCCCGTTGCTAGACTGCCCGATCCGTGCCTCACTCCCCCGCCTCGTCGAGCAGCTTTCCAGAATACCACTTCCGCCCTCCGATCAGCAGTATCGCGTACCACACCGCGAGCCCCACGAGCAGATACGAGGACAACACGACGTGCGCTATAGTCGCGGAGGGCTTGGATCCCAACTGCCAGAAGCTCGGGGCCCAGGGTGCGAACAGCACATCGACACAGGCCCCCCGCTCCGCCGTTTGGTAGCACGCGGCCGTGGGCCCTGCCACGATAGGCCCGTCCTGGCCGGGCACCGTCAGGCGAAACTCGTATTGGGTGTGCCCTTCCTCATCCACCCACGTCCGCTTGTCGGTGACCATGCCAGCCGTGACGCGTCCGGCCGCGGACCTGAGATGGTATCCAACGAAGATGGCGTGTGCGCTCACGAGCATCACGGTCGCGAGGACGAGAGCACCGACATAGCGTGGCAGAGGGCTCCGAACCACGCTTTCGAGCGGCTCGCGCGACACGAGCATCGGCCCGCTGCGCGACGGAAGCAGCTTGTACTTCGTGGTCATCGCACCGCGATAGCCGTTGGTCGCGTCCATGATCTTGTGGCCCTCCAATCGCCCGGAGATGTGAATCCGGTCGCCGTCCTTCGCCTCGGCGATGCGACGCCGCTTGGTCGGCGCGTCCGTCTCGGTCCTCGTGATAGGCAGTAGCAGCTTCGCGGCATCTCGCGGCTCCACCTCCACCACCTCGCCGCTTTCGAGCCGCAGTCGAAAAGGCTTCGCAGTCACCTCGCGGCTGAGTTCGGACCACTCGATGCGACCCCCATCCTCCCCGAAGTTCTTGATCCCGCTCTGGCGGATCTCCACGCGCAGCGGCGGCTCCGAGGGTTCGTCGATCGTGCCCTCCAGCACGGCAAGACCGGGACGCAGCACGGGGCTTCCAAGCCGCTGCGCCCGGGCACGGCGGGTCAGGCACGCATTGCGCACGATGAGTGCCGCCGCGATCACCGCTAGTAAGATGGCAATCCCGCTCACGCACCAGAGCCACCCCGCCGTGAGCGAGGGACCTGCGTCCTCCAGCTCCGCACACGGCAGCGCGGATTCGCAAATCAAGGCTTCGGAGTTCTCCGACGGCATGATGGATCACTTGGATGGATCGGGCATGGGTGCGTTTGGGTAACGGGACTCGGCCACATGCCGCAGCATGCCACGAAGCACGGTCGACCTCAAGAGCGAGGGCATGACGAGTCTCATGCGCTCAATCTACATCGGATGGATGCGTTGGGCGACTGGTTGGATCACCTGCCGAACAAGCTGCTGGTCGCGCAAGGCAGTGGGGTCGCTCACTGCGGGCAAAGGCGGTGACGCATCCTTTTATCCCGAGATTCCCCTCGTTGCACGGGTGGCAGGTGGTTAGGGGCTCTGTGCGTGATAGCTCTGGCGGGTGAAGTCGTTGATGTTCGAGTTTTCCACCGGCTCCCGATCATAGTATACGTTTGTGTATATAATCAACAGACAACTATTTAGATTTATTAGTTATTTTTAGTATATATACATATCCAAATATGATAACGAACCTCCGGAACAAGCAAGGATATTCCCACGAAATCGGCTCGGAATCCTCCGCTCAGCTCAATGACAATTCTCTCAGGTGACTTGACTTCCAACACTTCGTTCGGCTTTCCTAGACCCATCTATCTACCCGGAAAACCTGCGATACCATGACACAACCCACCGTCCTCGTTACGGGAGGCGCCGGATTCATCGGCTCCCATCTCGTGGAAGCCCTGCTGGCCGACAACTTTCTCGTTCGTGTGCTCGATAACCTCTCCACGGGAAAACGCGAAAACCTGCCACATCACCCCAACGTCGAATTGATCGTCGGCGATGTGGCAGACCCTAACGTCGTCCAGCGCGCCACCCAACACTGTCAAGCCGTCGCCCACCTCGCCGCCGTCGCCTCCGTACAAGCTTCCGTCGATGACCCCATCGGCACTCACCAAAGTAACCTCGTCGCAACCATCCAACTTTGCGAAGCCATGCGCGCTGCCAACGTATCGCGCATCGTTTTTGCCTCAAGCGCCGCCGTCTACGGCAACCACGGAGAAGGACAAGCCGTCGATGAAGACACCCCCAAAGCACCCTTGACCCCCTATGCCGCCGACAAACTCGCCAGCGAATACTACCTGGATTTTTACCGACGACAGCACGGCCTCGATCCCGTCATCTTTCGGTTTTTCAACATCTACGGTCCTCGACAAGACCCCAGCTCACCGTACTCGGGCGTCATCAGCATCTTCACCGAACGCGCGCAAAAAGGCTTGCCCATCACCGTGTTTGGCGATGGACACCAAACGCGCGACTTCGTTTTCGTTCAAGATCTGGTCGCCGTGCTGATGCAAGCCTTAAAGGCCCCCCGCGCAACCCACCAACCCATGAACGTGGGATGGAATCAGGCAACCTCGCTCAATCAACTTCTGCAAATCATCCAACGCGTGCTCGGTCACCTGCCCACCGTGGACTATACGACACCCCGCCCAGGCGACATCCGCCATTCTCGCGCCAATAACGAAAGGCTCCTGACGCACTATCGGCTGCCCACCCCTGCCACCGATATGCACGAAGGGCTCCGACGATTGCTCGGTAAGTAGGTCATGGTTCAGGGGCGACGAGGCGGTAGCCATGACGGTTTGGCCCGAAGCGCGCCAAGCTGCTCCTGACGCTTCCGACCTTCACCGCCGTCTTCCTCCAGGCAAGTGATTTCCCCTCGCGGCGCACGCGCATCACCCGCCACCACAGCCTCGAAACGAGCCTCCGTCAGATGAATCGTATCTCGACAAAACGCCAGGACCTGAGTGCCCGCCAGCAATACCCCACTGCGAAGATCGGTACGCTTGACCTTGCTCGGTAGACCATCGGATATCTTCTCGACCGTGATCTCGTCGCCTTCGACCTTCGTGACCGTGCCAAGCAGATACAATCCATCGTCTCTTCCCGTGGGTAGCCACACACGCTCACCGACGAGGGCTTGCCCTACCGGCAACCAAGTGGTGGTGTCCTCCGTTTTCAGCACCGCGGTCTGAACCCATCCCTGCGCCGCCCGAAAGCGTTGTTCCCATGAGGTAATGCCGTCGGGTTGTTGGGAAGTGACCAAACTCATGCTTGGACTTCGAGCCAAGACCCAAAGCTTCGAACCGTGAGCAATCCGGCCCGTGGCCGCCGCCGAGGAAGAGGTAATGGGGTGTAACGAAGTCGCACCGAAACTGTACATCAGTTTGGGTTTGGTCTCGGGCACACAGCGCAGTTTGCTGCACTCGAGCCACCCTTGCAGATGATCCCGCAAACGCTCGAGTTCAGGAGCGACATTCATTCCCGAAAACACATCGAGAGCCCGCTGGACATCCCCTACGAGCGACTCCGCCGCACGACTCCCAAGAGCGGTCTTCCCCCTCGTAAGAAGTCCTTCCGTAATGCTGTCGCGAGCAGACTGCTTGGCCGCTTCGACTTGCTCAGGGCCCGCTTTGCCATCCTTGCCCCACGCATCAAAGGCAGCAAATACCTCTTTCCAACGCCCAGAGGCCATGTCCCGCGCGCTTTGCTCGATCATCGCTCCCACGACCGTCTCGTTCAGGGTCGTAAGAAGCGAAAATTGAGTGTCCTGCCCATAGGCTCGCTTCGCATCAGCGCTCGTCAACACCTCGCGCACCGGCGCAAACTGATCGTTCGGTTTGGCCTCCTCGATCGCACGTTGCATACAAGCCGAGATCGGTTGAAGCGTGGCCTTGCGCAAGTCCCGTAAAAGTTGCGCAGAGGGAGCATCTCCGAGCGTTTGCCCCACGATGCCGATGGCTTTCGCGCACCCCGGCAATGATGCATCCTTCTTCAAGATGCCTTCTACCCGCTCGGCCGCTGCTCGCGCGTCGGCCCGATCGACTTGTTCCAAGGTCGCCTGCGCCGACTTGGCAATCATCGGATCGCCCAATTCGATCGCACGGGAAGAAAGCAGGCGAGCTTCCTCCCAATCTCCACGCCCCACCGCCACCAACGCAAGATCGGCGCTCAACCTCGCCACTTCGATGCGCGCCCTTCCCGACGCATCCGTATCCGGATATCGCTTGATGACCGCTTCGTAGGCTTCGATGGTATTGGCCTCCTTGGCTTTTTCGAAATATCGATCGGCCTCGGCTTCCGTCTCGACCATGACCGAAGGCTTGCTCGGCGCACCTGAACAACCAGGTCCGAATAGCGCCACCACGACACCACCCACGAGGGTGATACGCCCAAAAAACTTTTTCGTTCCCACAACCTCGCTTTGTCAGACACTGCCAGGTTTCGTCAAGGCGCTTCGACAAGCTGCTTCAGAACCCATTCCCATGGGTCGGAAGCCCCAACCGTGTCCACAATCATGATCGCTTCCGCCGCCGCCAAATCAACCCGTGTCCCCGTCTTGTGCAATCGCTCCGTAATACGTTGCGCAAGCGCATAACGAGCTACCATATCCGCTTTGGCTTGATACACCGTCGCCTCCGCGCTCCATGACATCGCCCACAGGTAGTCCGCCAGCCAGGAACCAAAAATCCGACGAGTCGAACAGGGTTCTTGTACCCTTTCGGCCGTTCGACTCAACGTCCAGGCCCACGGACGAAGCGGCGCCGTCCAAGGATGCCGCGTGTCCCGAAGCTCCAAAGCCGCCCATCGAACCGCACAGAAAAAACCATCGTCCTCATCCTCGTCTTCCACCCAGGCAAGCATCCGCTCCGCCATCGCTTGCCATGTCTTTTTCCGAAGTGGCGGAAGCTGCTGGGAATGATCCATCCCAAGAACATCGCATAACCGAGGTTGAGGGTCGGGCCCATCCAATTGCTCGAGCAAGACGGTCTCCCATGCCACATAATCGTCGAAACGAATGTCCTTGTGACCACGCCACATCACACGACGCCCCACCTTGACATCATGGGCTATTCGTTCGGTTTTCGGAGAGGCAAGGATGGCCATCGCCCGTTGCTCATCCAAAGGCGCTCCCTCCCCAATGGATACGCACGGACATCGATGAGAAAGGGTAACCCGAATGCCGTGGGGAGTTTTCGCCGCGCCCACGGGAAATCGACGACATACAGCCGGCTTTTGCGCTTCCCCCACCACCGCATGCAAACGGCAGCGCGCATCGTCATCCAAAAAAACGCAGCGATGCTTGCGCGTGGCAAATATCAAATCCTCGATGCCGTCGTGATAGACAACCGTTTTTTGCTTGCTCCGCGGCAACGCGATGGGAGCTTTTTCCCTGACGAACTTCGCCTCGCCTTTGGTCAACGGACCAAGCAAGTGAATCGTGGTGCAACAGGTGCCATCGCCATGACACTCATAACGCGCGTTGGGTCGAATCAATAAGCGAGGAGACACGCGGCGAACATGACCGAAAATGCATCCCAACGCGAGGGGGATTTGGGAACACCATCCTGCCGTCTTCCCACAATACCCACTCGCTCAGCCCAATTCACCCCGTCTCGCTTGCCCCTCCCACCGGGACCCTTGCCTGCCATAAAAGAAATTCATCAATAAAATCAACATATTACTCACTTCTCCCTCGAGAACGAACGAAGCGTTCGCCGCCACCACGACATCAATCGTAATCCGTGTAGCCAAGGCTATCGAGTCTTTGCCGTCGTACTTTTTCCATCTGTTGTCGCAGCGATTCGAATTGTTGCCGCAACGCATGGACAGCGTTGGCATCGCCTGCCCGACGCGCTTGCCTTGCCTTGTATTTCGTTTCGATCATCTGACGAACCAGATGCACTTCTTCTTCCCAAATCCACGTTTGGCTTTGGCACGTGGTGCAGGCTTCATCACCCCTGGGTTGTTCCCACACGGGAAGGGTTCGCGGATGGTTTCGTTCGGAATCGTTAGCCATCATGCCAATCCTTGGATGCATTGACGAAGCCAGGGGTCTCGCTGCATGGTCTTGGCCTCGTTTTCAAAAAAGGGAGCGCTCATGAAATCCTTTCGCAAGGAACTTTGGTTCGAAACCAAGTCTCGCAGAGAGTATATCAACATCACCCAACGGGTCCGCGAGGCATTGCGAGAAAGCGGTATTCGCGAGGGGTTATGCCTGGTCAACGCCATGCACATCACGGCCAGCGTATACATCAACGATGATGAATCGGGCTTGATTCAAGATTACGACGATTGGCTCGAGAAGCTCGCCCCCCATGAACCCACATCGCACTATCGTCACAACCGCACGGGGGAAGACAATGGCGATGCCCATTTGAAACGCCAAGTCATGGGCCGACAGGTGGTGGTAGCAGTCACCGACGGGGACCTCGATTTTGGCCCCTGGGAGCAGATTTTTTACGCGGAATTCGATGGGCGCCGACGAAAGCGCGCACTTGTCAAAATCATCGGCGAATAACGCTTATGGTGAGCGTCGGGCGGTGGACGATCGAAGAGGATGCGTGATGCCCGCCGTTTTTTGATGGGCAAAGTAAGCTCGCAGCACGTCACGGGCTACTTCCGACCCTTTGCGCCACCATCGCTGCTCGTTGGCGAGCATGACGGCTACCGCGACTTGTGGATTTTGCGCGGGGGCAAACCCCGCGTACCATGAAAACAGCCGCGATTGCTGGCCGCGCGTCAACGTTCCCGTCTTCCCACCACCCCCATGAGATCCCAAATACCGTTTTCCTGATGGATCACGAAACGCTTTGAACGCCGTGCCTTCCCGCGGTGTCACCTCGAGCAAACCACGAAGGGTCCGAGCCGTCGCAGCCCCAATCGCACGACGATCGCTTACGGGAGTCGGACGCAACGCCTTGTCGGAATCCACCCAGCCATCAATCAACTGTAGCGCTGGACGCTCCCCGTCACGCGCGATGATCGTCATCATATAAGCCGCTTCCAGCGGTGTCAAAGTACCAGGACCAAAGCCAGCGGCTGCCCGAGCCATACCCTCTTCACTCGTGGGTACTCTGGCCGAGCCACCCCTCACCTCGACATCAATCGGCACCGATCCGTTGAACCCCATCCGCAACGCAAAAGCTTGTAGTTTTTTTGCATCGAGATACCGATTCGCAAGCCCCGCCATCACCATGTTCAAGCTGTACCCCAACGCTTCGGAAAACGTGGAGCAAGTGGCTCCGCCGGCACCCGACGATCGAAGGTCGCGCAAGTGAACGTTGCGATGCCCCCCGACATAACACTGCCGCGCGCTTACGGGCACTTTATCCTCCAATAGCGCGGCCGCGGTCACCACTTTGAATAGACTCGCGGGTGGCGCATAGGGTTCGGACACCAGATCGCGCCCCTGCCCGTCCACACTGGTCCATGCCAAAATTCGGCCCGTGCGAACATCAATCACAACGGCCGCGGCTTCCGGCGCACGGGCCTGCCGCAACAATGTTTCTACGTCTTTCTGTAGATGCGGGTCCAAGGTCAACACCGCGGCCCCCTGCGAAGTCGGAGCCGTCCAATGCCCACCCCTGCGCCGTGCCCCCGACATATCCACCGCGGGACGAGCCAAGGCATGCAGGCTCAAAAAGGTCACCAACAGGGCCGCGTGCCACGCGACACGCCTTGCTTGGACTCTCAACGCTTGCATCACCTTTTCACCTAGGACGGCATCGTCCAATGGGCCAAATTCCTTGGCAAATTCCACGCCCCATCGCCTCGATCGCTATGATACCGTTCAATTTCCGTGCAAACCGGGGTTTGTCGGCACCCACTTCCGAGGTATGACCACGCCCATGCGCTCGATATCACTCACCCTTTGCCTGGGATTAGCGGTCGCGTTGGGATGCGGCTCCCCCAACAACCCCCTGCGAATCCCACCACCTCCAGCCATGCCAGAACCCACGCCTACTTCCCAACCACTGCCCGACCCCCCCAAAAAAACGCCAACGGCCGATGTCGACCCAGTCGCTTCCGGATTGACCGTACGAGGAATCCAGTCGCTGTGTGACGAGCACCTCGAACGCGCCCAATCCCTTCTCGAATCCATCCAATCGCTGGACAACGCCCCGGCGCAATCGCTGAACTGGGACAATACCATCGGACGATACGACGAAATCGTGCTCGAGCTATCCGTCGCAGGCGGCTTCCCTTCGCTCATGGCGCTTGGTCATCCCGACAAAACCCTGCGCGATGCCGCCAAAGACTGCGAACCAAAAATCGAAAAATTCCGCACCGACCTCATGCTCGATACGCGCTTTGCCACCGTCATCCGCCGATACGCGGACCAAAAACCACCCCTGCAAAGCGTTCGAGAACGATTACTCCGCGAGCTGCTCCGCGATCTTCGACGCTACGGGCTCGAACTGCCCGCGGACGCACAAGCCCGCCTGCGCAAAATCAACGAGGAATTATCAAAACTCCAACAGGACTTCTCCTCCAATATCTCCGATGCCGTGCTCACCATTCAGGTGAAACCCGCCCAACTCCGAGGCTTGCCCGACTCCTTCGTCGAACAGCATAAACCCGGCCCCGACGGACTCGTCACCCTCAACACCAACTACCCCGACTACTTCCCCGTCGTCACCTACTGCGAAGACCGCACCGTCGCCCGTGACTTGACTGCAAAATTCGACAGCCGCGCCGCAGACAAAAATCTGTCCATCCTCGACCGAGTCCTCGCCCTGCGAAACGAAAAAGCCAAACTCCTCGGCTATGAAACGTGGGCGGATTACGCCATCGAACCTCGAATGGCGAAAACCGCACACACCGTACGTGATTTCCTGGACCGCTTATCCCACGAATTGCAAGAACCCGCCCGCAAAGAATACCAAGAATTTGCCGCGGAATATCGTCGCCTCGGACATAACCCCGGCGCCGCCATCCCCAATTACGAACGCTTGTACATCGAACAAAAACTGCGAGAACGCAAATATGGGTTCGACGCCAAAGAACTGAGCCAATACCTCGAAGTCGCCGCCGTCACCCAAGGGCTACTGCGTATCGTCGAAACCATGTACGACATCCGCCTCGCCCCCAATGCCGCCGCTCCCACGTGGCACCAAGACGTCAAAGCCTATGATGTGGTCGATCATGAACGAACGATCGGACGAATCTACCTCGACCTCTACCCGCGGGAAGGTAAGTACAAACACGCGGCCATGTTCGAAATCCGTCCAGGCAAGGACCTTGGCAATGGACGATACCTGAGCCCCATCGCGGCGCTGGTCTGCAATTTCCCCAAACCGGGTCAATCCCCCGCGCTCATGACCCACAACGAGGTCACTACGTTTTTCCACGAGTTTGGACACGTGCTGCATCACATACTCACTCGCCAGCCCCTCGCCTCGTATGCCGGCACCAACACCGCAAGGGACTTCGTGGAAACGCCTTCGCAAATGTTCGAGGAATGGGCCTTTCGACGCGAAATCCTCGATACCTTTGCCAAACACCATCAAACCGGAAAGCCCATTCCCGACAGCCTATTCAACGCCTTGATCCGCTCTCGAGCCTTCGGTCGAGCCCTTCACACACAGCGCCAAGTGTCCCTGGCATCCCTCGACCTTGCCTACCACTCGCGCCCCACCCCGATGGAAACCGATCGCGTCTTCGCAGAAGTCATGGCTAAAACACAGAAATTCGCATACTTACCCAACACCCATTTCCAGGCTACCTTCGGACATCTGATGGGCTACGACGCCGGATACTACAGCTACCAATGGGCGCTCGTCATTGCCCTCGATGCACTGACACGCTTCGAAAAAGAAGGCTATACCAACGCCAAAGTCGCGGGAGAGTGGCGCCGCACCGTGCTCGAACAAGGCGCGGGCGATGATGAAAACAAGCTTGTGGAGCGATTTCTAGGACGCCCCCACAGCCTCGAAGCCTACGGACGGTATCTTCGCGCTCAATGACGATTCACCGCAACGCTGGGACGGCTCCCATGGCGGACAGCGGCTCCCAATGCTGATTGGCGTAGTAAGCCAGCACATCGAGAGCGTCGCGCAGACTGCTTTCGTTCAAATAACTCATCGGATACTCGACCGACAGGATGGCATCCCCATCCTCGTCCACGGAAAACTTGGCGAATACCATCTGATCGTTGAGCCGAAGCAGCGTATCCATCAGGGTTCGAGCAAGCGCCTCGTCCCCAGGTAGCTTTCGATACGGAACGATGGCAAAGACCACATAAGAGCCTTCGGTATAGACGAAGACGGGGAAAGCCTTGGATATTCCTTGGAAACCCGTGCGAAGGGAATGGTCGCGAAGCGTTTCGACAGGCCATCCATCGGCACGCAGACAGGCTTCGATTTCGTCAAAGGTCATCCGCGGTACCTTATCTTTCCGGCAGCAGGGGATATAGTCCGCCATCCGGTAGGAGGATGTCCGCCAGCAGGTGAGTTGCGCAAACCATCGAGGGTCGAGCGGGCGAAAGCGCGGGGGAAAAAGAGGGGCGTTTCCAAGATAACTATTCGTAATTATTAGACATTATAGGCTACCGGAAACCTTCGTTCTCGCGGCGCAGACGGTGGGACGCTGCTTATCGATAGGCCCTCGCCAGGTCCCGGGTGATGTTTTTTTGCATGGCCTCGTTGGTTCCCCCCCCAATCGATAAAAGGATGGCGTCACGCAACAACCGTTCCACGGGATAGTCCCGTGTGTAGCCGTACCCACCGAGCACCTGAATGGCATTTCGCGCGACCGTTTCCCCGATGGTCGTGGCGACGAGTTTGGAGGCGGCGGCTCCGAGGCTTTCGCGATGCTCGGGAGAAATGCGAAGGGCGGTTGCGTAGACGAGGGCGCGGGCTGCCTGGGTATGGGCATAAGACTCGGAAAGGAGGCGTTGGATTTGCCCGAATTCCGCCAGCGGTTGACCAAAAGCTTTTCGCTCCGCCACCGCGTATTGCGTCATGACGTCACAGCAACGAAGCGCGATACCCACCGATTGAGCGGCTAGGGTAAGACGTTCGATCTCCAGGTTGCGCATCATGTGAACGAGCGCGCCTCCTTCCGAACCGAGAAGGTTGCTGGCGGGAACCTCCATGTCTTCGAAGACGAGGCACGAGGTCGGCGAAGCGCGCATGCCCATTTTTGATTCTTTTTTTCCGACGGAAAACCCAGCAAATGAGCTTTCCACGACAAAAGCACTTACGTCTTTGGGCCCGTCGCCGGTTTTGGCATAGACCAAAAAAACGTTGCCGTAAGGGCCATTGGTGATGAATTGCTTGGTGCCATTGAGCACGAATCGATCGCCTTTTCGAAGGGCCCGGGTGCGCATGGCAAGCACGTCGGTTCCTGCCTCCGGCTCCGTCATCGCCATGCCGGCAATCCACGTGCCATCAATGACTTTTCCGAGATACCGTTCGCGCTGCTGCTCGTTGCTACAGTGATAGAAATTGTTAACGAAAAGCACCTCGTGGGCGAGAAAGGAGAGCGTCAACGCCGGATCGAATCGAGAAAGCTCTTCGTGAACCAACACGCTCGCGGTCACGTCCATACCCGCACCACCGTCTTTTTCCGAAACCGTGAGGCCAAACAGGCCGAGCTGCGTGGCAAATTTTCGGAATAAGGCCTCGTTGAACGATTCTTTTTCATCGTACGACGCGGCCTGCCCGTCCATTTCAGCCTCCGCGAAACGTCGCACGTTCTCACGCAACTGCTGATGCTCTTCGGTGGGGTTGAAAATATCGAAAGCCTTGTTCATGAGCCCTCCTCGTTTCATGTCGTCGAACTCCCACGAATTGCCAGAGCAGCCGACACGACGAAAGCGGTTTTGTACCCCCGTCGGTTAAACGATGCAATCGGGTTGGCGCCCAGCCATGCCGCTGCTCTGCCCATCGACGATAGGATCGGAGTTCCTTTCGGTATCGAAAGAGTGAGCACACTCGCCGCAGGCGATCACGGAAACCAACCAAAACCCCTGGTTTCGTTGACTAACCGCATCCGTGGAGCAGAATAATAGTCATATTTTACCAAATACTCGAGAGATAGTTTGGGTAACCAAGATGAACGTATGGTTCCGGCCAGCACCTCGATGGGGCTTCATAAATGTTTGAACAACCGATGGATTATGGCATGATGAATTCAACGAACGCAGAAATCAATCCTACAGCATACTTTAAGTCTTATATTCTGATTATTCCATATTCTTATATTAATCACCGATTCAACCTCGAGGATTGCTGTCGTGCCCTTTGCGCTGTCCGTAGCGTTTGACCGTCGACTCGTCTTGTACCCGCAAGGCCAGGCCTCGCGTGCTGAACACCGGGCCCGATGCAGCGAATTGGTATTGTGGTGCGGAGGGGATATCGGACGGGTCATCGATTCACCCAGCGCCTCGGTGAACGCCTTCGCCTCCTATATCCTCAGAATCAAAGGGATTCGCGAAGGTACGGAACAGGTGATGGTGGTGCTTACCAGCACCAATCCGTTGGCGCTGACGGTGGTGGATCTGCGACGACGGCTCGAAACGCAGATACCTTCGCTACGGACGGCGCGATGGTTGATCTATCTCGACCCGGAATCCGACCCTTTTTTTGAAGCTTCGGCCATTCGATTGGGGCATTTGACCGGCCCTTTGGACGAGGCCCCCGTATGGCTCGGCCCGCAAGATTCCCCCTTTCTCGTCCTCAGTACCCGCCTGCGCAACCGTCGTTTCGTCTGCCAGGGATTGGAAGAATTAGATGAGTCCATTTTGATGAGGTTCGGGGAACGGCTTCTGGTACCGTTCCGCACGAACCGCTAACGTCCGCGTCTCGGCCAGTTTTTTCATCCCCCCCATTGCGTCGGGTTGCACGTCGCCACGGAAGCCGCTATAGCCCGCACTCCCCGGAGGAATCGTGAGTCATTTTACCATGGATCTTCAGACCGTTCCGGATGCGCCCGGGCGGGGCGAGGCCCCTCAACCTGCCCAGCATACCGAAAGCGCAGCCCCCCCCACGCACGGGGATGCTCCCCCCGTCGGTGCAGGTGGACCGTTTGGCGGCATGGGCATGTTGCTGATCATGTTCCTGCCCATGATCCTCATCATCTTCCTGCTCAATCGATCCAATTCCAAGAAGCAACGGGAACTCGAATCGAAACTGAAAAAAGGCGACCGCGTGATCACCTCGGGTGGCATCATCGGTCGTCTGGTGGAAATCTCTCCCAATTCCAAATACATCAAGCTCGAGGTCACCTCCGGGGTAAAGATCGAGATGCTCAAAAGCGCGATTCAAGGCCTCGATACGGGAGACGTCGCCGCGCTGTCGAAAGACACCTCGGACAAGACTGATAAAGACAAGCTCGAAAACAAAAAATAATCGCCCACTGACGGCTTCCTCGCCATGTTGCAACATATTCTGCAATTCGGTTTTCCCGCTCTCGGCCTCGCCTGCGCCGTCGGCGGCTACCTCAGCAAACCTCGTCGTTCCTCGCTCTGGACCGCCGCCATCGCGGGGATCCTCGCCGGTGTCGCGGCGCATTACGAGTCCTTCTGGACCATGGTCACCCTCGTGTTGATCATGCTCTGGGCCGCCATCACCGCCATGAAAGTCATCGACTTCGCGTGGCGATTCAAAGCAGGAATGGTCGTCACCGTCTTTCTCTTCGCCGTGCTCAGCTTCTGGCCCACCGCGTGGACCATGAGCGGCGGAAAAGTCCCGTGTCCACAATATATCCGGGACAATGTCTCCTTCCGGCTCGTGGCGGGACTCGACCTGCGAGGCGGCTTGCGACTCGTCTACACTGTCGATGTCGCCGAGGCCATCCGAGACAAACGAGACCGTTTCTACGACGAAATGCGCGGCATGCTCGCCACATCCTTCGGCTTCCATGAAGGCGACAAGCTGCCTTCCCGCGAAGCCCTCGCCAAACTCGTCGACAAAGTCGAAATGATCAAACCCAAAAACGATGCCAGCGTCATCGTTCTCAAATTCAAAGACCCCGCCGACGCCTCCAAAATCGATGAGGCTTTCAATCGTCGTTTCCAATACGACATGCAGATGATCAAAGACCCCTCAGGGACCGAATTCACCTACAAAATCAAGACCGACATCGAGTCCCATATCCGCGAGCGCGCCGTCACCCAGGCCAAGGAAACCATCAACCGACGCGTCGACGAACTCGGGTTGCGAGAAGCTTCCGTGGTCGTGCGCGACGAAGACATCATCATCGAAGTGCCGGGCGAAGACGAAAAAGCGTTTCAAGAAATTCGCGACATCATCAGCAGAACCGCTCGCCTCGAGTTCAAAATCCTCGATGACGACACGGATTATATCGGTTCCCTCAAAAGCAAAATCAGCGACGACCAACTGCCCGAAGGCGTCTCTCTCGACAACATGGAAAGCGCTCCGGTCGGTAAGGGCAAGACCAACCCGATCCATTACGCGACGGTGACCAAGAAGCAAGGAGAGACGATGCAAGAAGCGCGGGGTCGTCTCAAAGCCTTCCTCGAGAAGCATGAAGTCCCCAACGATCGCGAACTTGGTTACGGCGTCATTTACGATACGGATCCGGATACTTATCGACAAACCGAAAAGGGATGGCGGACTTACTTCTTGTATTCCCGCGCGGATATCACGGGTGACCAGATCCGCGATGCGGCCGCCATGCCAGACCAGGATTCCTCTCTCGGTGGCTGGCACGTCACCTTGACCTTCACGGACTCCGGTGGCGATCGTTTCGAAGAAATCACAGGCGCCAACGTCAAACGAAGATTCGCCATCATCCTCGATGAAAAGGTCGAAAGCGCCCCTGTCATTCAAACACGCATCGCCGGCGGCCATGCTCAGATCACCATGGGTGCTTCGGACCCGCAAACCCAGCTCGAAGACTCGCGAAAACTCGAATTGGTGCTTCGTTCCGGCGCCTTGCCCGCTCCCATCATGCCTTCCAACGAGCAGCGCATCGGCCCTTCCCTCGGACGAGACTCGATCGACCAAGGTGTGAAAGCCGCTCTGGTCGGATCCATCTTGGTGCTCGGCTTCATGTTCATGTACTACTCTCGCGCCGGCCTCATCGCGAACCTCGCCGTGGTAGCCAACCTCTTTTTGCAACTCGCCGTTCTGGCAAGCTTCGGCGCTTCCATGACGCTGCCAGGCATCGCCGGCCTCGCCTTGACCATCGGTATGTCCGTCGACGCCAACGTGCTCATCAACGAACGTATCCGCGAAGAGCAACGAGCAGGGAAAAGCCCACGGGCCGCCGTCGAGGCAGGCTACGAAAAAGCTTTTTCCGCCATCATCGACGGCAACTTGACGACCTTGATCTCCGCGCTCATTCTCGCGCAATACGGTACAGGAGCCATCAAGGGATTTGCCATCACGTTGATGGTCGGCTTGGTGTCCAACCTATTTACTGCTGTGTTCTTTACCCGTGTCGTATTCGACTTTCTGGTTCGATTCAGGAAGATCAAGACGCTGCGGATGGGATGAGGGAGCCAGACCATGGAATTCTTCAAACCCGGTCGCTACTTCGACTTCATGGGCCAGAAAAATATCTGGTTCGCCGTCAGTGTCGTATTGTGCCTGACCTCGCTCGTCATGTTCTTCACCAAAGGCTTGAACTTTGGAACCGACTTCCGCGGCGGTACCGAAATCGAGATCGCCTTCAAAAAGGAAATCGCCCCCAACGATATTCGAAATGCGGTCCAAAAGCTCGGTTTCAGCGCTCCCGACGTGATTCACGTGACCGACGAAACCAACCCTTACCGCTTCATGCTTCGTGTTCAGGAAGTGTCCACCATCGATGACGCGATGCAGACCAAAATTCAAGACGCTCTCTGCTTCGCTTCCGCCTCCGGTGGCGAATTGCCCGCCGACCGCTGCCCCAAAGACAAGCAACCCACCGAACTGAAAATCTCACCCGGAGGCGACAAAATCTCCCTGCGCTATGACAAAGAGCCCGATCTGGCACAAATCGCCGCCGCCATCAAAACCGTGGAAGGGGTGGAACTCCGCGCAGCAGAAAACAATCCGCAGATCGTGAGCCCCCGGGACATGAAAGTGGAGATCCAGCTCAAGTCCAAAGGCGACCAACTCATGGACGGGCTTCGCTCATCCCTTGGTGCCGAAACCGTCCCCGACGATCCCATGCGAGTCGAATGGGTAGGACCCAAAGCCGGAAAGCTTCTGCGCGACGCCGCCCTCAAAAGCGTGGGTATCTCTCTTTTGCTTATGATGGCTTACGTCGCCTTCCGATTCGATATGCGCTTCGCACCAGGCGCTATCGTCGCGCTCGCCCACGATGTACTCATCGTCACTGGCATTTTCGTCGTCACCGGTCGTGAGTTCACCCTGACCACCGTCGCGGCGCTCCTCACCCTCGTTGGATACTCCATCAACGATACGGTGGTGGTCTATGACCGCATCCGGGAGAACCTCGGGAAACACCGAGGAAAAACCTTCACCACCATCATCAACATCAGTGTTTCCGAAGTCATTTCCCGAACGATCTTGACGTCGACCACAACCTTGCTGTCGTTGATGTCGTTTTTGATTCTCGGCTCCGGCGCCATCAAGGACTTCGCCTTCGCCCTTTTCCTCGGCATCATCGTGGGAACTTACTCGTCTATCTACATCGCCTCTCCGCTTACAGAAGTCATTGACCGTCGCATTTTCGGGGGAGCCAAATCCTCACCAGGCCAGAAATCGCGCCCACGCAAACGCGAAGCAGCGGTGGTGTAGCCTGGCTCATCCCCCTTCCCCTCCGTCCAACGCTTCGATGGGATTCATGCTCCCGTCTGCCGCCTCCGAATCCGCCCGGCGTCTTGCTTCCGCATTGCGCATCACCACTACCTTCGCCGACTTGCTGGAGCGTCGAGGCTTTGGCGATGACGAGCGCACACGTTCCTTTTTGAACCCGAAACTCGGCCAGCTCACCCTTCCCACACCAATGGCCGATCGAGATGCGGCCATCGATCGCATCGTCCACGCCATCCGCACCTCCGAATCCATGGTTTTATTTGGCGATTACGATTGCGATGGTATTACTTCCGTCACCATCCTCACGGAGATCATTCGCGCCCTTGGCGGACGTGTGCAGCCTTGCATCGCCAACCGGTTCCAAGGCGGCTACGGGTTGAGCGATATCGCAGTAGATAGGGTGTTGTCCCGCACCCCTTCGCTGTTGATCACATGCGATTGCGGCTCGAGCGACCACGAACGTCTCGAGCGCTTGAAAAAACATGGCGTCGATACGGTGGTGATCGACCACCACCTGGTCCCCGAGGAGCGGCTTCCCGCGGTAGCTTTCCTCAATCCCCGAAGACCAGATTGTGCCTTTCCTTACAAGCACCTGGCCTCTTGCGGTCTCGCGCTCAGCTTGGCTGCTGGATTGCGGGCCAAACTATCTCCCGGACTCGATGTTCGCCAATGGCTCGATCTCGTGGCGGTCGGTACGGTTGCGGATATGGTGCCCCTCGACGGCGATAACCGGGCTTTGGTGCGCGCGGGGATGCGGGTGTTGGAGCAAGGAAATCGTATTGGATTTCAAGCACTTGCAGAATTAGCGCGCATTTCGTTGGCGAATATCACCTCGGAGACTCTGTCCTTTGATGTGGCCCCGCGCATCAACGCGCCGGGGCGTCTGGGCCATCCCCAAGATGCCCTTGACCTTCTCCTTAGTACCGATGCGATGCAGGCTCGGGGTTTGGCAGCCAAACTCGAAGCGGCCCGGACGGAACGCAAGAGAATCCAGGAACAGATCCTGCTCGAGGCGATGAAAGATATCGAGGAAAATCAATGGCAGAAGGCCCCGGCCCTGGTGCTCGCAAGACCGTCCTGGCACCCCGGCGTGGTGGGGATCGTGGCTTCCCAATTGGTGGAGCAATTTGGCCGTCCCGCGGTCGTCATTGGATTCGATGCGGGTGTTGGCCGCGGCTCTGTCCGGGGACCGGAAGGCATCTCGGTGTTCGAATTACTCGCCGCGAGCCAAGATGCGCCGATCACCTTTGGAGGACATCATGCAGCCGCGGGGATCTCCATTGCCCCATCCGCGGTATCGAAATTTCGTGACCTATTCATGGCGGCCGCGGCCAGAGTCATGCCCCAGGGGGCGATGATACCTGCTGTCGGGGCGGAGGTTTTGCTCGACGACGATGACAAGGCCACGGATGTCGTCAACGACCTACAATGGCTCGAACCCTGCGGGGCTTCGAATGAAATCCCCAAAATCGCGGTAAGGGGGATACAAGTGGTGCGCTCTCAGGAGGTCCGGGGAGGGCATCTGCAAGTGCAGCTCGCACGGCCCTCGGGAGAAGTGCTTTACGGATTTGGGCCGCGTATGGGGGATTGGGCGCGAAAGCTCCGGGCCGGAATGCCGGTTTGTGCTACGGGGACGCTGCGACGGGACGGGTTTCGGGGGGGGGATGCGGTGGCTTTGGGATTGTTGAGCCTGGTGGAAGACTGAGCCACCCCCTCTATTTTTCCCGGGGCTTTCCTTCACGGTTACGGTCACGGCGCACGCCACACAAAACCGGTCACGGTCACGGCGCACGCCACACAAAACCGGTCACGGTCACGGCGCACGCCACACAAAACCGGTCACGGTCATCCCATATCGTTCACCGCAGAACACCAGTCCAATGCTTATGAGCCCAGGGCAACTGTTGGGGGTGCTCCAAGGGGGGAGTCAAGGACCGAGCCCAAATCAAGACCCAAGAATCCTCAGCTCGTATCCCTTTCCCATTCAGGAAAAAATGAGGGGATCTGTCAGGGCGGAAGATGGTTGAATCCGACGGCTATGCAGAGGCCCATCAAGGGGGCGAGGTGATGTTGGGCATCGGAAAGGCCTGCTCCAAAGCGGCATAGAACGCAGCCGGGGCCACCCCTGCGGGCAGTCCCCCTTCTGCCAAAGGAAAGCCAACATCGACCCGGAAAACGACCCGATCGAGTTGGGGAAAAAGCGCACGCATGCCAAAACCCGTGGATTGGTAGACGTCGAAGGGTTTGCCACGATCCCGTATCACCCCAGCATCATAAAACACCGCGCCCCCAAGTTGTAAGGTGAGGATCTCGAGGGGGCGGCTCCGGAATTCAAGGTTGTTGACGACCACGTCCTGCCCCACGAAATAATTGCTCGGATACCCCCGCAATCGCCCTTGCCCACCCAAGATCTCCAATTCATTGAGGAAATTTCGATATCGATGAAGAACCAACGCATCGACCAACAGACGCCCAAAGCCTAGACGCGGCGTGATCACTCGCCAACGGCCTTGAATCGAACCGCTCGCAAGACCGTCGGGCTCCCATTCCGTGGCACTCTCAATATTCGCCCGCACGAGCCCATCGACAAACGGCAGCGTATACTGCGCCGCAGCGAACGCACCAAAAAGGGTACGGGTGGACCCAAGCGCTTCCGAAGCAGGATATAGCTTGACGATAGCGGAATGCCCCAACCGAAAATCTTCTTGTAATCCAAGGGTTTCAAAGTCCAGCACCCGCATGAAGTCCGTCGTATACCCGGCATATTCCACAAACGGGCTCAGACGCGTGAAACTGGTCGGCATCCGCTTATCTCGAAACTCCTGCAACGCCTCTGCTCTCGCGTGGGAAGGGGGCAGCGCGTACTGGCGACGATCATATTCCGCACCGAAAGACACATCATTCTTCACGGCCCATCCGTAGGACCGTGTCACACTCGAACGGTGCAGCCATCGCCTTGTCCGATATTCGTAGGGTATCTCGTCGTCCTCCGGGGTCACCGTGGCATCGAAGGTGGCCAGACGGGCGGCCACGAATCGCCGGGTAGTTTGCACACGCCAGGAGGTGCTGGTCTGCCATGACCATGGGGTTTGGCTCATGATGAGCGGACGGCCCAGCGAGATTCCTCCAAAAGAGCCTTCGGTTTGCCCACTATCCCGATTGACGATGATATTGGCGCTTGCACTCGCGGAAAGCAGGTGATCGGTCAGGCGAGGAACGATATACAAAGCGCCCGTGGACCAGGCGGCGGGGTTGAGTTCGAATCGAGCGGAAGCGGTATGATGCGAGCCGAATAGGTTGATTTCCGAGGGTTGCACCACAAATAACTCAAGCCCACCGCTGGAAACCTGAATATCGGAGTTGAGACGAAGGCTCCAAATATCTTTGGTAATGACCACAAGCCCCACGTGGTTGGGGGAGGTGCCCCGAACAGGCACGCATAGCACGACGGACAATTGGGGCAGGGCGCGGAGATTACGAGCCGTTTCGTCGACGACGACCTTCCGGAAGGCAGAGCCCGGGTGCAGGAGAAGCTCCCGCTCGATGGTGGAGCGACGCGATAACGTATGGAAAATATTCAAAAATCCTGGAGCTGGATCCCGTGGCTCGATGACTTCGAGGGATACGATTTCGATTCGCTCGATGGTTTTTCCTTCGGGATACGGTTCGATGGTGAGACCGAGGCGCTCGAGGGTGAGATCGATGGCCTGTTGTTCATAAGGAGAGTAATCGTACGTGGCGGAGCGAGGCGTTTCAGCAAAAGCGTCGAGCGGAAAGAGAACAGCCGCGGCAAGGAGGGAAAAGATAAGCAGAAGGTTCATTCCGTGGAGTCATGATAGACGAGGTTGCGGGCAAGGGGACGGGATTTCGAGAAAGTCCGGCGGAAGCACAAGGGGGTCAGGGCCTTGACGAACCTTGGTGTTTGGAGGGAAGGCGGAAATTGGTGTGGTCGAAGAGGGGAATATCTAGGGAGGTTACATAAGTACGGAGCACGATGGGAATGGAAGGCGCGCGCCGTGGCTCCACACGGCTTGCCCATGGCTAGGACTGCTTGGTTTCGGGATTCGAGGCAGCGGGTTGGCTCTCTGATTTCTCCTCGGTGCTTCTATAGTACCCCCGGCTCGAATAATACACATATCCCTTATATTCCGACCGATCCAGATTTACCGCGTTGAGCACCGCACCCACGACGCGTCCTCCGACGGTTTGGAGGGTTCGTTTTGCATCGGCCACCACGTCGCGGGTGGTTTTGAAAGCGCGAACGACCATGACGGTGCCATCGACCTGGGTGGTGAGGATGGCGGCGTCGGTCACGGGACCCACGGGAGAGCTATCGATCACGATGCGGTCGAAACGGTTTCGAAGCTCGGCAAGAAGTTCGGCGAACTTCTCGCTCTGTAATAATTCCGCTGGGTTAGGGGGAATTGGCCCCGCCGGGAGCACGAATAGATCCGGAATCTCCGTGCAGAGCAAGTCGTCGGTGAGGCTGGTTCGATCGAGCAAAGCCACCGTGAGCCCCCGATCGTTTGATTTTCCGAAAATCCGGTGGACCCGGGGTTTTCGTAAGTCCGCGTCGAGCAACAGGGTTTTTTGCCCTGCCTGAGCCATGGCGATGGCGAGGTTGCTGGCCACCGTGGTTTTACCTTCCGATGGGCTGGCGCTGGTGATGAGCACCACGCGAAAAGGCTCATCGGCGGACATGAAACGCAGGTTGGTTCGAATGGCGCGCGCGGCTTCCGCAGGTCCACTGAGAGGGGCCTGGTGAACGATCAAGTCCGGCTGCAAGGAAGTGGGAGCCGGCTCGGTTTTCCCATGCCTTCGTCGTCGCCCGTACCCATAATACTTAGATTTATTGGCCTCATCGGAGGAGACGGCGGGAATGAGACCCAGGAAGTTGAGGCCGAGAATTCCTTCGAGATCGGCCTGGGTTTTCACGGACCGGTCGAGCATTTCCCTTCCAAACGCGGCGCCAAGACCAAGGACCAATCCCGCGAGGATGCCCACGAGCGTATTGATGAGCATTCGTGGACGGATGGGAGCCCGAGGCAAGGTAGGAGGTTCTACGACACGGATGTTGTTGACCTGAAGCATGCGGGCAAGATCGCCCTCTTTCGAACGCTCCAGCACGACGGAATAGAGTTTTTCGCTATTTTCTTTCGTACGGTTGAGGCGATTGTACTCGATGGCGAGAAGATTCAGGTCGAAGGCGTTATTTTTTGCCGTTTGGAGCAATCCCGACAGCCCGGCTTCTTGTCGTCGCACGACGGCAAGATCGCGCGCTACGGAGCCTTGGATATTGCGGATTTCCGCGATGACGGCAGCGCGGTTGGTGGCGACGTTTCCTTCGGCGGCGCGAACATCCGGATGGTTTATGCCTTTGCCTGTCGCTAGCAGCGCATCCCGTTCTCGAAGGGCGTTGATGTATTCGGTTCGAAGCCTTTGCAACACGGAACTTTGGAGAAGTTCCGTGGCGGGCAGGTCGGAAGGGTCTTCCGGATTGACTTTGGCCAACTCGCCATGGCGCGCGGCCAATTCCTCTCGCTTGATTCGCGCCGCGGTCAAAGCCGAGCTGAGCTGCTGCATTTCCTCACGAAGGATATTGGATTGGGCATCCAGGTCGGTAGAGAGGATCTTTTTGTCTAGCTTATACTCGTGCAGCGCAAGCTCGCTCGAGTCGAGCCCCTCTTTGAGCTTGTCGAGCTGGCTGTTGAGCCAATCCACGGCCGTACTCGTGGATTGTTGGGCATCCGACAAGTTGAAAGCCACAAACGTCTCGGCCAAGGTCATCACGATACGTTGCGCACGAGCCGGATCGGCGTCCTGATAGGCAACCGTGGCAAGACGGCTGTCTTTGACAGGGGTAACCGTCACGCGATTGACAAGAATCTGAGCGGCGTCCTCGACCGAAGGCATCGGATCCATCGGAACGGTTTTGCCGTCGGCCGGCACCATTTGCAAAAATGCCAAATCGTGTTGCAATCCAAGGGCTTCCACCACTGCTTTTCCCAAGCGCAGGGATTTCAGCAGACGATACTGAGTTTCATAATATTCTTGATTATTCCAATAGTTATTATTGCCCATATCGACCACGGTCTCGACCTGACGTCCGAGGGGACGAGGGGGATTGGGGTCGAAAAGCATCATGGTTTGAGCTTCGTAGATTTTGGTCTGCCCGAGGGAATAGAAGGTGACAGCGAGGGATATGGCCAGGGTGATGGCCGCGATGGACATCCAGCGTTTGCGCACGGTGCGCAAGATTGCAAAGATGTCGATCCCCTGTTCATCATCGGGGGCAATAGAAGCCGGATGGTTGGATTCGTGATTCACGGAAAGTCCAAAAACGTCTTGATATCGTGTGTCATTGGATGTGGTGCCCGCACATCGGCTTCGGTTCTACCCTGAAGATGATGCCGTGGACTCCGAAATCATTGGATACCATTGGTTGCATCCCCGGTGGTTCCGGTTCAGCCCTTTGGTCGGGGTTTGTAGTCAGGAGAAGGGAGGGTCGCAAGAACGAAGATCGGCTCTGGAGCCGATATTTGCTCTCGCGGGCGAGGTGGGGATGGGAGGCCGGGTCCGGTTCGAAGCGCACGGATAGGTTTTGTAGCACCGATTGATGTCAGTCGAGCACCAACAATTCTATCTTTCCATCCGTGGTCGCTCCCACCTGCACCGCATCTCCGGCTTTCAATTCCTCGCGCAACAGCATCTCCGCCAGCGGAGCCTCCACCAGTCTCGCGATGGCTCGTTTGACCGGACGCGCCCCAAGACTCGGTTCGTATCCGCCCCGTTCCAAAAGCATGTCGATCCCCTCTTCCGTCCACACGATTTGCACCTCCCGCGCCTCCATCAGGCGTCGAGACAACGCTTCGAGTTGACGATGGGCTACCTGTTTCACCTCATCTCTCGTAAGTGGTTGGAAAAATAGGATTTCGTCGATTCGATTGTACAATTCCGGTGGGAGCGCGTTTTTCGCCGCTGTCATCACGACGTCCTGCACGGCCGTGGACCGTGACCCCTTATTCGACGAAAACCCTATGGAACGGCTTTCTGCCGCTTCCCGAGCCTCCATCGCACCAAGATTCGACGTCATCACGATCACCGTATGGGAGAAGTCGACCGTACGACCGCGACCATCGGTCATGCGTCCTTCGTCGAATACCTGCAAAAACGCCTGTTGAACCTCCCGATGGGCTTTCTCGAATTCATCGAGCAGAAGGACTTGATAGGGTCGTCGGCGTACCGCTTCGGTGAGTTGTCCACCGGATTCGTGCCCCACATAGCCTGGGGGTGCGCCAATGAGTCGTGCCAACGCATGCGGTTCCGCAAATTCAGAAAAATCCAGCCGCGTCATGGCATCGAAACCGTGGAATAATGCATGAGCGATGGCCTTGGCGGTTTCGGTTTTGCCCACCCCGGTCGGCCCGAGCAATAGAAACGAACCGATGGGCCGCTGGCTACGCAACCCGGCTGCATTGCGTCGCAAGATGGTCGCAATCCGCGCCAGGGCTTCGCTATGCCCGACCACGTTTTGGGCGAGAAGGGTGTCGAGCGCAAGCATTCGGTCCCGGTCGGTCTGCAATAGCCGTTCGATGGGAATATCGGCCATCTCGGAAACCACTTCCGCCACCACGGCGTCGTCGATGGAGGTATTGCCGCGGCGTTTGGCTCTAGCGCCGGCTAGATCGAGCACGGAAAGCGCTTTTTCGGGAAGCGCCGACCCTCGAAGGTATCGAACGGACCATCCCACGGCCGCCGCGACCGCCTCTTTTTCGACAGGCAAGCCATGATGGTCTTCGAGGCCCGCGCATACCCCCAGCACCATCTCCACGGCACGGGAAGCATCTGGCTCTTCGATCTCCACGACCGTGAATCCTTTGGCAAGGGTAGGGTCGACTTCCACGATTTTTCGGTATTCTTCAGGCGTACAGGTACCGATGAGGGGAAGTTGCCCCTGGGCAAGAGCGAGTTTCAGATCGTTGCTCACCTCTCCGTTATCCATTTGAAATAATTGAATTATTTCATCGATCACCAAGACGATTTTGCCCTGGGCCGCACTGACTTCCTTGCCGATGGCGGCCATGCGTTCCGCAAGGGAACCGCGGGCCGCGGTGCCTGAAAGCAAGTGGGAAACTGGGATTTCCAACAAAACCCGAGGATCCGAAGAAGCCGTATCGACGATATGGCCGGCCAATCCCCGTGCAATCGTGGTTTTTCCCACGCCTGGGGGGCCGAGGAGCAAGGGGTTGTTGGCGCGACGTTTGGCCAAAACGTCCAACGCTTGCTCCATTTCCATATCTCGGCACAGTACCGGATCGAGTTGCCCGGCCAGGGCGGCTAGCGTGAGATTGCGTGAGATCGCCGCCAGCGTCGGAAAAACCTTGGGGTCGAGCTGATACCGCTCTTCTGGGGTGGAAGAAAGCCGAAGGTCCTGCTGCTTGGCCTTTCGATTCCCTGGCCGATGCGGTTTCAGAGCCGATTTACCGTGGGCTGTCGGGCGTTCCTCCAGGGTCTGGGCAGGCGGCTCCGTCGTTCTAGGCAAAGGCGTCGCCACCGCCGTGGGCGTTGGACGCGGAGGGAACAACGGCACGATGACGCCCTTGCCCACTCGTGATCGCGTCGACTCGGCCGCGGGCGCCGATTCCGGCACGCTGTGCTGATGAACGTGGGGCGAAGCACGACGAGCCTCACGAGCGACTACCCTCCGGGGTTCCACGAAACCGTTGGCAATCGCCAGCGAAGAGGCATGCAGCCGGGCCATATCGATACCGCTTTGCAAAAGGGCGCGGTGGGCACCGAGCTTCCGATTGCGAAGCAAGGCCACGAGCAGGTGGATGGCACCAGGCTCACGGAAACCGGTGTTCCGAGCGATGGTCGTGGATTCCCGTATGACTCGACCGATGGCGTCCTCGGAGTCTTCCGTCGAAGCTCGGGCCAGACGCATCAGAGTTTCCACATCCAGCTTGCGGTCCATGAGAAGATCCGCCGCGGGACTGGTTCTTGACGCGATGGCGACCAATAAATGCGCGGTGGTCAAGCTTTCTCGACGGTTATCGGCGATTTGCTTGGCCAATTTGCGCAGGGAGACGACCTCACTCTCGGCGGATTCGACAGTCATGGGTAGGGGATATGTCGCAATAGCGGGGGCTCCGGGCCAAGTTTGTCTCCTACTCGGTTGAGGATTGGCGGCGTCGATTTCGTTTTTATCACGAAATACAATAAATTTAAGAGGGCAATCAAGCGATAGCTCGGAACGTCGAGGAGAAATTGCACCGGGCAAGCCTTCGACGCGCATGAAAGGGGGGAGGATCGGGCTGATGAATCCCGGGGTATTGCCTCATGGGGTGGGTCGAAGCTCGGCCAAGGAAGGAATGAAAATGCAATATTTTCACATTGTTACATGAAGTCTCCCTTTCTTGCGGGGGCCGTGATACCCAAGGACTCATGGGAAAAATATTCGTCACGGGTGCCAATGGGTTCGTGGGATCGCGGCTGGTGCGGGCCCTGGTCGACCGCGGCGAAATCGTGCGGGCCTTGGTTCGCCCCGGTAGTTCGATCGGCAGTTTGCAGGACCTACCGCAAGATCGCATCGAGTATTGCCCTGGGGATATCACGGTCGAGCACGAGGTTTACCGTGGGCTTGCGGGTTGTGATCGGATGTTCCACGTGGCGGCGGTGTACAAGATGTATTCACCGGATCCGCGGCAGGTGTTGGAGCCCGCGATCCTCGGTACGGAGACGGCCCTCGAGGCGGCGCGAAAGCGTGGAACAAAAAAAGTAGTGGTCACTTCGAGCGTCGCCGCCATTGGGGTCAACCCACGGCCCGAGCCCATGGACGAGACCTGGGACTTCAATGTCGAAAACACGGAAACGTATATCGTGGCGAAGTGGCGCTCCGAGCAAAAAGCGCTTTCTTTCGTCGCTCGCGGCTTGCCCGTAGTCGTTGTCAATCCCACGGGCATTTTTGGCCCCGGTGATTGGAAACCCACCCCATCGGGCAGCACGATCTTGCAGTACTTGAGGTGGAATCTGCCGTTTGGATTTCCCACGAGCGAGGGAGGAATCAACGTCGTGGATGTGGATGACGTGGTAGCGGGGCATCTTGGCGCGATGGACAAGGGCAAGGTCGGCGAACGCTATATCTTGGGAGGGGAAAACCTGACGTTTGCGCAGATGTTTCAGATCTTGTCGGAGTTGACCGGAAAACCCGGACCTGGATGGAAAGCGTCGGCGGGGGTGGCGAGCGCGATGGGGTGGGTTTTGGAACAAGGCGCAAGGCTTTGGGGGGGAGAGCCCCCTTTGACGTACAAGATGGCAAGGGATTTCGTAGGCAAATACGTGTGGGTATCCTCGGAAAAGGCCTCGAAACAGTTCGGATACGCGCCTCGTTCGGCCCGGGAGGCGCTGTTGCGTTCCGTGACCTATTATCGCGTTCACGGCTATGTACCGTAAGCCATGGCCGATCGCGCGAAATGCCGTGGCCAGCCGCGCCTCTTTCTAACCGGATACGGATAGCACTCGTGGCCGTCTCGGTGCCATCTCGTTGTGCTCGCTTCGTAAGCCTGCCCCATGGGAATCGTCCATCCCCGAAAGCAACGGCTCTTGCTGATTTCCTGATGACAGTGCGGCAGCTTCGAGACAGTCTGAGGTCGTGATGGTCCCGCGGTCCGCCTTCCCGATGACACTTCGGCCTTACCAGCGCGAAACGGTGACCGCGGTGATTGAAGCGCGACGACAGGGATGCAAGCGCATGCTGGTATGCCTGCCCACGGGATCAGGAAAAACTGTTATATTTTCACATCTTGCAAGTCTGGCGCGACGTCCGGTACTGGTGCTGGCTCATCGCGAGGAGTTGCTGACGCAAGCCAGGGACAAGATTCAAAACGCCCTTGGCGACCATCGGGTGGTTGCCATCGAACGCGGAATGGATCGGGCTTCGGCCGATGCTCACGTGCTCGTTTGCTCGATTCGCTCGCTTCATGAACAGCGGCTTTCGCGCGTGATGCAAGATCGTCATTTTGGCCTTGTGATCTATGACGAATGCCATCATGCCGCCGCACAAGACAATCGTCGCGTGCTGTCCCAACTCGGTGTATTCGAACCGGATTGGCAAGGGACCTTGCTCGGTTTCACGGCCACGACCACACGGGGCGATGGCCAGGGGCTCCACGAGATCTTCGAGCGAATCGTCTATACGCGAACGCTTCCGGAGATGATTCGCGACGGCTATCTTTGCCCATTGCGGGGCTTTCGAATCTCGACGGCCTCGGATCTTCGAGAACTATCCAATTCCGGTCAGGACTTTCGAGAAGACGAATTGGAGGCCGTGATCAATGTCGAGGAGCGCAACGCTCTGGTCGCCCGGTCGATCCAGGAACTCGCGCGAGATCGTCGTACCATCGCCTTTTGCGTCACCGTCGCTCACGCTCGCGCGCTATGCAAAGCACTCAATCATCTCGGTGTTCCATCGGGGATGGTCCACGGACAGATGCCATCAGAGCGTCGAGCCAGCGAACTGGCGAGTTTTCGACAAGGCAAAACGACCGTATTGACCAATGTCGCGGTGCTCACGGAAGGTTTCGACGACCCTGGGGTGTCGTGTGTGGCGATGGCTCGTCCCACACGCTCGGAAGGGATGTACGCCCAGTGTGTGGGTCGTGGCACAAGGCTATTTCCAGGCAAACGCGACTGTATGATCCTCGATTTCGTCGATGTGTCGAAGCTGCGTTTGTGTACGCTGCCGTCGCTATTCGGCATGCCCTACGAATTGAATCTATTGGGGGAAGAGGCGCTAGGAGCGAGCCAGCGTTATGAACGCATCGTTTTTGATTATCCGGGATTCGAATGGGAGGCCGGAGAGATCACGCTGAGGGAAATCCAGCAGCGAGCGAAGCAATTCGATCCGCTAGGCTTGCAACTCCCCGGCGAAGTACGAGCCATCTCCAATCACGGCTGGGTTTCTCTTGGCAGTCGAGGGTTGGCGCTGCATTTCGAAAAGCGCGCGGGACAAATCACGGAAGTGCTCGTGCTCGCTCGCGCGGGTCACGGCAAGCGTTGGGAAGTGAGCATGGACGGTAAGGTGGTCGAACGATTCTCGACCGTCGAACAGGCGGTGGAAGCCGTCGACTACGAAGTGAGGAAACTTGGCCCACGAGCATCGGCATCGGCTTTGGCCCAGGCATCGTGGCGTCCACAACAAGCTCCGCCCAACGCGCCCGCCTGGCGGGGAAGGATTCCCAAAACGAAAGAAGAAGCCCTTCGTCTCGAGGCGTTTCGAAAAGTCACGCGCAAAGCCTGAATCATCGAGGGCATCCTCTTTGTCGTCTTTCGATGGGTGCGTATGCCTATTGGCTTGCCTATTGGCACTGGACCACGGTCGCGACGGTGAAGCTTCGATGGGTTCGACGGGGATAACTCACGGGAAAGATTGCGTGAGCGGACAACGGGATGCAGGGGGTGGGAGGGGCTTTTTGCGCCGGGGATTTGGTCCTTGGGCTTTGCTTTGCTATGCAATGGGGCGTGGCAGATTCGACTTGGCCCCTTCCTACGCGGGACCTCTTCGCGCATATTAGCGGAGAGATCGCGCTGGCATCGATTTTGACCGGCAGTGGCGCTGCCGTTGCCATGTCATCGCGCGTGGCGCAACAAGCGGGGTTCGGGGTTGCCTGGCTTTCGTTGGCGGGGGTCTGGGCCGCTCTGGCCGTCGTGATCATTTTTTTCCTGAGAACCGCAACTGGTGGATTACACAAGGCATTTCCAGATCCCTCCAGCCGTGCGACCTTGCTTTTTGCCGGCGCCATTTGGATTATCCTGTCGGTCGCATTGCTCAGTGGGTTTGGTTCGGTGTTGAGCGCCGTCACCCATCATCGCGGTCTGGGCGCCACCACGTTTGCGGTCGTGGGCGGTGGCGTGGTGGCCGTTTGCGCCTTGGTGGCATGGCGATTGGCTGCGGGGGTGAGGAGCATCAGCCAGCGGCCCGTGGTAGCGTGGACGGCCTTTGTGTTGGCTTGTGTAGCGGTGGGAGCAGCGGTTTATGTCGCAACGCGGCGAGAATCCGGTCAGCCGGAAGTTGCCCACGCGGTCGCCGATGCCGGTATTTTCTTGGGCGCGGCCATTGCCACCTCTCGCATCCGATTGCCATCGGTCCACAAGCGCGTATGGGTCCCTATCACGGTCGTTTTTCTGGTGCTGCTCATCGCGGGAGGCATTTCGCTGTTGCACCGATTGGCCGTGGCTCCAGGGGTTCGAGACCAATGTTTGATCGTATCCCCAGCGCTGGACCTCATCGCCGAACCCGATACCCGACCCAAACGGCGCTCGAAGCCCAAAAACACGAACGAACCCGCCATGGCGTCTTCGACCGAAACGCCCACCGCCAACGCATCGTCGTCGGCTTCGACATCCGCTCCGGTTGTTGCCCCCCAAACATCGGAAAAGGCAGAAAAACAAGCTTCTGCCGCGGCAACACTCCCCGAAAAACCCGACATCATTGTGGTGACCCTCGACGCGGTACGGGCAGACCATCTGGGTTGTTACGGCTATGAGCGAAAGACCAGTCCGGGGCTCGATGCGCTAGCGGCCAAGGCCGTGGTTTTCGAACGCGCTTATGCCGCGGGGCCGGAGACACGCACGGCCATGGCTCCGCTCGTGACGTGCAAGCACCTTGTCGAAAGCGTGCGCGACAGTCGCCCCTGGCCCACCTTGTTGCGGGCGAATGAAACCGTGGCCGAGCGATTGCGTGCGGGGGGATATGCGACAGCCGCCGTATCTTCGTTCCAATGGCTTTCGAAAGCCCGGGGCTTCGACCAAGGTTTCGACGTTTTCGACGAGGCCCCTTTCAAACGCGTTCGTCCCGAAAAGGATATGACCGGAGCGCATGCGGTAGCGCAAGCGATGGCGGCCTATGACCAGATGGCCGCCGGAGACAAACCCTTATTTTTATGGGTTCACTTATTCGACGCCCATGAATCGTACCTCAACCATGAGTCGTTTGATTTCGGAAAGCGGGACATCGACCGTTATGACAGTGAAATCGCCTATTTAGACAACGAGCTGTCGCGTTTGCTCACGCATGTGAGCCAGGCCCCCCGTTCCGCCAAAACCGTGTGGATCGTGCATGGTTCTCACGGCGAAGCGTTTGGAGAGCACGGATTTCGGGGCCATCCCCCCAAGCTATTCGAAGAGGTCCTTCGCGTGCCGTTGCTTATTCAAGCGCCAGGGATCAAGGGTCGACGCGTTACGGACGCGGTCGTCAGCGTGCTGGATGTTCCCGCGACGGTGCTTTCGTTGGCAACGGGCGAGGCCAAGGACTGTTCTGGCGTGTCGTTGGTGGACCTGGTCCAGGAAAAGGTGTCGGAGGTAAAAGAGCGTCCGATGCTCCTTGTGGCTTACGACGGTCTTCACGGCCAAGCGCCGGCCTACGGTTGGCTCGACAGTCGAGTGAAGTACGTGCTGTATGCATGGCGGGAAGGGGAAAGAACGCGGTTATTCGATTTGCGGGCGGACCCACGGGAGCAGACGGATTTGCGGCAAGAGCGTCCGGATCAAGCGATTTCGCTTCGCAATCAACTGGATACTCATCTGCAGAAGAGTCTGAAACGTCTCGATGCGGTGGAACCCTGAGCGCAACCTTGGCAAACCGCCTGTTGACTGAGGCAAAACAGCGGTTATGAGCTATAAGCTCCAACGCGGGTAACCGGCTCAGCTATCCTTGGACCCAATGAGGAAAATCTCATGCAACCGATGACATCTCGTCCCACGCCTTATGGCGGTTCCATCGTCGCCGACGAAGTGCAAGTTCGACTTGCGTTTTTGAAGAAGGTTTACAGTTTGCTGACCGTCACGGTGTTGACGGCGGCGCTGGGTGCTTTTGCATCGTTATACCTTGGGGCTGGAACGTCTCAGCTCGCGGTGGCCACGGCTTCGGGAGGAGAGGTCATCGTGCCTCCTCTGGTGGCATTTTTTGCCAACCATTGGATTATAGGAGGTATTTTGTTTTTGGGCTCGGTGTTTGGAGCATCGTTCGTGCGCCATCGCCCAGGCATCAACCTGGCGGCGCTATTGGGAATGGGTTTCATGAGCGGCTTGATCGCGGGCCCCGCGGTTTTCGTGGCGCAGCTTGCGGCGACAAGTGGCACGGCACTGACGTTGAACCCGGTTCGTGACGCTTTCCTGTTAGCGGTGGCCGGGTTTACGGGGCTGACGTTCACCGCGTTGACCAGCAAACGGGATTTTTCATTTCTTCGCGGGTTTCTGTCGATTGGTCTGTGGGTCGTTTTGGGCGCTTTGATCCTGGGATTCTTTGTGCAATCGAGCGTCTTTGGCCTAGCGGTGGCGAGCGGGGGCGTGCTGCTTTTCGGCGGCTTCGTTCTTTACGATACCTCGCGATTGATGCGTACCCCTGCCGATCAGATGGATCCCGTAGGCGCCACGATCTCGCTGTTTTTGAACTTCTTGAACCTGTTTTTGTTCTTGTTGCGGATCTTCACGGGTTCAAGGGACTGAACCACATTCCATTCCCCGCCTTCCCCACAAATCCGTTGTGACAGTCCGAACATGCGAACCGTGGGTTGAGCGCGAAAGGACGCCTGCCTGAATCCTTATCGCGTGAAAAGACCGGGTCTTCGACAGACAGCGGCAAAGCAATCGGTGGTTCGGTGCCGGGCGCTGGCTCGACGTCACCGCTTTCAAGAAAAACGTATCGATCCGGTGCTCCCGGCATACGCTGATGGCATGCTCAATGACGGCGAAAAAGAGAGATTGGAGCGGGCTACGCTCGCGTATCGTCAGCTATTTTTGGCGTGGCGTCGAGGAGGTTTTCCTTTGAAATTCGCTAGCTTGGAGCTGCCAGGGCCTTTGGGACCCATGTTCTGGTGCCATTGCTCCACGGTGGCTCGCTCTTCGTGAGTCAGACCATACAGGTCGGCTACGAGCGAGTCGAGCTGCTCTCTTCCCTCATCGCCCCTCGATGCGCTCATTCGCCTTCCGACATCGGCCAAGCCCGATACATCCGATGCCAGGACGGAGGGAGGCATCGGGATCGCGCGAAGATGTCCTATTTTTACTTGGGGCATGACCGGTTGCCGGGCATCGCGGAATCGTTGGTAGTGCCACCATCGAATCAACGCGGAATTCAAGAGCGCCACGATGGCGGTAGCGGGCCACGTGGAGGATTCGAAAGCAGCTAGCAAGGAATTACGAAAGGGCAGGCCATCGGAAAGCGCCGCAATCGGATATCGAGCGGTTTGGCGAAGGACCACGCGAACGGTGGCAAATTCCTGGGCTGAGCGAATCCGAGGGCCTAACGCTTCGGAGTCGACATGAAATCGCGGCGGCAATAGGTTGAACTCGCGGACATCGGTGCCTTCGCGAATCGGCGTCGTGAACCGACCTATGGGTTGCGCGGATCGGACGAAATGCTGGGTCAGCGTTTTATCCGACTGGACGCCCCGTTCGCCAAAAAGCTCTGGAGCCATGGGCGGCAGCCGCAGCAGTCGCTCGAGAAGTCGTTGGTCGATCGCGCTCAATTCAGGCCGAGCCATCGGCCAGGGCTCCCCCGGCGCGGCGTCTTGCCGTCCCTTCTCGCTGCGGCGCGACACGAGCGCCATACAAGGCTGCGTGACTCCTTCGAAGCGCCCTTCCCCAAAATCCGTCATTTCATTGAAGAATTCGCATAGCCGGTCGTGCGCCGAGCGGGTTGGAGCATATCCTTGCAGTTCGGACATCGACGACGGCACCACCAGGCCGACATGGCCGCCTATTCGTACCATCTCCGGGATGACGCTGGCAAAAAGCCCGTGGGTGGTGGGGTAATCGGCGAAGGCTTCGCAATTGGTTTCAAAAAAGCGCCTGACGCCGGGGGGCAATGGCTGGGCGGCGCGCCCCGCATGAGCAATCCACGGAGGATTGCCGAGGACCACATCGAAGCCGCCTTTTTTGAAAATTTGCGGAAATTGAAGGTGCCAATGAAAAATACAATATTGCTCCGCCAGTTCGTGTACGGTTTTTTCGGTAAGGGCGGACGCCGCTTCCAGTCCGTCGCGAAGTCGTAGCCAAACGTCGTTGGTAGGTGCGGCCTCGGCGAGTTGCCCCGGCTGTTTGGGCCAGACGAAAGCGGCGCACCAGGCATCGGCGACGAGTTTTTGGCGGCGAATCAGTGACGAATCGAGGGTAGCTTCCCGGCCTTCTTGTTTTTTCCCGGGGTGTTCGAGCCATAGATCGTCCACCATGCCGGGGTTGGTCGCGGCGCTTCGGATCGATTGCGGGCCAGAACCCGCGGAAGCGCGCTTGGGGGAGATGGTAGAAACATATTCTTTATGTGCGAATTTATTACGTTTTTTTAGCAAACGAGACGTTCTTTTGTCGTCGCCCTCCACCGGATCCCACGCGGCGTCGGGAATGCCGTTGGCCATTCGTTCGGCGGTGGCACCCAGGATTGCGTTGCCGTGTTGGATATGGGAATCGAGGAAAGTAAGCGGCAAGCCAGGTTCGGCGGTTTCCAGCCAGAGGCCGATTTTGCATAGTTCCACGGCCATTGGGTTGAGGTCGACGCCGAAAAGGCATTGGCGGATGACGTGCCGCAGGGCGGATTGGTATTGCGCGGGGCTGGCAGTGCCGTTTGCCTTTCGACGAGCGGCATGGGATGCCAGTCGATGGGCGGCGGCAAGCAGGAAATGGCCTGATCCGCACGCGGGATCGCAGATAGTCAGACGCAGCAATGCCTCGGTGGGTTGGCTGGGATGGTCGGCGATGGTGCGGGCGATGGCGGGTTCGAGGGCATGATCGAGCAGCACCCGCACGAGGGTGTCGGGCGTATAGTAGCTTCCCGTGGTTTTGCGCGTATTGCCTTGGGTATCGTCGTCGGTGACGAAAGAGAAATAGGGTGGTTGTGGCAGGGTTTGCGCAACGAGTTCGAGCAGGCTTTCGTAGACTGAACCCAGTTGTTCCGAGTCGATGAGGTGCCAGTCGATGCGGTAGAGGCGATCGTCGTCTTTTCGCCAGGCGAGGTGGAACACGGCGGCAAGCAGGGCATGGTTGTCAAGGCTGGCGCGGTCGAGGTCGGGGCATTGATTGGTGGCGAAGATCCCGGCGAGGGCGGGAAGACCGAGGCGCGGCTCTCCCTGCGCGAGTCCGCGACAAACGGCAAGGGTTGTGGCCCAAAGGTCGGAAACGTGGTCCACGGCACCGCGTTTTCGCGCGAGTTCACGCAGGCGACCCATGCCGTAGCTATTTTCGTACAGGGTTTTTATGGGCTCAGGCGTTTTTTCCGGGTGCAAGAGCCCTCGTTCTTCGGCGGTGAAAAGGAAGATGAATCGGTACACAAGGCGCAGGAGTTGGTTGAAATAGCTTTTTTCGGAAAGGGTGCCGTTTTGCAGTGCCGCGCGCAAATCCTCGTTCCGTGGATGGGAAAGGAAGCCCTGGCCGAGGGCAATCAGGGCCTGCTGAGCGCCGCGGCGCAACTGCTCGCGAGCTTGCAAGCGTTGTTGTTTCCCTGCCTCGCACCATTTTTCAAGGATACCCTCGGCGACGGGCCGATTGGGTGGACCAAAGCGTGTTTCATGGCAAAGCAGCCATAAAGCCGCGAAATCGGCCTCGCGCTTTTCGACGAATATGCGTCGAAGGTCTGCTTCGATCCACGCGGGACGCGTTAGACCCTCATCATGACGCACGATGCGCAACCTTGCACCATCGCTGGCGATGCCCCATAGGGCGTCGTTCCGCGCGTGAAGGTATTCTTGTAGGAGACCGTAAGCGCAAGGTTTTCGGTTGGCATCGCCAAAGGCGTCGAGCAACGTGTCTAATCCGCTGGGAGCGGGGGCGACGACGATGGGAACGCGTCCGTCGACGGCGGCATAAGATATTGAAAATAAACCGTTTTTTAATGAGGCGGGTTTGACGGGCGCGAGGGATTCGAACCCAAAGGCGCTGCGGAGCAAGGCGCTTACGAAGAGTTCAGCCTTGGTGATGGTGTTTTTCTTGGGGTCTGCGGAAAAGGTTGTCCAAAGCGTTTGGGCGATGTGCCAGCAGCGGTCGATTTCGTGGTGAAGACGTTGCCCTTGGGGGATGCGATAATCCGCATCGGTCTGCTTATCGGCCTGACGTTGGGCAATTTTCGAAAGCCATTCTGGAAAAAGCAAGTTGCCTTCCATCGAGAGGGTTTCGATGGTGAGTTCGGGCTCGTGGGGGTTGGTGTGGCGGCGGCGCTTCACACTGGGCTCCGGACAGATGGGACGGGATTGGCGATTTCGGCGATTATGTCGGCTGGGTCATGGGATGGCACCATGGCCTTTTTCCTTTGGGTCTTGGATGGTTATCACAAAGAGGCCGAGTTCGTTACGTTCGTGTGGTCAAGCGGGCCATCGATAACACAAGCGCTCTTTTGGGCTTGCCGGATGTGGTGGAAACACGATGCCGAAAAAGGGCGCAAGATCGGGGCTGAAACGAATCAAGCCCATCGCCATGCGCGGGGATTTTGCATCAAAGCCAGGTAAGGGGGGGCAAAAGCCAGGGCGTAGGCAACGAGAGCGGGATCGTCACGTCCCCGCAGGGCGAGAAGCACGAAAAAAAACAGTGCGGCTGGGATACGTATCAGCAAATCGCGTGGATGAATGCGCTGTCTTGCGTGCGTTTTCCACGCATGAAGCATCAATCCCAGCGAAACGCACCATGCGGCTCCCACGATGGGCCAAGAAGGCCACGGGGTGTTCACCCAGCGAAACAGTGCCCACCACGCCACCAGCAGCAACAGATGGGTTCCCGCGGGAGCCAACAACCAGCAAGCCCATTCCCAACGTGGGGCACGGCGAATCTCCGCCCATTGAAACGCGACCATGCATAAGGAGGCGTAAAATGCCCATCCCAAGATGCCAATGGCGGGCACATCGAACAGACCGGGTTCGTTCCAGGACCACAAGCCCGCGCGGGAACAGATGGGTTCGATCAGCGATGCATCGGCGCAAACGAGCGCTCCGCCTGCGATGGGAACGGCACGATGATCGGAACCAAGCAGCGCGCGCGCCAGTTCCCACGACGAATGAATCACAATGGGCCAGATCAACAGAACCGCCAGAGGAACCTGGTCGACGAACACGCTCCAATCGGGTGAGTATTGATAGAATCCGAAGGCGTGAATCGCGGTGTCTTCGACCAAAAAGCTTGCGACCACGAGCAAAGCCAAACGTCGGAGAAAGGCATCCGGGCGCGGACCGAAGCGGCTTCGGACCACCACGAACGTTGCGACGATAGCGTAGGCTACCCATTCGAGCACCATCATGAATCGACTCCGGGAAGTCCGACGAAAATCCACAGATGATAACCGAGCAGCAACCCAGCGCCGACCCAGGTTAGCCGAATGCAATCGCCGGACGTGATGCCGCGTCGATAGGCGCGCTTGTACAGCACTCCTTGAAGACAAGGTGCCAACACCATGACCACCATGCGCCAGGGGACATGACCCATGGCGTAGCCTCCGCACAGCACGACGCAGGACGTGATCAACAAGGCATCGATGATCCGCAAAGAGACTGCTTCTCCGTGAACGACGGGGTAGGTTCGTACTCCGGCAAGGGCATCGCCTTGCGCGTCACGAAGGTCGTAGATGATTTCATAACTGATTTCGAACAGGAAAAAGAAAATCGCGGCGAATACCACTGTGATGGGAGTGATTCCGGAAGGAACCAGGGCGGCATCGAGTCCCCATGAAACGGTCGCCAGTGGGTATCCGAATACGGTTATCAGAAACCCGATCGCGGAGGCTGTATTTTTCCAAAAATACAAGGTCTTGATACGCCCAACCCAAGGGATGAGGGGCCAGTTATAGGCAAATCCCAGGACATGATAGGCAAGGCGCAAGGGTGTCAGATGGGGTTCCCACCCGTGGGTCCACGCCATCGTTCCGAAAAGAAGAAGCAAACCAAAGGCAAACACGACATGCCGGTAGCGAGCAACAAACGCCGTGCCTCGGATACGATTGGCACTGTCTTCTTTGATATCGACGATACGGTTGAGCAGGTTGACGACGAACCAATCCGTGGCGCAGATCAGCGCGAGAATCCACGGATGATGACCGGTAAACAACCATCCGAAGGTGAGCGTACCCAACGCCGCGATGGCAACGATGTGTAGGCGTCCGACGCTCACGATGGTGGCGATCGCGTCCGAGGCAGGCATGGCGAGAGCTTAGGGGATCTCGAAGTCCCGCACCACGGCCATGTGCTGCATTTGGGAAGCGCCCGAATCACCTACGAGAACCGGGGGAACATCGCTCAGGGGCGTGTACACGCGGCTATCGAAAACCAGACCATTCGAAAAGCTTTGTGAGGCTATCCGTGTTGGGATAGCTAGGGAATCCAGTTCCGGACTGGCCAACACCCAATCGTATGGACTGTTTCGGTGGGCATTGGTGTTGCCGTTGCCGCTTTGATCCACGGGGTAAGGGCCATCGGTAACGAATCGCGCCGATAATTTATCGATGCAACCTTCATTACGGCTTCCCGTGTTGAAGTCGCCGCCTACGACGACGTATTGTCCCTGTGGAACATGGGTTTGCACCTTTGCCATGAGGGCGTTGGCTTCTTTCACACGATTTGAACCCGAACTGGTGAGCAGGTGGACACTGATGGCCCATAAGTCGATCGGACCGGGCAGGTCGATACGAGCCCAGCAGAAGTCTCGATTGGGTGCTTCGGGGTCATCCCATTCGCCGGAAGCGATGATGGGGTAGCGGCTGATGACGCCGTTGGGGATTTGTCCTGCTTCCCGAGCGTAGGAAAACCCGGGTCCAAAGGTAGAATCGACGAAGTTTTGCAGATCGGCCGAGGAATTGGAGCCGTAGTTGAACTCCTGAATCAAGACGATATCGGGTTTGAGGCCTTGGAGGATGCGTTTTCCGTGTCCAGGGTCATAGGATTGGTTGTTTCCACTCGATAGGTTTGCCGCGACGATTCTCAGGGTGACGGGTTCGGTGGGGGAACTGCCAGCGGCACCAGCGTTGGCGCCGGCACCGGCGGAGCCTGACGAGCCACTCGAACCGCCTGCTCCACCCGCCGCGGCCCCTGCGGAGCCGCTAGAACCAGCTTCGCCTCCGACACCGGCCACGCCTGCATTGCCGCCAACGCCAGCGTTTCCGCCAGCACCCGCGTTTCCGCCAGCACCTGCGCTTCCCCCAGCGCCTGCGCTTCCGCCGGTGCCTGCAGAACCGCCCGTGTCCTTGGCATCCTCCCGCGCATCGGCTACCGCATCCCCGGTATCGGCGCCCGAATCCGCGCCACCGCTTCCACCACCGTGAAAGGGCCCATCGGCCTGTTCATCACTTCCACACGCGCTGACCAACCACAACAACCACGGAATCCAACGAAAAAGACTATTGTGCATGTCCTTCAACCGTTGCCGCAGGAGCAGGGATCGTCAAGGCGTTCTTACCGATGCGGCGTAAGGTCATGGTAGGTTTCACCATTGTCATGAATCCCTTGATTCGGTCCTCGGCGTTTTCCAAACGGCGGGCTATTGCATGGTTGGTTGCCGTGGGGTTGGTGTCTGCACCCGTGTCCGCCCAACCGGGTGCTTCGACACGGATTTTCGAGCCCACGAGCCCCGGCGACCGATTTCGTCTCGTTCCAGATGCCATGGTTCGGGGAGATGGTGAACCCTGGGTTGGCTGGTCCTGGGACTACGCCTATCGGCCGCGAAGCGTCTTCGATGAGCGAGAAGAAAAAGGTCTGTGGGAGGGAGCGGAAATATTCACACTCCTTGGGGCGTCGTACGCGTTGTGGAATCGGCTCGCTTTCGATATCGCCCAACCCCTTCGACTCGCGTCTACCGCGGCGATGTCGAAAGAAACCGGCGCTAGCCTCGTCGACACGCGGGTGGGAACCAGGGCTTCGATTGGACCGCTGACAGAAACGGATCTTCTCGGAGGAGAGCTAAGTATTTGGATTCCAACAGGAAATGAAGATAAGGGGACCAGCGATGGCAGCAGTCGCGTTCATATTCGCGGAATTGTCAGTGGCCGACGGGATGCGGTGGATTACACGGCCTCGCTTGGGTGGCTGCATCGAAAAAAAGCCGACGTAGGGAATTTGACGATCGGTCCCGCCATCACCTTTGGTGCTGGAGCCTCCTTTGGTCTCGTGCGTGATTTGGTGTGGCTGGGTCCGGAAATAGCGGGTCATTTCGTGCTGCCGGGCGACGGGGTCGACACGGGATGGTCGAGGTCAGTGCCCGTGGAGGGGTCGGCCACCACGCGAGTGCGTGTCGGACGGTGGTTGCTAGGCGGGCTGCTCGGTACGGGTTTGACACCAACGCCTGGGACCGCAAGATTCCGCGTCGAACTGAGCGTGGCCACGGTGGCTTCCATCACCGTGGGGCCTTCGGATTGGGATGGGGATGGGATCGAGGATGGCCGAGACGCATGTCCCCGAACCCCTGGATTGGCCAATTCGGATCCCAGAAAACATGGGTGTCCATTTCCGGATATTATCCCCTCGGATCGAGATGGCGATGGGATTGCCGATGATCGGGATGCGTGTATCGAAACTGCGGGAGTTTCCAGCGATGACCCTTGGAAACACGGATGTCCACCGGATCGGGATGGGGATGGTATCGTGGATGAGCTGGATGCGTGTCCGGATACGGTTGGCGAACCAAGCGAAGAGCCGTCGAAGCATGGCTGCCCTCGCGATTCGGATGGGGATGGCATTATCGATGCTTTGGACGCGTGCGTAGACGTGCCCGGGGTGGCTAGCGAGGATCCTGGTCGACATGGTTGTCCCGCGGATCGGGATGGGGATGGTATCGTGGATGAGCTGGATGCGTGTCCGGACACGCCTGGGCAAGCGCATGAAGACAAGGATAAGAACGGATGCCCTCCGGTGGCGATCGTGGCGGACGAGATTCGGATTACGGAAACGATTCACTTTGCGACGCGCAGCGCGCGCATCCTTCCCGAGTCCGATGCGTTGCTCGGGCAGATCGCAGAATTGTTACAGGACCATCCAGAGATATTGCTCGTATCGATCGAGGGGCATACGGATAGTCGAGACAACGCTTACTTCAACCAGCAACTATCCACGTGGCGAGCCGCGTCGGTGCAGAAGTGGTTGGTGCAGCGAGGCAAAGTGGCGCCCGCACGGTTGACGAGCGTGGGATATGGAAAAGACCGACCTATTGCAAGCAATGACACACCGGAGGGAATGGCTCGTAATCGTAGGGTCGAGTTTCATATCAAAAAGCGTGCAACGGTGGATGAGGAGCCTTCACCCACCATCCGTTGATGGGCGATGGATGATGTTCTGACGGGATTTGCACCAAACGCGCGATCGTGGTGAAAACAATACAAAAATTCGTCTCGTGTCAGGGAATGAGTTGTGGGGGGTCGACGTAGGACGACCCATAGGTGTGAAAGCGTTGGGCAGACGGAGGACTCAGTCGAAAGGCTCCGTAGTAAGCTCGGCGCGGGCTGATCGCTTTCCTTGGCCAAGAGAGCGTAGACGTTTTCGTTCATCTTATTCGATCGGGCATCAACCTAGCGAAAGAGAAGTATCACATGAAAAAACGTGGAGTTGGAATCGTTTGTTGTGTGGCGACGTCACTTGCCATTTCGACGACAACCTGGAGTGCAAGTGCTGAAGAAGGGCAAGAGGAAGCCAAGGCTTCATCGGTTCAAGAAGACTTCAAACCTGTCGCCCTGACGCTCAACCCGCTCACCCTAATTCTTGGCCGATTTGGACTCAACGTTGAGTATCTTCCCGCGCCCCATCACGGCATCATGTTGAATCCCTATTTTTCGTCGGCCAGTGCCGAAGGCTCGGACATCAAGACGACGTATACGTCTTTCGGTGCGGAGTTGGGGTATCATTTTTATCTTGGGGATTGCGGTGCAGATGGTTTCTTTGTGGGCCCCCAGTTCGTGTTTCTGACTTCGAAAGCGAAGGACGAATGCAAATCCAATGGTTGTGTCCTTGACGATGCAGAAGCTTCGTTTTCGGCTTACGGTGTGGCGATCGACCTTGGGTATCAATATGTGGCAAACAGCGGATTCACCATCGGCGTGGGTGGTGGTGCCATGTACTTGAAGACATCATCGAGCGTGAGTAACACGAGTTCCACCGTGAAGTTCAGCGGTACGATTCCTCGGTTGCTATTCACGATCGGCTACTCGTTCTAGCGTCTCTGGGTTGACCGGAGGACGGACTTTTTCTTCTGCCTTCAGGGTTCATCCACTCTCAGTCCGACGAACCGCATCCAGCGTAGCGCGTTCCCGCTTTTCACGACTCCATCTCGCAAGAGATAGTCAAAAATCATTTTATCATCCACCACTTGTTCTTGCAGATGCACGAGCCGCACGCGGTCGGGGAGTTCATCGGCAAGCGATGCGAGTGCCAAATCATGGGTCGAAACCGCGCCCATGGCACCGTTGTCGATGAGCATTCGGAGAATGGATCGGGCGCCGACGTGTCTTTCGCGGGAATTCGTTCCATGTAAGATTTCGTCGAGCAAAAACAGCACCGGAGTTTTCTCTGCCGTTTCGGTCACCCGTTTGATCTTCATCAACTCCGCGTAAAACCGCGAGATACCGTCTTTGAGCGAATCACTCACGCGCATGCTTGACATGACGGTACATGCGGACATTCGCAGACAGCGAGCACAAACCGGCGCGCCAGCCAAGCCAAGCACCGCGGCTACGCCAATCGAGCGCAACAACGTGCTTTTTCCGGACATATTGGAACCCGTAACCAGCAACAGGGAGCCGGGCCCAGGCAGCGATACATCGTTGACGACCCGCTCGTCATCGCTAATCAGCGGGTGTCCTAGCCCCTGCGCCTCGAAATGCAGTTCCCCCGGATCCATCGACGGAAACGCGAAATCGGGATGCTCGAAGCTGAATGTCGCAAAGCAAGACAGCGCTTCCAGATCCGCAAGCACACGCATCCATCCCCGAGCGGAAGGTCCCACCCTCCTCTGCCAACGTTCCAACGCGAAAACGCAATGAAGATCCCAGAGCAGCGCCGATCCAATCAGCGCTCGAAAAGCGCCATTTCTCCTCGCGTCCAAGAACGACACGATCCGCGCAAGCTGTCGTGTCTCCGCGGAAGCCAAGCGGCCGGAGGCTTTGAGTTTCTGCTGAAGGGCAACAAGACCTTCCGAACGAAAGGCTTGTCGTTCCATCAACTCGAACATCTCGCCGTGACGTTCAAGATCGCTAGCGCGTTCGGATACAGCGTCGATGATGGGCTGCAGTCTTCGTGACAACGCTATCGAAACTAGGATGTTCACCAAGTACGGCAGGAGAAACACCCATGCGGAAAGAGAAAGCACGGAGCACAACACCGCCGCCCCCAAGACCAAACACGTCCCAATCCACGCACAAATACGCGGAATCGTTGGAGTTTTGAACGTGGGGGAACGCTCCATCCAAACCAACAACGGTTCGGGATCCGGCAAGGTATCGTCGGCATGCGCGCCCGCCACGGCAAGGCTTTCACGCCACGAGTGCAACGTCGCCAATTCCTGCACTGCCTGTTGTCGAATCCGTAGTGTGTCGTCTTGCGCCGGACCCGCCAGCCACGTGGCAAGCCGTCGCGCGCCCATCCGTGTGGCCGTATCGTTCAAGAGTTGAAACAAAGAAGCCTTGCCGAAAATATCAAGGTCCAAAGCATACGCATGCTCATCGCGGAGATAACGAGCCCCATCATCTTCGAAATCCACCCATTTCCCATCGAGACGATCGATTCCTCGTTCGTTGTGACGTCGCGCCGCCTGTAACCGATCGCGTTGCTGGGCGATGCGAGCGTGATACGAAACGAGTACGGCAAAGAGCACGGAAGCACCGAGCGTCACGGACCAACCGGAAGAACCGAGATCTTTCCAAAGCGTGCCGATCGCGGAAGCCATGGCGAGGATGAACACGGAAAGCCGGGACCAGGCCAATAGGTCATATCGTCGCTGCAGCGTATTCGTCTGCTGTTCGATCGTTCGAATTCGGGCGTCGTATCGACCTCGCGCGTCCATGGGTCCGTTGCCTAGCACGGAATGCGTGTTCAGAGAAAACACCACCGCTCGAGTGACCGTGTCCATCGACAAAAGGCATTGTTCCCCCGAAGATCGCATCAGGACATGACGTCAGCTTGGTGCTAGAACGTCTTACGATGCTTCGTGTGCTGTCTATGTTCGAACCGAAAAGCCCATTGCGGTTCCATGGGTCGATAGCCTTGGGATTGGGGTTGATACTGGCCCAGGGCTGTTCAAGTTCCGAAGAGACCATGGACTTGATGAAGCCTTCGGCCCCTGTAAGCGATGCTGGAGGCCATGACGCTGAGGACAAGGATGAGGGGACCCAAGACGTTCAAGGGATCGATGGGCAGGATGGGCAAGGCGACAGCGATGAACCCGTGACTCGTAGGGTTCTTGGCGATCTCGTGGTCGATGCCAACCGCAATGGGGTGATTGAGCCCGACTCGTTTGAGGAGCAGACGTTCGAGGATCAATGGAACGAGTCAATCGGCGCGATTTTGTTGGCGAATGTGGATGATGACGATGGAGACGGGGTGGGCGATCACCTTGATGAGGTGGTCAACGGTCCTGAGGATGCGAAGGACCTGGCGCGCATCCACGTTGTGGGATTTGAGGACGTACCTGCCAATGCGCAGGGGATCATATCGGTCGATCCGGAAGCGGCCCCTTGGGTTCGTCTCTTTCGTGTTCAAGCAGATGAGTTTGTTCTCGAGGATCCCACGCATGTGGTTGTGACGGCGGACGATCTTGCTCACGGAGTTGAGTTTGCCATTGAGGCGAAATTTTTCCCGACTTCGACAGCGGCGGGGGCGTGGTCTGGATTCGTGGACATCGAACATATCGTCACCAACGGGCACGAAGAGTTGAGCAGAGACCAGGTTCGCATGCGCGTCGCACCCCTGGTATTCATGCATAACCTGATGAAAACAGAGAAGATTTGGGTAGGTGGTTTTGATGGGGAATTCATCAAGGGTTTGAAAGCGGCCGCGACGGCAGCCGCCGTGGCGGTCGATGTGCTGAACTACGATGCGCCGGGATATGCGAACCATGATTTCGATCAATGGACGCAAGATCATTTCGAGATGGGATATGCATCGATGCCGTCGAAGGAAGGGATGCATACGATGTTGGTGGCGTTTCGCACGCCGCGGGTGAAGCGCACGTCAGCGGACGTGGTGTTTGTCGAGTTTCTTGGCAAGGATTTCGGCGCGATTCACGTTCACGATCAGCCGTATGACCAAGCGACGCGTTCTCTGGATTCCACAGGGAATTGGGATACGGTTCCCCCCCATCGAGCGCATGGGGTGTCGTATCCCCAGGGAAGATTCATTCTAGGTTCCACGGCGGAGCGTCATCCCGATCCCGTGGCGGAGGAGTTTGTGCAAGCACAGCGGGTGCAGCCGTTGATTCGGGTGGATACTTCCTGGCTTGCCGTGGGTCACGTGGACGAGATTCTGTCTTTCGTTCCTGCGAATAGCGAGCGCGGCTGGCGAATGCTGTTCGCGCGCCCAAAGATGGCGGTGGATATGTTGATGTCCTTGCAAAAAGCGGGACATGGATCGGCCAAAATGCATGAAGGCAAGTGGTGGTGGGGAGGGCCGGCGTCCCGGACGGTGGATCAAGTGCTCGGCAATGCGAACTTGATGGCGACCAACCAGGAGGATCAAGCGATCCTGGATGGCATTTTGCTGCAGCTCAAAGACGAACTCGATCTACAAGACGACGAGATCATCGATATGCCATTTCTGGAGCAATCGATTCCGGAAGGATCGGTGGCCTATCAGCCGGGAACCGTGAATTTATTGCACTTCGATGGTCATGTGCTCATCGCCGATCCTTTTGGTCCGAATGTGGGGGGAGTGGATGTATTCAAACAGGATCTGGACACCCGATTGAGCGCGACGGGGCTTGTGACCCACTACGTGGATGATTGGAACACATATCATCGAAATAACGGCGAGGTGCATTGCGCCACGAATGTGCTTCGGGTGGTGCCCCATCAACATCCGTGGTGGGAGAGCGGACGATGAGAGCGCAAGCCATATTCCCAATCCTTGGAGTCGGTCTGACCTTGCTGATGCTATCGCGAGCGGCCTGGGCCGATGGCTTGTTCATGCCGTCGACTCGTTTGTCTCGCAACGATCGAGAGGCGATACAACAGCAGGTAGCCCGTTACAAAACGCTGGATCCAGTATCATTTCAGCGCTTGGAGACACTGCAAGGTCATCGTCCGCAGGTGTATCGACAGTTTCGATCTCAGCAGCCGAGCGTTCTCGCTGAGCTTCAATCGTTGGGACCTGGGGCGGGATGGGCCTTGCTGGAAGCGGTATCCTTTCGAGCACCGGAGCGGGGAGAGGCCACCCAACGAGAGTGGGATGCCGTACGGGAAGGGATCATCATCGCCCTCGGAGAACGGGAAATGCCGGAAGCGAGTCCGGTATTTCGCGCGATATTTACGCACGAGAATTCGGATTGGATTGCGTTACGAGGGGCGGCAATCGGTTTGGGAAGGTTGGGGGGCGAGAGTGAAAAAACGTTGTTAATCAATGCATTGCAGCGCAAAGGACAGAGAAGAGACGCGGCGTTATGGGGGCTGCGTTACGTACGTGATCTCAGAGCGGTCGACGCTGTGGTTCCCTGGCTCATGGACTCATCGGAACCAACGGCGAAGCTGGCGGCGCGTGCTTTGGGGTACATGGGTTCTTCCTGGGCGTGGCGAACCGGTCGAGCAGGTAAAAAAGAGTACGAGATGCCAATCCGCGGCAAGTGTGCAGAGGCTCTTCTCGATGCGTTTTCGCGACGTGGGGAGGCATTACGCGAGCCAATCGCACGTTCGTTGTCGATGGTAGAGCATCCGGACACGCTCAGCCGGGTGGAGCAAGTCATCGATTCATTGACCAATGAACAGGAGCGTCGTGCCTGGCTACGTTTGAAGCAAAGGCTGCAAGCGAGTCGGTGAACGTCATTTATCGAGCCCGAACCAAGCTCCCGAGCAGGCGAGTCCGAAGGCGATAGGCGCGAAGGCGAGAGCAAATACGAGTGCAACAGGAGCCGCGATGCCGAGCATGATGAGCACAGCGGCAATGGCCAAGGTCGCGGAGAGAGCGGGTTCGAGAACGTTATCCGAACCACTTGCTTTCGTGATTAAGTAGCCTGACACGGGGAATGCGGCGAGGATGGAAACGGTGATCAACACCAAGGGAACGATGGCGCGAGCGGTGGTGTCTTCCCGTTCGATGGCGGAAAAATCCAACCCCACTTGATGACCGAACCACACCGCCAAGACCACCATGGTTAACATGACTCCGGTTGTGGTCAGCGCGCCAACCACGATCCAATGCACCATGATGGGTCGATCGGTTCTTCGAAGGGCGTGTCGAACGGCATGCAACGAGGGAGACGGCAACAGGGAAAGCATGCTTTGCCTGGAGGGGCGTGCGGAAACCGCAAATCGAGCGAGCAGATCTCGCGCTGCCCACCCGGTGGCAAAGGCAAGGCCTCCAAGCACGGGAAAAGCGGCTACCAAAGCGAACCATGAGGTGGATCGAGTCAAGTGCAACAACAGACCGTGTACGAGCGTGGCGAGTGTCCAAGAAAGGATGAAGCTGCCGGTAGGAATACGGAAGCGCCGCATTTTTCCAAGGGCGTGTCCCCAGAACGAAGACATCAGTGGATGAGCGATGAGTAGCAGCATGACCCGCAACATGACGTCGATATCGATGCGGGCACTGAGCAGCGCGACCGCGCTTTGGCTTGCCGCGAAGCCGCAGGACGAGGCCGAAGCGAAGAGAAAACCGTCGTATCGCTCATCGACATGAGCGGAGCGCAAGGCCGGCCACGCTGCCAAGACTTTGGCGCCTTCGGCCAAGGGAGCCGCGAAGACGAGAAAATACAGCAACCCGCTGGGAGCGCCGAACGTGGAGACGGCTTGTTCCAACCCGGTAAGTTCGACGACGAATCGTTGAATCCAGGAGGAAGCGACGCCCATGAAGGCGCCCAATACCGCGGTGCCCCATGCGGCGAATGCAGACGTGCGATGAGGGGGCAGGCGCCAGAGGAAGTACAGCCATGCTACGCAAGGGATAGCGCATAGGATGAGCCACACGGATGCAGGGGCGATCCAAGCTGTCATATCCACTTCGCGCGAGACGTCATAAGTGCAGAGCCAAGCCGAGGGAAGCGGAGAAAGCGGCGCCGATCCCGTTGCCTTTGGAGGAAGCGGCTTGTCGTGCGTTTGCACCGAGATTCGAGGTTGGCTCTAGGGTCATGGCTTTTCGAGACAGGAAAAGGACATCGCCGGATAACCGCGCGCCTACGGAAAACGCGGGTGTCACATAATAATCGAAGCCTGCGCCGAGCCGGGTGTTCCAACCATGGATCGTGGGGTCGCCGCCCCAACGATCGGCATCGGGAGAAGCCAAGAAGGCATAACCGGCACCGACGTGGAAGGACGGTTCGAGGTCGCCGAGGGGCAAATTGACCCCAAATTCTCCGTTGATGGTTCCGAGGTTACCGAGCGAAAGCATTCCGACGCGGGCGCGAGCACCCACGGTCATGTAGATCAAACGCAGTCCAAGACCCGTTCCCAGCATCAACCCGCCGTCCGAAGTTTGCGCATCATCGTAGGTCAGACCTTTGCTTTTCAATGTTTCCAACCCCACGACTTCGTAGCCGCCTTCCACATCGAAGTAGACCCAATCGAGGTTTCTTCCTGCATCTTCTTTTTCGGATTCATCGAGGGTTCTCTCGGTTTCACTTTGAAATCCAGGATGTTGCGTTTGGATGGGAGGGGGAGCGGTAGGGGGAGCCAGCCCACCCGATTGAAAATCATCATGGGCAGGCGGTGATGATTGAGCGGATGCTGGAAGCGAAAAGCAGCAAGCGGCAAGGGAAAGCGTGGAGAGTCGAATGGTGTGCATGCTCGGATGCTAGCACGGAGCGGGGAGTCTCGATGCTCATGCGCAGGGGGTGAGATTCAGATCGTGGAGAAAGCTTCTTCCGGAATGGCCATCGCCGAATCGTCGTCCGTTTGCATCATGGCGCCGAGGGCAGGAACGAGGGGCAGGTTATTGTGGGCAAAAAACCGGGCGGCCTGAATTTTTCCTTCGTAAAAGAAGCGATCGGGATGATCGTTTTGCACGTTTTGCAAGGCTTCTTCCGCGATGAGGGCGGCTTCCAACAGCAGCCATGCCACGGTGGTGGCGCCCATCATTTCAAGGAATCGGTTAGCGTGCAGATCAACATATTTCAGTTTTCCGGACTGTGACCATTTGAACAAGAGCATGGCTGTAGCAGCGATGGTTTCTTGTGCTTTGGCGAGGAGTTGGACCGGTGCGCCGAGCCGGGGATGCTCTTTATGTTTCGCCACGAACTTGGCGATATCTCCCACAAGCTCTTGAAAATTGGCACCTTTTCGCTGACTCAGTTTCCGTCCGACCAAGTCCATGGCTTGGATGTGGTTGGTTCCCTCGTAGATGGTGAAGATGCGCGAGTCTCGGCAATATTGCTCGACACCATAATCGCTGATGTAGCCGGCGCCTCCCATGGCCTGCATCGCTGTCACGCACACGCGGTAGGCTTCATCGGTGCCATACGCTTTCACGATCGGTGTCAACAGGTCGACTTGCCCCTGATGGTGGTCTTTGGCTTTTTCGTCGGAAGCGACACGAGCCAAATCTTGATGCATGGACAACTTGATGGCGAGCGCGCGAATGCCTTCCACCCGTGATTTCATGTCGAGCAACATGCGTCGGACATCTGGATGCTGGATAATCGGTACACGAGGGGCATTGGGGTCCTTGAAATTATCGATAGAAGATCCTTGTTTTCGGTCGCGGCAGAAAGTGAGGGCATTGAGATAGGCGCTGGAGGCGTTGGCGAGCCCTTGGATACCGACGAAGATGCGCGCGCCATTCATCATCATGAACATCTGCTTCATGCCTTCGTGCTCGACACCGCCCACGAGTTCACCGATGCACTGGCCGTTCTCACCGAAGTTCAGCAGCGCGGTGGTTGATCCTTTGATGCCCATTTTGTGTTCGAGGCCCGCGAGCACGACATCGTTGGGTTCACCGCAAGAACCATCTTCCTTGATACGGAGTTTCGGAACGATAAATAGGCTTAGTCCTTTGGTGCCAGCGGCGGCACCGTCGATACGAGCGAGGACCAGATGGATGACATTTTCCACCATGTCCGAGTCACCGCTGGAGATGAACAGTTTCGTTCCCTCGATTCGGTAGGTTCCATCGGGATTTTTGAAGGCTTTGGAGCGGGCCGCACCCACGTCTGAGCCGGCTTCTGGCTCGGTCAGACACATGGTCCCCCCCCAGGTGCCGTGAAAAATCTTGTGGCAGTAGCGCGCTTTTTGCTCTTCCGTACCAAAGGTTTCGATGAGTTCCGCCGCGCCGTGAGCGAGCCCCGGATACATGCTCAACGAGGTATTGGCGCCTGTGATGAATTCCTCCACCGCCATATAGACGGCCTTGGGGGCCCCCTGGCCATCGAAGTGAGGGCTCACTCCGACGGCTTTCCAGCCTGCTTCATAGAGTTGCGCATGGGCGGTCTTGAAGCAGGGGGGCACTTTGGCCTGGCCGTTTTCGATGGTGCATCCTTGCGTGTCGCCAAGAGCATTGACGGGTCCGAGCACTTCGCAACAAAAGCGATAGCACTCGTTGATCACCATGCGAACTTCTTCGCTTCCCCATGCCTCATAGGGTTCTTTGCCCAGCAACTCTCCGAGCTTGAATTGCTCGAACAGAACGAACATCACGTCTCGCAGGTCCGCCTTGTACAAATTCTGCGGGGCAGTCGCCATGGGTCCGTCTCCTTGTGCTTCCGTGCAGGTAAAAGACATTCCTCGCCCCCTAGGCCCGCGCGAATAGGGAGCCATGGGGGCCAATTCACCAGTTTTTCAACTGGGCGCAGCATGAAGCGATTGACGCGATGAGTCAACGGCTGACGACGTCCGAAGTTGTGATAGGGTCCCGTATGGCCGACACAACCCAAGATATCAAGCTCCCTCTCGAGTTCTTCGAAAAGCTCCCCAAGACCGATCTCCATGTTCACCTCGACGGTTCGATGCGCGTCGACACCATTTTGGATTTAGCGCGGGAACAGGGCGTAACGCTTCCCGCGGATGATGCGGATGGACTGCGCAGGTTATTACGATTTGGCACCAATTACGGTTCTTTGGTGGAGTACCTCAAGACATTCGATGTGACGTTGAGTGTACTGCAGACCAAGGAATCTCTTTTCCGAGCGGCATACGAGCTAGCGGAAGATGCGGCGCGCGAAAACGTTCGCTACATGGAAGTGCGATACTCTCCGATGCTGCATACGCGTCGTGGACTGCGTCTTACCACTGTCATCGAAGCGGTGCTCGAAGGGTTGGGCACAGCACGGGAACAATTCGGAATCGAGAGCAATATCATCGTTTGCGGAATCCGAAACATCTCTCCTGAGTCCTCCCTCGAGATGGCAGAACTCGCCGTAGCATACAAAAACCGTGGTGTCGTCGGATTCGACCTTGCGGGAGCCGAATACGATCATCCCGCCAAACACCACAAAGATGCTTTTCAACTCGTGCGCGACAACAACATCAATACCACCATTCACGCGGGCGAGGCCTACGGACCCGAATCCATTGCACAGGCCATCCATGTCTGCGGGGCCCATCGCATCGGACATGCCGTTCGTCTTCGCGAAAACGGCGACCTCCTTCACTACGTCAACGATCACCGCATCCCCATCGAATGCTGCCCCTCGTCCAACGTACAAACCGGTGCCGTGCGCGACCTGTCCGCCCATCCCATCAAGCTCTATTACAATCTTGGCCTGCGCGTGACCGTCAACACCGACAATCGCCTCGTCACCGATACATCCGTTTCCAAAGAGCTTTGGCTTTGCCATACCAAAATGGGATTCACCGTCGCCGACATCAAATCCATGATCGTTGCAGGTTTCAAATCCGCTTTCTTACCCTTCCACATCAAACAGCAAAGCCTTCGACGACTGAACAAAGAACTGAAAAGGTTTCCAGACGACGGCCGAATTCTCGAGGAAGCTTTCGACATCGACCGACCAAGATCCAGTTCCGACGTGGTGGCAAGCTGACGGCGCATCGACTTCTTCTCGAATTGCTTCGCGATCACCCTCGATCCCAGCCGATGGTGTTGCTCGGGGGTGCCAGCGAATGCTTCGATTCTTTGCGCAACGATGGTTATTCGGTTCGTTTGGATTCCGAACGGCGTGTGCGCCTCATCGCCACCGTAGTCACTGAACCTCTCGACATCATGGCAGCACGGTCCATGCGTCTTTGCCTGGCGACACGAGGATCGGTCTACGTGGCCTGTCCGGTGTCTCTGCTGGTATCCACGTGGACCGTTCTTCGAACCGCGGGTTTGGAGCCCAAGAAAACCGTGGTTTTTCATCCTTCCGAGGAGGCTTGTGCGACGGATGTGGTCGTGGTGGCACGCCCCGGCAAGCGAGGCGGATTGATTGTCGAAGTCGCTACCTCTTTCGCGAAGCGAACGGACGCTCGTTCTTTGCCGCAATGAGCAGGCCTGTGCATGGCGGACGAACACCAGCTCGATGATACCAGCCCGACGATCCACCAAACGAGGGTTCGAGGCTCGAGAGCCAGTCATTGCTCATCGGGCGAGCTTGCTTGCCTACCCACGAAACCCGAGTAGTCTTTCTCATTAGGTTCGCATGGCTGCACGTCGTTGCTCCACTCCTTCGTCCCATCAGAAACGCTTTGCGTGTTGGTGAGGCTGATGGTGAAACGCAGGCGCCAGCGTGTTCAAGTGGGTCGATGGATCGCCCGCGTGTTGTGTTTTTTATTCGCAATTATCGGTATTTTTCCAGTACTTGCGGGGGTGCTGGTCCGCTCGGAAGCGGTCACGAACTGGGCCGATCAACGAGTGAGAGCCCTGTTGATCCAGGACACGGGTCTCGATGGGCTTTTTAGAACCACCATTCACGTGTGGCCGCCCACCATTGTCATTTCAGACATCGAGGTTCAAGCATCGGATGACTTGGGACCGGCGCTGACGATCGACCGAGTATCCCTTCGTCCACAATTGTTTTCTTTGCTTCAAGGCAAGCTGAACGTGGGCGAAATCGAAATCGAGCGCCCTATGGTTCGTCTGGTCATCCAAAAGGGGAAGGTAGTCAATCTCTATTGGCATATGCCTACGAAAGACAACGAGCCATCATCGTCCGAAGATGCTTTTTTCTCTTCTTTGGTGATCAACGATGCGCGTGTGGACATCACGGTCGATGGGCGCAGGCTGCGGGGAAAAGAGATTGATCTGGACATTACCGCGGCGCAAGGGCCTGTGTTCGACATCGCGTTGCGTACGGGTCGAATCCAAGGCACCAGCATAGAGCCTCTTTCTTTTACGGGATACGGTGCGCCGGAACCGGTGCAGGCTCATCATGAAGACGTGGTGTGTGAGTTGGACGCTCGGTTGCGTGTGGAGCCCAACGGTCTGCAAGTGAGAAGGTTTCGCGCGGTAGGCGCGGCGGATCTAGATCCGAATCCCGATACACGACCTTCATGCCAACTGTCCACCGATGATCCGCATCGGGTCGAACTCGAGATGCGTTTGGTGCATGCGGTTCTGGATGATCAAGGGCTAAAGTCGGTCCGTGGTGGAGGCAAAGCACGGGCGCCTTTACGACTGGTCAACCGTTGGATTGAGTTTCTTCCCTTGCAGGGATGGATTGGCGCGGAAGTACAAGGCGAATGGCGCCGAGGTCAGTCGTTGCCCAGTATTTCTGGCGCTCAATTGCAGGGAGAAGGAATCGCCCTGGGGATCTATCGCATTGCTAGTTCTCTATCTCTCAAAGCTAGAATCGATTCGGATATCGTCTATGTACCGGAAGCCCACATTGGTTTCGCGGATGGTCTGGTCGCAATTCACCACGCACAGGTACAGCCGTTGGCAAAAGGAATACCTTTGCGAGCCGAGCGCCTGGACATCGGAGGGATGAAGTTTCCCGGGCTCATGCGCGACCTTGGCGTCACCGAACACACCCACGTGCGCATGGATTTTCAAGAAGGCACTCTTTCGGCGGTCGAGGGAACCATCGTTCCGCTACGCATCGACAGCAATCTCATGACCCACGTACGGGATTTCGAAGTCTTCGATGCAGCCTATGACAATCCATCCCGTAAACACGTCCTTGGCATATCCCAAGGTAGTGTGAGTGCAAAGTTTGCCGTTCGCCCTCACGCCGTGGAATTCCAGAACAGCCGCGTGGAGTTCGGAAAATCGAGCCTCAACGTTTTCACGTCGCTCGGCTTTGCCAACGAGTTTCGGTTGGTGGTGTCGAAAGGCTCGCGCATCGATCTCGAAGATATCAACCCGTTGCTCGACATTCCGTGGAAGGGCAAAGCAGACGTAACGACAGACATCACAGGTGTGTTTGATGAGCCTTTGATACAGGGCGATGTCGCCATCGAGGGGTTTGAGTTCGCGGATATGGCGTTAGGGGATCTGCAGCGAGCAAAGGTTCGTTTTCAACCCATGGTCATGGACATCACCGATGTTCACGGCGTGAAAGGGTACAGTGCTTATCATGTTCCCACGATGCGCGTGGACTTCACGGGGCCGGCGCCCGTTGTCGCCGACGCGAACCTTCGATCTTCGGCTTTTGATATTCGTGATTTTTTCGCCATCTTCCATTTCGACAAAGACCCACGGTTCAAGGATATTTTTGGTGTCGCCGCGGCCAATGCGCAGCTTCATTACGAACAAGGAGGACCGCGCGATCGGTGTGGTGGCGGGTGGCTCGGCGTGCAGGTCGATGGTTCCATCAAACAGCTCGAGTTGTTCGAAGAGAAATTCGATGGTGGCTCGTTCGAGCTCGATTACGAATGGTTCGACCGTGAAGCGCAAGACCTGGGGGTAAGCGCCGATATCCGATCGATCGTATTGAGAAAAGGCAAAGGAACTGTCCTGGGCCAGGGCACCATTCGTCCCGGGGGTATCATTCGTGGTCGAGCGGCGGTTTCCCATGTACCCCTGTCCACCATCGATACCCTGGGCAGCCTCGGCGCTTGGCTCGACGCGCGGGTATCAGCCGTGGCAGATGTGCGAGGCACGCTCGACCGATTGGAAGCGGACATCGACGTGCAAGTGAGTCCGTTGCAACTCGGAACCGCTACGCTTCCCGCCTCTCATGTATTTGTCAAGCTGACACCAATCGATCCACCTGTGCGCGTCATCGGACGCACGCGATGTGGGCTTCCCATTGGAGCGCCTTTCGATCCAGTGGCATATGCGAAAGATGCTCCCCTTGGGGTATTCGATGTGCAAGGGGAGTTGTTTGGCGGCCAGGTCATCGTGCAAGACGTGCAACTGACGCGGCAAACCCGCAAAGTGGCCACAGGAACGATCGTGGCCCGTGCTCTCGATCTTGGGAAGATCGCACAGGTGTTGCCCACAATGGCAGCCTCCACGGACGTACACAAGGGCGTGTTATCCGGTTCGCTCGAGATGAGGTACTTGCCCTTGGATGACTGGCGCCATGCGGATCTGTCGCTGGTGCTCGCTGCTCTCGAAGTACAATCCAACGCTGGGTCCGTACGGCTCCGTCAGGGCACTCCTCCCATCACCTTACAGCAAGATGATGTGATAATTCCCGGAATTTTGTTGGATTTCCACAGCCCGAAAGGATTGTCGGGAACCTTCCTCGCTCATGGGCAAGTGCATAAAGTCAGCGGCACGCCACAGCTCGACTTGCACGCGCAACTGACACCCACGGACTTATCAGCTCTCGCCAACATCGTGCCACGAATCGAACGAGCGCGAGGCGTCGTTCAGGCATCCATCGATGTTTTCGGAGACTGGCAGGCCCCCCGCTATCGAGGACAAGCATCGTTGCAAGAAGGGTCGCTCGCAATCACGGACATACCGATGGCCATCGACGGTATCGATGTACTGGTTCGTATCGATGAGCGACAGATTCAGTTGGTCCGTGCCAATGCCCGCGTGGGCGGTGGACGGATCACCGCGGTGGGAACCCTTCCCCTCGAGGGGTTCGACTTCGGGACCGCATCGGCCACCCTAACCGCACGGGATGTTCATCTTGCCTTCCTAGATGGAGTCAAGGCAACCATCGATGCGGACTTGACCGCTTCATGGAACGCAAGGCTTGCGCGAGAGATGGGCAATATCCCTCGTGTGGTCGGCGACGTGCGACTGCTATCCTTTGAGTATTCCCGTCCATTTCGCATGGAAGCCGATCTTCCTTCTTTGGCCGAGAAAGCACGAAAGACGACTTTCGAACTCTATGACCCATCGCAAGACGTGGTGGATTTCGAAGTACGTGTTCACGCTCCCCGACCGTTGTGGATTCGGAACAATCTGGCGGACCTGAAGCTCACCTTGGATTCACCGGTGCTCACCTTATCGGGCTCCAATCAACGTGTGGGGTTGCGGGGTGACTTGCGCGTTCAGCCTGGAAGCCGCGTACGACTTCGAGCCAACGAGTTCGAAGTACGAGATGGTCTATTGCGGTTTGATGACGCTACGCGTCTGGCACCGAATCTGGACGTGACGGCGACAACTGAATTTCGACGTTATTCCAGTGGGTTAGAGATGTCCGGAGCAGCCTCTGGGACAGAGGTATCGCGGGCGGGGGGGCAATGGCGTATCCAATTACATGCCCATGGCGATACGGATAACCTTCGCCTCGATCTCACGAGTGAGCCCGCCTTATCCCAAGAGGATATCGTTCTGCTGCTGACTTTGGGCGTCACACGCGCTGAACTCGACCAGATGCAAGCGTCGAGTCTGGGCGAAACAGCAGCCCTCGAAGCGCTGTCTACACTGACGGGTGCGGATACCATGGTGCGGCAGTCACTGCCGGTCATCGATGATTTTCGTTTTGGAAGCGCTTATTCGTCCAGGTCTGGACGGACCGAACCGACGGTTACGGTTGGAAAACGAATGACCGAAAGAGTGCGCGCCAACGTGACTAGCGGTTTGAGTGATACTCGAGAAGTACGTTCCAACCTCGAATGGCAGCTCACCGGAGCTTCTTCGTTGTTGGGAAGTTGGGATAACGTCAACAACGTATCGAACTCGGCGCTTGGCAACTTGGGGGCCGATGTGCGGTTTCGAATAAGCTTCGAGTGACGCTTGATTAGCGCGAAGAGGCTAGAAGGTCAGCAATACGCGAAAGCAGTTGGCCGGTGGAATGATGCCGTTGCACTTCCGCTTCGACCAGATCGATCCGAGCGCGAACAGCGCGGAGCTTGGCTTTTCGGAGTTCGTCTTCCGCCTGCTGGACTTCCACGGAAATCCCGACGCCAATCTCGAAACGTTCCGTGGCGGCGGCGACCTGTTTCTCTGCGATTTCTGCGGTTTTTTCCGCCATTTCGAGTCGAATTCGAGCGGCTCGCTCTTGCTCCAACAACGTCTCGACTTCCGTTTGAATTCGTTGACGCGCCGCAAGCAGCCTTTGCTCCGCTATCTGCACCGCGAGCAAGTCCCGCGCCCGCTCGGAGGACTTTCTTGCATCATCGAGCGGCAGCTCATACACCAACCCAACGTGGACGCTCGTGGCTCGTGCCGTGGCTACCTGCTCGAACGCCGGGGATACCTCTTGGTTTCCCACACCCGCTACTTGCACATATCCCTCCACATCGAGCCGAGGGCGATACGAATCACCCGACGTTCGAATCTGCTCTTGGGCGAGACGAAGCTGCGCTTCCAGTTCCTTGATCTCCGGTGAACTCGAAAGAGCTTGCTGCACCGCAGCCGTTCGCATGGGCGTAAGCGACACCTGCGGTTGCTGCCGGATTTCAGCCGCCAGATCCGTTTCACCCCCTTCCATCGTTCCCATTTGGCGTGCCAAGGCAAGACTACGGCGTCGCTGATCCGTTTGCGCGCTGATCACACTCTCTTCGAGGCTCGCCAATCTCGTTTCGAAAGGAAGAACCTCCACCGGCGCCAACGCACCGTCATTGACACGTTGCTGCGCCTCGTCGCGCTGACGTTTGGCCAGGTCCCGTGCGTTGCCTTCGATATCGACAGCCGCTTCCGCATACCAGAGTTCCCAATAGGCAAGCAGCACTTCGCGAGCCACTTCACTGGCAACGCGATCTTTTGACAGTTCCGAAGCCGTTCGGTTGATCCTGGCAATCCGAAGTTGTTGCTCGCCGACTTCAACCCCCGCGCCACGCATCAAAGGCTGTGCCACTGTCGCCCGCGCGCTCGTGCCATACCCAGGTCCGCTTTGCACCGGCGCTCGGGTCATGTCTCGATATCCCTCCACACGCAGGGATGCTCGAGTACCCGTGGCAAACGTCCTCGATACTTGCGCTCCCACGTCCACGGAATCGCTTTTCGAAATCGATACGGAATCCGCGTTCACACGCGGCGTGGCAGAACGTGTCACTCCCGCTTCCAATTGCAGGGTGTAGGGATATCTTCCGTCCTCGAATCGAACGCTCTCGTTGGCGCGTTGCAAATCGAGAACCGCTGTTCGAAACGAAGGGTTGTTCGCCATGGCAACGCGAACGGCACGTTGCTCATCGAGCCGACGCAACGGTGTGGACTCCTGACCCAATGCCATCGAAGCGGTGCAAGAAATAGCCATGCCAAGTGCGACACCGCGTAACGCACCGCATATTCGAGAAGGAATCCTATTCATGACGAAGCGCCTCGATGGGATTGAGGTTGGCAGCTTTGCGTGCTGGTAAAAATCCAAACACCACACCGATAGTGGCCGAAAACAGGAACGCAACCATGATGATCTCCGGCACAACCACAAATGGAATATTCAAATACTTGGAAGCAATGCCCGCTCCGCCCACACCCAACACCACGCCAATGCATCCACCCAACGTCGATAGCATCACCGCTTCGACCAAAAACTGCATCAATACCTCTTTGCCGGTTGCCCCAATGGCCAAACGCGTACCGATTTCCCGCGTCCTTTCCGTAACAGAAACCAACATGATATTCATGATCCCAATGCCCCCCACGATCAAACTCACCGCCGCAATCGCTCCAAGCAACGCCGTCAGCGCGGTGGTGGTCGACTCCATCGTCGCCATCAATTCCGCCATGTCTCGAACGTTGAAGTCATCTTCCGCTCCCCGGGCCGTCCGCCGCTTCTCGCGCATCAAGGAGGTGATTTGATCTTTCACCAACGAACTCGGACGCCCCTCGTCCACCGAAACGTAGATCGTGGATACATCTCTATTGCCCGCGATTCGTCGTTGAAACGTCAGAAGGGGCATGATGACCAAATCATCCTGATCCTGCCCCATTCCCCCCTCGCCTTTGGGTTTCAAAACGGCAATGACTTCGCAAGAAATCTTGTCCACCCGAATGGATTCACCAATGGCGTCTTGTGAACCAAACAATTCTTTTTTCGTGGTCGCGCCAAGCATGCAAACCGCGCGGCCCGAACGAACATCCGCGGCGGACATCTCCCGTCCATACGCGACCGCATAATTCCGAACGCGAACATAATCCTCGTTGGTCCCCGTCACGCTCGCACGCCAGTTCTTGTTTCCATAAACGAGCATGAGGCTGCGAGATCCCGTCGGCGCGATCGCCGCTAGTCCACGAATATCATTTTGAATCGCGGTCACATCTTCCATTTTGAAGGGTGTGGAGGGAGTTCGCGCCCCTCCCCTTCGCGCGGCTCCAGGCGAGATGGTCAGCATGTTGTGCCCCATCGAGGCAATGCTCGCGGTCACCGATTCGGTGGCGCCTCGACCAATACTCACCAACGCCACCACCGCACCAACACCAATGACCACGCCAAGCATCGTGAGCGAGGAACGCATCAAGTTCCGACGAATCTCTCGCAAAGCCATGATGATCGTGGCGGTAATCATGAGGGCTTCCTCGTGTCCGATAAGATTCGTCCGTCGCGAAACTCAACCGTTCTCTGACAAAACTCAGCCATCTCCGGCTCATGGGTGATGACCATGACCGTGATTCCTCGCTCGCGGTTGAGCTGAACGAGTAGTTCCATCACCTCTGCACTTCGCGCGGAATCCAAGTTCCCCGTGGGTTCGTCGGCCAACAATAACGACGGGTCGGAAGCAAGAGCGCGAGCGATGGCTACCCGTTGTTGCTGCCCTCCCGACAGTTCATTGGGCTTGTGGGATTCCCTTCCCGCAAGCCCAACCAATTGTAATGCGGCCTTCGCTTTTTCACGACGTTGAGCGGCGGGAACACGACGATATACCAAAGGCAATTCGACGTTTTCTTGCGCGGACGTCCTTGCCAATAGGTTGAATCCTTGAAACACGAAACCGATGTAATGACGTCGTAACAGCGCCCTTTGGTTGTTATCCAATTCGCCCACGTTGACATTGCGAAACAGATAGGTGCCCGACGTAGGAGCGTCGAGGCATCCTACGATGTTCATGCAGGTGGATTTTCCCGAACCGCTCTGCCCCATGATGGCGATCATTTCCCCTTCATCGACTCGCAGGTCGATGCCGGCAAGAGCGCGCACTTCCGCTTCGCCTTTGCCATACACCTTGGTCACGCCAAGCATGTGGATAAGCGCGCGTTTCGCCTGATCAGTCACTTTGCACCCGTAACGATGTCGATCAATACCTGCATACCCTCTGTCAACTCTCCGCCCACCACCTCCGTACGGGTGCCATCCGTTGCTCCCGTCCGCAATCGAATGGCTTTGGGCTCACCGTTTTCGAGCACCCAGACTTTGCCCATTTGACCTGCGCCTTTTTGCCGATTGCCTCCGGCCGATCCGGACGGACGTGCAAACCTGGGCGGACCAAAGCCTGGCAACGCACCTCCCGGACGCGGTGTTGCCGCCGTGGAAGACGCAATCACATCCGGTGGCGTGAACCGCAACGCCGTGTTGGGAACGACCAGCACGTCCTTTTTCTCCGACGTTATGATCGTGGCCGTGGCGGTCATTCCAGGGCGCAACAATCGTTCCTGGTTGTCGACGCTCAATTCCGCTTCGTACGTCACCACGTCTTGACCAGAGGTGGGCACATTTTTCAGGGATTTGACCGATGCTTCAAAGTTTTTTCCAGGATACGCATCAACCGTGAACGTGGCCCGCTGACCCTTTTGCACCTTACCCACATCCGCTTCATCTACGTCGACCTTAAGCACCATCGTGGTCAAATCCTTCGCCACGATGAACAACACGGGTGCCTGCAACGAGGCCGCAACCGTCTGGCCCGGCTCGACCGAACGCGATAGCACGAGCCCATCGATGGGAGAGCGAATGATCGCCTTGTCTCGCGCCGACAACGCGGACTCGAGGGACGCCGCGTTCACCACCTGCTGCGCGTTGGCCTGCGCTACGGATGCCTCCGCCCTCGCAGCCGTTGCGACCGCAGCCTCCAGATCTTTCTGAGACACAAGCCCCCGATCCGCCAACGACTTCATGCGAGCCACATTCGCCTTGGCCTCCGCCGCCGTCGCTTTCGCACTCAGCAACGATGCCGCCGCAACCGCGGATTGCGCTCGCACTTCCTTGACCCGAGCGTCGAGCTGCTCGGTGTTGATCCGGGCCAACTCCTGACCCTTTTTCACGGCATCGTTGAAGTCCACCAGGACTTCATCCACTTTTCCCGAGACCTCCGCACCGATCTCTACCGCGTCGACACTCTGAATTTTCCCCGTGACCGAAACCGTCACCAAAATATTCCCCTTTTCCGCGGCCGCCGTTTCAAAATGCGGTTTCGCCGCCTCACTGGCCTTGGCTCTCCACAACAAAACCCCCACCACAATCCCCGCAATCGCGGCAAGCACAATCAACCAGCGCACCCAGCGCCACCAGCGTTGTCCTTTTCCAAGTCCAAGATTTTGAGCAGTCGTCAGTGAAGGCCGTTGGCTGGCAGGCTCTTCCATTCGTCGTTCTCCTTAGACGCCAAGCTTCCGCAACGTGGTGCTTTCAACGGTCCGCGCCAACGGACCCGTCGGTTAGACCATAACAAAATTCATTCTTTCTCCAGGTTAGAAGCGGCCACAGCCCCCAGGATCGCAATTGGCACGGATTTTCTCGGAAAATTTCCATCTCTCCGCAAGCCTTCGGCACACGAACCGCTCCGGCCCGTGGAGCAGAAAACAGTCGAATCTTCACACCTCACCCAAAACACCGCCGTAATCGCTTTCCCTTCGATAACACCATCACCCATCACGGATTCCCGAAACTAACCGCATGCCTTTTCAGCATATCCAGGAAAGAGACAACAGCCTCTTGCAGCTCGTTATTAATCAATAAATTCCATTGGTTATTAGAATTTCACGTCTGCCTACTTCCCAGGCTTCGGCGCAGCGCGCAAAAGCGAGGATCGAAAGGACGTGATATCAGACCCACGTTTGAGACCGGCCGTGGTGGAACCGGCCATCGAAACGTCTCTCGAAAGGACCTCAGCCATGTTCGACATTGGCGCATCGCTCGATCGTGAAATCTTGAACGTCATGAAGTGCCGGCCCACGGTATTGTTCATCGAACCCGACGATCCGAGGGTGTTGGAAGCTGCCCTGCACCTGCCAAGGGTTGCGAAACCCGTTTTTCTCGCCCCACGCGAGCGCGTCGAAGAAACCATCAAGCGGCAATTGCCACATCTAGCCTCCGCTCATATTGCGTTCGCCCTCGGGGAATCCGCGTTTTGCAACCTGGAGCAATCCACGAGCCTGCGAGAAGAGTTGGCGCATGCGGCATGGCAACTCCCGCCCGAGCAACGCGTCGTCAACAACCTCGAGGAAGCCTACGCTTGGGTGTCGACTCCCGCGGGTTTCGGCATCATGGCTGCCGTTTCCGGCCATTGTGACGTGGTGGTGGGAGGCGCTCGTCATGAACCACGGCAATACTTCCGACCTTTGCTCAAAACCCTGCAAGCGGCCCCTGTGCTTTGTGAAGTTGGCGTCATCATTTTGCCCGACGATCATCCTCAAGGCTTGTATCCGCACAACATCCTCATTTTAGGCGATGTTGGGGTCAACGGAACCCTGACGCCGGACAAGCTTGCACGGATTGCGGTCGCCACTTGCACCGTGGCGCGGGATATCATTCCCGAGGCCGAGCTTCCCGAAATCAGTGGGGTGATGGTTAGCTATTCGAACCATGGAGGGGATGAAGGACCTTCCCCAGAACTCGTGCGAAAAGCCAACCGTCTGGTGCCCGAAATCATCGAGGAGCAATATCGAAACAACGAGCGATATCGTTCGATTTCGATTCAGGGGGAGGTGAAGATCAACGTGGCTCTCAGCCGACGTTCCGAGCGATTCTATCATGGGGGTGTCGATCAAACGGATCGCTACCGGGGCACCAACGTGCTGATCACGCCGAACCTGGACACGGGAAACTTGCTGTTTCACCTGTTTGCCACACGGTATCCCGAAGCAAAAACCTTCAGCATCGTGCATGGAATTCGATTCCGCGGCGTCGACCTGCCGATGGATGTCGAATCAGAAGACGCCGTGCTAGCGGTCAAAGCGAACTTGCTTCGGCTACACCGTTACGGACAATGGGTGCGAACACCTCGAGACACGTTTTTTGCCCGACCACGCATCCTCACGATCAATCCCGGTTCCACTTCCACCAAAGTCGCGGTCTTCCAAGGCGAAGAGGAGATTTTTTCCGAGGAACTCCAACATTCGGCCAGTGAGTTGGAGCCGTTCGAGGGAAAGCGCATCGTGACGCAATTCGAAATGCGAAAACAAGTCGTCGAACGAACCTTGCAACAACATGACGTAACCATCGAATCCATCGAAGCGGTCAGTGCGCGCGGTGGCCTTCTGCGACCAATCCCTCACGGCACCTATTCGGTCAACGACGCCATGCGCAAAGATCTGCTCGAAGGCTCTCTGACCGATCACGCCTCGAACCTTGGCGCACTTATCGCCTACGCGCTCGTCGAAGGGACAAACAAACCCGCCTTTATCGTCGACCCCGTCGTCGTCGATGAAATGGAAGAACGATGCCGCGTGACGGGTATCAAGTCACTTCGACGCAAACCGATCAGTCATGCGCTCAACCAAATCGCAACCGCTCATCGTTATGCGCGCGATCACGAAACGTTTTACGAATACCTCAATCTGATCGTTTGCCACATGGGCGGAGGGATATCGATTGGGGCACACCGCAAAGGACGTCTGGTCGACGTCAACAATGCGCTCGACGGGGAAGGACCGTTTACTCCACAACGTTCGGGCTCCTTGCCGGTAGGCGATCTCATCCGACTTTGTTTCAGTGAAAATGTGACGAAAGAGCAAATGCTGAAGCTAAACAAGGGAAGAGGAGGGCTCATCGATCTGTTGGGCACGTCGGATCTGAAAGCGATCGAACAACGATATGTTCAGCAGGATCCGGAAGTCGTTCCCGTATTCGAAGCCCTCGGGTATCAAATCGGCAAATCGATTTGTTCGTTGGTCGCGGCCTTCGATGGGCAACCGGTGGATCGCGTGTTGCTTACGGGAGGGATGGCACGTTCGAAACCTCTCGTTTTACTCATAGATAAGGCATGCGCCGCACTTGGATGTGGGATGGACGTGTATCCCGGGGAGAGCGAGATGATGGCCTTGGCGCAAGGGGCGTTACGGGTTCTGGAAGGACGGGAGCCAGCAAAGGAATATGAAGCATAATCTCGGTCGTTCCTTGGGCTTTTCGTGACGGGAACGGATGCCTTCCGGTTGCAAACCATGGCAAGATAATACCATGCGACTGCCTTGGCTGATTTCGACCCAAATCCTTGTGATGAGCTGCTGCACTGGATGCGCCTTGGGCGAAGGTTCAGGAGAGGTGGTTAGCCAACGGCTGCGTCTCGAATCCTGCTGGGATGGTCCCTACGATATGCTTCCTGATTTTTTTGCGGGGGTCCCTTACCGCGATTCGTTTCAGATTCGCATCCAACGGGGCGGGGATCAGGCGGAAATGTCCGATGGTTTGGCGATCATGGTCGATGATGTGAATCAGATTCGCGCCCAGTTGGGCTTGCCAATCGCTGTGGGTCTATCACCTGAAGTAACTCCGCCCGGAGTGCCTCTCACGCCCGATCCCAACCCTCCCCAAGTGCATATGGCGCTGTACCTGCACAATACATGCCGTGAGCATGTCTCCACCTTGCATGCGATCCGAGGGGTCATCACATTCGAACACCTGTTCAATGGCGACCCGAACGAAACGAATGCCGGCGAACGCCTTTCTTCCGCGGCCTTCGATGTCACGGTGGCAGATCCACGCAAACAACCCGCGGGGGGAGGCCCAATTCCTGAACAATACCTGTCACGGGTAACGGGTTGGTTCCAATTCTATTTCGAACGAGGTCAACCGGGACAACCGTTCCCATAACCTCCACACGCCGATACCCCCCGACCGAAGCATACGCATCCGATAAGCATGATCGTCGTGCATCATTTTCCGATTAGTTTCGGAAATACCATGCCATCAGCGCCACCAACACAATCACGATGGCAACCACGGCCACACCAAAAGCCATACTCTTGTTGTTCTCAGAAACAGGCGGAACAGGGGATGGCTTGGTTTCGTCTTCTTTCAACCGCTTTGGCTCTTCGGTCTTCTTGCTCTTCGCCTGTTTTTCAGAGCGCTTTGGCTCTTCGGCCTTCTTGCGTTCCGCCTCTTCTTTCAGCCGTTTTTGCTCTTCGGCCTTCTTGCGTTCCGCCTCTTCTTTCAGCCGTTTTTGCTCTTCGACCTTCTTGCGCTCCGCCTCTTCTTTCAGCCGTTTTTGCTCTTCGACCTTCTTGCGTTCCGCCTCTTCTTTCAGCCGTTTTTGCTCTTCGACCTTCTTGCGCTCCGCCTCTTCTTTCAGCCGTTTTTGCTCTTCGACCTTCTTGCGTTCCGCCTCTTCTTTCAGCCGTTTTTGCTCTTCGACCTTCTTGCGCTCCGCCTCTTCTTTCAGCCGTTTTTGCTCTTCGACCTTCTTGCGTTCCGCCTCTTCTTTCAGCCGTTTTTGCTCTTCGACCTTCTTGCG